>ENA-UOTX01000335-UOTX01000335.1-compost-metagenome-genome-assembly--contig:-NODE-335-length-52109-cov-8.417262_pt1 | contig 52109 bp, 45 predicted proteins | sample MGYA00238143_ERZ746982 | MGnify/ENA primary metagenome ERZ746982 (study PRJEB28758, sample SAMN06268862) | compost metagenome | isolation source: single cell | place: USA: California, Emeryville, Joint... | reverse complement strand
GATGCTCTCAAGGCTATGGATACTCAAATTCTGAAGACTCAAACCGCGAAACCAATAGTTTCATTTGGAAGCAATCATGGCAATTTAGAAGATTTACTCAAAATATGGAATGAACAAGTTGACAGTGTTATCCATGGATTCAAGATTGAAATTAGAGATCCGGTCAAGAACCTAGAATTTGAGTTGCCAAGGCCCACAGATTTCGACTCCATGATTTTGAGTAACGATCCTCGAAGCAAGAAAATGGTTGCAGGTTGGGTGCTTGAGACGATTAAATCTAATCGCTGTCAGCTCAATCTTCTCTATAGGGGATCAAGAGACGGTTTTAGAGCTAAGAATTTCCATGAAAAATGTGACAATAGAGGGCCAACAGTAGTACTTATTGAAAATACAACTGGGAATAAATTTGGTGGCTATGCGTCTGTCAGTTGGACAAGCGGTGACCCCTTTGGTCGAGCTGTTGACATCATGAAGGAAGAGAGCAAGAGTAGTTTTCTCTTTTCCGTTGACAAGAAGCAAAAGTTGCTATACAAGCCTGAATCTAAGTCCATAACTTTATTCCATTCCGCAGATTATGGACCATGTTTTGGTGGCAGCTCTACTCTCGGCATCTATGATAATTGTAATACAACGAATGATAATTTCTATAAGTCTACATGTAAGTCCTATCAAAGTCTAAAAGAAGGAGGATCCATAGCTGGAAATGAAAATTTCACTGTCAAAGAAATTGAAATATATTCATTATCGCTATAAAATCAGTCCTATGTATAATTGTATGTATTGGAAATATCATAAAAATGATTAAAGAGGATTAGTCATCGTTATAGTTTTGACGATATCAACTATCAAGATGAATAAAAATTCTAAACTTTCTTTTGTAAATTTTTTTTACTTCCTCATCCTGAGGAAGTTCAACTGAACTAGACTTTCACTCAGAAGAGGAGAACCCATCTACAAGCTAATAAATTAGAAATTAGAATACAAATCAATTGATAGTGGCAAAATCTTTTTAGAGAAATTCGTTTTGCCTGAGTGATCTGGAATGACTTGTGAAAATGATGAATCTTACTTTACTTCACAATGTGTATTCTCATTATAATCGGAAAAGCAAGAAATGGAACCTTCAAAATTATCCAACCCATGAACTCTCTTTTGGATATTAAGTTACAACAACTGCCTGATTCTACTAACCAGATCCTTAACACTGAAAATGAGATTATTGCTAACTTTAGTCATCATATTCAGAAACAAAGACAGCAAGTCAACTCCATATTCGACAAGCTTAGACAGTCGATTTAATTTTTTGTTTTGAAGTTGCTGGTAATCTATCGTGCTATCAAAATCATGAATTAATCTTTGAAGGGCACTTAGAATTTAATAAAAGAAAATTGAGATGTATCGAATTCAATAAGAAATTCAGAAAAACTTCACAACTAAAAAAGACAAGTAAAAACTCATTTGTTTATTCATTTGCAGTCACATTCTATTTACTTTGATCAGGTTTCAACGCATAATCCGTTGTCAACTGATGCATATCTAAAATCTTATTCTCTCTTTTCTTTTTCTCATAGTCCTCCAACAGACCTTTCTTATCCGAAATCCGATCTGTAAGACAAGCGACCAGCACCTTCTTAAAATTGCTCCTTTTTTCCATCTTCCGGAACGACTTCGGCAGAACGAACTTCATAATTTTCTTATCGAAATTCTCCAATTCCTGGTATTCCTTTTCAACCTTACTCTCCAACTGATGAATTTGACTCTTAATATTCTCATTCAATTCCTGATTATGCTCTTGCACATTCCGGACATCATCGCAAAAATTATTAAACACTTGTTTCAGTTCCATACTGCTCTTTGAATTTTGAACATCCAATGAAATCGTCGGCTGATACACCCTCGACGAGCGCACATCAGTGCTTGGAGTCGTTCTACCAGTCCGCCTTGTCGTTATCCCTTGTTTTTCAGATACGCCTTGAAAATTGCTAATGTCCTTCTCTACTAAATTCAGCCTGAAAGGCTGGATGCTTCTTCGCCCTTGAGACTCTGCCCGTGGTCGCTCCTCTCCAGGCTCTTGGTCAGCCAATTCAGCAGCTCTGACTGTTTTATTTGCCCATTCAGTGAAAGAAACCCTCTCAGTAGCAGAACGGCTCAGTTTTTTTATCTCCTTACCGGAACTTTCTTTAGAAGCGTTCGTAAGCGTGGTCACTTTTAGGATTTGCATTTTGGCGGATCCAGGCTCTACCGTGGCTCTATTATACTCTAGTCAAAGACAGTTAGTCAAAACAAAATGAATGATAAATTTTACTTGTTTGCATGATAATTTGCGGTCTAATAGATGCGCTGCCTGACGGCACCTTACCCATATTCTTATTCATTGTAATATTGCTATGAATCAGATCCTTTTGTCTATTCTTGCTTATTTCATCATCATTCAGTAGCTTTCTGAGGCCGACTTCCTCATGAGTTAGCCCTTTGAGGATTTCTTCTGCGGGCTCTGTCTCAAAGAATCGCATTTTCTTCTCAGAAAGCGATCTTGCGACTGAATTTGCTTTCCGATAGCGAACGTTCTGGCTTCTGGGGTCCAAATTCTGATATTTCATTCTAAACTCTTTCTCCTCCATTGAAAAAAGCTGACCGATCTGCAAATTGTTTTCTCGACACACTTTATTAATTAATTTGATATCATCTTTCTGGACATTCTTCAAGAATTTTTCATGGATTACCTCCTCTTTCGACCCTTTCTCGCCTTCAGGTACTTCAGACAGCGCATTGCCTTGATCCGTTAAGAAAAACTTCAACGCGAGGGGATTTTTATAGCTAAACGTAGACTGATCGATGAAAGGCTCATCGAAATTAATGTTGTTTTCCTCATATATCATGAGCTTCCTCATGTTCCTTGCTGTTTTACTCTGACAGTACTGCTGAAAGCATTTATCTAATTGCTCGTCGTTTAAGTTCTGCGCGATAAGCTGCTCCAGTCTTTGCTCAGGAGAGACGCTTTTTGGAGGTGACTTCTGCCTATTGTTTGATTTCTTCTCAGTCTCTCCACGGGATTCGTAGACAAAGAAGTCGATAGGCTTTTCATCTTCGATTTGCTGCAATATTTTCCGATTAAGCCTGTCAGTTGGAATTTTGAGATCTTTGCCGTTTTCTAAAACGCGGTTTGTGTGGTATCCAAAGACTTTCGGCAAGACCCGATTGTGCTGCCCATCGGGGTTAGCTAGAAAAAGGTTCCGGAGAGGACGTGAGCTGGTGCTGGTAATAGATTGCTGGCTTTTCAATATAGCTGTTTTTTTATGGAGGTAAAGCGAGAGATTGTCTTTGAAAGAAAAGAAATCGTGTTTCACATGAGGGGAAGTGGTGGTTAAATTGTTTCTGAGGGGAGTCCTTTGAACGGTTCTGCGCAGAATGTGTTCAGTGTAGTCGATGTGGTCTGGATGGTGGTAAGGCTGAGGCGAGCCTCGACGAAAGGTAGTTCCAGAAGCTGGTTTTTTGGACATTTACTGTTTTTTTGAGATGAGGTGAGCTTTTCGACAGACTAAAAATGTGAATGCATTTTCTTTGGTGAAGACCAAAGACCCAATTAAAGTAACTAAGTTTTATTTCTATCATGAGCCCTAACAATAATATCAAGTATCTAATAAATTCCGAAAATCTTCATCATTTCCAGGTGTAATATTTTGGTTTAAGGATTTTTCGATGAACTCCCACAGGAAACCTTAAAATTTGAGTTGGACAGAATAAAACGAAAAATCTCCAATCTGAAATTTCTTTCAATAGAGTTTCAACCATTATTTTATTTCTTGATTCAACAAAAGCAATTCATATCGAAAAAATCATTGCTTCATTACAACCTCATAAATAGCTCAATTTGCTAAACATAGAAAGATAGAAACAGGGGGGCTAGATTAGTTTGTTGATATCAATCTACTCTGATGAGTTTTTCATGCCAAAATTCCTTACAGAGCTGACTTAACTCATAACTGAATTCATTGAAGCGCAATATCGATAGTTTACACTCAATTGTTACATCTGCACTTAAGTTTTCTTTTGCTTTTTAAAATGAACTTCTTGGACTTCTGACGTGCTGGAATCCAACGCGCGTTGTTTCCACTGACTTCTGGTCAGCTTCACCGGGCGATTTCCAATGTATTTGCCATTCATCTCTTTCATCGCTTTAATGTAATCATCTGCATTCAGCAACGATACAAACCCAAAGCCCTTAGTCTTCGATGACTTCTTGTCTCTTATAACCTAATTCTCAATTAGCACCCTTACACGAATATGGTTATCAATCTTACTCTTGCGCGATTAAACGATGGATACTTCCTAAAAGCGAGAGCAAGCATTTCATCCGTGACTTCATTACCTAATCAAGAAATTAGGAAACCCTATTATAAATAGCAGTCTACCTAAATTTCCACAGAAAATTCTGAAATCGTTTTCAGGCCAATCAGCTAGGGAAGGATCCTCCCAAATTTCTCCTGCAGCCTTCCGAAGCGTTTTAGGGTCTTTCTTTGGTTTATTCTTCATAGGATCTTTCTGTTTCTTGTCTTTGGTACCTTCCTTTGCGACCTTGGTCTCTAAACTAAGTTAGAACTTGAAATACACATGCTCTTTATAAAAATAGCAAAACCAAGAAATGCTTTTCAAGCACAGATAAAGAAATCAGTGAGGAACTTACTTTGCGCGAGTGGATTCACGTTAGTTTGCATAGGGAGATTTCCTGTGAGAGGTTTGTTAGCCGTTGGATCGAATGCAGGTTTCTGCTCTATGGATCCGAAGGTTGGTTTTGGGATTGCTGTGCCTTCGATTTTGGGTGCATTGATTCCGGCAGTATTTTCAGGAGGTGGGTTAGTTTTTGGCTTTTGGGCGAGGAGCTCGCTGACCTTTTTGTCTTTGAGCAGAGAGTCGATCTTGCTGAGTCTTTCTTGGAGGTTGCTGATGTTCATTTCTATGGTGAGATTGATATGGAGATTTTTCGCTCTAAATCAATAAATTTTCTAATTGAATACAAATTTTGAATTTTTAAGTACTGAGGAAACACGCAATTGTGTTAATGGACTAAGAAAGCAGTTTCTGTTCAAAGAAAGTGTGCAAAAAAATATCCTTGAGCATATTTAAGAGCAATGAATTGTTTCTGGAATAGCTATGAGATGTTGGAATTATGCTTCGAAATAATCACATATGATTGAGATAATGATGTTAGGTTAATTGCCTCTTTCTAGAAAAACATGTTCTTTATCAAAATGGTGATAAGAAAAATCGTTGAATGTTTGAGCACATCGTCATGATGTGATGCTTCTTTGAGGAACAAAGTATTAGTTTAGTGCTCTTTCTGTACAGATTGAGATGAATGGAAGCAAATTCGTTATAGTTCTCATTGTGGATGATCTTTGTTGGGTTGGTGCTGCTCATAATAATCGTAGAGTTTGCACGTACCATAACAGTTCTGCTGAGAGCATTTTGTATATACTTTCAAAGCAGTAGGTTTCATAATATTTATTACTGAGTTGAAATTCCTCAGTATTTTACTCAAATTCTGAAAGAAAGCATGAAGCTTGGGAACCTTCCTGAAAGTTCAACAAAGAAATTACTTTATTTTAAGATTATAAACCTGGTGGGTCGAATTCTCCGAGAAGAAATCTCAGTTTTTTCAAGGAAATTCTTTTGTTGATTTAGATTCTTTAAAACTGGATTCAGCTGATTCTCAAAATTTTGCCGATACACAATAAAATTTTGTTACTGATACGTATTTGTAAACATTTAAAAAACCATGCGGTGCGTGTCAAGCAAACGCATCCCTAAATCTACCAAAACGCGGATAATTATCCCTCCTGTCGGTTAACAAATTTCTGTCTATTCACTTGTATTGACTTTATTGTAGGCTGCACCTTCGTCACGGGATTAGCCTCTTCATATTCAGATGATTACCCAGAAGCACTCACAGGATCAATCGATAAACAGGAATTCAGAGAAATCATGGCAGAGATAAATTACACAGCTGTCACATTTTGGCCTTGCCTGCCCTCTCTTATGATCGGCTATTGCTGTTGTCCCTGCACATTGGGTTTATCATTATGCCTTCCTCAGTAATTTACCGCTGAAGTTATTTTTTTCATCTTCTTGAAAGATTGTGCGCAAAAGATGCTGAAGAAGCTATTAAGGAAGAAATAGAAAATTCAAATAAAGAAGTTTTTAAGAAGAATGGCTGGATTATGAGCTTTCATAAAAAATGCACAACATCATGGGTAAGAACTATCGCTTGAACTTATTTTCGTTAATTTCTGGGTTAATTAAGCTTCAACTTGATAAAATCGAAGATAGAGCAGTTCCGATGGTTGAAGCGCCGAATGGGAATATTATTCAATTAGTAGAATCTCAAAACAACGTGATGAAGTCAGCTTCGTAATTGGAATAGTGATTTTGTCTATATAAGAGATATCTTTTGGCGTTTTCCCCTGTGTACTACTGTATTGTTAAAGCAATGTGGGGTGTTTACATTACTATTGAAACATTAATATTTTAATTTGCGTTAATAAGCTATCAATGAGAACTCCTTTGATATCTTAATTGCAGCAATAAAATAATCGATTCACATGCAGCAAAAACGTAAACTCACTCTGCGAAATCCACTGAGAAAGATTAAAAACTTTACGAGTCCTGATGACTTCACAAGCCTAGCAGAACGGGTTCGTATTTTCAATGTAATAACAGTTCCTTTTCAAATTCATCACGAAGTTTATCTCCATATTATATTTGACAGCAATCAGTCGCCGCTTTTGAGAAACCAAAACAAGAGAGAACCAGCGAGGACTACCAAATCTTAAGAACCGCATTGAGAGACGTCGCCTTCCTAACCGAGAACGCTAATAAGAAATCACTTGACGTTTTTCTTACAAATTGCGCGGATACTATGGAATACGAGTTCTTTCCTAAAGGATCAGCAATATTTCATTTTGGAGACATCGGCAGGAAATTTTATTTGATTTTACGAGGCTCAGTGGACATTTATATCCCCAAGAGCCAAGAGGAAATCCAGTTGGAGGTCGAAGAACTCGACAAAGAAACAAAATTATCGAGTCAGCACCTCAACGCTTTGGTCCCACAGATTGATGAAAGAGAAGAAGACGCAAAAATCGAAACTCTAGCAGTGAAGAAAGATCAGTTAAAGCTAGGAGTTGGTGGAGCCACGAAGCAGAGAAAGAGTGTTTTGCTTGACGCGCCCCCTGTCAGCCTCCAGCAGCCTGTCGGTTCTACTGGCGCAGCTATGAAACAAAGAAAGAGTGTTTTGCTTGACGTACCACCTGTTGGTCTCCAGCAGTCGGGTGCTGGCTCTACCGGCCTGGCCTTGAAGCAAAGGAAAAGTGTTCTGTTTGATAAGCCTCCCGTCGGACACCTTCAGCCTGGCGGTGGTTCTACAGCTGCGTCCATGAAGCAAAGAAAAAGTGTTTTACTTGATACACCCTCTATCAGCGTCCAGCAGGCTGGTGCCACCAACGCTAAGGAATCGCATTCTCGGCAAGTATTTAGAACGAAAACAAATCTTTTGATGAAAGCTACCGCCTTCTCGAAGGCAGTGCAAATGAATAATGATCTTTTTGAGTTATTTTCGAAGTTTGAAGATAGAAAGGATATTTACATTAAAAACGGGGTAGTCACAATGAAAAAAGTTCGTAATATGGGTGCGGGAAGCTACTTTGGAGAAGTCGCGCTATCGACTGATAAGCCAAGGAGCGCGTCGGTTATCGCTGCTGAGGACGTACATGTGGTTTCTCTTACGAAGGACAGTTATCAGTCGATTTTCGAGAAATCGATTCAGGCGCTGGCGGTGAAAGCGAAATTTTTCGAGACTTTTTTCGATAATTGCGGAAAGGAGCTAGTCAATAGAATTGCGTATGTTTTTAAAGAGAGGACCTATTCTTATGGGCAGGTTGTCTATTCTGAAGGTGATCCTGCGAATGAGGTATTTCTAGTAAAGCAAGGGGAAATTCAAGTAATTTGAACTTCAATCACCATCAAGTAAAAGACTATTATCAAGCTAACAGCTACGCAGGAAGATGAGTCCAAAGGGAATAGAGCGTTGGCCGAAGAATTGACTCATCCTCTTGAATCGTTTAATTTAAATAGCAAACGGTTAAAGCCAGTCCACAAGCAAGTTAAGGTAATCCTTTGATATGTCGCTAGTTAACCAACCTTGTTAGCTGGCAAATATCTCAACTGGGTCTATGTTTGGAGAATATGAAATACTCTCCAAAACTGCTCGAGAAACCACAGCGACAGCGATACAGGAGAGTGTCGTGTATTACACGTCAGCAGAGGTAATATCGCTTAAGAGAAGGTTTTTTAAATCATAAATGACCAGGAGTTTGAGCGATTGAAGCTCAGATACTCGAGTTTCAAGCAGAAAATACTCGAAAGACATCAAATTAAAGACAACTATAGAAAAGAAAGGCTTGAACAAATCAAGGTGATTAATACTCAGATCATCATGCAACAGCAAGCGAAATATTTCCCACAGATCAGCAACACTGGGGTCTTTAAGTTCCGTGATGAAATTATCAATGATTTAGAAAAGCCTCAGCCTAACAACCCCTCTGAAATTCCTAAATCACAGCAAGACGAAAGGAAACAAACCAAAACAGCCATCCCAGATCAAGTCCAGACTATCAATCTCAAAACTACTGCACAAACCTCCCCAAGAGTTCAGTATACTTCCCCTCGTTCGCCCATAAAAGAAAACGTGTGCAATCCTTCAGAAATCAAAATTGAAAATTTAGACTATTTTAATGATAAGCAACAAGGCGATAGTCCACGACTCAGAGACAATTTTTTCATGGCTAGCAGTTACTCACCTTCCATGAACAGACATAAGTTTATCCGTGGCACAAGTATGGTCCAATCAGAATCAGGAAAATTCGTTTTGAGCAATAAAAACTCTAAGCTCACGGTATCAGACATGATTGACAAGAACCAGGTATACCAGCAAGCCAATCGAAGCCCAGTGAATAAAGAATTCGAGGGTTGGTTCGGGAATGATAACAAGCCGACGAAGCACCGACCACGAAAGCCAGCAAGAAACATTCAATCTGCACAGAAGTCTCATAGGACACTTTCGCGAACGAGCTCCGCAAGTCAAATTCTTCGACCCTACGAAAGAGAGGATCTACAAAAATTATATAGAGACTTGAAAAGCCGGCAAGGCAGCTCAGCAAAGCGCTCAAGACCTCAAACTTCCGCGAATTCGCATGAATTCTTTACGACAAAATTAGATTTTTCTCCCTCGCATGGGTTTGAGGTAATAGGGACATCTATGCAGACGAAAACCATGGCTCCGAACTTCGATTCTCTATCGCTCTCGATGACTCCAGATCTCATAGCTACGGATCGCAGCAATGATATCAAGGATACTGATAATGGTGCCTACGGCGCGTATTCAGGACAGAGACCTGTCTCGTCTGGCCATATGACGTACAGATCAATGAGGGTTAAAACGGAATATGACGAAATATCCAGGGATGCGATTGCTGAGTTAGAACTCGCAGCGCCTTGGTCAAAGAAGAAGGGCTCTCTTCAACTCTCGCTTAATTGTATTAAACCCTATTACTTCGTTGAGACGAAGCCGGCAACTGTACGAGAACATGCTCTTTCAAGCACAAGTCGAAAGGAGAAGGAAGATACTTCATCAGAGTTCTTGAACGCAATGGGTAACAAAAGCAGCAGTAGGCAATTGGTTCAGAGTCCAAAAACTCCGAGACCAGTATTATCTTCCCGACATAATCAATTTCGGCCTCAGCCTGAAAAGACTTACATTACCGAAATGCATTATCTCGGTGATGGAGTGCTTTCCGAGTATGGGCTGAAAGGAAATGTTTCCACTCGTTAGCGAGTTTTTTCTTTTTTCTTTATTTATAAATCAAGAAGTGAATGCAAAAATTTTCGTGTTTATATGCAAAGATAGAATTAAGAGATTTTGTTTGCCGAAATTAACAGAAGCATGCCACACCTTTGAAAACAGCATTAGGATCTTCAAACCCTCTTTTAGGAGGGAGAAAAAAATTGGCTTTCTTAGTTTTTTTTTTTCTCTTGAGAACGAGGTAGATTTTGTTATTTTGCCCTTTTTCAAATCCTATCAGACAGGAAACTAACTTTGCTAATCAAACTTCCATTACAAGAGTCTCATATTGTGAACATATTTCTTTCTTCTTTTGCATAAGCTCAAATATTCTTATTACTTGCGTTGTTCTTTTCGAGGATTTCTCAATATTCTCTATTTTATGGAATTTTCTAATATACATAGAACAACACGCAATCCATAGTAGAATTTATGTATAACTATTTTTCCAGAAGATCGTTACAACTAAATGCCCTCAGAGATAAATCTATATGTTCATTCGAAGCTCTTTTAATTTTATCTGCACAAAAGTACCGTATTTCGAATGTGAATTTTCTGTGATTTATTCGGATATCTTTGAGATCTATAGAAAAAAAATTTAGTTCGAATTCGGAATGACCGACGGTGTGATACACAAAATATTTCTCAAAGAAGACGGTTCCTTCACCAATGACAGGGATAAAGTAATATCCTTCACCTCTATTAACCCAACAGAACTCTTAACCGGCATTCTCGTCTAGGTTTTCTACGTGAAGCCACATGAAACAATTAGAATCCAACTCAGCTCGAAGCTTTTCAGCACAACGGTGCCGATTCTGCTCACCAACCTGAACCAAAAGCAGCATTCAAAGGCTAAGTACCTGAATGTCCTAGAAATCACGGAAGAACGCTATATCACTCGAAAAGAGATGGAAGATAAATACAAAGTCGTCTATGGTGAGTTCGACGATGAAGGAAACTGGAGCTGCGAAATCGTATTTGAAGACCCTCTCACATACTTTTGCCAAGTCGTTTTCTTCTCGCCGCTAGACACTACCGAAGAAAAATACAGAATCAGACGTGAGCGATCTAATTACTTCCTAAAAAATCTTTAACTTGACGTATAGAATTCGGTCGCGCCGAGTGGTTCGTCGTGGAACCAGATATGCTTATTGCTGGACAGAAAGTTAACCCCAGATCGCTTATCGTACAAACGCTGATAGCAAAGTGCATGGGACCGGTTCACGAGTGGGAAAAACTTATCAAAGCACAAGCTGAGCTGAGTAAGCCATCTTCTTAACATTTTTTTCTATAGATTTTTTGACTGTTTACTTCTATTCCTTAATAATAACTCTCATCAACTTCCTTTAACTAACCACCTTCAATTTCCATAGATTATAATGCGTTCCATCTGACTCCAGTTCAAAAGTACGGCGCCTCGGATAGTTCCTATTCGATTGCCGATCAGCTAGGCTATGATAGCAAGCTCTTCCCTAATATGACAAATGTATTTTTTCTCATCAAAGATGATTTTCTAATGCGATTTCGGAAAAAATAGGAGCAAGCATTCAAGACGCTCGTTGACACTCTAGCTCATCTAAAAAAGACATACAAATGCGTCTTCTTCACCGATATCGTGCCTAACCATACCTCCTTCGATTCCGAATGGCTTCTGGAATGTCCAAACGCGGCATTTAACACAAAAAATACTCCTTCTCTGACCAGCGCCTACGTATTCGACCAAACTATTCAGGACCTTTCTCGTCGAATTATGAATGGAGAAGTCCCCGAATTCCCTGAACCTTACATCAGAACCGAAGAAGACGTGAATAAAGTCATGAACATGCTTACAAATCAGCTGATACCAGCCAAAAAAATCCATGAATACTTCTTGGCTGACGTCGGAAAGCTCATGGTAGAGTTCAGAGCCTACGTAAAAGAGCACGCGCCTAACGCTGTCATTCCCGAACAGCAAATTGACGATGAAGAAGACCTTTATAACGTCTTCACGGCCGATATATTCGCTGAGGTCCTTCCTACTCTCGAGAAGAACATCCAAAACTTAGGCGCTACACCTTTCGGCGTGACCTTCGATATGAAGGGATTGTGTGATTTCTTTGTGAAAAACTCACCGAAAATCTCATACGAATCGCTTCAAATGGCCCTCAAACGACTTAACCAAAAGAACGATGAGATGGCACGAAATTATATCAATGAGGGGCTTAACGCAGTGAGAGGCACGATGATGTATGAGAAAGTAACCAGCGGAAATCATAAACTAACGGAAGTTTATCCATTGGTTCCTCCTTACTTCACTGTGTTGAAGGACGGCACAGCATGCGCTAACAATGGCTGGATGCATGAGCAAAGCATCAACGAAGTTTTCGCAGACTGCAACCATTTCCATTATCTTCGTCGACATCTTTACATTTGGGGCGATCTTGTCAAACTTCGCTACGGGAAATCCAAGGAAACCTGCCCTTACCTTTGGAAGAGGATAAAGCGACACGCGCAAGAACTGGCGACTGCGTTCGATGGGTTCAGAATTGATAACTCACACAGCACTCCAATCCATGTCTGCGAGTACTTGATTAGGAAAGCCAGGAAGGCAAATCCTAACATTTACGTGTTTGCTGAGCTTTTCACCCCTTCGATTGAGCTCGACGCTCTTTATACGAAAAGAGTCGGATTTAACGCTCTCGTTAGAGAAGCGCTTAGGGTAAATTTATTCTATAATAATATGGGATGACTAACATGTTTTTTTTTTGAAACAAAAGACCGTCAAGCCTGGCGATCTGGCGAGTGATATTAACATCTACAGCGGTGGATCAGCACATGCAGTCGGTTCGCTTGACCATTACTTTGAAAAAGATGATAAATCAGGTATCTAATATTGAGAATTTTCATGAAGTCAATCGGCTTTTGTTAAGGTAAAATGGTTCATCTCTTGAAGCCAAAGCAACCTGCTGGTATCTACTACGATCTCACTCACGACAACATGAGCTTTAATCACACAAGAACCTTCATGGACACTCTTCCAACCACCGCCTTGGTATCATCTGCTCTTTCTCTCACTCTTCTAACGGATTTTCTCTAGCTCTGCATGTCAAACTCAATTCTCGCCACCACAAAAGGATTCGATGAGCTTTATGAGTCTAACCCGAGTGTAGTCTCAGAGCGTAGACGCTATGCCATTGAAAACGACTTAGAAGGTCGAGCCCCCTCTTTTTTGTTTTGGAAAATAACGTGTATGCATAGGCAAGGAAGTTCATCTGGACAAGGTGCATCTCGCGATATTATGCTGCCTTGATAAGGAGGTGAAGAAGTTTGAGTTGAGAGGCAGTTGGGACGGCTGGGCTAACGCCATTCCGATGGTCAAGAGGTATATAGAGACCCAAAGCTTCTCTTGCTTTAAAAAAAAATATTAAAATTTCAAGTGGTGAGAAAAGCACTCTTTACAAAGCATGGATTGAGGTTCCTCCTGGAAAACACGAATACAAGTACCAAATCGACGGCGAGTGGTACGTGGATCCGCTTAAAGATCTCAATGAAAATCATAATCACTACTTCGAGACCGCTGGCCACTACAAAGTCTATCGAAATACCACCCATGCGAGAAGGGCGTTCAATTTGCTCCACCAGAAGGTTTGTGAGGAATACCCTGAGTTCTACATCTATCAACCAGTAAAATAAACTCAAGCGTAATATCATATCTTACGATCTCTCTTAGAGCGAGGATGTAATCACGATTAACCGAGAGAACAAGTCTAGAACGACCAGCTATGTTCTGATAGCTCGTCCCGCGTTTAAACGCTTAGCAAATCATGATGTCGATTTCTCGATTGATCTTCCGGGAAGACTTATTTCAGCGGAAATGATCTATCACGTGGAGGTATTTTTCCTTTAGTTGACTGGCTTTCAATTGGAAAAATTTAGGACTTTATTGATGAGCGACCAAATGACAAAGAAGTCCTTTATGGAATGAAGGGAAGAATGCGACAAGAGGCCGATCTTTCAAAGTTTGCCAACTTACTTATCACGTAACAGCCTCTATCCTGTTGATTTCAGTCTCTAATTGTTTTATTCCACCAGCGGAAATCCTGCTAACAATGAGATGAAATACCATTCTCTTCGTTTCCACTACATGCCGCAATCATTTGTCTGTGTGCTCAAAGTCGCTCTCCACGATCGACAGGTGCATGCTGTGGAAGAACTAGAAAAGGTCAGTCAAATCAAGCCTGAGGAGTTGGCTCAGCAGATAGCCAGCAAGGTCTTAGCTAATGACTTGAATTACCTCTTGTTCAGGTATTTCATTTCATTTTGTTTTGTTTATCTCAATGATTACTCCCTCTAGCTGCTCAAACGAAGAAAAAGAGCGAAGTCACGGATCTAGAGATGTCTATGGGCTTCCTAATGTCGGACCTTTGCCTTACGCAGGTTTCGGAGGCGTGTTCCAGATGGTTAGAACCGCACAGATCAGAAACGATCTTTCAATTCCTCTCTTCCACAACCTCCGTGAAGGCAACTGGATCTTGGATTACTATGTTGGCCGTCTCGAAGAAGTCGCAAATCTCAAAGAAATTCATGCTTGGATCAAGGAAAAGTTCGACCTTTTGAAAATTATCCCCAGACACCTCATCCCTCGATACTTTGTGAAAATCACCAATGTGATTTGGGCACTCGCGGAAATCAAGAGTATGGATAAGGTTCCAGAGCAAGTAGCAAATCTTAAGGTAAAATCCCTCTTGTATTTTATTGCTTATCCGAATTTCCTATAGAAATACACTTTCTTCCGTACATTGATCCTCGCTTGCTACCAAATGGTCGCAGATATCCAGTCGGGAAGGCCTGAAGGTTATCATTCGTCGCTTTGCGCGGGTCTCCCTCATTTCGCTACGGGCTGGGCCAGATGCTGGGGAAGAGACACGTTTATTGCGTTCAAAGGAAACCTTCTCATCCCAGGCTTACACCAAATCGCAAAAGAAGTCATTCTTATGTTTGCTGCCTCTTTGAGAAATGGACTTATCCCAAATCTCCTGGACCGCGGCATCTCCCCTCGATATAACTGCAGAGACGCCACTTGGTGGTTCATTCGAGCCATTGGTGACTATATTAATTTCACCAATGACGATAGTATCCTACAGGAGAAGGTGAAAATGTACTTCCTGTCCGATAACCAGAAGGAACATGAGGAAAGAGCAGCTAAAAAAGAGGAGAAATACATGAAATTAGAAGATATTATCTATGAGATTTTCCAAAAGCATGCGTTTGGTATCTCTTTCCGAGAATGGAACGCCGGAGGCAAGATCGATTGGAACATGAGATACGAAGGTTTCGAGGTTTCCCTGCATCTTGACGAGCCCACGGGCTTCATCGTCGGAGGAAATAGATACAACTGTTTGACCTGGATGGATAAGATGGGGTCATCGGAGAAAGCGAGCAATAAGGGTATTCCAGGGACGCCGAGGTACTAATCCTCTTTTGAACTAGTAAATCGTGACATTTGAATCAATTTATTTTAGAGATGGAGCGCCGATTGAGATGACGGCTTTGCTGAAGCACGCGCTTACCTTAGTGACTAATCTCCATGAGCAAAAGAAATTCTCTTACGACCGCGTAAAAACAAAAAGCGGGGCGGAATTGACCTTTAAAGAATGGGTAAATTTCTACATGGAGGGAGTTAGTATTCACATGTGAAATAGGCCAGCAGAATTGAAAAGAACTTTGAGGACCAGTATTGGATTCCAGAGAGAGAAGAGGAGTTTAAGAATTTCAAAGTGGATTCGAAACACGCTTTCGTCTATGGTATCTACAAAGACACGATATGGTCGCAGGATCCAAAGTAATTTCTTTGTTGAAATGTAGCTAATTATTGTGAATTTTACTTAGACTTGGATATAAACTGAGACCAAACGCTTGTATCGCTATCGCTGTGGCACCAGAATTGTTCACGGTTAACAGAGCGTACAGATACCTCCGTCACGTGGAAAGGATTCTCATAGTAATCGATTTTACCATGGAAATTGTTTTATTTAATGACTCGTTATCTAGTGCCCTAATTCCCTTGGAGTTAAAACTCTCGACCCTCGAGAAGAGGAATACGTTCCATATTACGACAACGATGATGATTCTCATCACTTTAAAACTGCCCATGGATTCAGTTATCACAATGTAATTAAATTTATGAAAAAAACTTGCTGATTGCTTGTAATGAAGGGTCCTGAGTGGGTCTGGGTCTATGGAATGTTCCTTAAGGCAGGCATCAGCTGCTTCACAAAAGAACTCTCATTGTAAATTTATCCATTCACATATTGATTGATGTAACCACGTCTCTAAATAGTGCTGGATTGATGAGTTTCCTTGCTAACCACAAGCGGTTCATCCATAAAAACATCTGGCTTTCCCTTCCAGAAATGACAAACCACAACGGAGAATTCTGCAAGTTCTCTTGCCCAGCGCAATCGTGGTCGATCGCCGTGATTCTTGAAGCCTATTATGAAGCGAAACTTAACCTCAAGAAATCATATATTTAAAAGCGCCATACGAGTTATTGTTTGTCAACTAATTAAAAATTTGATAGAAATGCCCCCTAAGCAAATCAAAAATTTCAATAGTAATCAGAAACGCATTTGATATATATCATCTAGGGACCAGGCTTGATAAAAAACGTCTTTGCTAAACGAAAAAAAAATTAATTAAATCTCTTTAGATATACAAAAAAAAAGTAGGCAGTTTTCCAAAGAAGATTTTAAATCAATGAGAAAGTTTGCTCATACGCAGCCTAGATGATGGAAGAAAGTATTCCTGTGAGATTACAGGTAGGTTTATTAGGTGTAGTAGTGGAAATTAGCATGTGGAGGTACAAATTTATATCTTTTGATAATAATGCCTTACTTGGGTTCATTGTGTTTGTGTTTCGTTAAGAAAGCAGAGGAAATACTACATTCATAATCCATGAAACTATTTTACACACAAAATACGTACAGGAAAATTAAGCAGTTGGGGCCTCTCCTAAAATCAATTTTTTCAATTCTGGGTCAACGGCTGCTTCTCCGTGCTTTGCTACCAAATCCTCAATGACCTAAAATCACATGACAAATCATCAGCACTCATAAAGTTCAGAGTAAAGCTACCTGTTTGAACTGGAATGCCAGCTGCTCGTCTCCGGAAGTGCTCTCCACTAGTTTCGTAACGAATTCTTGAGTCACTTCGCTTGAAGAATCAAGCACGAAGTTAGGATTCCTACATATTTCAGAAGAGTTGCTTGACACGCGTTAGAATTGAATCATTACTTCTTAGGAGGAAGCTCAACAAAATGAGAGAGGATATCCACGGCAGCCTTTGCGTCTGGTAATTGAATAGCCGCAAGTCTCACGATGTCATCCACCTCAAGCGTCTTTACGTCTATTTCTTTCTATATCAATATACATGATCAAATTAATTCGTTTTCTTTTCATTTACGGCAAGAAGTTTCTCTAATTCAGCTGAATTTTTGAATTCGTCAGCTTTTTTTGCTTCGTATGCACTTTGAATCAACGCTTGTTGGTTTCCTCCTTCTTTGATTTTCAGGCCTAGTTTACTAGCGTGCTGATAGCACTGAGAAACCCGTCAAACCTTTCCATTATCAAACAACTGATAAGTACCTTGAGCACAAGCTCGTTAGCATTAGCAGCGCCAGCAGCTGCCAATAGTAAATCCAAAACTTTTGGAGAAATTTTCAGCGTCCTGTAAACCAAATCGCTCATTTATCTGAATTATGGTCTGTCATTTACGTGTTATTTAAGATGGTAGTTCCCAGCTGAGTGATTTCTTCAGTAAGTTTCTCTGTGTTCAAGAAGTCCTTTAAGAAATCCGTGGATTAATTTGGTGTTAGATGAGCTTGGATCCTTACAAGAAGTTCTTCAAGCACTTGAGGATGAGGATAATACATCAAAATCCGATTGTACCTTAACAACTGAATTGAAGAGGGGAATTAGCCTTGGAAAGAAAATATGAAAGGTTTAGGCTTACATCATTTATATGTTTGATATTTTTGCACTCAATCGACTTTCTCACGAGAGCGTCCACGTCGCTGTGTTGGAAAAATGTGCGGTGGCCGAGCAAATTGTAGTATGCTTCGAATACCACATCGATATCTTCAGCGGTTGTGCATCTGGTCAAAGTTGATACATCGGCGCCGAAAGAGAGCAATCACTTACTTTTCAACCATGCGAGGAAGGTGATAAGGCTCAACTTTAATCAATCCGCGCTCATTAACCTCAGCGAAGCTCAGCAACTGATTGTAATAATCTCTTGGAGTATTGAATTTCTCTACGGTTGAGTTGTGATTGGCATTGGGCCCAGGGAAAGGTATTTACTTTTTTTGAGAATCTCGCTGCGATGAATGGTTACAAATGATCGAGCTGAGACTCTGTAAAGGCTCTTAAAAAGTGGAAGCATCGCAGCTTTTATTGAATCTGAAAGCGGCTTTATTTAACTATTAAAGAAAGATCTTAATATCAACACTGTTATAGCCCTAAATTCAATTCATAACGAAGAGGCTGGACCTAACTGTAATTAGCATTCCCTTGGAGTGAAGCTGTTGCTTAAATAAGCAGCGTCATTTGCTCCTCTCTCATTAACTATCCAGACTATCAGGCTACTCGGAAGATTGTCTCATCATTAGCTGATTGCATTGAAACGAAATTTCAATTAGCATGTAGTAGCTTATCGGCTCAAACTGTAATTTTCTAAATTTTTATTCGGAAATATGAAATGAAATGTACTGATCAAGAGTTGCTTGCTCTAAAAGAACCTGGCTTAAACTTATCTTTTTTCTGTATACTTTGAAAGATAATTATTTTATTTAAAAATCTTTATCCCAATCTTGCAAATCTGGCTTCACCTCCTTGTAAGTTTTCTGTGGTTTCTGCATCTTTGGAGTATTCATCTATGGAATGTTAGAGAATTTTCGAGGATGATGATTATTATTACGCATATTCTCTCAACAACAGAAACATTTAATTTCCTGGCCTCGATTATATCTTCTTCGCTGATGGTTCGGCCCTCACCTGGGATGTAAGGAGGCTCAAGCTCTTTTTCCATGAGTTTATCCTTAAAAACAATTTATAATCAACCCTTCAAAACACATCATTTACCCAATCAAAATGCTCAAACCATTCATGTGACTTGAGGGCCGCAAAGGACCCTCCCCAGCGAGCTTCTGGGATTTTGCTCAGTATTTGATCCATCAGACTCTTCGCTTTCTTGTCTGTGAGGTATGGAGGGTACTTTACACTCTTGTGTAAGATTTCCTCGTAGATTTCATAAGGATCTTCCGTCGTCTCTCCGAACGGAACCATACCACACATAAACTCGTACAAGCAAACTCCGATCGACCAAAAATCAACGTAAAAACTGTAGCCTCTGCCAGCAATGATCTCGGGAGCCATGTACAATGGAGTTCCGATAATCGTGAACGTTCTGCCAGGGAAACCTGATTCGCTGCGTTTTAACTCCTTGCATGTTCCCATGTCAATCAGCTTTGGATACCCCTGCGTTTAAAGAATTAACAATAATGTTCATTTAATCAAATGCATACATTTGAATCAACCATGACGTTTTCGGGTTTCATGTCTCTGTAGACGATATCTTGGCTATGCATGTATTCGATCGCAAGGATCATACTGCCGACATAAAACTGTGACTCTTCTGAGGTCAATAAACCTGAAGAGAGAGAGAAAAAAAAGAGAGAGTCAGCTTATTTGTATGGGTCAAGACTAGGTACCTATGTCTCTAATGACATCAAAGAGTTCCATTCCTTTGACGTATTCCGTAAGGAAATATATGTTGGTATCGTCTTTGTAACTTCTGACGAATTGAATAATAAAAGGGAATTTCATCTTTTGTAAGACACGCTTTTCTTCCTATAGTGGATTATAACGTAAGTCAATGTGTCGAAAAGGAAAAAAACCGACTTGAAGATGCTTTTCGAGGGACAATGAGACGATTTTTGCACGGAAGATGCATTTAAGTGCATATAAATTGTGAGTAACGCGGTCCTCGACCAAGTACACTGAACCGAACTGTCCGCTACCTGTATATTTGGAAAAATGTTAGCCTATGTGATGACATGCCAGAGATATTACCGATCTTTGAAATAAATAATAGATTCTCAATTGGTATGTCGCTCTCCATGGACAATTCTTTGGTTTCTGCGAGTTTTTTCTAAATGGTCAACGTTAAGCAATCCACAAATTTTCTTCACAAACCTCGTGAGAGTTTTCATTCTTTTTCAGGACGATCGGCAGTGGACCTCCAATTACTTTAATAAAGTCCATAGCATCGATCTCAGCGATGATCCCGCCTTCGCCCATAACGATATCCTCCTCGATCCTGTTTGAAAAATTAATCGAATGATTAATCACAACTTTTCTTTACAGATCATCCAAGTAATCAATCAGCATGTATTTTTCACCGAAAGCTGTACCTTTTGGCACACAGACCTCTCCGCTTGAAAGCTATACAAGGCAAGTTTATTAAAAAACTCATCCAATTCCGGGTCTAATTACGTATATTAGATTTCCTTCGATTGGAATGACGATTTTCGAGCATTTCTCATCTTTTCTGAATATGAATTGTCCCTTGTCTTTCTTCGAGATCTTCAGTTCGTCCAAAACCTTCTCAATTTGAATCTTGGTCAATTTCCCGAGTGTCGGATTCTTCTCGAACGCCCAGCGCTGCAAGTTTCTGAATGCGATCGCTTGGACCTTATCTCCCAATATCGCATTCACAGTTTCTCTTCCCAAAGCAAGGCAAATAGTCTATTGTCACTCTCCTTAGAAACTGCTAACATACGCACAATTTTACCTCTTGCTTTGCGATAGCTGTGAATTTTCTCAGACAATTAGCATCCAATAGCGCTGACTCACCAAATGAGTCTCCAGTCTCAAGCCGTCTAACTTCTTTATCGTTTTTGTAGACCCCGATGATACCCTACAAATTGTAAATTTCACCTTTCCCAACTAAAATCCTACCTTTTTAATAATGTAGAAACAGTCTGCGGGATCCCCATCATGGTGAATAACATCCTCCGGCTCAAACTTCTGCTTGATTAAGATGCCTGCAATACCGTCTTTCTGCTCAGGCGTCATGTTTTCTATCAAAAATCAGTATTTTCTCTCTAGCTGCTGCTTTACTGAAGAACGCGACTTTTTCTATGAACTGACGATTTTCATCTAAATCTCTTCGGATCATTTCCTCAACAGCGTTACGGAAAGTATGTCTATCAATTGCCCAGAGCCTGCATTTCTCCAAACCATAAACCGAAGCTGACCTCGGAGTGTTATAGAGCAATGCTAGTTCTCCCAAGCTCGCGCCAGGTAGCATATTCGATTTGTAGACTTTATTCACAAACACTTGAAGTTTTCCACTTTCTAATTACATGAGAAAAAACCACTCGCATTAAATTCAAGGTTGAATATTAAGAAATACCAAGAATGAAGAAAGTCGTCGCGTCGTCTCCTTGCTCGAAAATGTACTCGTCTTGCTCAAGCTCGCAGTAAAAAAATTTCTGAATGATTTTATCGCTAGATTCAATCAGTTTAAGAGAAGTGGATGCGAAAAAATGTGGTTACATTTCAGTTGGTGTCATGTAGTTAAAAACAAAATGCTTAGCCAAGGTTTTATGGAGGAGCTCCACGACTTTTTCTGTTTTTTCTTTCTTGACGACCTTGACCTTCTCTTTCATCTCAAATTTCTGCGAATGCTGCTGGCGGGCGTCTGGCGCGGCGATGTTCCTTCTCTCCGCTCTTCGCTTTATAAAATCTTGAAAATCTTCACTGATGCTCATTTGCTCCAATTCTGTTTGGGCTTTGTTGCGTTTTGTTGTGTTGATCAGCAAAGAGAGGGGTAGATCGTCAAAGGCTGGCAAGATAGGGTTGAGCGAGTTGAATTTTCCCGAGGCGCCGGTCTTCGGGGTCATCTCAGCTTTTATTTCGCTGAGCAGTTTGTATGAATCCGTGGTTTCGACCATTTTATTTGTTGCTTAAATCAGCAAATATTTTTGCGTCTCGATAACCCTAAAGTTTTATCTAAATCAATTACTTTACTCCTTTTCGATAGTGTGTTCTTTTATTTCATCGAATTGATCGGCAACTGATAAAAAAATATTGCTCATTTAGACATTTAGAAACCCGATATTTGAAGTAAACGATCCGATAGAAAGGAGAGCTATTATTCGAATGAGAAAGTTTTGAAAGTTTAAGTGGTTCATTATTTGTCTCGAACGATTTCTGAAAAAAAATATTGGGTTTGATCGTTAACGGTGTAGACTTTGAAAAGTTAAGGAAGGAAAATCGGAAAGGTATAATCCAAATAAAAATTAAGCTGTTTGGGCACATTGGATTTTGGTGGTATTCTAATGAATCAGTGATTCTTTAAAAAAATGATGATGCTTTTTATTACAAATTATTACATAGCCTCAACGCCAATTTTTTTTTTGTTAATTCTGCTAGAGACTGCTGTTTGGCCTCTCGTTGCGTATTATTGTAAATTGTGAAAAAAAAGTAGCAAGCCGGAGGACAAGCGGCAAAATCCATGAGAATTTAATCTTAAAAAACGAAGCCCCTTAACAGTTTCAAACTCATACATTTCAGCTAAGAAGCAAACTTATTGCAACGATTAATTTTCAAGGATCAGTATTTTTTAGGTTCTTTCGAGAAAAGTTTTTTCGATAAACTCTCATTCAATACATATAAACATCAATCAAGTGTATCACGTTTCCGTGGGGAAAACAACTAAACGTTTGAATAACTAAATTTTAGAACAAAACCAGAGAATCACGAAAAATACAATATTCCACATTCTACAGATTTTGGTACTTTACATCATAGAAAATAAGGCAATTGACTATTATGCCCGCTTTCCTTTGTTAGTTCGAATTTATAATGTCCAACCAAGGAGATTTTTTCAAAATTGGAAAATTAATTTGGAAAAAAGTCCTCCAAGACAATTCCTATAGATGTACAGATTTTAAACTTTGATTCGAGCCTTGTTAGCTTTGTTGTTTCCAGTTTCCGATTTTTTGTTACTGCTAGTCTTGGCTTTAGCTTGTTTGTTTGCAGTTCCTGCCATTCAATAATAAGAACATCAATTTATTATTTTGCATTACTTTTATTGGAAGCATATCCATAATACTCATCATCGTCATCAGAATAGCCTTCCTCTCCAGAGTAGTAATCATCATAGTCGTACTCTCCATCTTCCTCGTAATTTTCTTCCTCTCCCTCTGCATAAAAGCCAATATCATCAACAAACTCTTTGCCGGAACTCAGGTCCTTGAGATTTTTATCGATTCGACATATATCCTCAAGGAATTCCTTTGCGTTGAACTTTTGCAAGGTAGTTAAAATTTTCATCTTTTGTGTAATCTCGAGTGCGAGCATTTCAAGAAAACTCCATGAACTAATCATCGAAACATATCTATTGAGAAAAATTTCACGTGGGTAAGTCATACTCAGACATTCTGTTCATCTTTGCGTTCTTTTGCATTGCGAACTTGGTGTCTTCAAGTTTCTTTTGCAGTTTGAGAAACTCAGCGCGGAAGTATGCGTGATCAAGACATTCGAATTCTTTGGCCGAAGAGGTTATTAATTAATGGGCCAAAGGTATTCAAATGCATACGCTCATCAGCCTCGGAGACAAATTTCGTTCCTTGGGCCTTTTTCGACTCTGAAACATTGATGCCCTTCTTGCAGACAGGGCATTTTGACTGGATGTCTGTCCATTTGTCGATGCAAAGCTTACTAGAGGAAAATTAGCGATGGAAAATGCATTGAATCAAACCAGAAGGCGTGGTTGCATTCTTCTAAAGCGACTCGTTCTTCCTTGATGGTATCGAGGCAGATGGCGCAGATCTCCAGGGTGTTCATTGCGATTTTTATCGATTTTCAAATTTATTTTATAATGATCAGAAGCTGGTTTGAATAGGAAAAGAGTCCAATCGAATTTCAGCGGAAGGTTTTTTACTTTCCTGATGCTTCGGTTTTGATCAGATTTAATTCACAATTTTATATAAAAGCCGCCTGTGTACGATAACAGATGCTTTTTGTCGATTAGCTCCTTCCAAAGAAATTTGCGAAGTAAATCTCCTTCACTATCGTTCAATGAATGCTAATTTTTTGATTTTCAATGACTCCTTCTCTCAATGAAAATGTATTGAATAAATGAATGCAAAATGTAGAAGAATTAAATTCTTAAAAGGTACTAAACTGCTTTTTTGGGGATTTATTCACTCAAGAAGTACATTTCTCTGTTGTGAATGCCAATATTTATATATAGGCACCTCCTTAACGTGTGACTTGAATCTGTCGTGGTCATTCATGAATACAGTTAAGATAATGAGAGAAATGATGTATAGTCCTTAGATTTACTCCTTTTAGTAAATGGAAACGAGGATTTTGCGTTTAAATTGTAATACAAAAATCAGAAATTTCCTCTCGGTATTTTACAGGTTAAACAATCTAAGGAACTCAAACCGTTCGTTCAAAGCCTCTTCTTTCGCTTGTTGTGTATTTGTGTCTACCAGCATGAATCTCCAGATATTGGCTATGCTCTAAAAAAATCACAAACACAGTTTAAACCTCCACGAACAAAAAGAGCAATAGATTACGCTTGAGCCGAAGTACACTTTGCTGTTTTGGAAAATGGCCATTTGATCAAAAAACACGTTCTTCAAGCCTGTATTAAGCGGCTTAATAATTTTGACAATCAAACCTAACAGAATTAATCGTCTCAAATTCCCAACAAAATCAATGTTACCCGTGGCCAACGAGAATATATAGAGCCCATCTCTTAGTAAGAGATAAATGTAGCTTGGTCCCAGCGGGTCGAAGTTATCTTGGACTTTAAAATCGATGCCTCGGTCAGTTTTCGGTGTCTCGACGGTTATTTTCAGTTTCTTCAAGCTATTCGTAAGCACTTTATATCCCACAAACACAACGGTGCTAGACTCTACATCACTGATTACAAACAGTTTTAATGAAAGAGATTCTCACGAGGTCGTAGCTTATGAGGCAAGATCAATTGAATGACAAGGAATCGATTATTACAGCTTCCTTCCACATGCCCAATGAAGCCCTAAAACAATGATATCCAAAGATTTGCTCAAAACCAGCAAAATAATTGTTTTTACCTCCTTCTTGGCAGCTCGGAAATTCTGCTCAGCGATCGTTTTGACTCTCCTGTTGGCTTCATCAACAGTATAGAATTGGAATACTTCCATTTCCTTATCTCGAGGCAGTTTTGATTTATAAATAAGATATTCCTAATAAAAAGTTATGCCTTTGCAAGAAGGCTCGCAGCTTACATGCATGTCTTTTATCTTGTTCACATCTAACGTTTTAAATTTGAACGCATTGCTCATCACATTTTGCTCATATTCGGTTTGTTCTCTCAGCTGAGCATTTATTAATTCCTCGCCTTTTAGCTTCTTTTTGGGAGGAAAAACTTGATCTCTGGCTCCATTTTCCTCGTAGACAACTGTTTCGAGGTTAATTCTGATCATTTGAGAAAACAGAAAACGAAACGAGCTTTACTTAAAGCGACTTCGAGGTTGGAATGTTCCATCAGGCCGGATAAACCTAGTTTCATAGTTCCAAACGAGGATCCTGCCTGTTTTATCCAAGGTTGTAAACACGTCTGAGCTTTCGCTGAAAGCGATATACATGATCTCAGCGCTTATTATTTATTATTTAAGAGTCGGATTTTTTGAGGGATTTACTCATGTGCTTCAAAGAATTCTCTGAAAACGTGCGGATTGCTCACTACAACGCCTTTTTTCGGGTCAGCCTTCAAGATGTCAGTTTTGAACTCAGGGTCTCTGAAGGAGTGAAAATATTTTGTTCACAAAAGGAGGGCGGAAAAGTGCTACTTCTGGGAGATGATCGGCTGGCTTATGAATTTTGTGATTTGTTTTCGTGTGTAAGGACCGTCAGATTGTTTATTTATGTTGAATTTCATCACTGAGCCGCCTAAAGAAAACAATAATTAGATCAAGTAATTATTAATCATGCAAGTTATTACCTTTTGTTCCCATGATGATTGAGTTATGGAACCCGAAAAGGTTGAAAGATGGGTAAAAATCAGCAAAAACGATCTGATTGACGTCTTTTTCATTGGGAATTTTCACATCGAGTCTATTGAAGATCGTATGATCGAATTTCAAGTATTCCTGCATTTCCATGGGCTTCAGGTCAGGGTCTTTATAAGCGGTCTATCGTCCAAAAGGATTAGAGTTTATTGCTTTAAGTGATTGAATATATGTTACCAGCCAAGCAGCATTAGAGATTTTTGAGCGTGGGTTTCCATTAAGCAAATGCATATGCACATTGAAATTTTGATCAACTGAGAGCAGTTGTGACGAACTGTCAAAGCTGAACCTCAATCGAGGACTTGGCAGAGACTCGACCACCAGGCAAATTCTAATTTTTATAGAATGTTATTTTTGCGGAGAAATGTATATGAAAATACTCTGGTGGTTCAAAAATAACGTTTAATACCACAATAAACCCATTAACCAGCGAGAGAGCGAGGTAATGACCATTTGGGGAGAATTGCATTGATGTGATGCCTCCTTTCGCTTTGGCGATGTAGTCTATCACGGACACAGGCTGAAGCTCGATTTTGCTAAAATAGTCCAGTTCAAGCTTTCTGTACCGATATTCACCTTGCAATGCCACGTCAGACAAAATCTAAAAGCTAAAAGTACCAATATTTTCAACGCATTGCTTCTCGAAAAAGAACTCTTGGAAGCCATAATCAATTTCTTCCTCCGGTTGCTTCGGTTGACTTGTTGTGTCCTTCTTTTTAGGATCCCTTTGCGTTTTTATCTACAGAAACACGTTAAATACTCAGCCAAAAACCCCTTTCTAGATGTACCTGTCTTTCGTCGATTTCTGCTCTGTCTTTGAAAAAGAACTTGTATTTATCTGCTCTCTATCAGGCACAGCCTCTCAATTCAGCTATTGAATAAGTTAGCTACCTTCTTCAGGTCTGGTCCTCTCAGTTTGAAAAATTTATCAACCAGTTGGTCCTCAGTATCATCATAGTTTCTATTCCGAAAAATGCCATTACTACATCGCTGAATAACTTGCTTTCTGACCTTTCTGTACGCAGCGCTCTCATAATAATGTTCAACGCAGTATTTTTCGCGTTCTCATTGAGTTTGTAGGTCTCGATGGCCACCTCTCTGATCATCCTCATTTGCACTCTCTCCAGAATATCGCTCACAATCCTACAAATTCCCGTGTCATGATACTTCTCACTCCAATAACGATCATTACTCGCTCAGCCCTCTGAAGAACATCACTCCCTCCAATCGTCTATTGATCCTTCTTTGCTTCTGTTCATAGTACTGTTCTTTCTTGGCGAGATCCTAATACGCAAAGAAATTAACTCTTTCACATTATCCATTGCAAAAAAACAAACTTTATTCATGTTCTCAACGAAAGTAATCTGCTCCCAGGCTCTATCAAACAAGAAATCAATGATAAACCTCGCCACGTTAAGCGCTCTTGGATCTTTTCTCTCCAGCTCGTATTTGAGCTCTCCTTGATATGGCGGGTTCGCTTTCATTTCTTCATACAGTTTCTCTTGCTCTTCCAGCAACCTCTCAATCTTATCCTTCGCCTCGACCACATAATTCTTCCCTCTCTCCAATACCTCTCCAATCGTATTTTTCGGTCCTTTTCAACAGCCAGTCACGTGATAATATCAAATAAAATCCATACTGAGTTCCTCAGGGTTGATTTTAATATTTTTCTCAATAAGTTCTCTCGGAGGCGCGTGACCCAACTCCATTTCGGCCAAATAATCAACTCCTCTTTTCATTAGCGCTTGATGAATAGCCTTTTGCCGCAGAATCTCTTCCTCTTTCTGTAGAAGAGCGAAACGGAGATCATTAAGTGATTTCATTTTTTCATTCGCATCGAGAGTGTTTTTCTGATTTTCTTGGATCTTCTTCGCTTGAATCTCAGAAAGCAGCCGCTCCTTTTGCACTTCGGCCTCTATCCCTTGCTGCAAGTAGGTTTCAGCTATGATGAATCAATTCAATTATTTTCTGAAAGTTCATATTGTTCAGAATACCCAATAGAACTTTGTCTTGTTCACTCAATGCGCCTTTCTTTATCTGATCTTCAAGAAGCTTGAATTTGAAATTTTGAGATAATAAATTATTGCAATCCTGTTACCATTCCTTTTTTCAAGGCTCGATCAAGGATTTCTGCCGAAGTCATGTCTTTTTTCCTCTTTTCTTCATTGATCACATCGATTTCAGTTTGACTATTTTCTTAAAACCAACTGCAAGCATTGCTCAATTTACATCTTTTTAAACTCTTCATTCATTCGCTTTTTTTCTTCCATAATGCGCTCGAGTTCCATTTTCTTTCTGACCATCCGCTCAAGCTCATGCTCTCTTCGTTTCTCTCTTAATTGCTAAAACATGCGACTGAATACTGGGTCTTGGAGGATCAATACCTCATTCAATTTCCTCTCTTCTTCCTCTTTTTTCTCAATCATGCGCTTCATTTCAACTATCTTATAGCGCTCTTGATATGTATCTTCGTATTTTGTGTTGTTGATGTCGCTGTGAGGGTTGAACTGAGTGAAACTGTGCTGGAAACCGAATGTTTACTTGAGTTTATGAAGCATTTGTTCCTTTGCGGTTTCAAACTCTCGGATTTTCTCATAGAACTTCTTCCGGCGGAAATCTTCGATTTCTTCTCGTTTTTCTTTGAGCTATTGATTAGGATTGAGAGTGTGAAACACAAGGAAAGTAACTTGTTCCTCGAGTCTTCTGATTTCATCATTGTCTTCCAACTCACGAAGAATCTTTTCTTCGTCTGGGACTTTGTATAACTCTGCCATAGTTTTTAAATAAAACTTAGATCGAATAAAGAATATAACTATCAATTTGATGTAATGTGCTTTGCTCTGCGTATTTGATACTACGAATTTTCAGGGAACTATTACTACAAAAGAGGGAAATGGGGAATTCTGTTGCCATACATCTCGTAGAATAGTGTATGTTTATTGAAACTGCTGATGGTGGGGCAGTTGAAATAACATTAAATTCTTTATTGGAGTCGATGCATGATGAATAAAGATGACCTCTTTGGAGGAATTAATTGAAATGTGTTAGAAGTTAATGAGGGATTCCTGAAATGAGCATCAATGAACTCTTGATGATCATATATTTGGATGTAATCTTAAAATAATAATCACAATGTAATGTAAAAAGGAAATTCTTATTGCAGGATGAGTAAGGGACATTATGAATTGCCAAAAGCTGGTTACAATGTCTTTTGAGGCCTAAAATGAATGAAAATTTTGGTAAAACATCAGATTGCTGTGAAGAGACCAAAGATATCAATGCCAACTGATAATCGCTAGTTTCAACTCTAAAAAGCCCATGAAATGGTATTCTTTCGACTATCATCCCATGTAACTTCACGCCTTTAATTTTTTTCTATTGCGATCAGTTGCTCTGCTCCCGAATTCCCAAAACTACTCCCATTTTTTCTGATTTTTTATCAAAATATCGCCTTTCCAAGTTGATATACATCAATAGTCTTTAAGCACCAGCACCTTCTCATGAAAGGCTAAAAAATCATCAAATGCGAAGTCAATTCGGAATCCATAACGATTCATGAATTCATATCATGAATTTCGGCAAATTAATTGAGAAAAATTGTCATTGTTTTTTGTTGCTACCTTGCGCGCCCATAAGAAATGGTCACATCCTATTTGGGCAGCTTGCGTTTCGAGTTAGCGCTAAAGTGGTTGCTAACTCTAATGGTTTTTATTTGACCATTTAAAAAGGAGTTAAAACGATCAACAGGCCATGAGTTAAATGCGTCGTGAGAGTTAAAACGATTAATAATCTCGTTTATTAAAAAAAATTTAATCATATCTGTCCAAAAATGGTTTCCAAAGATACTGCCAAGCTTTCCACCGGTGAAGGAGTCATCACCCTCGAGAACAAAGAAAGAGTTGCTAAAGAGCACCCAATCGCTGTTCTCCAAGACCTCGCTAACATTCTCAGACTCGAAAGTGTCGAAATGACCACAATTGCGAAATCAGGGTAAACTACGCTTCCAAAGAATCACGTATCTGACGCTTTTCTTTCTTAATTCTGCTATAAAGACATCCAACCTCATGCGCTTCCATGGCTGAAATTACTGCCGTCTCATTCTTCGACAAGTCAGGAATTAGAATCGACCCTCAGGACCCAAAGAACCTCTGGAACGATAAATTCCTTCTTTCCAAAGGCCATTGCGCTCCAATTCTTTGTAATTTTTTAGCCGAACTTCCCCTTTTACTAATTACCTTTTTCCAATGGGAAATATAGACGCTTCATGGGCTTTGGCTGGAACCTTCGACAAAGAAAAGCTTAAAACCCTGAGAAAAATCGGCTCAGAGTTCACTGGTCATCCTGGTGTCCAACTTCCATTCGTTGATGCTGCTAGTGGATCCTTGGGACAAGTAAATCCTCATTGTACTATTCATTGTTAACATCTGAATAAATAGGGTCTTTCCCTTGCTAGCGGTATGGCATACTGCTCTAAATACGTTGACAACATCGACAACAGATACACTGTTATCATCGGTGACGGAGAAACCGCTGAAGGACAAGTCTGGGAAGCTGCCACCTTCGCCTCATTCTACAAACTCGATAACATCGTCGCTTTCTTGGATGTCAACAGATACGGACAATCCACTGTCTGCATGTTCGAGCACGACGTCGAGAATTACAGAGCCAAATTCCAGGCTTTCGGCTGGAACACCATCACCATTGATGGCCACGATGTCGCTGAAGTCATCCTTGCTTTGGAATGGGCAAAGCAAAACAAGGGCGCACCTTCAATCATCATCGCCAAGACCTACAAGGGAAAGAATCTTTCCGAAAACATCGAAAATAAGGACTGGCACGGAAAGCCACTCGGTGAATACCACGATGCCGCTGTCGCCTACTTGAAGTCCATCATCAAGGACCCTAAGGCCATCCTTCCAACCAACAAGCCTGAGAAGACTGGAGTCAGACCAGAAAAGAGAGAAGCCTTCAAGATCATCCCTAATGAATATCCTAAGGGTAAAAATCTTATTACTTAGCTGAGATAATTACTAAACCACTCTAGGCAAGGACGTCGCCACCAGAAACGGCTACGGTATTGGTCTCAAGAAGCTCGGTGACCTCGACAAAACAAACTGTGTTTTCGCTCTCGACGCCGACACTAAGTCCTCTACCTTCTCCAACATGTTGGAAAAGGCTCACCCAAAGAAATTCGTTGAGTGCTACATTGCTGAGCAAAATATGATCAGCGTTGCTCAAGGTTTCGCTGCCAGAGGAAAAATCCCATTCTGCTCAACCTTCGCCTGCTTCTTCACCAGGTAATTCAACTATATATCATCCTGAGTTTCTAAAACTCGTTTTTTATAGAGGATATGATCAAATCAGAATGCTCGGCATGTCCGAAGCAAACATCAAATTCTGCGGTTCCCACTGCGGTGTCTCCATCGGTCCTGACGGCCCAACTCAAATGGGTCTCGAAGATCTCGCTATGTTCAGAGCTGTCCCAAAGGGTGTCGTCCTCTATCCTTCTGACCCTATTGCTGCTGAGAAAGCTGTCGAATTGGCTGCTAACTACAACGGCCCAGTCTACATCCGTACCAACAGACCTAACAGCGCTGTAAGCAAATTCCTTTGTAACCGCGTGTTTATGCCCTGCCTCTAGATCATCTACGAACAAAATGAAGAATTCGAGATCGGAAAATCCAAGGTTGTCAGAAAATCCGACAAAGACAGACTCACCATCGTCACTTCCGGAATGACCTTGTCCGAAGCTTTGATCGCTGCTGATGTTCTCGCTGCCGAAGGAATCAACATTAGAGTCGTTGATCTTTTCAGTGTCAAGCCAGTCGATTCTGAAACTCTCGTTGCTGCAGGAAAAGAAACCGAAGGATTAATGTTAACCGTTGAAGACCACTACCCTGAAGGAGGAGTCCACGGTAATTCAATTAAATGTTAAATTGGTTTCTTATGACATGTGTAATAGATGCCGTTATGTCCGCTGTTGCTAAAGCCAGATTCGAAGTCCACCAACTCGCTGTTGACCGCATTCCAGTTAGCGGTGAGCCTCTTGAGTGCCTTGATATGTTCAACCTTAGATCCAAGGGCATCGTCGCTAAGGTCAAGGCAATCTTGCAATAGACGAGAAAAGTTAGATAGCAAAAAAAATGTGTTTTTATCTCAGAATAAGGGTAAATAAGAAGGGTGTACTCATTTGGTAGTTGTTATTCTTTGTCATCTCCAGGGGGAAGCTAAGTAATTTGAGGAGTAATGACTGTGCATCTATATATATCGATTACATAGTATTGCACCAAGAACACATTTTAAAAAGGAGATCCAAAAGATAATCAAGGCAAAAATGTTTCCTTTTTACATAAAAACTAGCCTTAGTAAATCAAGAGAAATGTTATAATATAGAAATAATTTGGGAAGAGATTGAATTATCGATATATATTCTCAGCATAGAAGAACTTAATGAATGTATATGAATTAATAAATCAAAGGAATTTTACGATTTCATTTTTGTAACCCAAAGGCAATTGGGAAATTGTTGCATTTTTCCCTGTATTAGTGTAATGGAAGTAAAACAAGATATGTAGACGACTTCGTCTTCTTACTAGTAAAGCAATAAGTAAACCCTCTTTCAAATTATGATATTACGTTGGAAGGTGTTGACTTCTTGGGCGTATTTTTTGGTTTCCTCATTGGTGGATTTCTCCGATATTTTGAATGGCGTCATCTCGAACTGTAAAGAAATAAGCTACTCTATTGCTTTAGAAATGCTGTTACCTTGTCTGTGGTGAGGACGTCAGCTCCATATTGTACCAAAAGCTTCAAAAGTGAGGGATCCTTCTCATTAATCACGGCATTGATCATAGCGAGCTGATAAGCTGTTTGCCCTATCTAAGAGGTGTTAATCAGCGTCCTTGTGAGAGAGGGAGAGTAAAGTACCTTATTAGTGTCATTTATCTTCTTCTGCCATCCGTTTTCTAGCAAATATCTGACGAAACCTTCTCTTCCATTGTAGCAGGCAGCCATTAATATGTTATTTCCTTCTGGCTGTAAAACAATTTAGAGCGATGTTAAGTGAGGTCTCTACCTGATCTTTTTCGAATAGCTGCTCATAGTTGAATCCTGAGTAAATCTCGGTTTGAGCGATGAGTTCTTTGTACTTTGTTGTATTTCCAAAGGCCACGGCTCTTTTAAAGACAACGAACTATCATTATGGTCACATAACAGCATAAATCATCAGTATCTACCCATTCTCTGAATCTATTGTGTCTCTGCGTGTCTTCATTAGCTTGCATGATCGCGCTCTTGGCTTTTTGCAAGTCTTCTGCAGTAACGAGTCCGATTTTCTTGACGATCTCCTTTTGAGGCGTCGGAAGGGCTTCAACCATGGCTGAGAGACAGAGGATTACAACCTGTGTTTAAATAATTATACGCTATCAAACGAATTTGACTCATACTGAATGCGAGCTAATTGATAGAATTCTGGTGGCGATCCCGAAAATTTCTGGCTTGAAATATTTTATTGTGGAATTTTGGAATGAAGCTCCAGAAAAATCCATTCCGCTGGGGAAAAAAGGAAGCCTAGAGATGATGATAAGCTCTTTGTTGAAAGAGGTGCCTTATCATATCCTAACTATTTCAGTGGCAATTCGAAATTTTTATTCATATTCAGATCTGTAATGAATGAGAATTATGCGAAGCTTCATCACGAAATTTGAATATAAATGGCACGACGACACGATCCTCCATAGTTATTTCGCATCAGAAATAAGTTGGCACTTGATACCACTGATAATACATAGAAATTTTGAATTTTCCTCTTTTCTTTTGTTAAGAATTTCAATTTCCTCGACTTTGCCCAATTATTATCACATGAATGTAAAATTATTCATAATACAATCTCAAATCACCTCAAAACAACCAAAAAAAATAAAACTTTTTCGTGAGAGAGGGCAACTCTGCCTCTTCTCTACAGATAGCCAAACTTCTTCATATTCTTCTCTGAAATATTGAATTTTACTTTAACTTTACCCACCGTTTGAACTCTCGTCACTAATAAAAAGCAAGCAAAGTTTCAACATACCACTCTAATAATAAACAAATACCTTCCCTTCCCTCTCCCTTTGCAATGATTTCCGAAGGAGTCTCATATTGCGCAGTATGACTTTTAAAGAATCCAAACAGTCCTCCACTACGAGTCGGCTTCGTGACGGGTTTATACAAAGTGAGTGTCCTTTCATGACTAATTTCAACAATTAAACACGCATGCCTCAAAGATAGTTTTACTATCCTGGACTTGTTGGCACATGCACGCTACCATATCCTCTAACAACGGTCGTGCCGAAAAAATCTGGTCCAACAGCAGTGAGAACAAGGTTCGGCCAGCCGTAAGGGTTCAAAGAACGGTAAGTAACGTTGATAGGATAGTTCCATATGAGTTTTTTGTTTTCAGAGTTAGGTGAAGTCGCTGCTTGAGTCGTTCCGTTTGTTATTCCCTATCACTAATCAGAAAAGAGAACACTAAAGAGAAATTTACATCCACTTTCTCCCAATCAGTTCCAGTAACGAGATCCCATTTGCATTGCAGATAATCTTCAGCGTCGCACTAAGCAAGTTTGAGTTTGTTTGAAGGGAGAAACGAAGCTAACCTCTGCGTATTCTAAAACAGCTGAGATTGACACGTAGAAGAAGTTTGCTGGAAGGGATTTCGGGTCGATTTTTTGAGTTCCTTTGTCAATTTGTGTGACCAAATCATCGGCGACTTTTCTGGTGATTGTGTTAATTAGATGCTCTTGGATTCTCTCCATTGGGTTCAGGTCGATATTTTCCCTTTGAAATTATTCGGTTTTTATTCGAGTCAAATTTTATTGCTTTAGATTTGAAAATTCAAATATATTGAATGACGAAGGTAGTGTATATTTTTCTGGCCAATGCCGCTGCCAGGTCCGGTTCACATTATTGAGCCTTCTGTTTACCTATCCTTGAGATTTCAGCATAATACATAAAATCTTGGAAAAGTTAGTCAACAAAGAGATTCTCTATAGCTTTAGAGTGACTATATTAAGTCTTACTGCATTCCCTTAGAATTTAGAGTAACAAATGAGATCCTCAAGTTGGTATATATATATACACGGAGAGACTAATTTTACAATTAATTGCATAGAAATACAACAAATGTGCTCTATCAAGTCTTAGTAATCATTAATAAGAGGGAATATAATTGAACTTGATGAATTTGATGCTAAATCGAATGACTAATCTCTTAACTGCTTTGAGAGACTCGAAATTCACATTTCTTAGCTCATCGCTATTTAGCAAATCAAAAAAATAATTTTAAAGGTGAGTTTTTATTCAACAGCTGGCACATGATGAGTTCAGCCGGATCCGATCACGAAAACGAATATTCTCCAAATCATTCTCCTGAGCACAAATCAATTAGAAATGGAAAAAACTTTATGAGTTACCTCAACAACCAGAGTTTATCGCAAATACCACAAGAGCTAAACATGAAGGAAATTAGCGAATTGCATCAACAAGCAGAAAAAGATCTAAAAGCCGGAAGAATAGAAACAGCTCTTGAAAAATTTTATGTCTGTATTGATCAAGCCTTCGTTGCCGCCAACCGAAACCCCAACGACCCTGAATTTTCTGCGTATTTTGTCGAGACATTGAAATTCTTAAACGAAAATGCTCTTTACTTCCTCAAGGAAGATAAAATTGGAGTTTCATTGCGGATTCTTGAAATCTCCAATGAGATCACTGGATCAAAGAAATACGGAGTGTTCTCATCGATTCAGAGCTTGACGTATAACAATCTCGCATGCTGCTATCGAAGAATGGGAAAACTGGAGGTCGCGCTTAAGTATCTCGAGAGGGCGCTAGGCAGCTTGGCAAATACAGACGAACGCGAAAACGCTGGAATCACTCACATAAACTTATGCGCCATTTACTCTCAAATGGGAAAGTAAATTCTAATTCTTAAAAAAGCAAGCAGTAAGCTGAATTTTTGCAGTCATAAAAAAGCGTTGAAATATGCAAAGGAAGCCGTCAATGATTGCTCGTATGACCTAATCAAATTTGATGAAGTGAATAAGAATCAACTTAATCCAGTCGAGCATAATAAGAAAGTAAATCATGCTTTTCGGCCTGTAATAAAAAATGTATCTAGGTCGCTTCGCTGGCGATTTCATTCTTCAATATGGGCATTGAGGAAGATCATTGTGGAAACATCGAAAACGCAAAAAGAGCATTTGGGAAGGCCTATGAACTGATCCGGGAAACACATGGTGATGAAGATCCTTTTGCACAGAATTGCCTAACGGCTTACGACAAAATACTGCAGGTGATCTTAGATTTATTGTCATAGTGTGTTAATCAACTTAATTTACTTCACAGAAATCAGCCAACGGAAACGCAATGGATACCTCTCCTAGAATGCTTAATAAAAATAATTTTCATCCCTTACCAAAAAATCAGCGGTCTGTTTCACTACCCAGAAGCATTGGAAAACATCGGAAAATATCATCTCCTAAAAGGAAACAAGAAAAATTCATGGAGGCTCAGAATAATTTGTTTCCTGTTCCAACCAAGAGGCGATTGCTGTAAGATGATTGTGATTTTATCTTTTAAGCCTCTGTAGTTCGAATGGCAAAGAGTTAGTGTCGGCAGATCACACATTGAACGAGATAAAACTCCCTTCCCAGAGAATCAATACCCTTATGGATATGAGTCCTTACCAAATAACCACTCCGAAATTGAAAGGGATGAGTCCTAAAAGATCAATGAATAAATCTCAATCCAAGCACGGACTAAATGACTCGTCGGGCAGCCCTCATAGAAGCTTCTCGACTGAATTCAAGTAGGATAAGCGCTTTTCGCAAAACTGAAGATAATACTGTAGGAATCTCACAGAGCGGAATTATTTATCAAAAAATGAAATTGTTGGCGGGCTCAGAGATTTCAGTATCGAGTATAAAACCCTAATCAATGGCAAGAAAGCTAATAACCCTTTATTTGGATGATAGAACGCCGCATAGAGACAGAGAACTCAGAAATAGCCACAGAATCGCCCAGTTGGTGAGCTCGCAAAAATTTTACAAAGATAATGAGGAGAAGCAACAGCCATACCCCGGCTTGAGAAGGACTCAGGACCTCAATGACCCTTTTAAAGGTATATGATTTATTTTAGTTGCTAATCGTGAAAAATTTGATTTAGATACTCTTACCACTAGCCGTACTAAAATTATTTCAAGGCCGGATGGTAAATTAGATAATTCGCAATGAATTTAGAATGAATTGCTATTTAGAAAACAAAAAGAAAGTGGCCGCTTTTGAAGGAACTCTGAGAGGAAGCAGGGTATTTATTTATTAATTCTCGGATAATCTGAGCTAATATTGGATATTTTGTCTCAACTTAGAAACTGCTGAACAGAGAGGATCGAGCAGCGATTAGAATTCAGAAAAGAGTTCGTGGCATACTGGTAAGAAAGCGTTTTCTCAAGCTATTAAAGGCGCGGAAATTCATCTTCTTATATAAATCCATTGAAAAATACCCGCTCAATGCCGAAGATCCTTTCGACAAGCACGCCTTCGAAGTTTACGCTTGGCTAGAACTGCTAAATGAGCAGATAGTTTTTAACTTTTTCTCCGTCCTCAAGAAAAAATTCGTGCTTAGCGGCAAACTACCCTACAAAATGCCGGATGGACAGACTATTGTCGACTTGAAACGACAAGCAAAAGCTTTTGCTCAAGCGCATCTCCCGAAAGTCACTATTTTGAATCAAAGGACAATTCGTTTTGGAAAGGGTAATTTGCTCAAGCTTTCCAACAAATTAATTCCTTGTTTGAAAAGTTTCTCAAAGCGAGGTCGAAAAATTTTTAAAAAAGAAGATTGAAAACAGAAGTAGCACCAGCCTTAGCCCTTTAGGCAGGCAAGGAGGCAATGGTGTCGCAGATTGGAAAGACCAACAATTAAAAAAGAGTGCGGTTGACATCAGTTTACCGAAATTAAAAGAACCTTTAAAAACAATTGCGCATGAGCCCCGGAGTGAGACCCAAAAGCGGTACATGGAGCCAGCAAAGTCGAAATCACCAATGCGCGATGTAAAACTAGAGCCATTGCCGGCTAGATCAAAGAGTCCCACCCCTCAAAATGTCGGTAACGCAGGAGCAAGGACACTGACTGAGCTTAGATCGGAGACTCAGAGACCTAAATTACAGGCGCTAGTGGGTGTTAAAGCAGAAATTCTGAAAACTGAAACAGATAAACCGAAAGCAACGATGGAAACTCAAAAGTCTACATTGTCTCCAATTCCTCAGGTCCTTAAGAAAAGCTTGACCAGACCTGAGAGAAAAGGGTCCAAGCAACCAAATTTTGCTCAAGTAATGCTGATTCAAAAGCTGATCAGGGGGTATCTGTGTAGGAAGAAGGTGTTTTTCTATTCGAATGCTTGTTGGGAAACGCTGTTCTCAACTACTATTAAGATTAAAGGCAGGCTGATAAACCTCAGAGTTTTGCAGGAAAAGCCGAAGAAGCTTAAAACAGAGAGACCCGCTCCGCCAACGCAGATTATTTATGGAAACGATTTGACTGAAGAAATTCAATTTAACTCTGTACCTTTCCCTTCACGAGCAATGAATGCGAGAAGAGCCACACGTGAGAAATTGCAATCAATGCTTAATATTAACGTGTTCACCCATGCAATGCAATTGAAATCTGAATTCACTTCGACTAGAGATGTGAGTCCAAGTACTACACCGAGGTCTAAGCTGGAAGAACAGAAAACGCTAGAGACAAAGCCGAATTCCACAAGTCCGCTAATCAGGAGGCCTTCGCGGGAATATGCTAAGCCCCAAAATAACTCACAAGTTGCCAGGCTGGGAACTCAAGAGGCGACACCGAAAAAATCTAACGAAACAGATACAAATACACAGAATGCGATATTGCAACAACAACAGCAGTCACAAAGCAAAGCTCAGGTAATTGAATCGAATAAGCCAGTTGGAAGAGGCGAAGACCTGAGAGCCGATCAAAAAAATATAGCGCAGGCTATGAAGCAGCCTCAGCAGCAGCTAAATACGGCTGATGTTCGAAACCTCAAGAAAATAAATGATAATGTAAAGATAATCTTAACTTTGACATCTCACTCATCGTATAGGGGAAGCTTCAATCAGCGCACACTGAACCGAGTGAAAAAGAGAAAGCTATTCAACAAGAGACTACAGAGCAGCTTCAAAATAAAATGTCTTCACAGCCTACTCAAATTAAACAAGGGAAAGCTCTGGAAAAAACCGTCCCAACTAATATTCAGAGCCAAGAACCCGCAGATGATCCAACAAAGGTCCAAATGCAAGAGAAGCCTCAGGTAGCGGAAGCAAAACAGAAGCATATGCTTCTGAACCATAGGGAAGTTTTACCAAATAAGAAACCTGAAGAAACATTCACATCCATACAAAAACAAATTCCAGCTCAGGACAAGAAACCAGTCAGCCAACCCAAAGAGATCGAGAAGAAGCCGCTCCCAGAAAAAATCATACCGAAGACACTACCTCAAACTAAAAAGTTGCCATTAGATAAAACCGCGAGGCTTATGCAGGCTGTTCAAAAGATTCAGCACCTAATCAGGAAGAAAGCCAAGGAGAGAATTTTCATTATGTCTTTCCCGCTCTTGATACGAAGTGCGGAGATTACTACTTATGTCTTTTGGCTCTCTTCCAAGGAAAAAGTTTGCGTTGATATGCATCAAGAGGGCCGAAATCGACAAGAATTACTTCTTGGGCTAAATGAATTAGGCATTCATTCTTTGCAGGAGCTGAAATCTTCATCTCAATTAGACGCGCTCTTATTACCGTTTATCTCTTATAGTCAAGGCAGCGTTTGGTTCAAAAAGCACGATAATGAGAAACGCGCAAATCCTAAATAGAACCTTGTAATGAAATAGTTTTCATAAATATTTTGATTTGTTGATTGTATCTGTTTTCATGATTTAGTTATTAAAGACTTGTTCGAAATTTTTATAACTCTGTGTCTTGTGACAGAAGATTTGCTTATAATTGTATAGAAACTTGAATGATAAATTACCAAATTCGCAGTTTGAGACAAGCTTTAGGTTTGTACTCGTTGGCTGTTTAGAGTCAGACTTGCTTTTACTCATTTTTTGTTTTTTTACTCATCTTTAGAGTGAACACTTAGATTTCTTTAAAAGTTAATTCATTCGTAAGCTCTAGATGCTTCTAGAGATTAATAATTTTCCAAATAAAATCTGTGAATTTGATGAACAAAGTCTCGATCATCGTTCTTTTAGGCTTGGCTGCCGTGGTCAGCGCTAGTATGGAAACGGAAATCAACGATTTGACCCTTTACCAACGCCAAATTCCAAGTCACCAACCTTCACGTCCAGAGTCACGTATCCCTATCCCTAAACCACAGCCAATAACCCATCGTCAAACTGGTGTTCACCACAAAGTCAACCAACCTCCTAAGATCACAACCCACACTACTGAAGCGCTTGAACTCTTCGTGAAGCATGTCGTCAGCAACAACAAGAACCTCACTCAAGTCTCCAACGTCCTCCAGCTTGTCAGAGAACTCCTCTTAGTTGGCTCTCAATGCGAGCAAGACCTCGGCGGAGCCTTCTACGTCGCCAGCGTTGTTGCTGCTGATGCTGAAGCTGGATTCAAAGACTGGCAACAGGACGTCATTGCTTCCGTTTTTGCTATAATCAAAGAATCCTATTAATTAATGCCTTCTTTTAGGTTATGCTTCATTGATATACACGTCAACTATGAAAACATAATGGGGAACTGTTTATTTCTAAAATTTCAGGAACTTTTTTGAATTGCGAAGTGTTACATTATTTATATGATATTATATGAAGTAAAGGTTTTTATTTGACTACTTCAATCACAACACAATGCTAAATACATCCCATTCTTCAAGCAAGCTCGGAAAAACCCATGTATACAGCCTCAAGAACAACGAATTTGTTGGCAATAGCCAATTATTCGGCAAAAGCCCGAAATACCTAAGCCCTGAGAGCGAATATGAATTGAATGATAAAACTGCTGAGAAAATTTTCAAGAATAACCTCAACATTTCTCAAAAACTGCTCGCCGCAAAAGCGCATAAACTCAACAATATCACATTACCATCAATTACCTCAGATCTTTCTTTTAATTACTCAAAGCCCTGCTCCCAAGAACTTATTTCTACTTCTAAACCATCAAAACACGACCTAAACTCTTCAATGCTAATGCACCAAGCAGTACTGACCACTAGTGGTGCCAGCCCTACAAACACATCTCCCTCAGTGAAACAAAGCAAAAACGATCTGTCGCAAGAAAGAAAATTCGTTCCAAATGCCAGGACTTTGCAGGAGGCAACCCCTCAGTTGAAGGCGAGAAGAGAGACACTGGATCATAGTGATTTAATCGATTATTCAAAGCTTGAAAAAGAAGTTATTGCCAGGAATAAGTTTGAAATCGATAGACAATCTATGCATTCGCCCCAGAATTTGAAAAGGGATGTTTCATATCTCTTCGAGAGGAGGAAAATGACCTCTCCTATGCTGGAAGTTAACTCGCCAATAGCCCGAAACACGCAGCTTTCGGCTATTTTGACACAGAATCAGAGTTATTCATCTGGAATAAACGCTAGAGGAAGCCTTGAAACAAAGCTTAACAAAACGCTATCTAGAATCCGTTTGGGTGATCATCTTGAGCAGCCTTCACCAATCAGTGCTTCAAGACAGGGCAACGCCGGATTTCCCTCGTTTGACCGGCAAGATCGTGTGTCTTTGCCTCTTATCTTCCATAATGCTACTCCGAACCCATTTTCGTCATCTGTGACATCATTCTCGAAAACGTTCTATCCGGATAATCGCTTCGATAAACTTAACAGTGAGCTCAATATCTCAGACCTCAGAGCGACGGAGTACAGAGAACATCTGAAGGAAGTGTCTTCTTTCTTAGGAGAGTCTAATAATATTACTCATATTTTCCCTATACCGAAGATAACATCAGAAGGCAATCCTATCCGTCAGACTGTCAAGACAGAAAGTGACGCTTTTTCGTTTCACTGGGATGAGGTCCTTGACGATGCGGAATTGCAAGCTCTGAAGAAGGAGCTGCCTTCTATCTTCGCAGGTGGACTACCAAATAGAACGGATGTGGTGTCGTTGACTCACTGGGTGGAAGAGAAGATAAATTCCATCGTGAATGAGAAAAATATCAGCGAGAGCGAAAAATGCAAAAAGTGCGATGGAGTTTATAATATCGCTCTGAATGAAGTAGTTCGCCAGATATCTATCGATTGCGTTGAGAGAGGGAATCTATTATACAAGATTTGGATGAGCTACCTCCGCATTTTCCAGAATTTCCGACAACAACTGATCGAAAAGGAAGAGCATATGAATGATCATTTCGAAGACACTTATAACCGAGTGCATAAGATGTACCGTGAAATGATCGCGGAAAAAGACATAAAAGTTGCCCAATGCGAGAAGGAGTTTTCCTCACTGAAAGAAGAGCTTGGGCTGACCTCGCAGAACCTTGAACAGACCCTCAAGAAGAATGAAGACCTCTCGAAAATAAACAGTGGGCTGAGGAAAGTGATCGAAAGAATGAAATTACAGAATAAGATCTTGCAAAATGAAAATGACACTTTGGCTTATCGGCTTGGTGGGCGACAGCTGGTCGGGGGCAAATCACAAGGAGGACAGACGCCTTTAGCGAATACGCTCAGTCGGCGGGGCACTCACGTGAATGGTCCGATGATACAACTGCAGCCACAACAGCCTGATGAGCCAAAGAGGCCAGAATTTTCCCGTCAAACTAGTCGTACCTCAAGCGTTGCTCACCTAAAGCCAAGTTCAAAGCCTACTCGTACTGAAATTGATGAGAACGATGAAGAGGAAGGCACCGTGTCAGAAGAGTCTTCGGAGAATTTAGAGTTTGAGGACCAGGATGCGGATGGCGAGAAAAAAGAGGTGTTTAAAGTGGATCAATTGAATAATGTTTTCATTGGGACTTTAAATTCAGCTGAATACAAAGACACTCGGGAAATAGGCACTGACACTCGAGAGCTAGAGTTTTATGAATTGGTTTATCGGGACAGCAGCTGTCAGACTGACCTCAATTTGGTTGATAAAACCTATGACAACGTGATGAGCAATCAGTTGTATTTAGATGAATTAGTTACGGAGCACCGATTGAAACAGGAGGTGGATATTATGGCTGCAGCGGCGGAATTCAAGAGATTAACAACTGAAAATTCTGAAGTGAAGGAAGGAGAGAATGAGGTTCCTCCTAAAGTAAAGAAATCTAAATCGACTATTAAGGCCAAGGCGCCTACCTCGAATGATCATCGAAAAACTCATAGTGTGGGTCAGAGCGGAAAGGAAAGCGAATTGGATTCGGGACACGAGCAAGAAGATCCATATTTAATTGAAACAGGACTCAAAAGAATAGTCGAGCAGCAATCAGCTGAATCTCCTGATGGAAAAAATAGGTCCCATGGAAACTCATTCGCGAATTTGGAGGATCAGCAAGAGCAGAAAGAGGGAGATTTAGAAGTTCGAGGCAGTATGAACAGCGTAAAGGACATTTCGAAACGCAGGGCCAGAACGGTCAACACGATCGCTGAAGCCATTGAAAACAGTATTCTGAAAGACAGTGACCAGAAAGTCGAAGGAAATGACTCATTATCAATAGGAGCGCGGGCCCAAAACCAGTCCAAAGATCAAAGCAACTCTGAGCATAATAATCAATCAAAGAGTATTAAATTATTTCGTTTCTTTGTAATAATCTAAAATAGGTTTGAATTCACTCGACAATGAACTAAAAACTACAAATGAAGTATTACAAGAAATTGAAAAAAGGAAGAAAACCACAGCCACTACTAATCCAGATGGAATATTAAAAAAGAAGAAAGTTTCACACAGAATCGATTTGAATGAAATAGATCCAGACGAAATTTACGAAGAAGGTGAAAGGCCCAGTCGAACCGAAGTAGGAATTACTTCTGAAACTTTTCATGATCAACCCGACACAAATATCTCCATCGTCGAAGAAGAGGAAGAAAGTAGCTCCATCGGTTCGCAAGATATCGACACTCCTTCTAGCGATATGGCTCTCCCTCAGAAACGCAAGAAAACCGGGAAGTTTTATCGCCGCGGACAAAAACACGCCTCCCTCGGTGACATGGCAGCCGAAAACCCTACTTATAGAAGTATGACTCAATATCCCCGTAACAACCCTCAAGAGCAAGTTTCCTTCAACGAGTCCGAGTCCCTCCTCGAATCAAAAGCGCAGTATTTGCAAATCATTAGAATGTACAAGGTAGAAGTCGAAAAAGTTAAACTGCTCCAAAACACGCTCGTTGATCTCAAACAAGAATATTCACGGGACAAGAACGTCTTAAACGCCCTTACAGAAGAAAATAAGAAGCTGATTCATAAAATCGAAGAGCTGACAGGCCAATTGGAGAAAGCCACGACCAAATGCAAGCATGGCGGATGCGCACTCTGTAAGAAGGAGGAAGAAGAGGAAAAAGCAGAACTTGAAATGGCGGAAGCCATTGACGAAGCTTTTGATGGCACAGGCACAATTGAAGAGGTGTTACCAAGCATGATCGACACTGGCGACGGCTCGCCTCGCCGACGACAAAAGAAAGTTACTTTTACGCGAAATAACCGCAAACTCACTACCACTACTACCCAAAATGTCATGCTTGGTCGTAGATTAAACGTCGATAAGAAAAATAATCCAGCGCCATTGATTATCGCGAAACTCAAGCAGAAAAAAATGTCGAAATTCAAGAATTTCATGCCTTTGAAAATGGTTCTGCGGCAAATCAATCAGATATACGATGAGAGGATAAAATGGTCCAAGGAAAGCGTTGTTGTGAAGGAAGAAGAGCTGAATAACTTCGTTTACAACCTCTATCTCAACAATTTTGGTTTCAAAAAGATCGCTGAACAGAAGTTCATCATTCTCGTCCTCAGCATCAAAAAATATCTGCATATTGTCAGGATAAACCTCTTCGCTCGTTTCCTCGGGCTGCTGGACGGTGCAGCTAACTACACCGTCGACGAGCTCAATAAATACATCGAGTGCATGGAATTTCTCTCGACAAACACGCTTGGAACGACCATCTATAATTCCGATACTGACTCCAAGCATTACGCGCCTTACTCTCGTTTCCAGGAGTATTTAAAGGTTTTCTGCGAGAACAAGATCGGAATAGAGGAGTATCTCGAGTTCAAGAAGGAGTTCGAGCCGCTGAAGGAAGTTGACCCGAAAAACATGAACCGATTTGGTATTATCGATATTGATATCTTCATGACGAAAATACTCGCGAAGTATCGCCTCGTCTGCAACAGAACAAAGCAATTCGTTATAAACGCCTTTAGAGCGGCGGATTTGGACGGTGATCGCATGTGCAACCTTCGAGAGTTTATTCTGCTGTACAAGTACATCGAGCCCGAGAAATTCGATCTCGAGTTCGTGGAGACGCTGTTTGATGATTATGCTGATTTGTATGTCGATGGAGAGAGGAACTTCTCCTTTGATAAGTTCACGGTCATTTGCGTTGAGTATAATCTATTCTCGGATTATCAGCAGGATAAGTTTTTAATGATTACGAAAAAGGAGCAATTGCTCGATCAATTGAATGATTTGAAGAGTAGATGGTTGACGATTTACGCGACTACTGAGGGTAAACTGAGCTCGTTGCAGAGCGCGGATAAAAAAATCGTGGAAAAGTGGACGCAGATCTTGCAGGTGCTTGGGCAGAGGATTCAAGCGCCGACGCCGGATAACCTCGCGGAAATTAAGCCGCTATTAATTGCAATGAGGATAATGGAAGCTGAGGTGAACGCTTTGGTCGAGAAAGAGACCGAAAAGAGCGTTGATTATTGAAAATTATGACTTAGAATATTTTTTGGAATTGCTGCGAAGTCAATTTCGAAGTGTATTTTCTGTAGGAATCTGATTTTATTTTTTATTTTTTTTTGAATAGTTGGCGAAGGATAGTTGATCTCTTGTAAATAATGGTACGATCTTTCTTAGAGATTTTTCAAACAAAATATTCTATGATGTTTGAATTCCGAAAGGGGTAATGCTCTAATGAGAAGAAATATTTATCGGAATACTCTGGCTTTCCTTATATAAATATATATATGGCGATTAAGGGTTGATAACTTAATGAATTGATCTGTAAATTGGCCTGATAAAGGTTTGACTCACGAGAATTTAATAACTGTCATACATATTCATTCACTCATTTCATATAAATGCTTAAAAACATAAATATTGAAATTGATAAATTGCAAATTCCTTCAATAAAACGAGAAATCATTACCATAGAAATAAAAATGAACATCTGCACTTTTTGAAAGATGGCAGAATAAATATTCTGTAATCTTAAAACTTCTGATGTGAGCTCGTGTTGAAGATATAAACCATCTTTGGAGTCTCCAAAAACGACTCATGGTAAGTTTTATTATTTAATGTGCCCAATTCAGATATATGATGCGGGAGTTCCTCACAGTCCTTTGTAGCGCTGAATAAAATAACAGAATCATCAACCGACCCAATGACTTTAGATTCCACTTCATCTATAAGAACCTCTTCACTAACGCTGTCTTCCGCGAAATCTTTAGTTCGATCAAATATCGCACTTCGAGATTTGTCATGTTGCCGGATTTCAGTAAAAGCCGCTTCATATTTCTGTGGGATGCAATATCTTGACTGGTAGCCTCGTGTTTGAGAAGATGAATCGACTTTCTCTCTTTCATATCGATAGCGAGGCGTATATAGCTGATCTAGCGCTCTTTTCGGGGTTACCTCAGACTGCCTGTAGGACTGCGGGATTTGGTTGCTGTTGTTGTTCCGAGGTCGCGATGAGAAGTTTGAGATAGGCTTATAGAGCTTTTCCCTGTCAAATTTTAGAGTGGGTAGAGTGAATCGAGTTCGATAGGAGTAATTTTGCTCTTTTTTATCGCTAAGAAATGCTGATCCGCTGCTTTTCGGTGTAGACTGGAGGTTGGGAACCGATCGATAGACGAGATTTGTCTGCATTTGGTTTTCAGGTGTGGCAACAAACAATTTTTATTTTTCCAACTTGGAAGTATGCGAACTCAGATATATAGATAAAATAAAATGAATAATATTTAAAATTTCACTTGGTTGATCTACAAACGTCAACAAAATCGTTTTTCCTTGGATTTTTATACTTTTAGATTCTCATTTCAAAAATATATAGTTCTAATTTAAAGGTTGAGGAAGCAGCAGAGTGGAAGCTTCAGTTGCTCATTATTCGAGAGCAGATTCTAATTTCTGTTTTTTGAAATTGCACGCATAGATGCATAGATGTAGAGTAGTAATATCAAATGGAGCAATGCGCAACAATTGATGCTTCGTATCAATGATTTACATTTGATGCAATAAGGACCCAAAAAAAATCCTTAACGGCAGTCATTAATTCTCAAGGATATTATATGGTTCCTCAAGAACTATTTGAACTGTTTGCAATAAACCATTATAGATTTAGTATTTTAGTGTAATGAATGTTATTTGAAGTAGAAAGTCAGCAAGCTTCAACGTGGATAGTAGATCTCTAAACATAATTATCTATTATATGAATACAGACCTAAAGAAACACGATAACAATCCTTTAACAACAAAAACTTCGAATTATAAGTTTTCTTCACAACTCTTTACTTAGTCGATATTGGCTGCAGTCTATGCTCCAAACTTATAAGAGAGAAATCAAGCTACAAGCACGTTACTTTCTTTTGTAGTAATTAATCGTCTTTCTATCCGGAGCTTTCCATTTGTACTGCTCTTTGAAAGTGGTTTCTAAATGCGTTTCGACGTCCACGTTGAACGCAGTTGGCTTTTCGTTTAGGAACGGAGAATTATAGACACCTAATCCCCATTATTCAATACAAAACCTCGACAAACTCACCTGGAATAGTCTTTGTCGATACAAGATGATGCAAATTCTTTGCGAGCTCCTTGAATTCCGTTCTCGCTACTTCTTCTTTCCGTTGCTAGTCCACATTAGTATCATTTCATTAGATGAAGCATACCTCTTCAGCTGACCTCGTTCTCTCGAAGTTTTCATTCAGTTGATCTCTGATCTCCTCATTCTGCAGGATATATGAACTTTATATGAATAATTCAATGCTTTACTTTGATTTGGATGAAATTGAGGTAAGCTTGTCTTGCGTAGAAGTCATGAATGTACTTTCGGCAATAAAATCCTTTAAAACTAACCCAAAAATTCAGTCATTTCGCCCTCTGTTGTAGTGAAATATACTATTTCTGAATGATTTTCGCTTGCTCTGAATGATATCTCATCAGCCGATTCTGATGCTGCACGAACCTCACAACACCGCATCGCTCTCTCGCTTTATATCCTCTGTATACGCGCTGTATTACTATTGTAGCTGCTCTATAGAGACCATATTGACTGACTGAACGATAAATGAATCGTACTTAAGGATGCGGTATTTTTTCAATGCGTAGAATCGCTTGAAAGCTCGTTGTATCTTCAATGCGCAAGTATAATCTCGATTGTAAAATTTTTCAGACTGTCTTGGAGCATAAGAGAGATTTTTTCAGTTGCTGGTGGATGAGAGATGATTACTGAACATTGGTATAGAACTCCTCGATGAGTTGGTTTCTCCGTTCATGCAACTCTGTGACTATTGCTGACATTTCTCACCGATAGCTGACGTTTTAATTTTTCGATTTAGGTGTTAAATAAAAATTGATGGTATTTTGATTATTGCAGTTTTCCTTTAGGACAGACTTTAGCTTTAAATGTGTCAAAATTTTGATAAATAAAATGTAGGTAGTAGGGCGGAAATTTAACCCGTTGCTCCTTGAAAAAGGTCCCAGAAATAGATTGTTATATACCCTAATTTAGCCACTGTGCTGGTTGAGCAAAGTCAGTCTAGGTATGGAGATTTTTTTCGGACAGGTCAAACAAAGAAAATTTGCACTCTACTTTAACATCAATTGATTGACACTAATTATTTTCCCAGTAAATAAGTCTGCTGATTAATTTTACCATATTGTTATTGGAATTTGTTTGGTAATTACCATTTCGATACTCATTTATATATGTATGGTAAACACAGAAAGAATTCTACCTTCAATTTAATGAATGAAAATGCTGTCGATAACTTTGTTATCTTGGAATTGAATTAAATTATTGAATTTAAAAAATTCTCACTCTCAATATTCTCAATGAGAGTCCTGCCAATTTTATATGCTTCTCAATGAAACAGGTTGACTGTGGCTCTCTCTATATTGTTCATAATTTACATCCATCTAAATTTCGCCGAGTATAGAGTCCCAGCCATTGATGAGCTCGCAATCATATCGCCACTCGAACTCCATCGCACACAATATATGCGACCTACAAAGGAAATTCTCAGCTAACAGAAAAAAAAAAAATCGAAAAATTTTACTGCAGTCTGTCAAACATCTCGATAAGTGCATCGGTACCAGCCATGAGGAGTAATTTCCATTGCTTTTACAAACTTTTACAAACATCAATCCAGTTCGGATCTATTTGTAGAGAAATTTTATTCATAAACGCTCGACGACATTTGTTGAAAGAAAAAGAGAAAACAGCTCTCTTTTTATTTCGAGGTCCATGGACAAAATCGATGAGGAAAAATTATAATGGTATCACTCCCACCCATTTCAACTTGGACTGGTTGTGTCAATGTTAGCACTTTCTCCTCAATATATGAGGTTAAGCAAGTTAAAGTGATACTTCACGAATAATAGAGCCTCATCAGTATTAGTACTCCATCTGCAGCGGCCATATGAATGTTATCAAAATTTTAGAGATAATTCTACAGCTGGGAATTTCTTCGAATGAAAATACTTTATTGAAGTGACCTGTCCTTGAGGCATCAAATACTGCGAGTCCAGCAATAATGAAGAGAAACAAGCAATTTCGTGTTTAGACCTCTTTCACGTGTGTCCTGAATCCTTATTAAACGGTCATCATTTGTAAATCGAGAATTTAATGCAATTCAGTATACGATTTTATATCTGAGTTTCGCTCCGTCAAAGCTCGCAAACTCTTGTTTTGTATATTGTATTCAACAATTGTAGCATTGTTTTTGAAAGCCGAACACCAGGCGAGAGCCCTGGAGAGAGAGGTTAGCTTGCAAAATCAAAATGATTTAAGGTTCAGATTCATAGTAAAATTAATAAAAGTATAAACATATTATAGAACCTAAGCAATGAAGATGGCATAAGGAGATAGTACCAGTGATCCTTACCGAAGTTTTTAGCCGATGATCCTGCGCTTCGTCTTTTATTGCTTTGACTCCTCAACGAGCGGATCAGATGACTCAATAGTTAGTTCCTCTTTAGTCCTGGCAATTATTAGTAGTGAGTTTAGATCCGTGAGAGACAGCAAACATCTTGTCTTCTTTTCATTATCGTTTGGAAACTCTTTTGTATCTCCGTCTGTTTTTGCCGGCATTTGCTTTTAAGGCTAAGAATGATAAAATATTATTAGTGTCTTGTTTTCATTCTTTTTAATAAATCGCAGTGGGAGATTGTATAGATTCGAACAAGACTAGGAAGGTAAGCACCTTTGGCGTCGAGCGTCTTACTGTGGAATTTCGACAATTCATCACGAAATATTGAAAAAAAGAAGCCTCAAAGAAAAGGATTTTTGTTAGAAATTTGGTGAAGTTTACAAACTGATTAATAACTTGATGATCGAAAGGTCTTCACTTCTGGTGCCTACGAAACCACTTTGATCAAACACATCTCAGCTTGAATTCCAAAATTCCTATAGAACTATAATGTATGATTTTTTTGAAGTAATTGTACACATTGAAACTTGTCAATGTCATCTCCAGCTAGATAAATAGAGAATCAAGAGGGCAAGACTTTTTACGATTCAATGGAAAACATATTGACTTCTTGAGAAATTATTTCAAATTGTCGATTTTCATTTCTATATAAATAAAAACAAAGCGCCCTACAATTTTGCATTCGGATTTCAGAAAAGTTATTAAATTGCTTCATTGTGTTTTTTTTGGGATTATTTTGAACTGTTGGAATTAAATTCCACCTGTAACCGAACCCAATAAATTACACATTCATTTGCCTTGACTCAAATAATCTTAGACTTATTTTGAAGAGAGCACATACCTAGAGCTACAGTAGGTTTAAGTAACTCATTGTCGCAATAATGGCAACTGGTTATTACTCAAAGCAGTATGAATGTTGCCTTATGTAGAGTTTGTGAGAATACCTTGGGAAAAGTGCTCTTTTTAGAACACATTGCTATGAAAAATAAATGAACTCGGTCACGAGTTCATGAAATTGGTAGATAAAATCGACGTAAGTGGACGTAGTGAGGGACACATTTTCTAACTGCAAAATTGGAATTATTCTCTTGGCTTTTTAATTAATCGTTTAGAGAAATTTGGTAAAACAGGTTTTAAATGGCATAGTCATTGAAATTACCTCTGACTTCAAAAGCACTACGTTTTGATTCGAAATTGTTAAATCATGATGTCGAGTCGAAAAGTTGTTTTACACAAAATACTCCATGATCTCATAGGCACAATCAAAGTTTTCAAAATCGATGTGCATTGTTGACAAATTTGAACTCTTGAAGGCTCTAAAGTCGAGGAATTGACTTCAGAGGATGTTTGGAGAAAGAATTGCTCTTTTTTTGGTTTTGTTTAATGGTTTGACAAAAAATCTCTAAAGTTCCAAATTGATTAATCTAATAAATTCTATTAAAGTTTATTGCAACGCGCAATGCGCTTCACCATGCATTCAGAGTGTATTTCGAAGAGCAATAGCATATGCTACTTGCTTATCTCAGCACTACTCCTCAAACTATGTAAAACATTGATCTCACCCTTAGAGGCTGAAACTCGGTATTAGGTTTTGCCATTGAAATTATATATTTGCAAGAAACAGCGCGACCATTCAGCGGAGGTTTGGACAGCAAGGCTCTCTCAGCTATTACAAGTGGGTGGTCTTCGTCAACTCAATATACAATGAGCACTTGGGTTCAAATGCCTGAATTACGAGATGCATGGTCAACTATTTTTAGATTAA
>ENA-UOTX01000334-UOTX01000334.1-compost-metagenome-genome-assembly--contig:-NODE-334-length-52369-cov-9.092232_pt1 | contig 52369 bp, 25 predicted proteins | sample MGYA00238143_ERZ746982 | MGnify/ENA primary metagenome ERZ746982 (study PRJEB28758, sample SAMN06268862) | compost metagenome | isolation source: single cell | place: USA: California, Emeryville, Joint... | reverse complement strand
GAGGTAAGATTCGAGATAGTCAAGTTAGTGAAAGTGATGGAAGCATCCAACGCATCCAGGATGCTGTAGCTAATCTTTACAACCTGAATCACGTTGGGATCCAACTTCATTGTGAAATTGGTTACAACCATTGGCAAGGAAATTCCTCCTATTATCGTGAGGAATGCTCCAGAAAGGTCATTATGAGTGTCGATTTTCACGTGTGAGACCTTTGCAAAAGCTGATTGTCTCATTTGGCATTGAGAAACATAAAGGAGAGATCCTGTTTTTTGAAACTCAGCGGAATTACTGCTTGAAAAGAAAGCTGTAACGCTGGAAAAGACGAAACTTACGAAATTCACTCTGTAGAAATAAAGTATCCCATTATTGAGAACGTAAACGTTCGTAAATGTACAACGTTGGATCGTTAGGTTCAAGGGAAGTGATTGAGCCGCAAGAATCGTACTTTTCTCAGAGGTAATATCCTCAAAACTGCAATTTACTATCGAAAACACCTTTGCAACTGCGCTGGAGGAGCTGGCAATATAAAACAGAGGACCGCCGTCGGTGACCGGGAGTATGAGGTCGCGAAAGTTAGAACTCTTCACCTGAAAGGTTTTGAACACAAGAGATATTATTCCGGTAGAACTGCTGGCGTTGATATCCGAGAACTGGCAAGTATCAATCACAATGCCACTTGAAGAGCCCTTGATCATGGGATCTAAGTTGGTAACTGTTATATTTTCAAAGACCATTTTCGTCATATTAAGCAGGCCTTGGGCTCCTGCAATCAGGAAAATTGAGTTACTGAATACTCCTGTAATAAACTCATTGGTGATATCCATAAAAACGTTGGCTAATTTCGAATCGAAGAAGATAAAAGTAGTGTTTTCTCCGTACCGAGAAGTTTCGACATTAATTTGGAGCAAATTAACCATGGTAGCCGTCAAGCTAGAAGAATAGATTTCGACATTGCTGATAAGATTTTCAGAAAACTCAAGCGACCGACCGAGTACTTGTATATCAATAATGAAGAGAGTTTGATTCGTCGTGAGGTCCATAAACGTATTGCTTGAAATTTGTAAAGTATTAATACTTTCAGATGCCAATCTAATAATCGACACGCCTCTCAGGGTTGAAACCATGTTATCCTTGAAAATGAACTCGCCATCAAGAATTAGATCTTGAATGTTTAACAACACTCCGTTGCCGATGATCTGAGAGAAAGTGCAGTTTTCGACCCTCACATAAGGAACTTTGCTAATATCAACCATTATACTGAAGCTAGTGATCGAATCTTGAATATGATTGAGAAAGGCGACGTTATAAAAGTGGATTCCACAAGCTGGAAAATTTAGCTCTCGAAACAAAATACTTTTCACGCCATTAGTAAATTGAGACGAATCAAACACAACGTCTTCGATGATGTAGCGATGAACCTGCTCAGTTGGAATCCCTTGAGAGCCAGGAGTTTGTCCATTGAGCAGATCCAGCACTACAGTTCCGTCGTATATTTTATTCTCTGTGACAGGGTCGGGTATAAAGCCAGCGTACCCAGCTTCCAAATTGAGTGGAGTGTAAGACAGGATGTCTATCAAGGCATCATCTTGAGTAAGGAAACGGTTCTGAGCGAAAGTGCATTTATAAAGTGCGAAGGTTGGAGCAGAAACGGTGACAAATACGCTGTATTTTGTAAAAGTGTTGTTGATTACGTTCAAGTTATAGCCAACAAATGCTCGATTCTCTCTCTTCACGTAGTTATCTGGAGTAAAAAAGCTCACGTCGATAAAATAATTTGCCGCGGCATCTGCGAAGATGTTGTTTCTGTAAAAAATAGACCAAATAAATTGGTTGTTGCTTATAGTAGCACCAAGTAGTAGAAAATTGCATGGGTTAAGTCTCACTCCAATCCCGTCATGACTATTCAAAATGTTTTCAACAAATACTAACGATGACATTTTAAGGAACGCTCCTTTGGTAGTAAGGAAGGTGTCACCCAGCTCATCTTCATTCTGCTGGAAGAGATTTCCGACTATCTGCCAATTACTTAAACTGTAGAACTCTTTCTCCGTGAGAGGAATGAATGAGTCGAGGGTTCCATCGATTTCCAAGATGTAACAGTACGAGAAGGTGTTGTACGCCAAGTTTAAATTCGAAACCTCGCGCCAGTTGATTGTCTCCGGTATCGTGCTTGAACTTGGGATAACAACTCGAAACAGAGCTCGGATATTCATCTCACTTCCTTGAACTAGTACATCTGATATGCTCAGAGATCCCAAAGTTTTCACTATGTTAATATTCATTATTCTGTTATAAGCCTTAATGAAGTTTGTATTCATAATCCACAAGCTGCTCAACTGAAAAGTCGGTTTATCGAAGACGCTTGAGAAATAGAAGAAATCAAATGCATAGCTCCTTGGAACGTTGGTGTAAGTAAAGTTTGAAAAGAAGAAGATCACGCTTGAAATTGAATAATTCAGAGAGTCGATTAGTTTGAAGAGTATTGAGCTGTTTCGAGTCGATGTCCTTGTGTCGAGAGTAATATTTTGCATCATGACACTTTGCAGATTGATCGAGGTTGAATTTGAAATCGCCACGAAATCTGAGAGCAATGTCAGAGAGCAGTCCTGGATGGTCAATAAAGAGAGATCAACGGATAGCTGATTTGAGATATTAAACAGCTGTGGGAGATGAAAGCTCGATAGCTTCTCAGGATCGCATTGAAAGCTGATATTAGATATCATCATTTCAGAGATAACTTCATCGTTGAAAACACTAAATGTACTTTGCGCTTTTACTGAGGTGAGAACTGAAGGCAAGACATCCAACACGATTGAGATATTCGCTAGGTCGATACGGGAGGTGATATTCCTCATTGTAATGACAGTATATGATTGATTTAGGACAATTAGATCATTGATATTGACAACTGGGATATTTTGAAAATCAATCGACTGCAGCATGATTGGTAATGGAGCAGCGGTTTCCTCCCTAATGCACACGTTTAGGAATGATACGGTATAATGGGAATGCTGGAATAAAAGGTATTGGTTCATTGTCGTCGATGCTGAAACCAGGAGAGTGATGTATTCAAAAATGAATGTACTACTGGGATCAAGTGCCGTATCCAAGTCTTCGCTTGAAATTGAGATCGACGATAAGTCAGAGAGCTTCAGATATGGATAAGAGCTGCAATCTTGAGGATTTGGAGGTGGATTAGTCCTTTCAATCGAAAAATAAGTATTAACGCCGGTTGCTAAAGCTTGAATTTCTGTGCTATACGGTTGGTTAATGCCATATGCACTGTCGCTGCTCAAAAGGAATCTTATTTGGTCGAATTGCAGAACATTTGGTGTGGGATTGATGACTGCTGAAAAAGCTTGAGCGAGAGAAGTGAAAGGCATATCCCAAGCGCCTGTGCTTGTAGATCCGGTGTAAGCGTTGTCAATAAATAAGTCTATTGATAAAGCCCTCCACAATAAACTTAGGATGGTGACAAGCAATGTCAGCATCTGAATTTAATCGCTTCGATCTTGAATTAATTTAAATGAGCGAAATGAGTTATTAAAAATTTATGGTATACTCGCATCTCGTAAAATTATCGAATACATTTAACAGTAGGGATAGAGTCGAGAGCTGATATCTAAATACCAGAATTATGATTATATAACATTTGACATTTAAATGTTGATGTGAAATGTTTTGTTGATTTAAAGTATAGGTTTTCGTTATTATAACTTCAGGCTACTTTATGCTTTCTCGCTTAGGGCTGCAAATATGAGTCTGGAGGCTATTCTTCTCTCTGTTTTGTTGAGAGTATTCAAATTTATAAGCTTGTTGGAAGCTTTTTTTTTCGAAGTAAAAGAGGTCGAAAAAAGTAGCTGAATAAAGGATTCTCAACGCAAGCAATATACTATTAAAATTGGTAATTAGACACAAGAGAATGAATGCCCTATGTTATATGTTAATCATGCTGAAAAAAACATGCAAACTCCATTATGATGGAAAGACAAATTTCAAATGTACAGTTCCAGAAATAGTTTGACATTTCTTATCGCTAGGTTCGCCGAGCCTGAGATTGAGATAATCGATTCTTAGCGACTAACTACACTACGATAACTTCTTTTCTGGCAAGAATGAGTATCCTAATATCATCATCGCCTGATCTTCAGATTGAATATGTCAAACAGGAGCTTTCTAGCTTTTCATTGGTTCTCATTGTGGTCATTATGGTTAGTATCCTTCATAGAAAAAATTGCTCATATTATTGTATTAGTATGGTAGCTTTTTTTTTTTTGATGGGATTAATTTCACTTCCTTAGTCATAATAGGTTTAATATTTTCAGGCGTCTGAAAAATTATCAATAATTTTTTGCCAATAAAACGGAGCAACCATCGCTTGTCAGGGTTAAAATTCAATAGCTGCTTGCCTTATGACAACGCAAATCGATCCAGGCTTCATACTCCACTTAGCCATGCTAGTCAGCATCCCTTCACTTATCGGATGCTTATTGAATATCCTGTTAATGGTGCTATTAAAGAGATATCGAGACTCTCTTGGAAAATTGATCCTCATGATTGCGATTATGGATCTGATATTCACTATCAGCGTGATTTATCAGGAATTTCGAGTTGCAACTAGCTCCACCGAATGCTACGTGTTCTTCTTTTTTCAAAACACAGCATTTTTGGGAACAGCCTTCAGTACTTGCTGTTTTGCCCATGGACTTCTGACGATACTTAGATTTCGATCTTTTAATTCGATCGACACAATAGTGTGGAAGTATATCATGGCTACGCTAATTTTATCGAGTCTGTTGGGAATAATCTCTCTATTTTGTACGACATTAAACCTCTATCAGGGCGAAAAATGCTGGGATTTCCCCGAGGAAATGAACGAGCACGAAATGGACTTTTTTTCTTTTGATCTGCCCTGTTTTTTGGCTGCAGTGTATTGTGTAGTTTACTTTATAAAATCGATGAGAGAGCTGAGAAAGACTGGAGGAGGAGTGCATTGGGAACTGACTGCGTATCCGATAATACTCTCGGCATGCATCCTACCAAGATCGTTGCTTGATTTCTATTTGATGTTTGATCCGGTCTCACCGACTTGGTGGTTTTATACAGCGCAAATCATGTGGAGTGCTCAAGGCTTTTTAAATGCTCTCGTATATGGATTGACTTTGAGAATAGTGAATTTGTGCAAAAAACTCTGTGATAAATCGCCGACGCAACGTACTCAATCTTTGGTTTATCGAGGAGAAAGCTTATTATCTATGCAGAAAACAAGGAGCGATTTTTCTCGTCTCTCTCTGGTTGGGCATGAGGGTACTCTTTGATTTATTATTGTGGATTTTTAGATTATCAGTCTTGTATGCTTTGTAAAAGCAGATCGTCTCAGATTGTTTTCTTCCGCTTTATTATGCTATTATATAAAATTCAGTAATTTCTCATTGAAGAAGGAATCAATCTAGTTACCTCTTTTAGAAAATCGAATGAACCTAATGCTATATTTCTTGTGAGAAGGCTGAGGCACTAGATCTCAAAAAACACTTCAAAACTAGCTCTAAGCAAGATAGCGAAGTTTTGGAATAAGAGATATTGCTGTTATATGAATTAAAATATTTTTGCAAATATTAATTAGAGAGCTTGTAGTTGTAGGCAAAATCAGTGCACCTGAATACAGATACTCAAGTAAAGCTCATAAAATTCGGCAGAGAAAAGTGAAAAGTTAACTTATTTGTTGTCATATGAATCACCTATTGAGGTGAATTTGAAACTCTTGCTACTGTCTTCACACTCTCATTATGATAGCTTAGCTGAAAATATATTTAAATTTCTAAAATATTCATGTGCTTTCTTTTCCACTATTACAAACGTGCCATTTAATCAATCTATTTGCGTGTTTAGCCAACTTATTCCTTCTTGATACCCAGATTTTGTTACGCTGCTAGTCATAAAAAGTTCAATCCGTTTAGAACTGGGATTTGCTAGTATTTTTCTGTGAGAAGGCAATTCAAAATATGATGTTATTTCATCTCTTGCTGCAGCTCCCGCTTTATCGCTCTTATTTCCAAACACCGCAATAGGTACTGCTTTGAGATCAGGTACCGCAAGTAGATTGTCTAATTCTCGTTTCGAAGCATTAAATCGATTTTGATCTGCAGTATCAATAACGAAAATGATCCCATCAGGCATCTGCAACTGATTTCTGAGCTGTTTTGTCATTCTTAGTCCCAAATTGTTAACGTCGATGCAGTTGAATATCCTGTTGTGAACTAATATCCTTTGGAACTCTCTCGTTGAAGAAACAGAATGAAATTCCTCAATCAGCTGCGAAAGAAGCGTTGTAATTCCAGAACCTTCCAAACCAACGAAGAGTACACAAGGTGAGCGTCTTTGGCAGAATCCGAGCCATTCGCACAGAGCTTGACACCATCTGAGAGCGAACATGAGCAGATCAGATTTGATCTTTTGTGTTTAATTAAATGATGAAATCTGAAGTTTATTGCAATAGTATTATTGAAAAGATTCATATCGTGGCTGTACCAGATCTCAACAGAATCACACGTTAATGTCCGCAACTCTAAAATTTTTGCAACTTTAGAAGCTGCTGTGGGAGACAAGTAATTACTCCAGAAAAACTTTAAGATATTCCGACTTTCGCCTTAATCTATGAAGAGATTGTTTAGTTACAAAGTGATAAGTTGAACTTTTGCTGGTTTCAGGAAGGATACATACAAATTAATCCCGAATAATGCATTTATACGCGAATAATATCGAACTACACAATACAAAACCAGTTAATCATTTTAAATTACTTTAGATCGTCTAAAATTTGTCCGCTTTACAGGAAACCTCATCCTAGTTACATCGCAATTAGTCATCTCATAAACAGCTCTTAGCCTGAGAAGAAGGCAGCTTCCTCAAAACTTTTTTCTGTCCTTGAGTTCGGATTGGATCCGTCACTGAAAGTCCAAAAGTAATCTTGACACTTGACTGCCCAGCATTTTTTAACATATCTTTCACAAACTCGACTTTCCAAATTAAACTTCCCTCTATTTTCTGAGAGAGTACTTTAAACCCGATAGATTTTGATGTAATAATCTCAATATCAGTAATCTGCACACCTCGAATTTTGTTTAAGTAGTCCAACAGACTCTCCCTCTCGTTTTTTCTCAGATTCTTAATACTTCCCAAATCGAGAATAAACCTTTCAAAATTCGGAAGACTGAAAAGCGTTCGATTCAATTCTTTAATGCACTGAAGACCTAAGCGGTCTCCACAAATACTCAGCTTAAGTTCCCTTAGCTCACTCAATTCATACATGTTTTGTATGAGTTTTCTCATAGGTGGCTCTACGGATGCGGAACCTGCTGTAGGTTTGAGCATGTCATAGTCAAAAGCGAACTCAACGCTGAGGTACCTGAGAGTTTTGAACGATCCAATAGCTTGTAGGAACCTCTCAAACTCCGAATAGTTAACAACATTATAACTGTAAATGTTCACACGTAGCCTCTCCAAACTTGTTAAAGAAATTGACGCATCAATGAATTCTTGTGCGATGGATTGGGACTCACCATCAAAAGCATCAAAACAGATCTCGCTGCCAATTTCTCGAATATTAGATCCCAACGAATGGATTTTTCGATGTATTTCAAGACAATTGGATGAGCAAACAGTGATTGCTGTGAAGATATACCCTATTCCTTGCTCAAATTTCACGTCGAAAGTCAGGAACTCGGCGGTATTATCTTCCTCATCTCTTGGAATAAATTGATATGACACTCTAACCCCATTCGAGCTTCCCTTGAGCAACAATTCGCAGAGAGCGCTCAGTACACTCTCTTCGACTAAACCCTCCTCAGTATAGGCAAATGTTATTTTTACTTCGAATCTTTCCGCGGCAATGAACTTTGGCGAGTCTCGAAGATGCTTTAATAGCTCGCACCAGTCTAAGCTCTTCTCAGAAAAATGAAGTTTTAATGTTTGTAACCTTGCAAGGCTTGATATCGAAGCACCACATTGGGTAAATTCTCCAAACAAGTCGGTCCTTCCATCGAATTCGATGCAAAGTGCTTCTAGACTCGTTACATATGCCAGATTATACCAAAACATCTCAGGAAAATTCTTCCCCACTATATTCTGTGTATTCACCAAGAGCTTTAAATGTGTCAAATGTGCAACGCTTTCAACAACTGTATTCGTCAATTGCAGCCCATTAAGAGCTGCTACATACCGTAGGACCGATCTAATTCGCTCTAGCCTGTAATATTCATCGAGAGAAATCATATTAAGAAAATTCCCTTTGTAAGTGGAAATGAGCTCAGGAGCATGTCGATACAGAATGCTAAATTTATCGCTCGCCCGAGATAAATAATACAGTGCGCTTTGCAACATCTGTTGTTGAGTATTCGAGCGGAGGTCGTAATATCGGTTGCCTGAGAGAGTCGCTTCTTTCAGAGACTTGAGAGAGCGAAGAATATTTGTAAAAATCGGTTGATTGGACGCCGCTGTCTCTAAAAACATGTAATTAATGCGAGCATCTTTGCTTCTTTGAAACGTGCTCCGCGGAATGACTGAAAATAGCTTCAGCACAGAGTAGGGACTGACGATTATTCTGAATTCGATATTCTTATGGTGATAAACAAACATCTTGTCTTTCAATTCCTTCCGCAAATGATTATAATCTCGATGGCCTTCAGTCTCGAGACTAACTTCATAGGCTTTCGGAAGAAGCTTGCTGTGAGTTTCGATGTATGTCTGACTGGAAGATCGAACATATTTTCTTTTCCGGGAGGTTTCTGATCGCATCCTATCATTTCTACGTGAGGGGTAGAGAGCATTTTGAATAAATTCTGGCACAAAGTCATTCATTTCAGATGTTCTGCTCCGAGATTAACCTTCAATACGTGAATGACATATGTAATTTTTCGCGTATTATATCGATTTTAAAGATTTAAATCGAATGCACTTCCAAAGAGAATTGTTGGAGTACTGATTAAAATAAAATACTACCGACTATGCGAATTAGTTTTTACACAAGTCCCTGTGTAAGCACTTTGTTGTAGGAAAATGATGAATGTGAACATCAAGTAGTATGTAATGAGAGAATTATTGAGAAATCTGAGCAAGAATTGCTAAAAACCAAGAACACAATTGAGTCTACCGTGATATGTCATCTACATATTTCAGGAAGCTTCGCCAAAAGTGAAGCTAATAAAATTCAAGCAAGTCACAATAATGGCTCTTGGACAGAATTTGGACTAATTAATACTGACTCACTTCTAGTTCACTAAACTGCGAAAATCTCGTTTCTATATTCAAATTCTTCCTACAAGCTACTTTGTTCGGTAAATGAATAAGCAAGTAGGGGTATATAGCCCTGAATCAAACAATGATAAATCTTTAACAGGAATATACTTTTATATTTTAAGAGTTTGACACTTTTTCATCCTTCTCCAGCTCCAATAACTTCACACTCTCCTCGCAGAGTTTTTTTGATAGTTCAGCATCATACAATGCAGGATTCACCTTGTTACTTTCTTTGCATTCTGAATAAAACCCACCACCGACGAGCTTATCATGATCGACAAGGCAACAGTGCAAAGTAGTTTGCGCGCCTTGCATTGGAGTTTTCATAATCAACCAAGCAAATGGCGAGAGCAAAGTGCTAAGCACACTAGCCCATTTTTTATTTCTCAGGCCTCTGAAAATTTCTGTCTTAACCATACCTGGCTCAAGCGCAACTGCCTTTATCCCGAGCGATTCATACCTTCGATGAAGTTCTTGAGTATAGAGTGTCTGTGCGAATTTGCTATTGGCGTACGCCACTAAAGGATTGAAGTTTTTGGTGTTCATTAAATCATCAAAATCGATCTTCCCTGCTCGAGCAACATCAGATGAAACGTTTATGACGCGGCTAGGCGCAGATTGAGTGAGCCGATCATTTAGGAGTTCTGTGAGCATAAAGGGACCCAAGTAGTTCACTCCAAATGTCTCTTCGTAACCATCAATTGTAAATTTCTTTTCGAAGTTCATTATCCCAGCATTATTCACAAGAATGTCAAGCCGATCATGTTTTTCCTTGAACTGATTGACAAAGTCTTGAATGGATTTCTTGTTCCCAAGATCAAGCTTGATAAATTCCACGGAAGATGACTTGGTTTGGTTCTTAATGTTTTCAAGAGCAACTTGAGTGCGTTCTGGGTCACGGCATGCTAAGATAACTGTTGCTCCAAGTTCAGAGAGTCTTAACGCGGTGCAATATCCAATACCGACATTGGATCCTGTGACAATCGCGACTTTGCCCTTCAGATTTGGTGAAAGAGTGCATCTTGCGCCTCGGAAGTACAGCTTTGTTCCAACAATTAAAGCTCCAACGGCTAGGTATTTAGCAGAGAACCAGTCTGGAAGAGACATGGAAAATGAAGTAGAATTTTAAAATCAAAATATCTATACTATGCTCTTTATTTATTACACCTCAATTAAACTTAAGATATCGTTGCTGCGAGATAGAAAGATTTGAGTCTCAAAATTAGAAGTTTGTTATCATCGATCCTTTTCTGATTTCAAGTGTGTCATGGAAAGTAAATCTCCATCTCAGATTATAAATTTTTCATTCTAAATTTCTCTTATCAAAAACATCCTTATTCATAATACATTGTCTTTCATCTAAAACTTTTTAGGTCTGAAATCCTTGATAAGGCGGACCGTAATAAGTAGACAAAGTTCAATTAACATGGAAAAATCATCCAGAAGCTGTTCAACTAGTATCTTAATTTCTCTTCGATATTAGATACGATTACTTGATAACAACAGATTCCGTGTGAGGCCAAAATTCAAACAGATACTAATGTATGACATCATAAATGGAAAGTCTATCTCTCTCTCTACAAATGAAGAAGCTAGTCAGAAAGAGAAGAGAGCCGAGATTGCCTCGAATGCAATGAGTGGTTTCTGCTTTGATTTTGGAAGTTTTACACGACAAAATGTGATTTTGCTTTTTCAACAATATTAATTTATTTAGTAAAAGCACAGTGAGCTAATCGCACCTACAGGACCAAATCAGCTTCTCAAACAAATAATACGAAATTACTTCCATCCACAGTAGAGTCTACAAACAGATCTCTCTCATTGGCAATATCTTGCACTCGTAAGAAACCATCGTCTGAACCTGTGGCAATCACATCTCCACCTTCGCTCCATTTCAGCATCAAAATTTCCCCTAAAGCACATATTATTGGGTCATCTCAGCAATTGTGATGATATACGAGTATGAAAAGTCTTTATATTTTTCACGATTTTACTTTGACGAACGTCAAATATCTTTATATTTCTATCAGTACCAGCGCATGCAAGAAGATTTCCATCACTGCTCCATTGAATGCAAATCGTATCTATCAACTCAAATCACATTCGAGTACCAGACCTGTGAACTTACGATCTATATCAAGTATGAGAGGCTTTTTCCAATAATTCTGCTGCTTTGTCAAATCAGTCAGATTCAGTTTATTCCAGGAGGTTTTCATTGCGAGTAAACCACGCTCTGGAATCGGATTCCATCTACATCGATTGAACCAGCCTGGCTATATGTAATGAACGTCACCCAAAGAGCAACTTACTTGAAGTGGACCGGTCCACAGCATTAGAATGAAATAAATATTTTCCACTGTTCACGTCAGAAACAACACAGGTACCTTCAGCATCCATTGTTGAGAGGAGTTCGCCTTCAGGGTGGAAATCCAAGCTTTCAGCGTATCCTAACTGAATAGAGAGAAAGCAACGGTAGGGTAGAAATACCTTTCTGGAGCTGTTGCCATTTCGCTCGCTTTTTAATTCCGAATTCAACGCAATCGAAAACACAATACGATATTTTGTCTCTCACAGAAAGCAGCGCGGCAATACCGAATCTTTCATTATGGGCTATCTCGAGAATCTCTATTATCGATGAATATGCTATGCTATTCATTTATACTGGTTTGACATACTTCCTTTGGTTTCTTCAAACCTGAAAACTTTTTTGCTCTTTCTGATATCAATCACTTCAAAACTTGAAGAAGTAAAAGAATTTGAAGAGATGAATAAGCCTGTGTCTCCGATCTTTTCCAGCAAAGTTCTCGACCCTAAGTTCCAGTGAGCCGATGGATTCAATGAGATTTCACATACCACTGCCCTTTAGTTGAGCACCCTCATAGATGGAAACACTTTGATCTTCTTGTATATTATAGCATTTGATGATATTCTGAGGCTGCGTGCATAAGGCAAGGTTCAGATTTTTGTCGTGTGGATTAACTAGAAAAGTGTGGCTAAGAGTGGATTCTACACTGTACCTTTTCCGAATTTTTGTGTTTGTACCTCTGTTCGATCTAATTTCGTTGCGAGAATCTCCTCCTCTTCATCATCTTCAACATCTCTCCAGGCAAGAAGCATTACTTCGTTCCTCTTTGATAAATAATTTTATTGTTTGAATTGATATCGTTTGTGAGTCGCAAAAGCGATTTGTGAAGAATCAAGATATCTTTACAAAAATTGATTGGAAATATCTGGCTAATGGTAACTTCCACTTTCTTGGATTTTAGTCAAACCGCCTTATTAGGCCAAGTCTTGAATAAGGAAACGAGTGAATCTCCGACTCTTGCACAATTTTAAGAAAAATTAAGAATAGTGATATGGTCCTCGGCTTCTGAATGCACCGTTCGCCCTGAGAATAAACATTTTTTAAAAATCCATTTCGTCAGCTATCTCAAGCAAATACACCCTACTTTGCACGCTAGATGACAAATACTTTTGTTTCTTTCTCGAATTTTTATATATATAGAAAATAATTCCAATGTCTTTCTCAATCTTTACTTTTTCACTATCTGTGTGAAGACAATCGGATGAGATTTTTAAGCTGATTATTGAACTAATAATAAATTTGAGAGCACAATATTGGTGCAACAGACCCCAAAGTCTCAAATCTTTACTTAACAACTTTCAGTTATGAATTGAAATAAATCTTTGATATCTTCCTGTGATTCTGAGACAATTTCGAAGTTGCAGGAGTGTGCTTCCTAGAGGTGATTAGTTCTCAAAATGTAAATGAGAAATATATTAAATTCGACTATGCTTGCTCAAGTTTTCCCCTATAAAAAAAGAAGAGCCGAAATCAGAGGATCTGAAACTGATTTTTTCATTTTCTAGTTCACACAGCTCAAAAGAGCAATAAGAGATTTATCTCCCTCAAAATGAAGAGAATATAACCAGATGAATAAATCAACACGCAGTCAATCACTGCCACTCTTTCCAAATAGTTTAAGAAAACTAGTTAAGTTTTATACAATTCAGATCTTTTTCATGGGAAAATTTGAGTCTAATCTATGAAATTTATATCCTGGCTAGTTCTGCCAAGCATATAGAGAATTCGAAATTAGTATGAAGTGGAAAAATTAAGCACAATTTTTCAATGTAGTAACGCAATTTTCTCAAAATAGCAGTCGACACGCCTAGAACGAGTTCAGACGATGCCCAAAATTTACTCCAAATCGCAATTGAGGAGTCTTTCAGCCTGTAAAGTATTTATTAATTTCTTCACTTGACTACAGATTTAGGTTAAAAAACTCTCAAAGTTTTTGTAAATATTACTTTGATAACATCAAGTCGGAATCTAATTCCATAATCTTGGTTTTTATTTGTTGGATTCGGGTATTTATCTGCTGTGAGAGGAGCGTTTCGAAGTTCATAAGTGCTCTTAAATCTTCTTTTATTTCCTAAGAAAGGATGAAATTTCAGACATGCAACCTAATATGACTAATTTACTGCTTGATCTGCTTTGTGGACTTTCTTTCTGGTTTCTTTTTCTTGCTCAGCCTGGATTTGGCTTCGCTTCTTAAGGGTAATATCAAGGATTGGCCTTTTATCTCGGCTGTAATATAGATGCTCAAATACATGGCTTGTGTTTGCAATTTTCTCATAAGTTTCAAAAAATCTGCATTCTTCAAGCTTTTTTTTTGTGTCAACCAAAGAGAAAATGGTATTAAATAATACTCTTCTGAAGAAATTGATCAGAGTGATGCAACGCTCAAAATTCGGAAGTATATCTGTTATCAACTTCTTCGTGTCCTTTATCAATATTCTGGTTCCTTCAGCGTCCCAGCTTATTATTGGATCATTTTTCGGGTCCTACATCCATTGATTATGTCTATGGAAAATTTTATCATTTACATCAAGTATTTCATAGAGCTTGGAGATGAACACGCTGTTTTTGAGCTTCAAGCATAGATTCCTGCTTCGGGTGAGTTTTTCCTTGATAGGTGTTGGTTCCATTTCCGAAATCGATAGCATTTTCAAGATTTTAAATTATATTACAGACAGGGGCTAGGACTAGGCACAAAACGCAATTTATTCCGCCAATAATTTCATCGTTGGTTAGAAATTTTTATTTAGCGATTTCTAAATTGATCTATAGACATCTAGATTTATTACTGCGTTTCTGGTCATGCCTACCCTGACAACCAGATAATTCAAGACAAAGCCCTAATTGGAAGCCGTCTACAATTTCTAGACTCAAGTTTGACTTCAACTCCCATAGAGCTTGAAACTTAAAAGACAGTCACTTGAATTCCTGAAAGGAAATGTTTTGTAAGTTTAGAAGTGCGTCGTTGAGAACTGTTCTGTTAGCGATCATAATTCCAATATAATAATCTAAAATTGTTCATTATTGGAACCTTAAATTTGATATTCAAGAACTTTTTGAACTTTTGAAGTGCTAGACAGGACTAGCTTGATCGATTATTATTTTGCAAGCGTTGTCTGGAACCATTCATGATCGAAGGTTGCAAAATTTTTCGAATAATTCTTAACTAAATCAGAACCACAGAACGCTTCTAAAACTTCTAAATCAGATAATTGTCAGATCATTGGGAACTCTTTATTCTGAATTAGAGTTGCTCGACACATTTTGCCTTTTAAGAGACATTATGCAAGCATTATCGGATAGAATTGAAGCTAGCTTATTTTCCAAGAGAGCACAGATACTTGAGAAAAGCAAAGAACTAGTGAAATGAAGCCTATTTACGAAGGATTGAGGGAGTCAAGCTAATTTGTTTTGATTACAACTGCCAAAAACTGTCTTCTTAGAAGCGGTGATCCCTATATTGCCGAGATTTTCTTAAATTGTTCGATGAATGCGATTGATTTCGTAAAAACTATGAATTGGCGCGTTATTTAAAAGAACTCTCTCGAAGCTCCATCTGAAAAAGCGGAAACAGAAGTAAGTTGGAGAAGTGTGATGAGCCTCGCCATGAATAACAAACTTTTGCCATATGAGTTGTTCCTGGCATGCTCTTTCTTTGATAATGCGATCTGCCTGTACTCTGTCGATGTAATAATTGCTGCAAAGTCATGAATTTCCTCAGTGAAAAGTAAGGCAGCCAGCTTAGACGTGTCCTCATTTCTAGTCGGTATCTACAAATAATTCAGGAGATTTAAAACTGTGATCTTAAGAAATGATAATCCAATTTCTGCCCTTTGTAAATATTCAACCTGTCCACTGCTATGATTCTTATGTTAAGTTAATGGAACTTTTGGGCTCATTCTTATTCATTTTTCAAAAATTGGAATGATAGGGAAATATCAAAATTCAATCTATTTGGAACGTGTCTGACGGAGCATGTTGAAAGTGCTGCTTCTGGATTGCTTTTAACGTTAGATTCATTCCCTTCTCAACATCAAGGCAATTTGTGAGCAGATAAATGAATCCCTTGGTTTTGATAAGATAAGCAGCTCTTTTCCTTTTCGATGTGATTCAAAGATAGTTCAAATTAAGTTTAATCAACTCAAAGAGAGCATCTGCGAAACGCAGAACTCAATCTTAACGCTCCTTGCTTTGAAGCTGTACTGATTTTACAGAATAGTTCTACTTCCAGAAATAGGCTCTAACAAAGTCAGATAAAAAATTCGATTTGCTTCTAATACCTCATCGAAAAGCTTCGCTATTCTAGAATAAATTTCCTACCCCTTGATTTGGAAAACCCTCCAATTAAGTTCCTCCGATCCCACCTTCTCTCAAGATTTTTAAGAAAAAGAGAGAGAAGGTGAGCGATATTTGGGCTCACTTGCCCTTGATCACTCTGTACAATGATTTGACTCTCCTAAATTTATGAGTTTTGCCCCATTTTTTCCCATAGAAATGCAATCTTGTTAAGTCATTGTCCTCTCTCTCTGTCCTTTTTATTTTATGAGCGAAAATTCTCATGAGCTCAACTGTTTTGCTTGAAAACAGAGCGATAGGAAGCTTCTTTAACATGGCAAGAGTGATAAAACAAATCCAAATGTATAATATTGAATAATGTGCCTTAACGAGGATATCCAAAACGTGATCTGCGCTCTGAATCGATTTATATGTTGGTTGTATAAGTAATTTTTCTATTCCGGTTAGGTTAGAGTAGATGGTGTTTCCAATTTTAGATACGATTTTTGGACCAGGGATCAGCTGACACACTGAGAAAGCAAAGTTAAAGAAAATAATCCTTGAGAATGGTCTAAGGAGATATATAATGAAGACTTTATGGCAGAAATTTGAGAAAAGTAGGAGAGAAAAAGGTTATGGTGTGTAGATTTGCTTCGTATGAATTGCATTATCTGTTAGACGTGAAAATAACTACATGAATGATAATCAGCGTGACTCTCTCCAAAAGAACATCCATGTGAATTCCCAAAAAGGAGTTAATGCTAGGAAAGGCTACAGAAACAATATGACTTCGATATTATTCCGTATTTCTTGTTTAAATGAGTTATAAATCACTCTATATAATCATTTCTGAGAGAGTTTGTGAAGTTTAGGTCAATACAAACCAAAATATCATTGCTTAGAAATTAATTTGACATACTTATGTTTTTCATTGCTTTAATCCGATTTATCTAATCTCCTCTTTCATTTTTGGCTGAGCCTCTCTAAATAATTATTTTACTTGATCCATCAAGCTGTGTCTCGCAGCTAAATCACTCTAGTAACAAAAAAAAAGAGATTCGCTTAGTTTCGCTGTTACTTCCAAAAATCCTGAGCAGATTCACAAATTCATCGCGAAATGATCCCAACGAACACGCCTGAGATATTATTGGCATCAGTGAATTGCTTATCTTATTCAAACGATAAACATATCCTGATGGCTGTCAACTACGGCTTTCTGGCTGCTTCATGAATTTCAAATTTATTTTAATCTCAGTTTCGGAGACAGAAATTATTTACGAGCTCAAGAAATAAAATCTCTTTTGTGTACATTTGATTACTCGAGAACGCATAAATAAGTTCAATGGGTAAAACAGTTTCAAAGACTACTGAAAGTCTCTCGTTAAGGAAAAAAAGGACAGTGCTTATGCTCGGGTTGGATGGAACTGGAAAAACCACGATGCTTTATAATCTAAGAGGAGGGTCTGATGTGGTCACATCCTGCTTTGGCTTTCACCCTGAGACTCTTCAATTGAAGCAGATGAAACTGCTATCATGGAATTTAGAGGGAAGCGATGATATTCGATCAGCTTGGAAGCAATATTATCCAGGTGCGTAAGGTATTATTATCTTTGTGATTGACGCTTGTGATAAAGAAAAAATACCTATTGTTGTACAAGAACTAACCAGCTTACTCGAGGAAGGAGAGCTCAAAAGCATCCCTCTTCTTGTACTTGCGAACAAGCGAGAATTTGAAGGTTCATTGGATCCTGCTACTTTGGTTGATTTGTTGGATTTAACGAAGATAATGACACGGCATTGGACTCTCCAAGCGACTTGCGCGATAGATATGAAAGGTGTCGATGAGGGTCTGCAATGGCTGACAGAAGCTATGGAGAGGAAATAAGGATTTAAAAAAGTAAAGACAGTTCATCATTTTTGTGTTCAAATGAGTTGTTGTTGCTGTTGAGGTTATATATAATTTTAGATTAATATGTCTCTCAGGAAGAGGCCATGAATATTCGATTATGTTTAAGCTTATGTAGCGAGCTTTGCTTTGAGCTAAATTCAACTAACATTAAGCGATTTGCGGCCTATGTGAAAATTGTGTTTCAGTTAATTGAGTAATTTCCTAGGGCATTGCCTGGATTGTTTTTCTAAAACGTACATGCAGGTATTTGAGGATAACCCGACAGGAAAGATCCAAAGGAGAATTCCTTAGACGAAAACATGACACTAAAACATATTTTTCTCCGGAATTTTTGCTATTATTGTTGTATGATTCTAAATCAATCAGACTTGAGGAATGAACCAGCGTAATGTAAGGTTAATTGTAGGTGAGAAGTTGGCATTCAAGGCCAGAGAACTTGGTCCTACTTTTCCTAGGCTTGTAAATTCGTAAAAACTCTTGAAACGTTTCTTGGTGTAATCAACAAGAAAATGCTTTTACTTAGGGAAAGAACGCTAAATAGGAAAGTATGACAGCAATCATTCATCCAAGATTCTCGACAATACAAGTCTAGAATCTCATGAAATTTTTCAAAAAATTGCATCAATCAGAAATTTAAAAATCATCATCATCTTCTTGAAAATTTGATTTGAAAGTTTCTCGAAATCATCACGTTTTGAATCATTCAACTAACAAACAGGACTTAAACCTTCAATTTCGATTCAAATATTCAATTTGCATAAAGCAAATGAGCTTTGAAGACGTTTTTATGTCAATTCATCGAAATACACCTCTCATACGCAAGATTCCTCACTAACTTCGTTTAAATCTCTAGACAAGCTACGCAGGCTCTCAAAATTATACGTGACTATATTTTCACAGCAATTCTGGAATTAGAATTGTCTAGAGAAGAAAGATAGCATTAAATTACTTTTCTGCTCAGAAAACGGCTTAATAAATTGACTTCAAATTGACTTACAAAATGGATTGAAACCTCATAAAGATGGTTGGAAACTTGCAAAAGCAGACTAGACGCCATCGTATGCTTTAGAAAACTTTCGATTCTGCATGTAAGAAAGCGAAAAGTCCAGCAATGAATTAACAATTGAGAGAAAATGACTTTGAGGTTTTATAATAAGATTAAAAGATATTTGATAAATTTATAATGGCATTAGCAATTGTCCAAAAGCATGAACCTTGAGATGTAAAGGAGAATCTTGAATTTCTGACCTGCCAAACTGTTGTATACCTGCATTCTAAGTAATAACATCATGTTTATTGGAATTCCTTTATTTACTGAGAGGCCTGGGCCGTATTTCTGATCTTTATTGCTCAGTATTTGTCAGTATTTTTTTGGACCAGTCCTGATTTAAATAGTGGCGAAATTTTTGAGAATAACACCTAACCAATTGAAATATAAATCAATAAAATTGAACTCATGGATTCCTCCTCTGAATCACTAAAATCCAAAGCTATCGTGCGTCTCATGCGCGATCTCAAGGAATTACAAGATCATCCTCTACCAGGAATAGCTGTTTGCATCCCCAGACCTGAATACCCTTTGGAGTTATTGGCTAATATCAAAATTATGGAAGGCCCATTCAAAGATTTTATAGTCCCGCTAGAAATCTTAATTCCTACGGCTTACCCTTTCAAAGGACCATCTGCATATCTAGTCTTAGGATTTCCTCTGACTTATCCATATCACGAGCACATTCGAGCTGGGAGTATTTGTGTCGATCTCCTCACAAACTTTAGTTACATGTATCATTCTAGTGTAATCGGTCGCAGTGGATGGGCTCCATCTTACACCTTGGCTACTACTTTGCTCCAGCTTCAAGTTTTCATCGCAGATCCAGACCTTCCATCGTATTTACCCAAGTTAACAAAGAATACCCTCGCTGAACTATTCGAAAAAGTCAAACAATTCAAACATCCGATTAGAATTTCTTCGAATGAGGTCAAAATACACAGCTATACAGACCCTTACCCTCCTTTCGAAGAAACACCTACCCCAGAAATAAGAAAAGATGACATCAACGACAAGGAATCAGCAGCAAAAAATCGACTTTGCTGCTCGTTCAGTAGAGCGAGTGTCTTCGATGAATCCAAGCCAACTCTCGGTTATCCTCTTAATGTCCAAGAGGACCAATTTGGGAGATTCTGGCCTTCTCCAGTGTTAGAAATGCTGTCGTATGATACCTTCCAAGGAAATTTTACTGCCTATAGTGATGTCTTGAAACAAAGATACCGGCTCCACGAAGGTCAAGACCAAGCGACTTTCTATTCTACGTTCGGAGAGCCTTATAACGCATGGATTCCTATATACATTTCAGCTGAGCACTACAAAAATGGAAAAGAGCACTTAATGAGAGCATTCAGAATCTTCAAATACGGGTTCGAGGCAAAAGATAACGACGTGTTCGATCCGAATATAGTGCTTGAAGTACTCCCAAATATCATAAACAAAACCGTTGTGCAGATTTTAAAAGGAGAACTTTATCAATCAGTCGCAGCAATTGAGGCATATTGCCACTTCTATCGTCTATTTGTACATTTAGTCAAAGAATTTGAGCTTCAAGAGAAGATCGACGCCAAAGTTGAATCGATCTTCAAAGGAGAAAACTATCGAAGCAAATCGGCGCTTGGAGACATGGGTGAATTCCTCGTTCTCTTAGCTAATTCCAAGTACGGATTATTCAATGAGGAAGTGAATGAGGTCCTTATTGAAGAGTATTTCGCAAGACAAGTGATGTGGGTGGTCCGAGCAGATCCCACATTACGAAATCGTGATGCGCTTCCTGACTTCGTTCCACGATTTTTCAAAGCGGCTAAAGTCAGCAATCAGCTTCTTTGTTTCGCTATGGCAACAGCAAACTTCCTTTTGAAGGATTGTAGTCTTGCCGAATTCGATGCTTGGTATGGCTGCTTACCTACCAAAAAAATCGAACAACTGCGAAACAGACTGAAAACAATCAGAAAATCCGTGAAGGGAGATTGGCAGGTGCTTATCAACACGATCGGTCTCCAGAAGAAAGTTAGCAGTAAAGAAGAGATGTCGAAGCTTCTCAGACAAGCGTTTATTATTTCCGGAAGACAAGGTTACACAAAAATCTTCAGTACAAAGGATATTAAAGATTTCTATACCCTTGAAGCTGGGGATGATGCTTCAATAGAGGCTATGCCCGATCATGTGAAGAAAATGATGATCGACCCAAAGATGGTTAAAGGATACCCTTTGGTTATCCTCACGAACAGATTCGAAGAGAGGCAGGTTCTGCCAATATTGCGAGTCTTGAGTCTAGCTCAATTCAAGAACCAAGGGTTGAAAGAGGAATATAAGCTTTGGATACCGTTTTATATCATGCCAGCACATTATCGTGCTGGCAGAGACCAGTTGATGGTCACACTGCGAGAGATCAAGAGAGAACTTTTGCCGAAAGATAGCAAGCAGAAAGAAAGTTCATTGACAAATAATGAGATAATGGAAATCTTTGTTATGCTCTTAAAGGGTGTAGTGTTCAAGTTTATCAAGGGAGATTTTACAAAAGCACGAATTATCCTAAACGCTTACTTTGAACTTGGAAAATTATTCAGGGAAATGATTAAGGAACGCAAGATGCAGGGTGATATTGACCGTATCTTCGAAGACCTTTTGAAAGACAGGAAGAGCTTCAGTAGAGAGTATGTCCCGGACTTGATCTCAGCCGTGATGCTTTTACCTTTCTCAAGTTTTCAGTTATCGAACAAGGAGTTGAATGGAAGAATTTTAATGGAGCATTGGGCGAGAGAGTTCCCTCATGTCCAAAAGAATATGTTAGACTTAGAACTAGAAGACAAAGACCTTATGGAATCGTATATTCAAACTTTCATGCGCTATGGCAATGGCAACAGTAGACTCGAATTTTCATTCAGATGCATGGCGCTGTTCATTCAAGAAGTCGATGACAACAATAATAGTGAGGAGTTAAGCGAACTTACAGTCCAACCTTTCCAAACTGCACTCAGAAACTCACTACTAAGAGGAGGAGACTGGAAAGGATTAATCTCCAGTCTCGGACTGAGCGAATCTATTCAAACAGAACAACATATCTCTCACTTAATTCGAGCTTCATACAATCTTGCCTTCCAGAACAGATACGTTTCGATTCACAATATGTATGAAGTGGTGGATTTGCTAGTTCAATATGGAGCGGTCTCAGCCGCAGGTGCTTTCAAATATCTCGAATTCAATCTGCCAAATTTCGAAGGGAAAAAAGAAAGTGTTAAGAAATCTGAAGTCATGAATGCTGATTTCCTTGGATTTTCGTTGCAGATTTTTGAAGCGAAAAATGGTAGATGCTGGCTGACTTGCAAGCCAATGATAAGCAGTTGGAGAGAAACCTCTACAAATGAAGATGTCTTTTGGGTTCCTTGCTCAATAAACAATAGTTACCATGAAAGCACTAAGAATCTAGCACTCACTAACCTTCGAAATGCTTATTGTGTGATGAAAGGCACTTATGAAGAGAGACTCACTCCGAAGATGCTTGTTGAGCTCTTTCCAAAAATGCTCAGCAAGATGCTCCTGAATATCTACGGAAACAATGAAGTGCAGCCTTTCCGCATGCTAAGTTTCATCCAGCTGTATCAATTATTCATAAGATTGATCGAAACTTGCAGAGCTGGAAAGTTTATCCAGCGAAGACTCGAAGGATACATCAAAGGAGAGTATTACAAGACAAAGCTCGCAGCAGAGGATGTGATTGAACTTCTGATACTCAGAGATGCTATCCAGGATAATTCTGATGAAAAGCAGTTCAATAAAAGAATCGTTGAGGATTTGATTCGCTCATCGGTTTCTTTCTATCTAAGCAAGCACACAAAAAACAAGTCTTCAGAGGGCATGGTTTACTATTCTCTCTTCAAATCTGTCTGGAATGACGAAAAAGATAGAATGGTCGGAGTTGTGTGTGCCAATAAACTCCTTAAAGAACTAAAATCTCATGAAATTCTTAAAGGAAACTTTGGAAATATTCCCGAATACGATTTGAACAAGCTCAGTCAAATCGCTTTAAGCCAACAACCTGTTGGCTGGACCTTCCTCTTCAGTAATTTGAGCTATTCGTCTCATGATGGAGAAAATTTGCTGGCGGCCCTCATAGGTGCGCACTCTGAGAAAAGACCAGAAAAAACTCAGCAAGAGTACGAAATCTCATTCCCAACTTTAGATATTATCCCAGATAAGTCTAGTCAGCAGTCGCCTTTAAAGACAAAATAAATAGTTTTTATCTTCTCCATTTTTATAAACATCTTTCCAATGATCCTGATAAAAAGCAAATGACCACAATTTCTCAACTCTCCTGAACTATATAAAGTAGATGAAATCGTTAGAGTAGTTAGTTTAGAGACTCTAAACTGATATATATGCAATTAGTTTTTCATTGATTACAATTTTTGCTAACAGTCGACTACTTTCTGCTACAGAGTGCTTATATTGTGCGGGTGCGCAAATTAATGCAATATTGCTTTCTTAAGTTAAAGTTTTATTTAGACTATTTTAAAAATCATGGATTCCAGCTCAGACAGCTTTGGTACGCCTTGACCAATTATCTTTGTAATTCGTAGTGGTTAGGATATCAGGAGATCAGTACAACGAAAACCAAATCTCAAGAACCAGCACATCTGAGGTTGTTTGTAACATCTGCTGATCCTCAAAAGAAGTTTGTGATGGGTTGCAAAAGCCAAGACACAATCCGTATTTAATTCATAATGATCCAAACAATGACGCTGATGTGTATTAGTTGCCCTGCAAAATATTGTAGCGAATCAATACTTCTATTTGTTCACAGAAAAAGAAGACAAAAAACTCAAAATGGAAAGAGAGAATGACCTTTATAAAATAAATCCTGAAGCCGATTCAGTTCGCATCAGCCTTAATGGGTTCTATCTCCCTCCATATGCAGTAAAGCGCTGTAATTCTCCTGGGCTAACTGAATTTGAAAGAAAATTTCTTACTTGCTTCATGATGGTGATACCATTCATGCTCATTTTGGTGAGCCCCACCAGCCTAAACAGGTAAAGGAAAAAGAGAAGGAAATGGAACTGGAAGTGGAAAAGTCTGAACAATCTGAAAAGAAAAACGAAAAGGAGAGCAAGAAAAAGAAAACTAAGAAGGAAAGTGTGGCATCTGCGACTCCTAAAAAGCGAGGGAGACCAAGAAAAAATGTTAAAAAGGATAATGATGATAATACAAACTCTGGAGGCGAGAACGATGAGAAATTGAGAGCGCTACTTTCTCCTGAAGTTGCAAATAGAAACAATAATGATAAAGTGGACTTGATTTTAGGGTAAATACGCTTTTCTCTATTTCTCAATTGATGAAATGCAGGAGCATTACAACAAAAAAAGTTAAAAAGAGCTCAGAGCGCCAAGACCCCAAACCTCAACTGAAGAATAAACCCGCAACTACTCAAAATAAATCAAAAGGAGGAGCACGACAAATTTCTTCCGAAAGTTCAAGAGAGGAGGAATTTGAGATCATCCCTCCCAAAAAGTCAGAACCAATTAAAGACTCAACAGCACTCAATCAAAAGCCTTCGATTGCAGGCCTTTTTGATGGCTGGGAAACATTTACGCAGATGAATAAACCCACAGCTCAGCAATCAAAACAAAAGCCAAAGCAAAATGATTCTAGTTCAAGCAGCGAAGAAGAAGTACCAAAACCTAAAAAATCAGAATCAATTTTCGATAGACATCGAGCAGGTTTTCGTCAGACAAATGAAACGGTTAACAATGATAGCGGGTTCACAGGTTTATTTGGAAACGGACTCGGAGCACGTCAACAATTCGGTGGAGGCTTCGAGCGCCCTTCTTTATTTAAACCTCCTGCGGGTAGGCTCGGCGGTCTTTTCAATAACTGGGGTGAGGACCATTGGGGAGGAGCCAACTTGGAAGAACATGACTGGGAAGGTCCCCCAAGAAGCTGGGATGGCTGGAATGGTGATCGGCAGATTTTTAAACCGGCTCAAGTCAAACCAGTTGTAACAAAACTAATAATAGCGCCCAATAAGCGAAAATCTCTTGAAGATGATTCAGACAGCGACATTGATAGCAAGATCATCCCGATGCAATCAAACGGGAGAGTCTCATCTAGATTTGTCTCCAAACTAGCTGGCCCATCGATTCCTGAGCCGATTTCATTCGATCAAACCATTAGCAAGCTTTCCGTAAGGAAGGAAGGATCGAACAACTCGAAGCAAAACGCAGAAACCGGAAAAGAACAGAATCAGCACTCAGAGCCTGCCAGAAGTAACGCGCCTACTACAAATGTGACAAACTCTCAGACAAAAGCAAACCCTGCAGCTGAGGAATCAAAATCTAATACGCAACGATCAAATCCACAAGAATTTAGAAGTATGCCAAATTATTTCTTGAAAAACAATATTGAGTTATTTGTTTAGAGATGCCTACAAACCGAAGCGAGTCGATGGAATCAGAGATCGAGTGGCTCCAACGAAAGCCTCAAAGACCCAAATTAGTGAAGAAAAAGACCTCAGACGTGTCAGATACATCATCTGATTGATGAGATTAATGGCTAGCCATGGGGTGGATTAAAGGAATATTTCTCTTCGCAATTTTAAGATTGGATAGAGTGTGTGTCATATATATGCTTTTCAGCGTATTGCTCAAGTATTCTTCGATTAAATTTTGCTGAAAATCTTACATCCTCAGGAAGGAAGGATTATTAATATGAGAAAAAGTTTCTTGTTAAGGTCTTGCTTAGAAAAATCTCACCTTAGGTCTGTTTTTATTTAGAAAAAATCAGTATTCGAGGTCGAATTTCAAACTCTTGACTTATAGCAAATAATTGAGTAAATTTGAAGATAGAATATTATCGAAAATTTACTCCTAAATAAAGTGTAAAACAACTTCTACACGGTGGAAGAATAACTATTTCGTTGAGAAAAAGTTGAAGATAATATTTCATAGAGTCGAAATTTTGCAGTTAGACGTGCAATATTAATAAATCATGAGCTCTTCAATAAAACAGAGCCTGACATATTTTCGAAAATTTCTATATCCTTACTCTAATTGGCGCTGAGAATACCTAGGGGAGGATTACTTTCAACTCTTTTCCCGGATACTCCGAGAGAAAGATGAGGAAGGTCTCTTTTGGCGGCTTTTTTATGATGACTAACGCTGTCTAATAAATTGACGTTGTAAGCCTTGCTTAGTTTTTTTAGCCTTTGTTTCGAAATCTCCGCGATCGGAGTTATCTCATAACTGTTCTTCCCGAGAGCTGGCAGCTTACTCTTGCTTGGATCGTGGAGTCTGTGGCTAGGAGAGAGGCTCGAAAGCTCAAGAGAAGCAGGATAGTCAGCATGGAGCGGAGACTTCTTTTTGTAAGTCCCTAAAGCAACCAGTTCTGGTTGGTTTCTTCGAGGAGAGTCGACGCCGCTCTTCAAATTCTTAATCTTTTGAAGCTCCTGCTGGAGACTTGAGAGCTGATTTTCGCTCGCTTTCCTTGGCAGCACAAGATCTAAATCTTTCCCGTGCTTACCTTGAATATAATTCAAGCCATCTCCTGCGCGGAATTGATTCGCCTTGATCACAGCGACACTGATTGATTGACTGGATGATTTTATTGTGTCGTTCTTTGAGGAGAGATAGTCTCTAGGTCGTATTTCAGAAAGGTGGTCCGAAGAGTTCGTTGTGGATTGCTTGCTGATATTACTCTTATATGACTTCATCGTATCTGGAAGGAGTAGATAGCTTGAAGGTACCTGGTATTCAGCGGCTTTTTGTTTCGCTTTCTCACGAAGAAGGAGTATTTCACGTTCTTTTTCCTTTTCCTTCTCCTTCCGCTCCCTTTCTTTAGCAATCAATAGTTTTTGTTGGATATCTTGCTCCTCCTTCTTTCGAGGTTCCCGCTCACCGTCTTCCTCCACAGGTGCAACTTCGTTAATTTTATCGTTTCTGTTCGTCTTGATTTTTTCATACGGTTCTTTTACCAGCTCAGGCTGGCTTCTGGAGTTAGCTAGGGAAATGGCTTGCTTATTCGCTGCTCGGATTACAGGAAGACTGCTTTTGTCGAATAGTTTCTTCTTGGAGTCTAGACTCTCCGACTCTCGAACGAAATGAGTGTCTTCTGATCGTTCCTTTCGGCGCTCTCCGTGACCGGCTAAGGTTTGTAAAAATTGATGTTTTTCGAGTTGAACTGTCTTGAGAGGAGTATAATTGGCCTTTGGCAGGCGATCACTAAGGTAGTTCAAGCTTTTAGGAAAGCGGATCGTTTTTAAAAGCATATTCTTCTCACTTTCGTCAAGTTCTGTAAGGTGTTTGTCTGACATGCGCTTTTGCACTGAGCTCATCGCCAATATCTTGTCTATTAAATTGATTCAGTTTGGATATGTCATTTATCACTGGTTATTTACCACAGGATGGTCTGAGCTGAGGTGCTACTTGAAGTAATGAGCGTATCATGTTGGCCAAATCTTGAGAGTAATGTGATGGAATGCTTGGATAAAGGCCTAGTAAGTAAACGAGCTTTGACCTCAGAAAATGTTGTAATTATTACCTCTAACTACTTTTTTATAAAGTCCTTCCATGTCTTCTGCTCTGAACGGAGGCTTTAAAGTGGTCATTTCATAAAGCACACAACCCAGAGACCAAATATCAGATTTTTGATCATAAGGCTGATCTTTCCAGACTTCAGGGCTATTAAAAAGAAAGAAACAGCTATTGAATGCATGAAGGGTTTTATGATGCTACCTTGCATAATATGGTGTTCCAGTTTGAGTGTATAAGAGCCCCTTTTTGGCAACTTTAGAAACGTTCATGTCACCCAATTTGACAGTACCGTCTTTATACAAAAACACATTTGCTGACTAAAACGTTTTTTCAATCAAAGCTTCCTGCTATTTTCCCTTTACCTTTAGGTCTCTATGGAATATCTTCATCTCATGTAACGGTTTAAGAGCCTTCGCCATCTAGGAAAAAGAAGATTAAACGAAAACGAATTGAGAAAATGCTCACTTGTATAAATATATTCCAGATCTCTTCCTCCGGGAAGAGTTGGCCTTTCTTTTGGTGAGTTGTGATCTTTTGGAACAAATCTCCGTTATCCGCGAATTCCATTATGATACTAAACACATAGACGATTATACGGGAGCTATACTTGAAGGATTTTTACCAGAGAGAGTTGGTACTTTCTTCAATAAAAGCTTCTTTATAAGCTATCAAGTTAGGATGACGGCAAGAAGCCAGAATACGAACTTCATTGAGTGCGTTTTGTTTTTCTTTTTCAGAGAGCTTGTCCAGTTTGACACGTTTAAGGGCATATTCGCAATTATCAGATTTTCTCTTGACCCTATATACTGTGCTGTACGCTCCTTCACCTAATAAGTGTTGGGTGGAGATAATGAGACAACACGAGGTGAAAGGATCGATTACCGAGCTTTGAAATAATCTGGAAGTCCTTCAGCGACATTGATAAATTTATATATATAACTTAAATAAAAATTAGCAATCAAGTGTGGAGATTCATTTCACATTATTGTAATCGCGAATAGTAGTCGTAATTTAGTATTCTGAATTCCTCGTGAAAAAATTGTCTCTTAAATAATCAACTTTCAAATGGGAGCTTCATGAGATGAAACTTTCAAAGGGGGGCTTCATGAGATAAATTTTCTTATCTGTGAATAATAATTGGCCAAACTATCATCCACATGCCGTGGTTAATGATAACGATAAACAGAGTAGAAATTAAACTGAAATAATAGCATTGAGAAGCATACAGGGAAATAGTAAAATTTTTTTTTCAACTTGAGAATTTGGAAAACCAAACTACTGAAATATCAGAAATTTAGTCGCTACACCTGCTGATTAAAATCAGTTTAAAGGGATCAATTTTGAAATTAAAATAGACACATAATCGAAATCAGAATGGTCTTCACATCTCCAGCCATTTTTGCTACATTCTCGTCCGATTCTCGTAAATTCCATGTCTTTGGACGGCCAAACAGCCAGAAAACTACACAAAGGCTGTTACTCGAAGATGGAAACAGCAACTCGAGGCAAAACTTCCAAACAATCGATCTCTCAAATGGAAGAAGTGGCGATAACCTTGCTCCTCAAGGCTTTTTTGAAAGAATGAAGAACCGGATCAAGAAGATTCAACTATAGAAAGACTCTTCGCGAGTTCATTGATAGTGACTTCGCGCCTTAAGACCTAATGATATATGTATATCTATAATTTGAAGATAATAATAATAGCAGCATTATCACTTTTATAATAGGGGCTGCCTACATTCATAATTAATAGAATAACTTACACATATTTTTGTTATTCGTGCATTCATAGGCTATTCGACTCATTATTTCGTTGATTTTGATGAGTGAGATCGTCAATTCCTCTCATGAAAAATTGAATTCGAAAACCGTATATTTCTTTAGTTGACAGATTTCTTCATTTATGCTTGATGAAGGTATTGAAGCCTAAATTCCTCCGAAGGCCTATTGGTCATCGGTAGAACTCTAGAGGTGGAAGACTCATCTTTAGGCCATCTAAGATTGAATACCACCTCCCGGTCTTCTCTTCATTATCCCTTTCGATCCTGACATGTGACTTGCCAATGCCTTGGACGTTTATAATAGTGTTGAAAGCAGAATTATCATTGAAAACCAATCTAAGCTAATGCCTGGAAAAATTGAAAGTAACTCTTTAAATAATTGAACATATCACATGCTATACGAACATTTTGCCTTCCACGGTGACACTGAGGATATTTATATGTCAATTCTCTCAGATACATTTTTTGTTTTTACATAATAGTTCTAGTTAGGTGCCATTATGTTCCTTACCAGAAATTTTGGCAGTTACTAAAATATATAGCAAGATCCAATAGAAATAAATAATTACTTCACAACTGCACTCATCTGCTTATATAATACCAGTTTCAACTCAAGCAAATCACGGGGTAAAGTCACAGTAGTGAGCTAATTCAAACAAGTTTTAATTTGAAATAAGTTTAATCTAAATTTATCTGTGGTCATGCTAAGCAAGAGCAAAGGGCTGAAACAAGCAATCAATCTCTTTACTCGAAACCAAATATTTAGTCGAGCTTTCTCTGAGCAACGAGCACCGTCCGCCGCGACAAACTCACTGTATGCCTATGACGTAGTCGTTGTTGGCGGCGGCCACGCTGGGTGTGAAGCCGCTTATGGTAACCTAATGATAAATTTGACCCACAACCAATTATCTAATTGATAGCTGCCTCAAGGACAGGAGCAAAAACACTATTGATCACGCAAAAGATTGAAACTATTGGAGAAATGTCTTGCAATGTAACAACCTAAAAAAACAGCATTTTTTTATTGATTCATATAGCCTTCCATGGGAGGAATAGGAAAAGGAACACTGATCAAAGAGATCGATGCGTTAGGCGGCTTGATGGGTTATATCTCAGACATTTCTGGAATCAGCTACAAAGTCCTCAACACAAGCAAAGGTGTAGCTGTCCAAGGACCACGAGCACAAATGGATCGAGACTTATACAAACAAAATATGCAAAATTTCCTTCTGAATCATGCGCCAAACCTCACCGTCAAAGCTGCGAGGTAAGCACCATATATTTATAGCTCAAATTGACGACAATATGAATAAGTATTGAGGATTTGGTAATCGACGAGAAAGAAGAAAAAATAAAGGGAGTTATGACTAGTGACTTCGAAACGATACCTTGCTCTAAGGTCGTTATTACAACCGGCACCTTCTTAAGAGGCATGGTTCATATTGGACACCAAAAGAGACCTGCAGGTAGACATATCAGGAATAGTGATGATGTTGAGCCTCCATCAATCGGCCTTTCCAAAACACTAGAACGATACGGATTCCCTCTTGGTTGGTTTTTCATAATCACGCATTAATATATATCATTTTCTTGCTTCAATTAGGTCGGCTCACTACAGGTACACCGCCAAGACTCGATGGAAGGACGATAAATTACGAAGGACTATCGAAACAAGTGTCAGACGATCCAATAACTCCTTTCTCTTTCGTGCACGAGTTTAATGGGTTTGCACCTCCAAACGCACTGGTAAGTCAAACAAGTACTGCGTATCTGATAAAATTAATTAGGTCAACTGCTTTATTACTCGTACTAATGAGCGAACACATGATATCATTCAAAAGAATCGACACCTCCTACCGGTATTCGAAGCCAACGAGGGTAAAGGAGTAGGACCAAGGTATTGTCCATCAATTGAGAAAAAAGTCGTGCGTTTCTCGGATAAATCTCATCATCAGATTTGGCTCGAACCCGAAGGTATATCTCCCTCATCTCGCATGAGATACTAGTTTAGTTATTATAGGCCTCAACACACCAATTATTTATCCGAATGGAATCAACACGGCGTTTCCCGAAGACATCCAATTAGAGATGCTGAAGACGATCAAAGGCTTGGAAAATGTCACGATGACAAGACCGGGTTACGCTGTCGAATACGACTTTTGTGATCCAAGAGAACTCAAATACACGCTGGAAACCCGAAAGATTAAGGGCTTATACTTCGCAGGACAAATCAACGGTACGACTGGCTATGAGGAAGCAGGTGCTCAGGGCATTCTCGCTGGTATTAACGCTGGAAGGGAAGCTCAAAACCTAGAGCCGGTTATTTTGGAGCGCAGTGATGCGTTCATTGGAGTCCTCATTGACGATCTCATTTCCATGGGAACTAAGGAGCCATATCGCATGTTTACCACTCGATCCGAGTTCCGATTAACACTCAGAGCAGAAAATGCTGACATGAGGCTTTGCCCTCTCGCAATGAAACTCAAAATTTTGTCTCCAGAGCAGGAGGAGATCTTCAAGCAGAAAGCTGACATGAAGGAGGAAGGAATGAAAAATCTGAGAGAGTTTACTCTTTCTGGGAAGAAGTGGTCCGAGCTAGTAATGATGTTTGTCTAAATATGGCTTCTAAATGATTTGTTAGAGTAAATTGGAACACGAAATTACAAGTCGCCGAACAGCTGAAGAGATTTTGCAGTCATACAATGTCTCAATCGATGTAATATCAAATTCTGTCTGAGCAGGAAAACACAAATTAATTTGTTGCTTTAGGATTTGGAACCTTTCTGGGAGAACAAGTTCACAATTCCAAAGCAAATTAAGAAGCACCTCGAAACTGAATGCAAGTACAAGGTTTACTTAGACAAACAAACAAAGGTAATTTCCAAGCAAAATAATGTAGCTGAGAGAGTTACATTCATGTATTAGGAAATCGAGAATTTGAAGAAGAATCAGTATCGAGCAGATATATCAGAGCTTGATTTCGATCACTTGAAATCATGTTGTTCGCCAGAAGAAATCGAGAAGCTTAAAACTCACAAGCCCAACACTATTCATGCTGCGTCAAGAATCCCAGGAATCAGACCAACCACCTTGCTCTATATACATAATTATTTGAGGAGAACCAAACTCTTCACTGCGACTGAATAATGATTTTACAAGCAATTAAGTAGGTATGTAGGTGAATTCTTTCTTGTACTATTTTGTATCGAGTGTCATCCCCCAGGAAGCTTTGAAGCATATAAGGCGTTGCTCACTGAGCCATAATCATTAATCTGGCTTATTTCTATTTTGCTTGGCTGCTACAGTAACACTGTAAGATGCAGTAGATTGACCAGTTAATTGGTAGGGTCCCCTTTGATTTTATTGTTATCTCTGCTCTCTTGTTCGCGCTGCCTGGTTCTCTTAACCAACGATTGTTGTGTAGAATCCAATAAGGCACTCATTTTCACGCGTTGGTGCCATTATAAGCGTGGATTATGATGCTCTAGCTGGTTTTCAGAGGAATGCAACGGATTGGATGGAAATTAGTTGCTGGCTGTTAAGTAGCCAGTTTACCTAATCAACGATCAAAGGAGAAATCCGCTAAAATTCTAATTAGAATAAAGTTTATCTTCAAAATACTGAAATCACAACTCTGGACAGAAATTTAAATATACCTGATCTTCAAGATGCAAGAAGAGAAAAAATTCAAAATATGCATGCTCGGAAGCTCTGGAGTCGGCAAAACCAGCATAATGAAGCGTTTTCTCGATGGTACATTCGACAATAACCAAGATGTCACTCTTGGAGCTCTCTATCTGCTCAAAATGCACGAATTTGAAGGCGAGACTTATCAAATGCATCTCTGGGATACAGCCGGTTCTGAAAAATATGCGCCTTTAGCGAATATATATTACCGCGATGCTCAGGTAGCCATCCTCGTCTACGATATTACAGCCAAAGAGAGTTTTGACACACTAAAAAAATGGTACGAAGAGGTGCTAACGCAAGGACCAGAAGACATTGTCTTTGCAATTGTAGGAAATAAAGCGGATTTAGCGAGGCAGAGAGAGGTCGATGAGTTTAAAGTTAACATTTTTGCTGGACAAATTGGCGCGATCAATATTTTGACCTCGGCAAAGGACAACCAAGGAGTGCAGGAATTGTTCCAAGAGATCTGTCAGAATGTGAAGGAGAGAGACCTTTTTGTTAAACCTGAAAAGAATAATCGAGTATTGACTCCCGATGAAGATGAGAAAGCACCGTCTGAAAGCAAAGGTCGCTGCTGCTAGAGAGCAGATCATTAGGTTAATTGCAAGAAACAATAATTATATGATAAATATGATAAAACTAACTCTCTATCTATATCATGTTCAGATATATTCGTCCATATTCCACGCGTATATCCATTTTCTGTTTTAATATCCCTATATACGTGTGTTCATGTTCTCCATGGAAAAACTGGTTATTGTGTTCATTTGTACGTTATCAATGTGTGGAGCATTTTGCCCTACTGAGAAGATCAAATCTCTGCTCTAATATTAATATAAAAAGTCTTGAACTCTAAAGATACCCAAAGAAATTGCTTAATTTGCTGGCATATTATACCTTTTCCTTATGACAAAAGAGCGATTGATAACTCATTGAATATTGTACATCAGGCAAAGTAGGCATGAATTCAACAACAATCAAACATTATATATATAGAAAATGATGGCTTTACATAGAAAAATGTATGATTATAAGTTATAATACTCCAGCTGTCTCTTCAGTTCTGCAAGAGTTCCGAGAACTCTCAGCATAAAAATAAGGAGAAAAACGATAACAATATCGAAGACTGTGTGCACCGCTAGATGCACTACATAGATTTGCCAATCGAATTTTTCAGAACCTGCGTCAGGGTAGCACAATGTCGCTTCTTGTTCAATTTTACTGGTCGGGAAGAGCATACTCAAGAGGACAACTCGAAAGACAACCATGAGTGCTGTCCAAGCCAAAGTCAAATACAAAATCCATTTCTTTCTGATTGATAGGCTCAACACCAGCAGCAAAACTTCCAAAAATTGGAGGACATTAATTGCAACAATCCAAGCCATATGAGTTCTGAAGCTCTTACATGCGTCATCTAAAAGAGCTGCTGCTAGCACCTGAGCATAGATTACTATCGAATAGATGCTGTATACAAAGTATCCAATTACAATGATAACTGGGAAGATGCTTGCTTTTCGAAAATGATTCTGTTTTTTAGCGATGAGTTCCTTGAGTGTTTTCTTTTGCTGTATAAAAGGCTGCTCTGATAATGTCGAGTACATATGATCTTAAAGCTTTATTTGACTGCTTTATTCCAGCAACAGATAAATTCGAAAAAGCAAAATTTTCCTTAGGTTTTTCTCAATATTCTACTTTTTTTTCAAGCATCACTAAACTCATACACCCATAGCTTAATAGCTTAAAACCCAGCGATGTTTATGACTTTAAGCAGCTCACAATTTCAGTATGGACATTAAACCAATTCAATAGTATTTTTTACTTTCAAATGTACAAGGTATAGATGGGTCCATGGTATTCCAATTTTTCGGGTTTATCAAAACAATCGAATTTATTTACCGCCATTTTCCATAGAATTACGTTATATCCATGAATCCCACGCTTTAGTCAATGTTGATCTTCTGAGTATTGAAATATGAGTTTTGAAAAAATGCTTTCAGGTTATATACATCAGGATGAATTGAGGTTCACATGTATAATACAACCATTCTATCAATCCATATAGATTTCAAAACAAACAGAATGCCATTTTAAGGAACAGAACTATCGTCAGTTCGCCTGCGCCTCATGCTCTTAGAACGGTTTCTTTGAGGAAATTGCTCCTGCAGCCACTGTTAATAGCAAAAAGATGAGTTATATCATATGAAAAAAGTATGAGGGTTTAATTACGCTCTTGGGCTCGATCAAGTTTGGCGCTTTCGAACTCGCTCTCAATAAACATCGTAAAAGCGATAGGTATGACGATAAAGATGAAGCCTATGAGCCTTGAGCTTGGAATTTGTAAGAGTTGTTACCTGTGGATAAGACCCAAGCGGTGCCTCGCATTTTTCGATAAGCAAACTTGCTCTTAGACCAGATGAAGCGATAGATAGCTTTCAAGTGCTCCAGGAATCCTTTCTTTTTAGTTGCGACGGATTTGCCACTGCGTGAGCTCTGCATCAGACTGCTTGATCTATTCATGACTTCTTTACTGCGATTTTGACCTCAGATAATAATTAAAGTTTATTGATAAAGCTCGCACTCTGTAATATCTATTCCAATGCCTTTTAGTCACTTAATTATCAAAAGAATAACAAATTAGTCAAACAAAATGCTGCTGATATTGATCCCAGTTCATGGGGTTATGTTTTCTTTGTCTCATAGAAAGAGCTATGAAATCCCTCCAAACAATTATAACTCACTCAGATCTAAAACCCTCTGATGATAATGCCTAAAATAGCCACTGCGAGGCCCTTGTGGAATCAGATAGCCCCTTGATCTTTATATTGCCTAGATCTACGCTATCTAAACGAAATTCGAGACTTTATTATTAATATTTATCTTCGAACATTCGAACAGTTGACCATTTTCAAAGATTACAGAACAATCTGTTGAATTTTTAGACGTCAGCTCTATTGTTGACTGCCAGTATAGCTAATAAACGAAAAGGATAACGTCACATCGATTAAAGAGCCCCTTTTTTTTGAAGCTAGTTATTGAGTCTATTTAATTTCTGAATAATAAACGGAAAAAACGAACAGGTTCGCTCTCTAGCAAACACACCTTCTCTCAGCCGTGAAAGAACTTTAGCATACATCCAATGCTAAACATCATCGAAAAAATAGATGCAATAGATAAAAACGAAGGAAATTCGGAGCTGTCTAAGAAGGGGACCATGAAATCAAAAAATACATTCACAACAACGTTATCTCGGTGGCTTAGTTCAAGAGCCAGTGTTGGAACACCTTTAGGAGAAGACCCTAAAGAGGCCTTCGATATGATCATCAAATTGCTCATTGCCTACGAGGAGCTCGACACGAAAAAAGACCAGAAAGAAAATAAAAAGGCAAAAAAATCAAAAGGAGCCCTTGATAGCATCATTGAAAACACGTTGAGCGCCAATGCACCTCCTCTCGCAAGAGTAGAATTTTCAATTGTGTTTCATCTGTTGAATCTCACACTGGGAGAATTGTATTCCACTTACCAAGTGTATTACAGCCAATTCGATTTTGACGACTCATTGAAACTCGAAGAGTCCGAATTTGACGTAATGCTCGATTTTTTATGTCGACCTGAGAACATGGGTAAGCTAAAGATAAAAAAATCTTTTGAAATTTGTAGTCCTGAAGACTATCGCAATTATAACAAGATTGCTGTGATTAACCCTTCTGCTGATCACGTTCTGGAGGATTTTCTGAAGAAGGGAATGTATACATTTTTAGCGGTACAGGACGCCAGCGCTATCGGCGCAAAGAGCTACATTAACTATCTCAAATTCTTCCCACTCGTCTTCTCTTACTTCGCGGAATACATGAAGCAGAAGGTGCGGACTCGCATGAAAAATTTAGATATCATTGCCGGGATCACCGATGGAAAGCGCCGTGTGACTCAAAACGATCAATCGTTTCTTAATAAACTCGAGCATTTGGGCTGCAAGTACGTAGGAGACGAGCGTCCTAACCTGATCTCCTTTTCTACGCTTGAAAAGGCGCTGATACTCTTCCGAAACAGCTACTCTGATATCTTTGGTCAGGATCAGCTGCAGTTAGTCATCAAAGAACTCCGAGAGAAATGCAAGCTGAAATTGAACTCTGACAAGGAGGAAAAAATAATTCCGCTAAATTCTAAGCTCTTGCGATACGTTGGGTATCGAATCTGTCTGCACTGTTCGTTTTATTCACTGATGAAAGAAAGCGAATCACATGGGAAAATTCAGCAGTATAGAATTTTGGAGGAGTACACGGTTTGGGCGGCGTCCTATAACTACAGCAATTTCAATAAGACCTACATGATTCCAAAATTCAAAAAGCAATTCTTGAAGATTGCTAAAGACTCGAAGCTCTCTCACCCTGATGATGAAGAAACCAAGGCACTCATTATCACAGGATTGAGGACATTTTGCCGCAAGCTCATGCCGCATATCAGCGAGCAAGCGCTTAAGAAAATGCACGAAATTTTCACGACGAAATATTATAAGGACGGCTCTTATGAGTCACTAGCTGATCAGCTGTCAAACGCAGTGTTTTCTTTGCTGATCGAGGTCGCTGGGATAAAACTAACAGAATTGATTGAAAGCGTGTATACAACATTGAAACCTGAGCTCAAAAGGTCAGCAACGAAAATTGATGAAACGAGGCCCAAAGCGCCTACCTGGTTCCTCAGCAAGGATAAAAAAAATGAAGAGATTGGCTCAGATAAAAATCTTAGCCGGTCCAAGACTCCGCAACCCTTTATGTCCAAGCTGTTAGAGAGCAAAAAGGAAACTCAGCAGAGAAGCATGTCTTCAGTGTCTGACCGGTCTGAAGGGAAAAAATCGACTAAGAAGCCAACTCAAAGCCATCAGGATGATGACGATGATTTTCTCGCGTTAGATATAAGTTCACCCGAGTCGGACACCTCTGATAATGTAGGTAAAACAAAAACCATCTCCAGCGTCGCCACGGACAACCAAAACGAGGCGAGAGCACGGACCTCGAAACAAAGTAATGGTAATAATTTTGCTGGGAAGGCAGGCGGAGCTCTCTATGGTAGGGGGAAAAGTGACATATCGGCCTTGAGTGATAATGATCTTTCCATGATAATGAGGACAGCTGGTAAAGCAGACCAAGAGTTTTTGCAAGATGGAATCTACAATAATAACACGAATCGAAAAACTGACGTGCTAAACAGCTATTTTATAGTCGAGTCTTTTTTGAAGAAGCTCGTAGCACAGAAAAGAGAAACTCAAGGAAAAGCTACTTCCTCATTGGATCCAGGTATAGACCCTCAGAAAATGTCGGCCTCCCCTCGTTCTGCTAGAGTCAACCCTAGTGTAATTGAAGGTCGAGGGCGAAAGCAGCAAGAACGATTGAATAGGTCAACGAATAAAACTAATAGAAGCCCTCCGGGAGCGAAATCCAGTGCTTTTTCCCTCACAAAAGGGATAACACAGCTTGACTTAAACAGTGAATCGTTGGCCGGAGGGCCGTCGGGAGAAGATAATCCAAAGGGCAAAATCCCTCAAGGCTCCCATATACACGTTGAACAGAAACAGGAAGATACTGAGAGTGGATTTTCATTGTACAGTCATCTTGAGAAGGCGAAAAAAAGCAAGAAAAAGGACGTAAAAGCTCACGAGATGGTGTTAGAATCGATGTATACCGTCAAAGATGATGAGTTCGAGCAATTTCTAAATAATTTCGATATGAAAGAGGCCGAGTTAGTGCAGTTCAGGCGAATTGAGAACGAAAATATAAAGAAAAGAGGAGAAGGAATGTGCTGTACTGGTAGCGGAAAATGCTCGATTTTCTAATTCACTTCCCAGAAACCATTATTTGATTTTACATCATAATATGCATTACCTTGTATTTCTTCTAACATCTCTCTCAAAGAATATTTATTATTTGATTTAAGTAATGTTCAAATTATGCGTGCATTTGAGTTGATAGAAATTAGTAAAACTTTTATTATCCTCTTTAGTTTTTAAAGGGCTCAAATTATTATTATCATTGGTTATTAAAATATTTTTCAAAATTATGAATACTCATTGACCTTCCCTTAGCACAACCTAAGCTTCAACTATAAATGTTGAAGATAGCAAATTTTTCCCAAATATATAACTCTGAAAATGATATTTTCATCACAAGAATTTATGTAACTTTAATATGCGAACTTTACAATAAATACTCAATTTGCGATCGTTTGAGCTTTACAATAATCGAGTAATTTCTTAGCCTTATTTTAATAATAAAGCCAAATTGATGAGATCAGTCCGAGAACGGCCAGACAACACAAGAAAATTTCTGAATAAAAATACCCAAACATATTTTCTTTCGAGTCATCTTCCAGCATCCCATTCGCATACGACACGGTAACCATCAACGTGTTTTGCATGGCGATTGCCATTCCATACCCAGCCCCGAGATGCTTCTCCTTAACAACTAGTGGAATCGAAGGCCAAACAACCCCAGTGAATAGAGCATAAAATACTCCCATCAGCGTTAGAGGCATGATGACTGGGTACATACTGCTGCCTTCCGCCAGCACAATGAATAGGGTATGTCCAGCGATTAGTAAAACAGCTGAGAGTACAATAAATTCAGCTCGTTTTCCGAAATTATCAATCAATTTTCCGATCAAAGGAATGAAGAAGACTCCGCTTAGGTAGATAATGAGAACTATTTTTCCAGCTTCAACGTTCGTGAACCCAAACACTGAATATAAATGGTCATTTATTTGATTCATGAAGACAAAGAAGGAGGCAGCTAGCAGCATTTTGGTAACAAAGAGCGCCCAACTGACCCTAGTAAATGATTTAACACTTGAGATGAACTCTCCAGAATGAGTATTTTCAGTTGGGTGATGACCTTCATAACTAGCACTTGTGCTTGAATTTATCACAATTATCAGTGCGATTAGTCCGAATATGCTAATAACCATGGCATATATGCTTGGAATCCATAATTCTTGGGTGCTACTATATACTGCTGGTGTGATTAAGGTATTCATGACACTTCCAATACGACAAATACTCACCAGAAAACCCAAAGGGAAAGCAATTTCAGTTTTTGGGAACCATTTGGTTAGCATTGCATGGAGTACCACGCCTAGCAATTCCGATAAACTCAAAAACAACCTTCCTACCATCAACCAGGAGAAGCTGTAGATGTAGAGACTATAACTAGTGATAAGCTGACCCAGGGAGATCGAGATCATAATAATCAAGAGGCATTTTCTTTCGCCAACCCAATCACTGATGACTCCTCCGAAGAATGGGATGAGTATGTTAGGTACCGCGACCAGACTAATAAGAGCGTTGTATTGGGTACTCGTTAAGGAAAAAGGTTGCTCCTGCAGTTGTGTTTCGATCGCAACAGGAAACTCGACACAGTATACAGAGGCAAGATTGGCACTTGAAGCGAGAATCAGCAAGATCCATTAGTATCTTAGGCCTTTGCTGTCGAGGTCAAGAGGTTTCTTATCGTCAGCAGCGATGGTTGAGGGCGTGATAAGACTATCATCTTCATTCATTTTAAGGAGCAAATCAACTCAATCTTTTTGTTTATATCCGTTTTATCGTTAATTTGGGTTGTAGATGATTGAGAGTTTAAAGTGAAGACACTTAAAAACCAAAAATTCTTTTAATGATAAGAAGGGAACAAGCAAGGCTATTCTCTATGAAGGCTCTGAGATTTTGAAATATCTAATGGTTCGCATGAAAAGCATTCAGCGTTAGTGCTAATGAAAAATTAGGATTTATATAAACTGAGAAAGAGTTAATAATACCGATCGATTTAATGATGATCAATAGCCAATTCTCACTCTCCAAAAAATTTTTGCTCGTATTGATATTAGTTTATATGTTGATTTACTATCTGCTTGCAAATACATATTTATAAAACATTAGATAATCCATACATCATTCATTAATAAAAGCAATTATCCAATTTCATAATAGATTTCCTAAATATATATAGAATAAACAAATTCGGCAACCTTTCATTGAAAGTTGCACCAAAACATTTCATAAACAGTTTAATAAAGTTATGGAATATATCTCGTTTCAATAAAACTCGCAGACTTCCATCGTCTTTAGTACTCAGATCCGAACTCAGTACTTGTAAGTGTTTCTTTTCTTTGTCATATCCTCTTTCATATCACTTATGCAGTTGCGTTTTGGCTTGACATAACTTTGACTAAATTGACAATGTTCCCATTAAGAAAACCAGAAGAGATAATTTTACTGTCTTTTCGGTGTTGGATCAATCTTAGAATCTTCACAGTCCTTGATAATTCCATTCAGCTCGCAGTTAAATTGCTTAGCAAGCTTGGTTTTGAGCCGAATGCCTGACTGGTCGTGCTCGCTGAAAAAGCTCGTTTGCTTTTTGCTAATCGAGCTCGGCAATTCTGCTGAAAACATCGATTTTTGGCTTTTCAGCTTGCCACTCAATAGACCAGAGTTCATCGAAGAATCATTATAAAACCTTCTGATGACCCCGGAACCTAAAGAAGTTGGCGTCTTCAGCATTATTGTCTCGGCGCTAATTGGAGAGGCAATCTGATTCTTAGGGAAAATTCCCGACTGCGGATTCGATTGATAGCCGTTGAAAAAGCTCGGCGAGCCAGTCTTATGTTTTCCAAGGATAGAATGTTGCATGTCCTCTGTATCCTAATAAGGGTTAAACATCGTTTACTAGGCTTATTTACCTCCTTAATTGGTGCAAGTTCCTCGATTACCGATGCTTCAGATCCGAACAAAGGAGGTTTTCTTGCAATAAGCTTCGGATTCAGTTTGAGTATTCGATGATTTCTTCTCGCTCCACTATTAGGATTAACCGGCTTGTTATCCGAATCAAGCTCGATGCTAGTTGCTAGGCTTTTTTCTTGAGTATCTGAGGAAGAATAGCCATCAAGGGGGACCACTGACTGCTCCAGCTCTAAATTTCGCATAGAGAGAGATCCTGTCGATGGCCGAGAAGCCTTTTCAAAAATATCACGAAAACCCTCTTTGGTCTCTCTTAAAGACATCTTGTATTCTTTACCGCTATTGTCGGTGTATGTGTTGAGTCTGGTTCTGTTACAGATAGTCTTAAAATGCTTATCGCTCCAGAGGTCCATCGTAAACATCACACCTTGTCGTTTTTTCGATCGGACCTTCTGAGCCGATTGCGCTTTCGAATAGTCAGAGCTGCGTCTCGAATACAGCTGGCAGCTGCTTGGAGTCGTCGAGCCAATGTACGCGGAGTTTTGCCTTCTACTTAAAGCGCTTTCAGAATTTCTTGCGCTTTTAACTCCGTAGTAGTCTGCATTGATTTCGCTTTGAAAAGGACTCTGTTCTTTGGTAACTTTGGTTGAAGGCTTATCTTTTCGTGGATTGCATACGACTATCAAGGATTGCGGGTGCTTTCGCGTCAGAGTGGTTCGAAGAGATGATTTATTCCTTGGAGAGGGATGGTCAGGGTAATCTGGGAGAGAGTTTGATGACATTCGAAGGATATAGGAAAGGTGTTGCGATTTCTGAGATTTAGATTATACACATGAAAGAAGGCTTGTAATTTGAGGGCGACGGATCTTAGAAAAATCTTAAACACATTAAAAGTCTCATAAATTCAGAAAAATAATTTCTAACGGATTTATCATTACTGGCACATAGCGGAATAAAAACTATTAAATTTCTTAGATCAAATTTTTTGATTGTTAATTACTGTCTTTGATTTTCGTGCTCCTGTGTTCCACATCTAGAAGAAGCCATTAAATAAAGGAAGAAGCCATTAAATAAATGAAGAATAATTCAACCTGTCGATAATCCTCAAGAACAGCCGACTTTCGATCAGAGACTTCCTCATGGCATCGAGAATGAATATCATTAGGTTGTAATTATTGGGCTAAACCAAAAATATTATGAGATAGAGGTCTCAAATCTCAAATCTCAGCAAAATGTTTTCGAAATTTGAGGAGGACGATCAGAGTGGAGGTCAGGGTTGCCAAATTGAAGGTTTTTAGGAGGAAACGGTGTAGTGATTATGTTAATTGAATGTATTAAAAAGTATCTTGTGGTGTCAAAGGAGTGGCGAAGCTATCATCGAGGATCATAGATGTCTAAGTATGAAATTTCCATATTCGGTAGAGTCGCAAGCTCTTAAGTAAACATGTAAATTAATTCTACATATTGACAAAGAATCTTACACTATCCACCAACTTAAAACCAAATGGTGCTTTCATATTAGATAGAGCGGTATATAGCTTGAGCACGCGGCAAATAAACTCAATTCGCTTGAAGCCATTATATTTTTGCGTATTTTTAACAGAATTTAATTCACATCAAAAACCCTCACTCCAAAGTTCCTTCCTGCTCAAAAAAGAGTCATCCGCATCAACTTTTATCCATATCACTGGTTTTTCGATTGCTACTTTCTTTATGCGACTTTCAAATTTCCATTGAGCATCCACAATAAAAATAAACTGCAAAAATTAAAAAAGAAGCAGTGGGGGGGGGGGGGATTGGGTAGTATGTTATATTAAGACACGTGAGTCCGCGTATTCATACACAATATAAAAGGACAGGGACTCTGAAAAGGTTTCAAAATTTAACCGAATTGTTGATATTCTGATATTGTGAAATTATTTTGATATCGTAATACATTGAACTCACCCTTTTTCGAAAGTCACCTTCGAAAATTTAGATAACCATCGCCACATCCTAATCCTGACCCAGCCCCAGACCTGCCAGGTTCGAAATTCCTCTCTACATTAATTAATTTCCTCTTATTTTTGATAAGATCCCGAGCATACATTTCTTAAATGATCAGAAATTTCTTTTACCATATCAGCCAACACCGATATAAAATAGATTAATGAGACCTATAACATATTTTTCGGAAAAATGAATCAGGCCATCGCTCTCCCAAACACCGAGTGGGACAAAACAGATTTGGATCCCTCAAGCAAAAAGATTACCACCAACTCAGTGGTAATGCACACTTCTTCGCTTGTTCAAATCAAATCAGAGCCTGTGGAGAACAAACAGCCTGAAAGCGAATCGAAATTGCCTCAAGAAGAACTCAAGGCAGATGAGAAGCGCAAATTTAAGCACTTAAACTCTGGTAAACGAGTTGGTGTGAGTAAAATCGCAAACTCCCGAAATGATGAAGAAATGACGCTCCCTTTAGTTGGAGCCAGACTTGACATCATGTCTCGAATTGAAGGGATTAAGCCTATTGATTACAACGCTCGTCTTGTTTCGTTATCCAACGTAGTTGGGCTATTAGCCAAACACTCGAAGAAATATTGCTTGTTGCTGACTGAACTGAAGAGCCAGAAGCCTCCTTCGACAATCATAAACTTCAAAGACAGTATCTGTGACGCCGTTATCACAGTGTTTCGTTACCATGAATTGCAAGGAATGCAGGGTGGAGACCAACATGAAGAAATCGATTTGAAGCTGTTTATTAGCGCAGCATCCAGTCTGCGTGATTTGAATGTGTTTAACCTTGAACACAGGGAGAAGATCATCGCAAAATACAAGGCTTACTGTTTCAAGGAGTCGAAGGAAGTGGATGAACAATTTGTGAAAAACTTCCTGGAGAAACGGCCTGAAGATTCTATTGAAAGCAAGCCTAGTCCAGAAAAACTAGCTCTCAAAGCCAAGGCTTCTTTACAATTAGTCCAGAAATCAAACCAACTTCTTCCGCCTCCTATTTTGAGTACGGTGAAGGAAGAGTCAAAGAAAAACGAAAGTCTCTTTGAAGGAATGAAAATCAAATCAAAAGGCTTTCAGCCTATTGATCTGACTCTTACTGATCGAGAAGCTTGTGTCGTATGCATGGCGAATCTTCGAGGAGTGCTGTACATGCCGTGTCGCCATTTCGTTGCTTGTAAAAACTGTTCAAACATCTTCCAAGAATGTCCTATCTGTACGACGAAGATAACGAACAAAATAAACGTTTTTTGGTCTTAATTTGTCAAGTCAGTCTATGTGTGATTAATAATCGAAATCTAGCTTGGAGAGCTTCTAAAGGTCGTTGCTTATATTTGTAAGTTTTTAATATAATTCATTATGAGGATTTTATATTTTTCCCTCAGAATTGGCTCCTTGCTGCATATTTCAAATAAATCATTCTGGAATAGCAACCAACACAATTGAAGTTCTGAGAGCGTAAAGCGCTAATTGCGATTGAAATGAGTGAGTTGCCAGAGAAATGTTAAATCATTCGATCAATAGCATCTGGTAGATAGGATGACTTTTTTGCACTTTGAATTTTTCTTTTTGTTTTGTAAAGTGAAGTATTGAAGGTGAATAACTCAAAATAAAAACATATACTATCTCCTTTAAACAAATGGACAACTATTTCAACACCGATTCTGAATTTCTTCTCTTTAGATGAGATCTAATTTACAAAGTAACTTATTTCTTAACATATTCATTAAAATAAACTTGATCTGATCAAGCATTTTTTTCTTAGCACATGAAAAAACTACTCATGCTTGCCGTTATAATCGGACTATCAATAGTCTGTTCCGCTGTACCTCTATGCACTGTTCAGACGCTTCAAATTGATAAGGACTACTATGGAAACGTTTGTGGATCAACACAACATGACATCATTCCAGCTTCTTCGCTTTCTTCAAATTGGCATGGTGCAAAAAAAGCAGTATTTGGGCTTTGGTTTCAAAATCTGATAGACATGAACTGTGTCTATAATAGTTGGGGTCTCATTTTCAAAGCTACTTATGATACATCAGTCTATATGGCTAGATTACCAGCCATTTATCAAAGAATCACTCCTGATGGAAAGCACCAGCTATATTTGGGAGTATACTTTCAGGTAACCCCGACGATCGATGGGAATAGTACAACCTATACTCCTCTTTCTCCACCAATTGTAAATAATAATTGGTATTATATCATTGCTGCTACGGACTTTACACTCAATATGTTCTATATGTATCTTTATGATCCCACAGCTGTTGTTAGCGGGGTCAACAGCGGTGTTCTTACTCACCTAACCTTACCTTACTATGGGTTATTGCAGAGAACCTATTTATCGACTGATTTTCTAATGTTTGGAAGCGATCCTTCTATTCATCCCTATGCTGTCATAAAGGTATCTTATCCGACGATCATTATCGGGCAAACCATCTCAACTGATCACGAAATCACCATGATGGCCTACACTCTGCAAGCCGTGCCAGTAGTCACAATCGATCTTTTTGGTATTGGCGGCCAGCAAAGCGTACTTGACTATGACCTCCTCAATAATATTCTCGATACAACCTCGTCGATCCCATACAGCTCGGATTTTGGGACTGCTGATGGTTCAGCAACGTCAACTCCCTATTCACTCTGGACTAATGACGGTATATATCAAACAGTTCAGCTTCAGAGTGCCACGCAGACGCTTTTACTGAGTCCTTCGAAGGATTACAGTTTTATTGACAGCTGGAATTTTCTCTCATTTGGAATTAGAATTGTCTTTAAGATGAATTCGCTCAGCTTCAGCTCTAGTTGTACTTATCATTGGCTTCTCCGAAGAACGCAAGCCACGACTGGCACTGTCCGCTTCGGACTCAGAGTGAAGCAAGACGGCAGTGTGGTTGTATCGTTTGGAAGCAATATTGGCAGTGGGACAACAACGGGTTTTATCCCGACAGGACAATGGGTCACTCTAAAGCTTGGCTGTTTCAGTAGAGGATTTACGAATAAAATTCTGTGCATGTTTCTGAAATCAGATGGGTTCTCTCAAAGTAGAGAAGAAGTTTGGGTGTCTTATACAGGTGCTTCACCCTATACTAGCGATAGTACAACAGATCTTCTCCTTATCGGTGGGTCTGCCTGTGGAAAAAGCTCGATCGTTACTTTAATGATCAATAAAGGGTACATACCAGAGAGACTGGACGTCTGCCGATGGGGATGCTCGCTCTCAATGCCATCATCATCCTCATGTTATCATATGGCTGATTTCTCAAACCCCTGTCCAGCAGGAACGACAAAGATCGCTAGTCGCACAGAATGCATTCAATGTCCGCTCGGCTGCGCTACTTGCTCCGTGGTCGATTTTTTGACCATGAAACTAGCCTGTTTAACCTGCGCGGCAGGTTTGACTTTATCCCAAGTACCTTCAGTGACTGCAACAGCTTCTGTCTTAGAAAAAGTTTGCATATGCTCCACAGCAGGGCACTACTTCGATGTTATCACCAAAACATGTAAGCCTCGGACTACTATTAGCGCCTCTCTTTCATTAGTTCCAGGCACTCTCTATCAGTTCAAGCTATCTTTTTCATCGACGCCTGCAGACCTGGATCTGCTTGCAAGAGTGCTTCTGCCTCAAATAACAGCGGGTGACTATCCAGGTTACAGTAGTCCTACTCTGACGCTCGTCAGCAACCAGTATTTCCTTGTCGATTTTTCTCCAAATAACCCCGTTCCCGCAGGCACAACGCTCTCTATCTCAGGGATTTCAACCTATAATACACTAGTTTATAATCCTTACATGCTATCTCCTCAAACTTTATCTTACGTCTTTCCAGAAGCTTCCTCTCCTTCCTCGACTTCTGAGCCCAATTCTTCTAATTCAACTTCGCCTGAAATTTATGACACTCAGAATGTAACGATTATGATGTCGGTACTAACCATCATCTTTGGATTATTGGGCTCATCCGCTCTTCCTCTTCTCAAGATCTTGGTAGACATTATGCTGTTTAAGTTTATCAATATTTCCTACCCCTCAAATTTCAAAGATTTCATCGTATCATACATCGGCCATGGATTTTTTGTTCCAAATCCCTTTGGATCTGTTGAACCAAATGCAGCTCTCATTCTCCAATCTACAAATGGGCAATTCCAGCGCTGGGACATCAGCGCCGTTTTTCTTGAAAACGCTGGAGCACTACTCACGAAAGAGATTATTTGCGGAGGCTGTATTCTAATTTTCTGGTTCACTCATTTCCTATGTTATGAAATTGCTCAGCTGAAACAAATTACAAAGAAAGTTTTATATTTCTTCCAATGGCAAGTAACACTCTGCTATTTACTTGCAGATTTTGCAGAGGTTATGCTGTACAGTATCATCCACATCCAAGAAGGAAGCCTCAGAACAGCTTACGACCGAATGTCGGTAAGTGCAATTGCAATAATGTGGGCGATCTATGTAGCATTCGGAGTTTATATGTTCTATTTGCTGAATATTAGGAAACCAAACAAGAAAACTCTCGTAAAGAAGAGGTTGGGTAACGCTAGAGAAGAAATGTTGGATGGAGCTACAAATGAAAATACAGGCAAGGATGAATTCCCTCAGAGCATGCAGATTATTTACCAAGATATTCATCAGGATACTGCCCTTTCAAAGAACTATTTCTTCGTTTCCACAATCCAAACGCTTGGAGTCGTCGTCATGTTAACGACTATTCAAATCTCTGGGTTAGCTCAGGCATTTTTTTACATCCTTTTTACCTCATTCTATATAGTGTACTTTATATTTGTGAGGCCTTTCAAGAAGAAACTGCTCTATGTCATCGTCTTTATAAATGAAGGTTGCCAGCTGGCGCTTGGGATAATTGCAGTTAGGTTGGGTGCAAATGATTTGTATTCAGGAACGATGAGTGATGACACGAAAAACTTCCAAGGGGCAGCAATGATCGGAATAGTCTTAGGGTTATTAGTGTTTAGTTGCGTGATCGCTGTGGTGGATGTGGTGTTACAGGTAATTGAGTATGCTGACAAGCAAAAAAAGACGTCGAGTCGCCCGAAGGGAAAACTGATTGAAGATAAAGACTCTGGAGATAACGTTCCAATAAAAGACCAATCGAGGTTAGAATTGGACTCTCAAGTGACAGTAGGAGAAGGGATAAAGCGACGTAAAATAGTCCTTGATTGATGAGATTTTCGTTTTTTTGGATTGTACGAATTTGAGTTATCGCACAACTCTCTTGATTAAATATGAATGGTAAGGTATCTATATTTTAAAGGAAGAATCGCTGTTTCCGATACTTGTATTAATTACAACCTTTAAGGTTAACAAAAAAATCAAATCTGTTAGAGTATAGAGAGAACAACAGATTGAACTTTCTTTTTTTTTTTAAAGAAGAATCTCCATCTTAAATATAACAGCACTTGAAGTCATTGGAATTTTATAGTTTTTGAGAAATATGAATGCTATTATTTGAAACTATGTATAAGCCTGGACTACGATTAAATGCTCTCTAAGATTGAAATAAAAAACTTTTTCTAAGATTAAATTCTGGTGTATAGTATCCATAAGCTTGCTTTAAAGATAAAACACTAATACAAAAAAAAAGAAGCTAAAACTCGGTTCTTGCCCGTTCTTTTTAGATTTCCAATCACACTGGATTATTTCCTAAATCATTCGTCACTATCGCAGTAACTCTTCTTCGAAATACATCGAGTACTTCACAATGCACCCGATCTTTCGAACGTTTTGCAGGTGCGTCGACATTCCGATCTGGAGGAATCGGCACTTCCTTATCAATAAGGTTTTGGAAACTCATTGCTCTATTCGAGTGCAAGGTTTGCTCTTTTTTCTTGCCGACGGCATTCAAACTCACTCCTCTTGGTCTCACTTCTGGTGAGGCTGCTTCGTTTGCTTCCACTATCTTTTCAGTGGTGGGGTTCATTGGTTGTTCTGCTTCGCTTTCTGGAACATCCACTTGATGTGTGAGATCTCTCTCTCGGAAAATAAAAGCTGGGTTTTGTAATATGTTAGACATTGAAGGGCGGGCCATGCTAGGACGTGCTTTCAAAAGATTCGTTTGATGAAAATTAAAGGTGCTTTCTCTCTTTACAACCTTTACACCCGAGCGACCTAGAATGCCCCTAGATTTTCCTTTGTGCCGCTTACGTCTAGACGAGTTTGCCTTCGAATTTGGATCAGTTTCAGTAGGTTTGACGAACGTGATGGCTAAAGCACGTGTTGCTAAAGGATCAATCATGAATTTCATAAGTTTCATGGTGAGTTTGCCTCTTTTTCTCTTTCCTATTACTTTTAGTAGATAGAGTGTGAGGAAAAGCTTGATTATTTGGCTGATCAGTATGTCCTGTATTAAAGAAATAATCAAATTCTTCCCCCAGCGTTGGGATTCAAGATGTGAGCTGTTGGCACCCACGACAAGGATGATGTATGTACAGCCGAACATAACTAAAGCAACGATGCAGAAACCACTTATTGCCCTCGCTAAGCGAATGCATTTGCCCTTGAAACCCCTTGAAAGTACCATGGGGACTTTCTGCCTCCTTTGGAGATTCTGCATGACTACTTCAGCAATTCTCGCTTTTCTAGAATCAATTCTAATTAACCTAGGACATTAAGGCGGGTGCTTACAATGACTTGACAAGAGCGGCCTTCAGTATCATATTGATTGGAACTACAGTGAAGTAGGGCATTATCATCAATGTCACGGTTTCGACGAGGCCGCTCTAGCAAATAATTAGAATATTTAAAAGAGAATGTTAGGGTTACCACGGCAGCTTTATTGAAGGCTGCTGAGAATGAACCTAAAAGCAGAAATCTGCAATACATCAGCGTCAGGCGGGAATTTCTTGGGAAAATCTTGTCATTATAGAAATAGATTGACGAAAAACTATGTCCGTACTAATGAGAGGAAAATTGTTAGCAAAGAAGCCATTCAAACAAAAAAACTTACGAAAAGCGCTTTGCTTAATATCTTGATGAGTGGCGCATCGATTTTGAAGTTTTTCAATGTGACATTCAACGTCGTTCCAGGCGGTATTTTGTATGAAAGAGGAGATATTATTCTGAGGTTAATCGCTAGTAAGGACAGGAGATACCAACAGAACAAAGCAAAGAGCATCCAAAAGGCCCAAGAATGGAGATAGTCATAATTAGCAAGAGCAGACCACTTAAGCAACTTCCAGAAATTCGACTCCGCGAATAGCTTGAAAAGCACCAAACTCGAGTTTAGCGAGCTAACTGATGAACAAAAGCACTCAAAGTAACTCAAGACGCCGAGGATAATCGAGGAAGGGTTGCAACTATTCTCGCAACCGGCATATTTCTGGCCGGCTTCGACAGGATAAAACAGCCGAGCTGAAAAATTCCCGGAGTACTGTGAGCTAAGAGCAGAATTCATATCGTTGATAGTAACTAGAAGCAGAGGAGGCTTCGATGAATTTCTGTCGTTTGGACAATTCGCAAGGTCAGTCTTCCAATGCGCCACATGGACATCGAGGATAATCCTAGGATCGAGCTCAATTTGCGGAGCGAACTGAGCTATCGTTGGAGGAGTCCCGAACGAAAGATTTGCTCCTACTGAGCCCTGCATCCTAATGGAGCCGAGGTCGATATGAGTTGAGTTTAGAATCGATTGGGTGTTGTTGATCGTCTTCCCATTTAATTGAAGGATGCTCAAGTTATTGAATAAAGCGACCGATGCGTTGTATATATCTTGGGAAACTTGCTTCTCGATGTTACAGTCTTGACTGTTGACATATTGGAGACAAGCGTCATAGATCTGGAGGATCTTTTGCAGCTTGCTAGGATCGAACTGATCGTTTGCGCCTCTGCTTGAAAGTCCTTGGACAACTATCTTTTGGATGACATTGAATGCGTTCTCTACTTCAGCATCAGTGGTGAAGGAGCTGCTCACCAGCCGCAGCATTGAATCCAAATATGCTGTCATGTCATTCGTGTTAGTTTTCATATCCAGCAGAGATGCTTGAGAGGAAATGTAATGAAAAATATTAGTTGTTGCGAGCTGCAAGGAGCTCGCTTGATATGAGGTGAGGAAGCAGTTTGTCCCGTTGAAGCCATCGTTGCAGACACATTTTTCGCTCTTATAGTCAGAAAAGTAATTACACGAGCCTTGAGACGAGCAAGTTGGACAACCAGAGCCAGATTTCTGTGATTCGAAGTTTAAAAGCAGTTCGGTAACTGCTTGAATCCGCTGGGTACGCATAGATTCGTGAACTTTGAGGGTTCCAGCGTCAAATGCAATCTGAAAATCATTCGAGTAGTACACAGGGTCACTATCTGGAATTGCACAATCCATAGTGCTAGAGTCTTCTGAGAGAGGGTCAGGGCAACTTGAGATGCATGTCATATCAAATGGATTTCTGTAATAGCCACTGGCACATTTAGAGCACAATTGATCACTTGGGCCTACGCAGGAAAGGCAAGCCTCATCGCAAGGAAGACAAGAACTGCCAGACTTGTAAAATTTATCAAAATTGCAACTTGTGCAGCTTTTATTCAATGGCATAAGTATGTTGGGTGATGCACAGGCAGTACAATTAGTTGCGGAGGAGCCTGAGCATTGCAAGCAAGTGGGATGGCATTTCATGCATTTAGGTCCTTGGATGTAGTAGTTTTGGACTGGGCATCCTCCGCAGGTACCTACACCGTCCATCAAATAAGATCCTGCTTTGCAGCTGAGACATTGGTTTGCTTGAGATCCAAAGCAAGTGAAACAAGAACTGTCGCATTTTGAGCAATTATTGCCGTT
>ENA-UOTX01000333-UOTX01000333.1-compost-metagenome-genome-assembly--contig:-NODE-333-length-52398-cov-7.343915_pt1 | contig 52398 bp, 53 predicted proteins | sample MGYA00238143_ERZ746982 | MGnify/ENA primary metagenome ERZ746982 (study PRJEB28758, sample SAMN06268862) | compost metagenome | isolation source: single cell | place: USA: California, Emeryville, Joint... | reverse complement strand
CTAGCCTTCTTTTTATCTGGCCACACCATGGCCTCCAGATCAGGGTTCCTTAATGACAAATTAAATTATCCTTATACTTATTGCATGGAGAATTTCTCACTCACTGTGGATTCAATGGAATTGTCCAACCCTCCAGCCAAAGGCCAGACCGTCTCGGTTGAATTTGTAAGTTTTTTTGCTGATTTCCCGAAGTAAATTGTGCATTATAGGCAGGAACATCTAATATCGATACTACTGCTGTCTCAGTGACCGAGATAATCACATTAAATGGCGTGCAAGTGTCCAACACATCAAAGAAATACTCTGCGACTTACAAAGCCAACAAACCCTATTCGTTAACTCACGATTTAACCGTCGGAAGTGATGCGAAAGCTGTAAATGAATTTCCTTTTCTTTGAAAGGTCTAACTTGGTCATTAGGGATCATATACCTGCAAAATCAGCATTCAAAACAGTAATAACGACATTACTTGCGCCTCGATCTCATATAGTCTGTGAAACCAAATTAATTCGATATTGAAGAAACCTGATGATTTGTATTAGTGCTTTGTTTTGGATAACATATTAAAGCTTTCTATTCAAAAGTTAGACAGTTTCTTGTAATTTTCATGCACTTTAGAACTTGGTTTCAAGTGCTGCATAAGGAAATTCTTGAAAAGTCTATCGATCTAACATTTGTTTTCGAAAATTCAAAGGTGAAGTGTCAGTGGCTATGGCCTTTACCGTGGCTAAACTTCGAAGGAAATATCCATAAGGAGGATTTGTGAGGCAAATGTAGATTGAAAAATTGCAAAGAATTAAAGTTTCGAGTGGATTGATACTCGATTTAATAAAAAAAAATCGTAAGAAAAAGAAGTTCTCTGTAAAAGTTGAGGGGAGTTTTACATATGTAACTTAATGACTATTCGTTGATGCTGTTAATGGACTTTGCTAGAGAATACAAAAATGAGAGGGATAGCTAAATCATGTTTCATGATATCTTCTTAGCGGATAAAAAATCAGGAATAATCCATGCTGTCAGTAATCATAATCCTGCGTTTGATGTAACTCCAATAAGTTTGTTGAAATTGCGTGAGCTGCAACAACTTTTATCATCTGCTACAAGAATCTGCTTTTCTGAGAAAGCCTCTAGTATTGTAAGTTGATCATTCACACCAATTCCCTCTATTTCCCTTTGATTTCTGTATCATCGACATTTTTCGCTTCAACCAAACTTTTTGTTCATCCGCTTTTCTTAATTCACAATGCACATTGCGAAATATACACCTTGCTCTATACAGATAGCAATTCGAACCACTTCCAATTGCCTCAAGAAATTTTCGCGGTTGCATGGCTTCTCTCATGAGTTATCATCCATATCTGAATTACTAAATTACTCTCATATGGACAACTTAATTAATAGGAGCGAAGATATTAAATTTTACTAACGTTCACAGTCTTATACGCAGAACTGCTTGCTTAAGAACGAAACGCATTACAATAAACTAACATTCATCTTCACTACATAAAATTTTTTAATACCAATCCAACCTACTTATCTATCTACCTCTTATGCATACTTATCCATGAATTTATCGTTGAATTGTCTGAACGACTCCATCTTTCTCTCCAGCTTCTCATCAGGAGTGACCAAAGTGGTAATTCTGAAATGATAGGTATCAGGGGCCTGTCTGAAGCCGCTTCCTTGCACGGTGCAAATACCCGTCGCTTTCAACGCTTCAAGTGTGTAGAAAAGATCAGGCTCCATGCCCTGGCTTCTAGCCTCTTGGATGGCCTTCTTCGAGAGATGAATTCTTGGGAACGCGTACATCGATCCCTCGATTTCATTGCAGGTAACACCCTTCATTCTGTTCAAGGTCTCATGGACGATTTTGCTTCTTCTCTTCAATGATGTGAACAAGGCGCTGGTCTCCTTCTTGAATTTATCAGTGACTTCTCTGCCATTCTCAGCATCAGTTGGAGGTCTGACCATCAAGTCGGTAAGGAGCTGTCCATAGGTGTTCGAGCAGAGACGGATAGTCTTCAGTTTATGGATTTGAGCCTCGACTTCAGGGTCGAGGTTGAACCACTCGAAGTAGCCTCCTCTGGCACCGCATTCACCGAGAATACCCTTGGAGGTTGAATGGAAAGAGATGAGTTCGGTGTTGTTGTATGGTTCAGGCATGGAGGCAACAACCTTCTTGAAGGAGACGAAAGATCTGTCTTCTCTGTAGATGTTTTGCTGGTACACTTCGTCAGCCATGATGACAACACCGTTTCTGTAGGCGAATTCGACGATCTTTTTGATGGTCTCTTCGGTCAAGATCTGGCCGGTTGGGTTACCTGGGTTGATAATGACGATGAGTCTTGGCTTGACTCCCTTTGCCGCAGCCTCGTCGTAGCTTCTTTGAAGAGCCTCTGGGGTGATTTGCCAGCCGCTTGGCTCGTCAAGGAAGTATGGAACTTCATTAACTCCGAAAAGACTGATCAAAGCGGTGTACAGAGGGTATTGAGGGATAGGAATCATGACTCCCTCGTTGGAGGAGGAGAGGATAGCTTGGAAGCAGGTCTCGATACCTGAGGAGGCGCCGTCGGTTAAAATAATGTTGTTTTTATTGGATTTGATGCCTCCGTCTCTCTTTTCGATGAACGCTGCGACGGCTTCTCTAGCGAATCCGTATCCAGGGGACTCGGAGTAAGCTCCCATATCGCCTTGGATCATTTTATTGTAATATTTAACTCTTGACTTGACGCCTTCTGGGAGAAGGTTAGTATTAATCAAATCCTTGTTAATGCAGCCTGCAAGGACTTCTCTGTAGAAAGAAATCGGCTTCTGGCCGAGAGCTTGTGGGTTACCGATGTTGCACTCAACGATTTCGTCGAAAGGATAATCTCCGGTGCCTGCGGCGAGATCTTCTCTGATTTTGCTAGCAGTTTGGGACATGATACCTCTAACAGCGTATTCTGCCTTGATAACGTTAGGGTTCATGTTCTTTACGGTTAAGAACTTGCTCAAATGCTTTGCTGATGACATGGTTAGAGGTTCTGTGCTTTTTCCTTGGGATTTTAGTTAATGATTAGAAATCTGCAAAAACTCATGATTAAATAGGCAGAAACCTAAATTAGAACTCTTTTTTTAACGATAACTGACGAGATTCTAAAAGCAAAAAACGCTGCGAAACCAGGATTAGCTTTCCTGATAAAAAAACTGGCGAGGCGAATGGAAATCCAGTAAGCAAAATAATTTTAACAAAAAAAAATGAGGCGTGAATCATTGAAGCATTGAAATTCTGGTAGTGTAGCGGAGAGCCAAATACTCATTATTGCTGTTATTTTCAGAGTTTTCCTCTAAAGCAACTTAAAGCAGCATAACCCGTACTTATTGAGCTAATATTGCATGAGACTCGAGAGATGGCGGTGAAACAAATTTACTTTGCTGATTAGAAAACATTTCTGATGGAAATTCGGTATGAATATTAACGCTCTCATATTTGACTTATCCAAGGGAGTCTCTGCGGGAGTCTCAGAGTGTTATCAAAGGATAGAAGTTAATTCTAGCGATTTTTGGTGTCCTATGGGTGAATTATTAAATTTAGAATTTGGCATATTAGAAGAAAATAGGCTGAATTTCCATTTGCCAAGTGATTAAAGGGCTCATTCTAGCTCTAACGGAAGGTGGCTTCGAAGGTTGGTTTTTTACTAATACTGGTTGCCAACTGGAAAAAAAGCTTGAGGATTCGTGCGAATTTGATAGATTAAGGAGTTAGTCACTACGCATCGCAATCGAAGGGCCCGGCGTAATAAAATAAATTTGTGGCGTTGAATGAAAATATTTTGGAACAAGCTCTCATAGCTCTTCCTGCGCAGTAAATTCGCAGTTTAAAGAGGCAATAGATGCTTGAGAACTTCATTATCGAGGGATAAATTGAGGAAAGTCGGGTGCTATCGACATAATTAGCCTTTTGAAAATTTTTTTATTTTCCTATTTTGGCGCTTCGACCAGAAATACATGGAGCTATCGAAGCAAAATAAGCTTAGGTAGAGAGTACAGAGGTAAAATGGGGCGAATAGAGGCGAAATCTGTAGGAATTTTACATTAGTTGAGATTTGTTTGCATGAGTACTTATTGTACAAAAAGATGAAAGAGTAGATTTTCTTCATTCTCTGCTTAGCTAAGCTAAGTCCTCCTGGTTTAGAAACGTCTCTAGTGTGAATCGAGAAGAATTAAAAACTTATCTAAACATCATTTTCCAAAATCTCTCATAGCGATGGGTGATATCAAGAACGAAGATTATTATGATTTGATTTGGATAGAAGCGTCTATCATCAGGCAAGATATCTACGTCTCTAATAGATGTAATTTTACTATGCATGTTTGAAAGCATATTAAATCATCAAAAAAAATGTTTGGAATGCTGTAAGCATTCCAATATATAATAACATAAACAATGTTTAACATTCGAGAGGTAGCATCAAGTAAGGAACCCAAAGCCATTAGTTTCCATAGAAATCAAAAAGCGATTTTTAACATGCCAAGAATTATAACTGTCTCTGAATAATACCAATAACCGCGGACAGCCCTGCAACCGCTGCTGTCGTCAGAAGCTGCCAGTCCACTCGAAACCCGACTATTTTATACGGATTATTCGTAAATTCGAACTCGAGGTCCTCTATCTCCTCATCAATCAAACTAATCAATTTCGACAGTCTGCGCTCAAGTCTTTCAAAGAACTCCTTTGCTTTCTCAGGATCATTCTCCAAACCCTCACCTCCCAGCTCCTTTTTCAGCATTCGGACTCCTGCCTTATAAATATAGTTTTCAGCTTCACCCACATCTTTGTTAAAGTACGCATAGTCCAAATAGAGCAGATCTCCAGAGACCAATTTGATCTTCTTAAGCACATTCATATGAAGCTGAAAGGTGTCATTGATTTGAGCTGCCAGGATCAAGACCTGGACAAAAAGGATCGAGACGAAGAAACATTCATAAGAAAATAATATCATCGCCATCGTACTCAGCGGGACTGTGACCAGTTTCAACCATTGAAGCATCAGGATTAGTATGATAATTACATAAAGAACGGTATAAACCGTCAGATCAAGGTCCTGGCGGATCTGGTACTTCGCCCCGTATTTCCAAAGGATCTTGCGAAGGTTCACCCACGTCTTGACAGTGATGTTATCAAAAATATTGAGCGTAGGATAAAGCTTTTTGATGTTAAATCCAATCAGCTTACGGACCGAGAGCAGGTTTCCTAGCTGCAGCATGAGGTACCTTTTCACTCGATAATCGGACAGACTCTGGCACGCAACGACATAGTTCGCCCAGAAAAAATAGATATTCGCGATCATTAGTGAGGCGACGAGGTATTTATCGAAATGAGACTCCCCGAAGACCGCGATCGACTCATCGTATCTGTATTTTTGATAGGCGCGGTAAATGCTCGGCAAAAAAGCTCGAATAATCGCAATTGCAAGGGTAATCCATCCTTCCCTTTTGAGTCTGAGGCTTTTTGTTTGCTTGACCATGTCAATGGCAAGGCAATACCCAAATAATTTCTTCGCTCCACCGAAGTAAGTTTCGCCTTTTGATAAGAACTTTCTGAATGCGATCCCAACGATGTCATGGGCTTGGTATTGTAGTTTTTCCTCGTCTTTCAGCTTGTCGATGTCAATTAGCGGAGCGGAGTCTACAGTCACATTATTGCTTTTCTCAGCCTGTGGACTGAAAACAAGTTCTACGTCTTTGTTGCTAACAGCCTCAGGGTGTTGATCAATGTGTTTTTTTTGAATGGCAGAGGTATCTTTCTCGTCGCTATGGCTGGTCTCCTTCTTCACGAGCAAGTTATTCTGTGGGCTAGCCTCCTGGTGAAAAACCGACTTGTTAGGCCTTTCTCCAGAAGCATCCGTGGCACTCTTTGCAGAATTTTTCACTTTTATAAGTTGAAAAGCAGCTTTAGCGACCGCATCACTTTTTCTTGGAGACGGCTTCGGAACTTGCATCTTCGAAGCATTTTGTATTGATTCTTCTGAGGTTCCTTTATGGTGTTGAGGGTCGCTTTTTGCCAATCGCTGGTTCAGATTTTTGAGATATTCTAACCGGTTGACATTAGAATCATCAAATTTTAGTAGTTGTTGCATCTTTTTGCTGAAATTTTTTACAGGAACAAGCTTATGCTCTCGAATCTTGATCAGATCGGAGTTTTTAGAAAGCTTTTTCTCAAGTTCTGGACAGCATTTTGTAATGAAGTTAAAATAGAATAGGCTGGCATCGATATCCTCTGATAATATATTCGCCTGCAATTCTTGTTCAATCACATTGTCGCCTTGACTTCTCCAGCGATTAACCATTAGTTCAGTCGCCATTTCATCTACTGTTAAGGTTCGATTTTCAAAAGCTTTCAAATAATCATCAGACATATAGCCATATTTAACTGCGATGAACACGCAACGGATAAACACAGCGAAATAAGTCATGAGTAACTCAGAAATGTCGATATTCTCATCGTGGCCAACGAGAAAGAAAATCAATGTCGATTGCACGACAAAAAGCCAAATCGCTGTCTGAATAAAGAAGTTAGGGTCCTTTGCGGGGAGGAAACCTTGATTTCTCATACGATGGACATTTGTAAAGAGACCGTAGAAATAAATGAAGGGCCCGAGCACCAAAAAGAACAAAAGATGATCAATGAGAGTTTTGAGAAAGAATTTTGGTTTGAATATGATTTCTGTTCGAATCCTTGCTGAGGTTGTTGGGCATTTCAATTCATATTCATCGTCTGCTGGGTTTTGGACTTTTTCTGGCTTTTCGTTTGAATCGGCAGCAAAATATTTTTGTTCCTCTGCCTCGCTGTCATTGTCGGGCAGTATTGGTTCAAAGCTGTCGCCTCTTGATGGAGATACGTTTTTTAGAGGTGATCGGTCTGAATCATGGAGCCCAGACATGAGTTTTGATGGCAATCTCTCTGAGGGGTTTGAACTCATAATATTAGACTGCATGTTAATTTTTGTGAAAAATTAGTTGGTTTTTAATTGCTTAAACAGAGCGTCGTAATTACAGTTTTTAAGGCTGTTGAAATATATGCATATGGATTTTAATTAGAGAAAAGAGTGATTCCTTCGCAATGGCCAATAGACCCTTAGACAATGAAAAGTTGGTGATAAAGAGTTATCATTGAGATTAGCTTGATTTTTCAAAGAGAAATGGGGTTTGTCCTTGAAGGACTATTTATTTGGTTGAGTGTTGTGGGAATTTCTTCGATTGTCCTCATCAAAGTCCGCTTCTGACAGAATTTTGAGAAATGAATCACGAAAAATTAATTATGTCATCATAATGCGAATGTGATTTGAAATTAAGGCATCACTTGGTATTCTGATCCAATTTGAATTATCAGTGATTAAATTGGATTTGTTTAAGAAAATTGCTGAACTTATTTTGGTTCTAAATGGAAGCAAGTATTAAAAAGAGACCGTGCTCAAACAATGAGAAGTGAAAGTGTTGACTGAAACTAGGCATAGATGAGTAGCCGACATAGTTACTGAACTCTGTGTATACGAAAAATATGATTTTTTTCGTATTTAACACCTATGAGATAACCAGCCATCTAATACTATTTACTAAGTTATACAAGTATCTCTCTCATTTAGATTCTCTAAAGATTCCTTTTCTCAGTAAATCGCAAGGAGAAAATATACTATGCTGCTCCTGAGCCAAAGCAAATAAATTGCGAATCAGAGTGTTGCTGTTAAAATCAAATCTTCCAAAGCAAATTTTATAAAAATAATGTGTCACCGTCTTTTCGTGCTCGGGACTGTGCTGTTGCTTGCGGTTTCTGTAGCGAGCGCAGCCAGTAGTCCAAAGACTTTCCCTTATCCGAACTACGCCAATGCTGCTTTCAGCACATTCATGAGCAAACTCTACGATAGCAAACAACACCGCCTTCTGTTCTCCGCGGGCAACAATAAAACATCAAACTATTGGAACACTGCCGTTGCTCTCCAAGGTCTCTTGCATTATTCAAATTTTGTGCGACCACGTGATCCTAAATTGGCCTCTCGAGTCGTTGGAATCGTCGAAAGCCTCGTCCAAACTCAAACAACGCTGAACCAAAGCGACCCGCAACTTCGTAACAGCTACAACGACGACATGGCTTGGATGATACACGGACTCACTGCATTATATGACCACACTCGCAACCGCAAGTACATTGATATGGCCACTCTCCTATTCGATACTATTAAACAGTCCGATGACACAACCTGCTGTGGTGATATGCTTGGTGGTGTTTGGTGGGACTTAGCCCACACTCAAAAGGCTACTGCAGCTCAGGCAGGTGTTACAATGGCAGCATTACGCTTGAGAGAGACTGGTGCTGTTAAGAAGTATCCAGCTTCATATTTGTTGCAATATGCCGCTGATCATTATGCCTTCTGGCGTCAGCACATGGTCAACTTGACAAGCGGCCAGGTCTGTGACAACATAAATACTCAAGGTGTTAGAAACTGGTGGGCATTTACCTATAATAACGGATTAATGCTCGGAGATGCCGTTCACCTCTATAAAGCAACTCAGGACAAACAATATCTCGCTGACGCGAAAATGTTCGCTGGGTTCCTTATGCAAGGGCAGACCGTTTCTATCAATGGCACGAAGAAAACCATCATGCGCAATGACTGCGATCAGTGCGATGGAGACTCAAGTCAGTTCCATCAGGTCAGCTTCCAGTACTTGACTGAGTACTATCGCCTTCTTCATCAATTGGGACAACCCGTCAATGAGCTCTATGAGTTCTTACAGGCACATATGGACTCGTTATGGATCAACGCGAGAAATCCTCAGTCGGGATTGTTCAATTGCAACTGGGATGCTCCATTCTCGAAAGGCGTTGAAGGTATTCAGGGAGCCATGAATGGCGCAGTGTCTGCGTTCTCGTTGTTCTCGACGTTGCCATTACCACCAAGTGGTCCTCATCATCGTCTCGAGTAATTAAGAAAATTATAATATGTTCGCTTATCTATTCCATATTGCTGTAATTGGACTATTCACATCGTATGGAAAAGAGAAAGTGAACAATAATAAAGAGTTCAATTGCATTTGAAAATTAAAACTCGAGCTTATCGAAGCGTTTCGTGATAATTTATGGGACTGAGTGTGGATTGTTAGAATATTTAGAAAATCTACCATTTTAGAGCTGCCATTAGCAAAAAGTAGGAGCCAGTTCATTTTCGAAAGGATTCATTCTCTAAGATTATTCACTGATAAAATGGGTTTTGTGCCAAAATCTTAAAAACCAGACTCCCCTCCTTTCAAGACGGCGAAGAAGGTCACATTTGAAGCTCCAAGCTTTTTTTCCTCAATTTCTTGGTCTCTTTATTTGCTGAGAGGCTTCATGCGCTGTACTGCTCCTGAGCCAAAATAAATAGACTTACCGCTTTATTTAATATACTTCACTTTCGAATCTGATTAAATTTTGAGGTTCTTTTCCAGAAAATTTTGGCTGAAACAATGCGTGCACGCCTATTAATCCTTGCCGCTGTGCTGTTACTTGTTGCTACTACAGCAAGTGCGGCCAGGCGCCCAAAATCAACTCTCTACGATAGTTACGCCAATACCGCATACGGCACATTCATAAGCAAACTCTACGATAGTAACCAACAACGACTTTTGTTCTCTGCAGGCAGCGATAAGCCATCGAACTATTGGAACACCGCGGTCGCCTTGCAGAGTATCCTGCATTACGCAATTTTTGTGCAAGCACGTGCTCCAAAAGTCGCCGCTCAAATCGTTGGAATCGTTGAAGGTCTTGTAGAGACTCAAACTAAACTGAACCAGAGTGATCCGCAACTCCGCAACAACTATAATGATGATATGGCTTGGATGATACATGCACTTACAGCTTTATACGATTACACTGGCATTCCAAAATACATCGATATGGCTACCCTCCTATTCGATACTATTAAGCAGTCTGATGATACAACCTGCTGTGGTGATATGCTCGGCGGAGTTTGGTGGGACTTGTTCCATACGTCAAAGGCCACTGCAGCCCAAGCTGGTGTTACAATTGCAGCATTGCGATTGAGAGAAACTGGCGCCGTGACGAAGTATTCAGATTCATATTTGTTGCAATATGCCGCGGAACATTATGCCTTTTGGCGTCAACATATGGTCAACCTGACGAACGGCCAAGTCTGTGATAACATCCATCCTGATGGTGTCAGAACATGGTGGGCGTTTACCTACAACAATGGGCTAATGCTTGGAGCAGCTGTTCATCTCTATAAAGCAACTCAGGACAAGCAATATCTCGCTGACGCGAAAATGTACACCCATTTCCTTATGCAAGGGCAGACCGTCTCTATCAATGGCACGAAGAAAACCATCATGCGCAATGACTGCGGTGAATGCGATAGTGATGCAAGCCAGTTCCATCAGGTCAGCTTCCAATATCTGACCCAGTACTATCGCCTTCTTCATCAACTGGGTGAGCCAGTTGATGAACTCTATGCGTTCTTACAAGCTCATGTAGACTCACTATGGATCAATGCGAGAGATCCTCAAACGGGATTGTTCAATTGCAACTGGGATGCTCCATTCTCGAAAGGTGTTGAGGGTGCTCAAGGTGCCATGAATAGCGCATTGTCCGCGTTCTCATTGTTCACAATGTTGCCATTACCTTCGCATAGCCCCTCTGTCCTCGCTTCCCTCCTTTAAAATAAATAATTTAGAAAATTGCAGAGGTTGTGCGTCGATTAATTTCATTGATTCTTGGCGTTTAAGTGGTGAATTTTAAGAGATATTGGAAGCCGAAACTTGAAATCAACCTTATTATATTATAGGACAAGCTATTTAGTTTACTAGCACTCTCAATCTAGAAATAATTCCTTCATTACTATTTAAAATTGAAGGAAACAAACTTGATTGATTTGGTTGGATAATCAATTAGATTTAATCATTATGAATAAAAAAGTGTGAGAAACAATACAATACAATTTGAGTACAAATTGATCTTTAAACTTTTAAATGTACACTAGAATCACTTTGATAATCGGAAACTCTAGAGTCATGCTTTGCCACCGTAATCATCCGCACATAAGGGTATTAGTGGTTAGCTTGAGCTCTGCTCCGAAGTTTCAATTCACTTTGGACTATCATCATCTTCATGCTAATATTTTACCATTAGATATTAATTAACATGTCCTCCACTTACCTCTGATCTTACTTCGTGAGTATAAATTTCAATTTCGACTGGCTGATCTTCTAAATTTTCTATTTCCTCTTGTTTATCATCCACGACCTTATATTTTCTATCCTGTTTCTCCTCTTTATACTTCCTATCTTGCTTTTCTTCAACCGCTTTATACTTTCGATCCTTTATCTGTTTTTCTCCCAGATTAATTTTCTTCTTCTCTTTCTTTTTGCTCACGCTCTTTTCTGCTAATACTAATTCCTCACTCGGAATCGGCTTCTTCCGGTCCCGCGTTGCCCCTGTCTTATTCATGCCCGTCAGACTTCTTTCCGCGGATACCATGTCCTCATTTCCTTCATTCTCTAGATCTATCGGCAGGTTAAAATCCTGGCTTTGTTGTCTTGGCAATGATGAGAATTTCTCTTCCTCTTCACTATCGGAATCCTGATGTTTCGCGAGTTGCTCTTCTTTCTTCGCTGATGAGGAGTGTTTCGGTCTTTTGATGTTTTTGATGGGTTCTCTGGTCGACCCCATACCTACCATTTTTATTTCGGTGTTTTTCGGGGGTGGTGAAGAAATGGTTTCTGGTTTCTTTTTCTTGTCCTCTCGTTCAGAACTTTGTGCAGTTCTAATCTCCTGAGGTTGTGGAAGAGCAGTTTGAATTGAGTTTGGTAGAGCTTGGCCTGGCTGGTTAGAGATGATCTGAGGAGGGTGGTTTTTCCTCGAGAATTTCTCCAGTTCGGATTTATTAATGGATGTTTTGCAAAAGGGACAATTCTAAAAGGAATTAGGCTCATCAGAAAATCGGTTTTTGAAAATTAATTAATGAACCTCATTATTGTTGAGCCATTCATCAACGCATTTCTCATGGAAAATGTGCAAGCAGATCGGAACTTGTCTGCATTTCGATTGTAGATGAAAGTCTTCAAGGCAGATCGGGCACCTAAGGGGATAAGCCACTTAGTAGTTAAAGGCGAATTTGTAGATACGTTGGTTGATCTTGCTTCTTTTCGAGGTGTTCGTATTCTTTTACAGGGAGATATTTATTGATATCCGCGAGCTGCAGGGTCAGCTGCTGAGTCTATTAGAGTAAACGAATTATTTCTCCGAGTAAAACTGGATTCATTTACTTCTCGTACTGTCTGTAATGCCAACAAACTTTGGTATTCTCTCTGTATTCGGTCTGTGTGATACGATTAGTCTGTGTGCCCAAGCTAATTGATTACATTTTGTGATGATTGAGAGTCCATAGCTTAATACAAGGACTCCAGTAATGCAAATGAATATAATGGCCAAGGTATTGAATATGTTGACTTCCCCTTTAGTTTTCACCATCTAATGACGTAGTAATAAGCTTATAAAGCCAAATATATTGCTATTACTCCGAGTTGAATGGTCAAGTTGGAGGTTGCTTCATTAAGGTTTTGTATGGCTAGTCGAGCATTATGAGACGAAATGTGAAATCTTTGCTTTACCAAGTAATAGCGTTGTGCTAGGAGGCATGTAGTTCTCATAGTCAGCAACCACTCGGAAAGTGAATTCAGAGTCTGTAAAAAGAATTTGCGAGGTCTTGAACATGGAATTAGGGATGTAATTTGTGTCATTATTGGCATAGTTCATGTATAATTGAAATTTATTCGTTGAGTTCTTTATTAAGAAGATAATAAAGTCATTCACCGGACTGCTTCCTTTAGGAAAATAGTGTTAATTAGTTGAGTACAATGCTCATACCCCTCCAGCCTTTGAATTCCGAGACGAATATATAGAAAAATTGTGTTTCCATCCCATTGAAAGGGAGAACCGATGAAGTATTTAAGTGCAGTCTTGAAGCTTGAACCTCACAATATTGGCCTAGATATGACCCCTCACAGCGACAAACCCCTGAAAATAATATCGCTAAGGATCAGCCTGAAAGAACAGACGCATATACCATCACTTTTACAAATTCCTCTCTCTGGTCCTCCGCAATTCTGAGGGCATATCAAATTTTCTAAGCAAAAATCACAGTGAATCAAGGCTAAGTCCTTCCATTACGATTTAATGTAATGGTGAGCTGATATTCCATTGGTTGATCGAACGCTTTCAGGTTATACTCATAAAATCCCAAGAAAATTGAGCTGTTATCCTCTAAGTTCAACGCGTCAGTGTGGTTCAATTCCACAAAATAGTAATCTCTTTTGTTGGCATATGCTAAGAGAAAGTAAATTGCATGAAAATTGAAACAACTCTAGAAATCTACCGTAATTATCAGTGGCATATGATCCCTTAGTCGACGGTAAACCTCCCGAAAAATTCAGAACCGGCAATTCTCTTCGCTGAACCAGAAGAATCGGTGTCAAGGCAGGGTCTATTGGCTTCTTTGTGATCTTGATTTCTATCGCTAAAGTTTTCTTTTCCTGAGCGTATTGATTGACTTGCTGTATTTCAAAATATTGCACGCATGCTTGCTATTATGCATTCCTTGAGGCTTTGAGTAATCACTACGCAGTACCTGTGTAATATTATACGTTCCCGGCGTCACCACCATTATATTTTCGTTAACAGCGTTTAGTTGTTTGCAATAATCGACATCATCTGCAGCTTTGAGCGATTCAGTTGCCGTTAAGCAAAGAAAAATCTTACGTGTGGTGGAATCTAATGCCTGCACAAAGACGACAATCAAACAGAAGGCCAAGATTTTACAATGCAGGTTCATGAAGCTGCTTTTTAAAAAGAAAATTTGTTAGAAGGACGCTGCAATCAATAAAATTAAATTTTCATATCGCTATCAAAGCAATCGATAGTCCTTATAAGCGTGAGACTCTCAAAAGAAAACACAAAGGTTACATTCCAAGGCGATTTGTATGAAAGAGGCAGATAATTCCTTACGAATGGGAATCAAAAGCAATACGACTGTAAATTTTAGAAAAAACGATTTGAAAATAAAAAGCTTGAGCAAAAATTCCTTGATTTACTAAGTGCCGTGCCAGGGTACAAATATCACATTGACTAGACAACAATAATAACAGATATAAGATCAGCAATTGCATTTCTTTCCAGCTTGAGCCTCGAAATTATCGTCCATTATCTGGCTTGGTTTTTCCAACTTAATATTGGCACTTGACGCATTTTCTAGTCGCATTGTAAAGGAATTGCTAAAGAAATTCTGCTGTTACGTGCTTCGGATGTGAAAATCTTGTTATTTTCATTCCCAGGCAAATTATTGGCGATCACCTGGAAAAGATTTGTGATATTCATGCCGGTTTTCGCTGACACCTCCATATACATCGCATCGTGGTCTCTTGCCATCTGCTCTCCTTCCTCTCGGCTCACCACTCTAAATAAACAGCCATAAAAATTAGAATCTTCTCCATTTGTCTCGCGCATTACCTCTCATGTCCTAAGTCAAGTTTATTGGCAACCACAATGAGAATGACATCGTTTCCTCTTTCATTACGGATATCATCTATCCATTTTGCAACGCTCTTAAATGAAGAAGCACCTTCGGAGAGATTAGATCAGTGCGTCCATTGCGAATAGGTTACTTAGAACGTCAAATATGACAATGGCTGCTGAGCAGTCTCTTATGTAAGACGGAATCAAGCTTCTGAACCGCTCCTGACCAGCAGTGTCCCATAGTTGCAGTTTAACAGCGCGATCGTCGTAGTAGAGCGTTTTGGAAATGAAATCGATGCCTACGGTTGGCTTGAAAGGGAATAAGAGGTCGGTTGGGAAATAAGGCGATGTAATAAGCAATAGAGAAGGGAAAGCAAGAGTTAGAAGCTTACGTTTTCCTTTCCGTCGAATGTATCGAAAATAAATCTGTTTATAATTGAAGTTTTGCCGACAGATTGGTCTCCAAGGAAAACCAGTTTGTATTTGGTAGTCATGATAGTAGATTGCATTTGAGAGTCTTGGAAGGTGCTTGAACGGTTCTGCATGGTTGTGGAGTTGGGGTTCTCTCAAATTAAAGGGTATTTATTTAGAAATATTTACTAATATGAAATTTCAAATTAATTTACGTTATCAAAATACAACAACCTCCGTATGCTATGGACAGTACCGTGATAAGCACTAATAGGTGAATAGAGTCATTTATTTGGATCAATAGAGCAGAGGCGTCTCGTAATATCACCAATACATCATTTGATGAGAACAGAGACACGCATTCTCAATCGAAATAGACCTCTGCTTTACTACGATTACAAATTTTATCCTTTTGAATCAAGGCAAATGAGTCGGTGTTGAATTCACCGGGTGAACCTTCATTGAAGAGGTTTCAGCCTTTAATCATTAATAAAGACTTGGTTCCACTGTTTAGCTGAATGTTAATTGAAATTTATAATTAATTTATCATTTGAGAAAAAAATAATCTCGAATTTCGTGATCAGTAAGATTCAAAGGGAGTATTGGTACAAATGGATGATGTTTTCAAAATAGGTGAGCAATCGCTATTGTTGTATGCGATGCCTGGTATTTACAAAAATGTAATTTGGTATTTATTGAATCAGCGAAGTAATCTAGCAATTCAATTATTGAAAATTTATGGTGCCGTGTATTTGTAATGTTGCTATCCAATTTGCTGAGTTATTTCAAAAATGTTAATGAGGCTAATGAATGAAAATTATGTAATTGGTAATTTACAGGAGAATGATAAGAGTAATAAAGCCAGAGAGCCAGAATTATTGAGGATTATCTGTTTAACTCGAATTCCTCAATGATAACTTTCATCTGTCGTAGTCTCATAAGATAAAGATCAACCATACTCACAGATTAATTCTAAATTGTTTTAACTTAAAAGGAATCTCCTTAACATCTCCAGAGAATAAATACTTATTTACTCTGGCTACCTACCACAGTTAATTAACCTTATAGTAAATTATCACAACAACCAACAATACCCCATCTACTAATCCATACAGTTCCTCACACTAATTCAGTTCACTCTTCTATCCAGAAAACTACATTACAAATACTCTAATAGACAGCCTAAGTACCCTGTTTTCATTATTAGAAATCCCTTATTCTACTCTGAAGTACAACCTAAGAATCTCAATTATTTTTTTGATTAAATCACATTGGTATCCTTAAGTGCTTATCTCTAGCGAATCTTAAGGTATGATTAAGGTTTCTATTGACGGCAGCAAGATATGTAAGCATTAGTTGCTCAACAAATAATCACGCATCTATTCAATAATTCAACGAACCATGGAAATAATCTGTTCCTTGCATAAAAACCATCAATATGGCAGTCAAAACATCTATTTCGTGATCTTTCCGACCTTCTTTGGCTTGGCCCAGGTTTTAAAGTCAACAAGAGGCTCAGCGTTTTCCTCAGTTGGGTAGAGAATTCCTGCAAGAGAGCTGTTTCTCTGGTGATAATTTTTACGAATCATTCTGTGAATATCAAAGGTCGTTCTCCATCTTGGGAGAACAGTGTTCAAATCCATAATATTCAAGCCGATTCTCTTGTAAGCGGTCTCCAAGAGTCTCTCTCTATGTCTCCACATGTTGGTGTATAAAGGGTTGTAATTGAACCAGAAAGGTAATGAAGCGATAACTGCGACCACTGTGAGGTATTTAGCTCTGGCTGGGGTGACTCTTTGGCTGAGGAACTTTGGGACAAGAGGGAAAATAGCTTTGTTGAGGACGAAGTAAGCTGCGAAAGGATAAAGAACGTTGCTGACGTTGTTGTAGGTGACATCGTTGAGATAAGGGGAGATTTCCTCGCTTGTGAGGACTCTGGATTCGTACAATCGGTGCAACACCCAGGTACGTTCTTCGTCGCGGAAGGTGAACCAGGGTTTCAAGCGGTAGCCCCAAGCGTAATATTCGTTGTTGTAGAACTCCATTTAATTCTTTGAGAAATATGAATAATTTATATGTGTAAAATTTCCAAATATGAAAAGAAATGATTTCATAGTCCTCTATTTAAGATTCTTTTAACTAATAATGATTACTTGGAGCCCATAGCTGACGTTATTGCTCTCACATCAATTATAGAGATATGTCAACTTGCAAAAAGTCATTAAAGAAAGATAACCATGTGATTTTAGCAAAATTTGTTAATATAAGTCAGAAGATGACTTGCTTTCAAATGAAAAAATAAGGTATTCGTGAGCAGCTCTTGCAATGAAGCCATGGCTTTGAGTTTGGTGAGGATGCATTGGAAATAGGAACAGCAAACCACATTAGTATGCAATCTTGCCGTTTTTGGTATATTGCCCTTGGCGCAAAAAGAAAAATATAAGAAAAAAATTTAGTTTCAGGTTTTTGAAAACTTCCATTTTTTTCTTGAATAATCAAAAGAGACAAGTTGACATACAAATATATATTTCTGAGATATCCAAATTCAAGGCTTCTAGCATATGTTCAACGCGATGTATGATTTGATATCACTCCAATAAAATCTGAGAATTTTTTTTTGTTTATCGTTTTCAATGTCGATCCTTATTACTGAGTGATAACTGTATACAAATTCAGATCGTATTGTGAATTTTATTTACAAGCTGATTATTCTCATGGCAAAATATTTCAAACGCATAGGAACTAAAGCAGAAAAGTATGCCGTCGAAATAAACATCGAAAAGGTCGAGCTGAAGCTCGCAACCGCAGCTCGAATCTCCGTTACGTTTCAAAGAGGTACATATTTCCATCAGCCACTCGCTTATTGAGCATCGGATGCTATTATCTCCAGGCACGCACAAAGCTGAGACAAAAAACGCGCCGAACCTTGAGGATGGCTTCGCTGAGTTCGATGAGTCGTTGATATTACCAGTCACCTTTTACCATGACGTCAAGAAAGGGAAATTTCTTGAAAAACAGGTGAATAGCAGTTAATCTCAATGGATTCAATAGCATTTGGTAGGGTTTACTATCAGTGTCAATTATGACGAAAAAAGGAGCAAAACTGGCTGGACAAACCAAATTTGACCTCGCTGAGTATTTGAATAATGAGGAAACAGGTGATTTGAATTTGCAGAGTGTCTTTCTTACGGATAATTGGTTGTTGCCTTAGAAAAAAACGAGGTTATTCCGATTCTTAAGTGCTTGGATAAGGAAGCAAAATTCCATTTCACAATCAAGTTTGTTAATTTAGCAGAGCTAGAAAATGAACTTTCTGGGTAAAGAATGTTCCAATGTGTCTTGTCTTATGAGATGGTTGTCTTAGAGGGGCGGATTCTGATGAGTCGGGTGAGGAGCGCGCGAAAACTGGTCGAAGTCATGATGATTCCAGCGAAATTCGCACACATAGAACTGAGCCTTGCAGAGGAAAAAACGCGAAAGACAGAAAAACTATTTCGCAATCGCCTGCCCCAAAGGGCAAAATTACAGGCCTTGGGAAAAAAGCAAGAGATAGCAGCTCTGGTAATTAGTAGCGAAGAGCCTGAATAATTTATGTATTATGGGTAATAGACAGCGACTCAGACACAGAGAGGCCTCCCCCGAAGAAAAGTGATAGGATGAGTAAATCGCCTATATAACTCCGCATTAACGCTCTACATTAGCACGTAACTTGGCCACTAAGAGCAGTGTAAATGATAGAAAAGCGCAAACGAAATCTCCGTTGAAAGGCGGAATACTAGGAGGGATCCTTGGCAATAAAGGGTCAGATAGCTCAGGTAATATCTATCGGTCTGCTTGATTCAATAGTGGCTCTTAGACTCTGATTCTAATATTAAAAATAAGATTGTCGGGGCTATCGGCATGAATATCTTGAAAAATAAAGCGATGGACATGTTCGGAGGAGGAGGAAAGAAAAAATCTTCAGACACATCAGGTAAGAAATTAGCTCAAAAAACTCAATAAGCTGAACATTACATTTTGGATGCTAGATTCTGAGGAAGAAAAGGCTAATAAGAAAGGAGGAGGAGGAAAAGCCGGTGGCGGCTTAGGAGGGTTTTTGAAAAATACGGCGGCTGGCCTGTTCAATGGAAAGAAGGAAGATTCATCTGCAAGCTCTGACGGTAAGATGGTCGAGAAATATCAGTTTATCATGTTTTTTCTTCTCAGATGAGTATGAGAGGAGAGAAAGAGAGAAACTAGCAGCACAGAACAAACTCAAAGACCATCTGTCCGGCGTAGAGCATAATCTCCGAGTCAACAAGATGGAAAACGCCACTTTGCAGAAGAAATACGATGCTTTGCTGGAAGAAAACGAGGAGTTGAAAGAAGAGCTCGCTGAGCTGAGACTCCAAAACGAGAGACTGACAAAAAACTACGAGAAAGCCAAGCTGGCTCTAGAGAACAAGAAAGATGTCACTAGCCATACCCATACAGTTTCCACAGTAAATTTTCCATTTAACTTTTATTTAATTTCCTCTTAGAACGATCCAGAAGTGGAATTTTATAAGGATAAAATCGAGGAGCTTGAGGCGGAAATCGCTCAGTTAAAAAAGGCAAACGCCAACCAGACAAACACTAAAAACAGGGAAGCTCAGGTGCTTATTTACATCATTACAAACAGCGAATGTAATTGGAATTGGTTTTAGGGTGAGCTCGCGAAGAAATATGAAGAGCTTGAGAAGAAATACAAAAGTCTTGAATTAGAGTTGAAAACTCATAAGGAAAAAGCTGAGACTCTAGAGAAAGAGTCAATAGCGAGTCTGGACACGGATAAGGTCTCGTTTGATAAATACAAGAAATTAAACAAGGACTACATGGCATTAAAGGAAGAAAACGATATACTTAAAGCAAAAAACGAGGAATTAGAGAACACGATACAAGAGAAAGATAACCATATTTCTGACCTTGAGGCGAAGATTAAGAGCAAGGATGAAGAGATTGCGGATATGCAATTGAACACGACGAGCAAGTCTGATAAAGCAGAGAAGTATTTGACAAAAATCGCTGAATTAGAGCGGAAAAACCGTGCGTTGGAAGAGGCCCAGAACAAAAAAGGCGGAAAGCAGGATAAGGGGTCCAAAGGGGACTCGGATAAAGTCAAACAACTAGAGGATGAGCTTGCCAAGCTTGGCATCGAGAACGAGGGGTTGAAGAAACAGCTGAAGGATGTTAACGCCAAACTTTCTAACTTTAAATATGATAATAAACAAGTTGATGAACTGAAAAAGCGCAACCAGGAGCTCGAACATTCGGTGAAAGTCTATGAGAAGGACTTGACTAATGCCAAGGTAATTGCAGTGATCGTGGTGTTTGATTATCATGCGGTTTTAGATGAACTGGGCCAGTGATTCCGACCAAAAGGAGAAGTTAGAGCAAGAATTTGAAGATTTGAGGAACGAAAACGAGAAGCTGAAGTTCGAGTTGAGTAAAATGAGCGAGAACCTGCTCAGCGCCAAGACGAACCTTGGTACGATTATGAATGCGATTTTTGAGCATGGCGGACCTGAATTGTTTGATCAAATTGAAGGAGCAATCTCGTTTGGTGAGTATGGTGAAGAAGAAATGGAAAGATCACGCTCTCCTTCCCCTTCACCATAATTTTCATTTTTTCTTCTGTCTTGTTTTTCAGTTAGTTTTTGAGGTGTTTACCTGTTATTTTATGAGTTAGGTAGCCAGCTTTAGTATGAAGGGCTGCATATGAGGTAGATAGTAAATGTTATTGAATGTATTGTGATGCTCTTAAAGTTTTTTAGCGTTTTTTACTTCCCATGCTGAGGTTCAAAAACTATGTTTTGCTTGTATGAGACTAGAGGACGAGGCGCATGGCGAGTAGTTTTGGAATATAGATATAAATATTTTAGAGAGCTGATAAGCAAAGATGTTAAGTAAATTAACAAAAATAGCAAATTGAGGGTTTATAAATCAATATTAAAAAGAGTTTATTCTGATGTACAATTTTTATAATTCCAAATTGGTTTTTAAAGATTAAACGGGTTGTTAGCCACTGAAAGGCTTCAAGCACATAATTTAGTTCAGAAATTGATAGCGCTCTCTCTATTGAGAGCTCCGGTTTCCAAAAGCTGTTCGCAAAAGATAAAACTGGCTATATTGCTCTTGACAGCTCTTATTCAATATTTAGCAAAAGATATAGGCAGTATTTTCCATTACAATTTTTGAAGTAAAGTGAAAGGATTAAGATTCTAGACAAGAATGTGCATCGGACTTACTTTACAAGCTTATCTCCTTTGAATGCGCTTTCTCAAACGCTAACACAGCAAATCGCAAAAATATCATTTTTTGACAACAGAACGGCTCGGGCGTGCCTTAATCAAGATCAATTAAAAATTTTATCTTCCATTTAATTTCTGCTTCCTGTTAATTTCGGATATCGCCGCAGTGCCCGCAGAAACGCCAAACAGTGTTTTTGCTCACTATCCCTCAAATAGTTTAATAGTTTTGCTCTTTTCTTTCCTTAAGCGACGAATCACCTTCGACTATTTTCTTTTTTGATAATGCACTTTAGACCCTCAAACTACTGTTATTTAAGCGAGAAAATACCCTATGAGTGAAGTAGACTGCTATTGCGTAGTAAAGATTATATTTCTGCTTGGCAGTTGAAGATTATTTGAAATGCAAAGCGAACAACCTTTTATTCATTTAATTAAAGGATATCACACATTGCTATCGCTAATCGGAAATTATTTTATTTTCGGAATTCTTATACCAGAACCTTGGCAGAAAATTAATATAATTAAATTTGCAAATTATCCTCCTATCACGCCATCCAGATCATGCGGCAAGGAAAACCGAAGGTAATATTCAATTCCCATTGAATCTCCCACTCATGTTATGATATTCAGACTATTTCTCATAACAAAACCTATGATACTTTGCAGAAGCGTGACATTTTTGAGGAGAAAGAAGATTCAACTGATATTTTGAGAAAAACCGCGAAGTTCGCTGAGTTTTCCATTCCTTCAAGCCGCGATAACGACAGCTACCAGCGAGCAGCTGGTCAGTTTCGCAGTTATCGCGTTGACACATCCTCTCAGTTAGAAGTAATAATTTTAGCTTTATGTCAGAGTTAAATAAACAAAATAGAGTTCAAAAATGCTGCGGATCTCTGAGCAGTTAGAAGCCGAGTTTTCCATGCTTTCTGACCCTCTTGAAGCTGAATCTGATGATTTCTTAAATAATCGAAAGGACCTTGCTTACCAAACTTTCCAGAAGCCGCATCACTCCGAAGATGATAAGTTTTGGAGCAAGGTCGAGCTCTTAACCAGCAAAAACAGCCAGGCGACTACCAAACCGACACATAACAAGCAATTTTCATTTTTTCCAGTAGAGCAGCCAACAGCTACTACTGTCTGCAACGCTGAATCTCAGACTAAAGTGCAGCCAGCTAATGTGTTTATCATCAAGTCCCAGTCGCCATTAGGAGCGAAACGAGTCGCTAAGATGAACCAAATCCTCGCTCTGGATCCGGTTAAACTTCAAGTTGGGAAAATCCATAACGAGGATTTCTTCGGCTTTGAGGCGAGGAGTCAAACAGCGAAATATCACGCTGAAAAGTCGATTGATTTTGAGCTGCCGAATGAGAGCAGATGGGTTTTTAACCATCAGAACTTACAAAAGGTCCCAAGAACTGAAATTCAATTAAAGCAGGCAGGTTCTGCACGTGACTCAGCGCTGAATAACACACAACAGAGCGTTGCTAAAGCAGACACTGAGAGCTCTCCGCGCCCTCATAGACCAGACTCGGAGCAAAAACCAATATCGCAGGTGTTCAGGAAATTGAAGCTACAGTTAAAGTGTGATCTGAACAATGTCGAGAGAGTAACGACCTGCAGCAGCAGCTCTTCAAAGCAGCAAGCCCAAAGCTTTAATGGCATGAAGATGGAAAATAACTTGCATTCGAGGTCTATGCTGAGCCATAAAAACGTACCAATGGCCAATAGAACCCAAATTCACACTCCAATGGAAGAAGTAGCAAAGCCAAAGAATCTCGTCGTTAGGAAGCTCGAAGCTATCTTGGAACCTTCTATTGGAGGAAACGTACTGCAAGGTCGGGCTACTCATGGAGGAAGCCAAAATTCAATAAAAGGTGCTGGTAATGCTCATCGTTCAGTGTTAGTCCCAAAGAGACATTTAATTCTGGAATCTGCGATTCCGAGCTCTGAGATTAACCTAGACTCGTTTAAAAGGACACTCAAGGTAAATACAAGCACTCAGCGGTCGAGCGTTGAGGACTATAATAAGCCAACCTCAAGAGATTCTATGAGGACAACAGCGACGACGCCGAGCTCCAGCAGATCGATGAGCAAAGGACAAAAGAAAGTCCTGAACAAAATTTTTAATTTTGGATTTTGAAAGGACACTATCCAACTCTCTGAACAAACAATGAACACGGGTAACCAAAGTCTATACGTTAAAGTGATGGATAACTTTGAGGATTCTGGGAAGAAAGTTTGCACGTTCGAGCCTATTTGCTATAAAATCATCTCACTTTTTATTTCGTTATATTTTTTATACGCATTGTAAGGCGCAAGGTGTGCCTTGAAAAATGAATGAATGAATTCCTCGGTATTTTATACAATTGAGATGATTCGCATTAAATTCCATATTTCTATCTATCTATTATCGCAGACTTAATAACAAATTTTAACCTTCAATCAAACGAAATGCTCTTCTATCTAATAAAAAATGTAGCAGTAGAGCACTAATTCATAAGTAATTTCTAATTAGAAGCTGGTGGCGCCTCGAGTTTTGAAAAGGTGATTGATAGCAATCAAAATTTTACAACATTATTGAAGGGGCATAAATAACAATTTTCATTGCATAGGTTCTCATTCAGGCAAGGCAAATTCGAAATATTTAATGAGAATTTCTTTAATCATTAAATCAATATCTTCGGGTACAGGCTCGATCTTCTCCTGTATTGCCTCCTCCTTAATGTACAAGCTTGTCTTTGCCAAGCTGTTCCCGTTAATGTTTATCAAATGTCTCGCGATTTCCTTCATTCTTGGTTTGATCTAAAACACAAAAAATCATTTGATTACAGGCAAAGGAAGACTTTATTACGGTTAATAGGTCAAGCTCATTGAGCTTTGGAACCACCAGCGCAACGATGCTCCTCAGGTTAACGATCTCCCTTTCGAGCTCAATAAATTTCAATTTTTTCAGCGTCGCTTCAAGGCTTTCTTCTCCATCGCCTTCCTTAGCTTCTTCGGTGGCTTTCCCATCGCGAGGCTTCTTTTTCAAGGCGGCCTCTTCCTTACTCAAAGCCACATATTCATCGAATTTCGTTGAATACAGTTTCATCACATTCATGCAATTGCTGCAAAAATCCATTATAGCCATTCAAGAAAGAGAACGCTTACTCCAAGAATTGGTTGAGGAATTCTTTCTTCGCTGTTTCGTCAACAGCGGAGTGATATTTCTTACATAGTAACAAAGTTTGTATAGCCAAAGCTTCTTTTTCTTGTTTCAAAAGGCCCGGTAATTGAGCCATATCTTTCATGAAACCTGAATTATACAGTGAGTATTGAAGAGAAACAATGAACGGGTACCATTCTTCCAAAGGCAATAGCGCAAAAAAATAAATTCGTTGTAAGTACGAGCAAAGTTGTACGAGCTCTGAAGGATCTGAGCCAATCTGTCAATGTGCTATAAAAATTATTAAGACTGTAGGAAGACACAAGTAAGGTACCTCTTTAGTGAATTTGGTGAAATGCTCTTCGAGTAAGTCTCTAATGACCCCAATCAGCAGCAGTTGTACCACACATTTGGTGACTGCTTCATCATAGTTGAATGTAATACTCACAAGCGTTTTCTAAATTATATATAAAAATGTTAACTAAGTCCAAAATGAGGGAATTACTGTTTCGTTAGCACTCTGAAAAATCTCAGAGTCTTTCGCTTCGAGCAGCTATCATCATTTAATCACTATTTGATGATTATTTATAGTAGAGTACCTGATTTGGAGCAGTCGTCGCGTAAATTTTCTCGATTGTCTCGATGGCAATATCCCAATCTTTCTCGTTGTAGAAATGAGAGACAGTGTTTAAGAAATTCTTAAACGCATCGATACTGATCTTTGGGAGGAACTAATGCGACAGTAATGATCACTACACTCAATGCAAGGAGATAATTATCTACTTCATTAGGGTTTTGCATTGAAATGACCAAAATGTTGAAAAACTCCGGCGTGAAGGCTTTCAACTTGAAATAATGCGTCTTGAATAGATCAATCACGCGAGTGTACGCCAGCTTGCAGTTTTGCTTGAAAAACTCAAAGGACTGGTCCTTGCTGCCGTACTTCCTCGACTGGAACGAAAACTGGATTTCATCGAAAAGTAGCTTAATGACGCTGCTCATAATCATCTGCCAGAAATCATGCGTGAAAACCCCTCCGTTCTCCTTGAGAACCGTATACAGCGTCTGCAAACTCGTGCTAGCGATCTTCGACCTGGGGTCTGACGCCATCGTCGCTAACTTTCCAAGCAAGGTGAGCCAGGATTCTAAATAATAACTTGTAAGACGCACAGGCCTCAACATTAAGCATGAATACCTTCCGTAAGTCCATAATAAGTAGTAATTTCCCCTTCTTCTGGTTCATCGAGGTAGGCATCAAGGTCTTCAGGGATAGATTTTGGCTTGGTCAAGGGAGAACTCGTTGGCGATTCCGAATTCAAATTGACAAGCGAGATGGCTGGTTCCTTTTTATTATCGTGGGCCTGAACGAGAGAACTAATGCACTGCTGAATGAGCGTCACAGCGCTAAAGGAAATTTTCTCCACACGGCATTGCATGAATTTGAGCAGCACGTGCATATAGTCGAGGAGGTTGTCTCTTATCGGTGACAAGTCATTTGAAAAGTGTTTTTGAACGATCTATAAAGCCTTATCAGAACAGAATTTGCTATGATCAATATACGTTAAAAGCTGTCTCCACAAGGACTGGCTTGTCAGAATCAGCGCTGTAACCAAGCACATCGAAGATAATCCTTAACGACGTATTAAGACATAGAAGAGAGCGAGGACTTACTTCCAGCCTGATTTAATTTTCTTGAAGGAGTGAGAGATTATGTGGTTAATGCATGTGAGAATCAGCTCTTTAATTTCGGTTGACTCTCCGGTATAGTTAATGAATATCGTCTCGAAAGGCTTCAAGAACTCCTTCTGGAAATCGAAACTCGCAAGCTCTTCTATCTATTACAGTATTGGACACTCTTACTCATCAAGAACGTATCAAGAATACCTTTAAAAATTTCAACGCGAGTTGCTTCAGCGAGTCCACAGCAAACATGCTGATTGAGAGCACATGATGACAGCCGACCTTGCTGAAATGCTCTTGCATGATATTCCAAATCTTCTGCCAGACAAATTTGACGCGATTCATGTTATACTCAGCGACTTCGACGATCTTCTGCAGGCAATACGTCCGCGGGGTCGCTTCCTTGAGCTCTTCCCTAAACACGTGTAAAATGGCTGTTATCTCAATGCGAAATTACTGAGAAACACGACATAAGCAAGAGATAAACGCGATGATTTCATCAGCGTTGAAAAGACTTGACTTGCTAAAAACTAAATCAAGGAGGTTCGGGTCTATCGTAGCTCGAATCAGGTCTCCGATGGCTGCTTCGCTATTTGCCGCGGCGTCTGCCTCTTTGCTCGATTCTCTTTTCAGAGGATTGCTCGAGTCTCGTTTTAGAGTGGTGTTTAAGTTCAAGAAGTGATCGATCCTGCTCATGCACTCGATGATTTGTCCCCAGCTCGACCTCAAGTTGTTTCCTTGATTGCTGCCCACTTGTAAAATCGATTTGATGGCTCTTAGGTGTTTTTCTTTAATTTCCTTAAACGTTGAACTATATAACACGCGTTAAATAAGCCTTATCACAGTAACGTCTCTCACCTGTAACCTTTCTTCAAGCCCGTGAAGTTATAAAGACTAGTAACGAAGGTATCGCGCTCGGTTTCAAGCCCGTATCTGCCTGAGAGGTTGATACTTAGCACATATCCTTCCAGACAAAGTTGAATGATTTTTGGGTCGTCATTCTGCTCTAAAAGCACACTGAAACTGGCGAGGAGAGGACTCCACATGATTCCGAACAAAGGCTGAATGCACTCAGCGGTTTGTACTCTGATGAAGGTGCTCAATTGGCCTTTCTTGATTTGCTCTTTGCCTTTTTGGATCATGTTTTGAGACTCTCTGATAAACAAATCTTGCTTTTTCTTTACACTTGCTTGAGTGCTTTCCAGTCTATCGAAAGGGAGATTACTCGTGTTCTCATACGTAGAAACAAGTTACAGGTTTTGCTTCGCGCGCTGAGAGGAAGGGATGGCAAGAGGCGCCTTAAGGACTCTCGCATAAATGCCGTTTAAGGTATCCACAGGGATATTTTCTCCATCGTTGAGTCCTCGAGCCAAGTCAACAAATTGTGCTAATGTCATTTTTTCTGTGACTTGCGGGTTGTGGATGGAGGTTTGAAGCATCATCAAGAGGTAAGAGAGCGTGTAGGCAGCCGTTGATGACTTATAGACAGTGTTGGGGTTATCGTGGATGTATTTCCTAGCAAAAACTTGCACGATTCTATCCACCTTCTGCGCTTCGCCAGGCAGGTCGAAATACGTAAGGAAATGCTTCATTGCTTCATCGATGCTCATTTTCTTAAACGAAATCAGGTCCGTAAATGCTTCAAGCACCTGCCACAAGGTCAAAGGCTAAGAAGAGACAATAACAGCCAACCTTACCGCGATATTAAAGTGACTTTCGTCGCCGAAATAGTCTCCGAGGGTTTCTTTTGATATGTTTTTATGGTATTTCATAAGGAAATGTCCGACTTCCTTCGCGCTGTAACAATTGAAAAAAATCACATGAATTTCAAATAATTCTGAGGCAGCTATTACTCTTCTTTCAAATAGCCAAGAGTGAAGATGTATTTTAACCCAACTTTCGGCTTTATATTAAATTTCAGGATCGTTCGCTGAATCTCAACCTTCATCTTCCGCGTTTTGACGAGTTGCTCGTTCAAGTCATCTTTCCCTTCGTCACCGGCCAACTCACTGTCTTCTTGGTTCCCATCGTTCATGTCAGCGATAAGTGTTTGGTTCTGCGCCAAAGCCTCGTTGATGAAGGTTGTTTTGCTCGCTCTACTGCGATTGTCGACCTCATCTGCAAATCTCACGAGCGATTTACAGAACGAAACCATCGACTCCAACGCCAATGTCTTGAGGTTGTATTCCTGAACGGGTTGAATGACATTGTTGTATTCCGTTTTTGAGTATTTCCCTTGAGAAATCTTGCCTGGAAAGATGAAAATAGTTATTTAATTTGCTCTGCAATCAGCCACTTACTCAAAAACTCCATTATTCTCTCAACAATAGTGGTATACTGCGCATCGCAATCGTAATTCACGTAAAATTCGATCATATTTATCGCTCTCTGAGACATCTTGTAAATAACCTGCAATGCTAGCAGCCGGTGGTAATACGTGCTGTTTCCACTTTCAAGCATTTTTAAAAACACTCCGTCGATAAACACTGCGATCTCCTGCTTCAAATGATGTCTGAAGTGGTTTACCTATCCCAAAAACCAGATAAATCTACAACACTATCGATCTCAGTACCAAACAGACGAAGATACCCAGACTCAAAGTGACCACGGGACGATCTGCGCTGACGGAATTCTTGAGCAGACTCTCACAGAGATAATCCTTGATAACATAAGCGAACTCGTTTCTCGCGAGGAAAGTTGGCCCTGGAGCCTCAAGCAACCCTCGGAGGAGCTCTAAGACTAGTATCTTGCTCTTAAGGCCATATTGTCTATCAAAATTTATAATAAGATGCCACTAAAGCACGTGGAATTACGGATTTTCATCTCTGGTGGACATTTTGCAGATCAGTTTAAACAGCTGAACAGCGTCGTTGAGATAGACGTTGACCCGTCGGGTTTCGCTCGGTGTGCCTGTCTGAAAGCTGTAAATATCGTCAATCTCATCCAGATGCTTGGTTTTGCAATCAATCGAACAAATTGGCACGCGGGAATCCTTGCAATACAAATCCGCTGGATTTCTACAGACAAAGCACCTGAGAACATCTCATTACAACCGCCTCTATCATAATTAGTTACCAGCCAAACAATCCAGCTTTTTGTCCTTTCTCATTCTCGGCTTGAGTTTCAATAACTCGCCGATATTTGGGATCATCAGGGCTCAGCGCAAGTGGCACACTTCTCAAGGGAATGCTGCTTAATTCCTCAGCCAACCTCTCTTTGTCTTTATTCGGGTCTGTCTCCGCTAGTTTCTTCACGATTTTTACCTTTGCGTCATAGAGCACCACATCATCAACCAAATGCTGCACTGTGCTCGTGATATAGCTGTCGATTCTAACGCCTAAATCAGTTAGCTTGCATTTCGCTACGGAGGTTTCGCCAAACCCATAACTTTCTCGATTCAACGGGGAAAAAGAGTCAAATAATCTCGGCGGAGCGGTCGAACGCCCTGTTTTTAGAAGCGCACTCCCGTCGACTGGGGTCGTGCCGGTTTCGATCTGAACAGAAGAGTCATCTTGGGACCCCATAAACTGTGACTGGTCCTTCTGAATCTCACTTTTCAATCGAGGCGATAAGCCAGACATCCCAGCGCCATTTTTCTCTAATTTCTTCTGCGCCTGCGCTTTTCTCCACTCTTCATTGCCAAAATTATACTCCTCCATTCTCTGGAACACCAGATTAACCAATTGGTTCAACGCGGCTCGAGCGGTCGTCTGATTCACGGAGTTTTTACTCGCTAATCACAATGGCTTCAGGCAAAATGATGCGGAATTTACTGATATTTATCTGATAAAACGTCCGAAAAGCGTGCAGCAGGCTTCTATCATGTATTTCGGCCTTAAGACTCGTTAGGATAGTAAGCAGCACCTAAAAGAAGATCAATTTACACGTGGTTAAGTGGACAATACATACTTTCATAACTTGCAATTGAATGCTTTCCTCCTTCTCATAGTTTGTTTGACAAACGCTCTCCACAATCGCATCGATGAGCTTTCGTTTTTTATCTGGAATTTTATCTTTATCCTGCCCCACATATTCTTCAATATGAATGTAAAAAGTGTCATCTTTGCAGTTCCCGTCCATGTACCCATACGCTATCAGTTTCTAATGCATGAATGAGACTGGCGTTGCATTAGAGGAGTGAAACCTGGATATAATAAAGAGATAATTCGATAAGCTTGGTGTTTTTGGTCTCAATGCAAAGTTTGTATAGCACAAAGTATTTGTTAGCATTGTAATTGAGTGCGGTGTCAGCTTTGAGTTGCTCTAGTGGATTTAGATGAATTAGTTTGAAGAGGGAACGGTGAGTTAAGATTCTAACCAGTCAATTTTGTTAGAATTTCTTTGATTTCTTTGTATTTCTTCGGCAGAGCTCGATTTATCTTATCGAAGGAAGCTGTCAGGAGTTCTGTGTAGTGAATGAAAGGATCTTTGCTAGTATCCATCATCGACAATTAGCAAAATCGTTTTTATTGAAAATTCAATTGCTATGACTTATTGAGTGATGACTACTACGCTATAAGTAAAATATCGTGCTTTTGAGTTTTTAATTAGAGGTCTTCGAGATATATTTCATTGAACTCAAATACGAAATTGCTTTTTTTCCAAAAAAGAAAGACTGATGCTGATGCTTTATATATTTCTGAGAGGACTAGGATGAAAATAGGAGTTTTCTAGTGAGGAAAATAGACCAGAATGAGACTATATATCAAATTTAGGGTAGATAAGGAAAGAATAGAACGTAAAACATCAATGGAATCACAACTGAAACAATAGATAGTTTAGTAATGTAGTAAGGAGGTGATAGCATGCAGTTATAACGATATTCAATCAGAATTATGAGAGATGATATTGAATTGTAGTATATTTTGCATTTTTTAGCTAAGATTGCATTTCCGCATTAGATTTTTAGGATTGATCATCAGAATATGTCGGAGATTGGCGTGTTGATATCAATACACCGTATTTCCAACGAGATGTCACTGAGCGAGTCTGAATTACTAAAAAAAAACTAGCAATACACAGCCAGAATGTCTTCCAGCGCCTTGTCTTGAAAGGAGATAAAATTAGCACCATTCGCTCGGATTTAATTTTTATTTCTCTTTGCTTTAGAAGGCAGGGCTTCCGTCGATAATGCAGCCGATGCGATTTTTTTCTTCGGCTAATATCCGATGAGTCTTTCAATGAATCTTATTTAACGAATTAAATTTAATGAACTACATAACCCCACGCATATCCTCCAACTTTTTTGGTGTTTAATGCCCTCCCACCTCGACTATCACTTTAAGCACCACTCCCTTATCACGTGGGTGCTGTCTCCACAATACAACCGAAATCAATGAGCTATTTCTCAACCAATGTCCTCAATTATTTTCTAATTACGTGCTCTTTTTTCATCGACCAAAAAACTCAATTGAAAAAACACAGCGGCTGACCCTCATCGAGGGCTACAATCAAAGATATGCTGCGGAAATTTTCAGTTAAGAACAGAAACAGTTATTAAATATTTCGGATAAATCTTTTAAAGCCTTCCTTTAAAGGACAACTCATCTAATATTTTATAATTTCTTAATACTCGCGAAAAATTTCAAAGAGAAATCTTTTTCCATGAGTAAAAAGCCAACCTTCCATTGTAAGTCTGACCCTCTCTTTCCTCGCATAATCCGTTAAATAAGCTATGCAGTTTGGGAAACCAGACCCAGCTTGCGATTCGGCGATGCAAGCCATCAATCAAAATCCAAAATTTGCAAGGCTTTTGGTTTTCTCGGTTAACACTTTGACGGCTTTGGTACATCCTCCGAACACTAAACACAGAGATAACGCTCACTACGTCTTCACAGGTATTTCTGCTTTTCCTCACAGTCTCAAAGCTATTGGTTAGAAAAGGGACACATTCCACTTATCGCAGCGCTTAAGAACCATATTGGAAGCGACACCGTGTTAAACGTAAGCTCCAAGCACTCTCAATTCGACTAATCATCGACTTAGGCCGCGACTAAATGTCTGCTCGGTATTGTCGGAGAAGGCAAATTCACTGATGAGGACAAAGCCAAAAAGTTCGTCGAAGACGGCGTCGTCGAGGCTCTGGTTAATGCTTTCAACCACAAAGCTGAGAAATCCTCCTCTACTCAGAAAGTAAAGCGGTCTTCCTAGTCATCCGGCTAACATTTCCCCCCAAAAAAAGTTAATGATTACATTGTTGGGTATCCTCGGAGTCAACCCATCCAATTGCGCTGCAATCGCTGAACAAGGTGGTATCGACCTCTGTCTCAACGTCGCTGGGCAGGAGAAAGCTAAGCCTAGCGTCGTTAAGCAAGCTATTCAGACTCTTGAGAGAATCTCCTGTAAGTTTTCCTGATAAAACCGCTGTCTTACCCCTCAACCCAGCCAACCCGACCGGTAGAGCGGTCATGGTTAAGACCGGAGGAATTCAACACCTCATCGCGATGTTTAACAAAAAGCCCGATGATCCTATTGTCATCCAAGGAGGTCTGAGAACCTTGGGAAATCTCACCAAAACAAAGGAAGCTGTTGCCGTTATGAAGGAAAGCGGCGAGACCATGAACGCTGTCGTTAAAGTCCTTGAAAAACACCCTGGCGAGAAACAAATTGTTAATTTGGCCTCAGGAATGCTCAGCAAAATCTCCACCAAGAACGATCTCGACAAGGCTATCGCTGCAGTGAGATCCGGAAACACAGCTCAAATGTCAGTCCTTGCCAGTTTGGTCCTCGTCGATGATATGATGGAAGAAGCCGTGAAGAAAGGAATCGTCACGGACTTGATTGCTATCCTTGAGAAAAACGCTAAGTCAGGCGGGGCTGAAAACTACGAACTTATTAGAAACTGCACAACGGCGCTTGGACGTATCGCTGAGATGGACTATAAACAAGCTCAAGACATCATCAGTCAAGGTGGTATTGACGCCATCGCGAAAGCCTGCGATATCCCTGATGCTGAGGTCTTACGATCTTGCTCGGATACCCTCCAGAAACTCTGCATTAATGAAGCAAACATCAAAATCGCGGTTAACAAGGGTTGCCTTGCCAAACTTTGCAAGGCATGTGAAATGTTCCCAAAGGACGAGAAACTCGCTGAATCAGTCTGCGCGTTCGTCGGCCAGGCTGCCGCTGAGTCTTCTGCTCGCGATGAACTCATCAACACTGGCGCTGCGAAGGGATTGGTCAGCCAGATGAGAGCTTTCTTCGAAAACAGAAAAATCCAAGAGCAAGGCTTCAGAGCACTTGACCACATTTCCACCCACAAGAGTGGACCACAACACATCGTGGACGCTGGCGCCGTCGACCACATGAAGGAACTGACCAAAAAGCACCCTGAATGGAAAAAAGCCGGAGTCAACGCCGTTGGTATGGTCCAAAACTTGGCGAAGAACGAGGCCGCGCTCCCAGTGCTTAAGAAGGCGAATGCAATGGAAGCCGTTGTGGAAATTTTGAGCGGGAAATCCGTTGAAAAAGGCAAAGTTGCCGTCACTACAGAAGTTGAGGGAGGCGACGACATCAAGGATGTTGACCTCGCTGAAGACGAGAAGGCTGCGACGGAGCAAATCTTGACGTCGAAGCAAGAGCAGGACTTGAAAGACGCTTCTGTGGAGATTCTTTCAAAAATCGCTGATCCAGCTGAAATTAACAAAGTCAAAGCCACAATGAGCGAAATCGGAAAAGGCCTTTCTAAAAAGACCGACGCTGGACAAATCGCGACTCTCGAATCGAAATTGAACACTGCTGCCTGCCTGAGCTTGATTCCAGGCCTCGGTGAGTCCATCCTCAAGGAGGACGTTCATAACCAAGCCGCTGAACTAGCGAAGAAAGTTCAAACCCTTCCTGACTGCGAAGCAAAGACCCCAGTTCTGAGCTCCCTCATCAAGTTCTACGACAACCTCTCCGATTTGAACAACAAAGAGAACTCCAAAGGTCTCTACACCCACAAAGGCATCGGCAAAGACACCGTCGAGTTCTTTGTTTCGGTCTTGGAGCAGAATGACGAGCCAATTCCAGTTATCCTTGCGCTTAGAAGTTTGGGCAAGAATTTGTCGATTAAAGGAAATGTTGTCGAATTAGAAAAGGTAATTTATCATCCTCTTGATCATCCTTACGTAATCTCATTATATTAATTAGAACGGAACCTTCCTTGGTGTCGAGAAGATCGGCAACAAGCCCGTCATGGAGAAAATCCTCGAGGCGACAATCAAGAACATGACAAAATACGCTGATAACGAGGAAATTCAAATTCGATGCCTTGAGCTCCTTGATAAAGCGAGCCAGATCTCCCCTGAGTTCGCCAACATGATCCTCAAACTCGGAGGTTCAAGACAAATCCTCTCGAGACTCGAAACCGGCAACCTTCCATCTAAGAAGACTGCAGTTCAGTCGCTTCAGATTCTGAATAAGCTCGCCACGAACAAGGAAGCGTTGACTCTCCTTGCGAATCAAAGTAATGCTCTATTTTTGTTCAACCGTGTGTATTAAATCTATAACACAGAGGGACAACAGGCTGTTATGAGCTATGTTGCGAGAAACCGTAACGAGAAGGAGATCCAGGAGGCTGCTGCCCCTCTCCTTGAGAAACTCTCAAAGATCCAGACTGAGGATGCTGCTCAGTCAATTCAAAAGGACATTAAAGGTCTTCTTGAAGAAGTGAAGAAGTCCTCTGCGATTTCAATGGATAAAGACCAAGACGCGCTCGCCGGAACCGTCGAAGTCCTCGCTGATCTTGCCATCGTTGATAGAAATATCACTCCAATCACCCAAGAAGGAGCCCAAGCTCTGCTTCTTAACGTCATTGTCCAAGAGTCCAAATTCTCTGAGGAAGAGCTCGCTGATAAGGGAGTTCTCGTCACTCATGACAGACTCATGAACTCAAGTCTTGGAGTGTTAAAGAAAGTCCTTGCTAACCCAGCTGTTAGGAAATCTGAGATTCCAAAGACCCTCGTCGCTGAGGGCTTGGTCGAAGCTATTGTCGACACACTTAAAAATCGTAGCTCCTCAGAAGAAATCGCCGTCGCTGCGCTTTCCACACTCAATGAGCTTCTCTCGAACCCAGTCGTCAGAGACGCCGCTGTTCAGAAAGCTATCAAGAAAGACGTTGCACCTGCGTTGACTGCGCTCATTGAGCATTACAAGGACCAAGCTGAGATCAGTGGCAATGCCAATAGATGCTTGATGACTCTTTCTCAAGCATCCCCTGATATCGCAGCTAAAGTCGGCCAGAAAGCCTTTATCAAAACTCTGGTGAAAGACACAAGAACCATGCTCAAGGACAACGAAAACGAAGAAGAAAGCAACAACATCGCCCACCAGAACCTCCAAACGCTCTCTACCCTTTCAAAAATGCCACAGAACTCAGTGAAACTTATCGATGAAGGTGCAGTTGACATCGCCGTCGGAGTCCTCAAGAAACACAACGCTGCCTTCAAATCCAACCTCAACCAGGCCTCCTCTGACTACGTGCCTACCTACGAAATCAACCTCAAGCATCTTCCAAAGAAACAGATCTCTCAGGACGCTCCTATCACCACCGAAGACCTGGCTTCGTCTTCCGTCGCTATCCTTAACTCGCTCCTCATTGACCCAGCCAAGTTCGAGGCGATCCTCAATAAGGACAATCTCCTTGAAATCATGAATGCCGTCGAAACCACCAACGACAGTGACGTCGTCCAAGGCATTCTCAGCTGCATTGCCAAGGCCTCGAAAAACGCAGCTCTCGCTGAAATTTTGAGTGAGAATGAGGCTGTTGATAAAGTAATGGGCGCGATCAATCGCTTCCCAACTAACGTGGCCATCAAGCGAGAGGCCGGAATCATCCTTGAGAACCTCGGCGCGTCTCAGCTGATCGATCAGGTCGCCGAACAAGTCAACGAAATCGCTGATGCGCTTGACACTGATAATCAAGAGTCCGTTGAAGCTTTCCAGAGCGCGAACCTTTACCTCTCTAACTTAATGGCGACTAAGCCTTCGGAGGATGGAACTGAAAACTACACCACTCTTGTGCAAGCAATGGAGAAGAGCATGGCTAAAACAGTCGCTGCTCCTCAGCTGATGGCTTCTCAGCTCCTTCTTGTGTCAAGACTCGCGCAAAGATCCGAGGAAGACACTCGTGATGATCTCAGAAACTCTGATATTCCTCAAGTGCTTGTCCAGGAACTCCTCGTTGAAAACCCCAACTACACTTCCGTGGAGTCAGGCCAATTGGCCGATATCGTCCTTGAGACCGTGAAAAACATCGCTTCGATCAAAGTCGCGACTAAGAAGTCCCTTGACCCTCAAACTGGCGTCGAAATGCCTGCTGAAAAGAAAGAAGCTGATAAACTTTCTAAGGCATTGCTTAAAAACAACGCTCAAGCACTCGATAAAATCGTGAAAATCGTCGATCCAACTACTCTTGAGAACAACCATGCTTACGACCCAGAAACGGTTGACAAGGCCATGGAGGCATTGACCGAGGTCGCACAGACCTACGATGGTGTGGGCAAAGCGTTGGTCGAAAAAGGCGCTGTTGAAATCGCTGCTGAGTACCTCCAGGCGAACCAGCCAAAGAATGCTGAATTATCTGATATCTTGAATGATCCAAAAGCGCTCCATGCGCTCGCTAGCTCAGCGAGATTCTTCTCAGCGGTCATCAAGCACCCTGACGGCTTCGAGAAGATCAAAAAGAAAAACATCCTCCCTCAGTTCTACGCTGTCTTGAAGAAAATCGAGCTCAATGAAGATTGGGGTAAGAAACCAAATGATCCTAAGGCAGTTGCCCAAAAAGACGCTATTGAAGCCATTCTCGAGTTCACCCAAGCTCTTTCTGACACTCCTCATGACAAGAGCCCAATGCTCGATGCTGAAGCCCCTGCCGCGCTGTTGAACATCGTGAAATCCGTGAATTCGATCGCTCCTGAAAAGGTTGCAGCCAGCGAAGATTTGACCAACGTCCTTGATTTATCAATGAAATCGCTGAAGAACTTCTCCAAGGATCCTGGTCTTGCGAGAATGCTGATCAGAGCCAAGGGTCATGAGGATATCTCTAACACCCTCCATCAACTCTCTGTCGCCTACGGCGAGCAGGAGGCTCAAGTCGACCCTGATGAACTCGCAAAACTCAAGAAGATCAAAGGTAGCAGCAATCCTCTTGACCAAGCAACTGAGAGCGCTTTGCTCGCGCTTGATGAGCTTTCCAAACAGCCAAAGTACGCCAAAGAGATGGATTTACTCAACGAGGAGTCTGCTTCGTACCAGGACCTCCTCAACCTTGTCAGCACGAAGATCGATAACCCTCTTATCTGCGTTGAGATCTTGAAAATCGCGCAGAACTCGCTCAAAGCGACTCCTAAGGAGAAAATCCTTGAGAACACAGAAAGCCTTGAATCTATCAAGGCCGCCTCAGAAGCCATCGCGGACCTCTACCCTAAGATCGATATCATTCAAAACCTCGCTAAGAGCGTCCAGCATCTGGTCGATCACGGTGAAATGCCTGATACCGGCGCAGAAAAAGGCCAAAATATCCAAAAGGCGCTTGCTGGTCTCGCTGTGGCTCAGCATTCGCTTAGCACCGGTGAGCAATCAAAAGCTACCGAATCTGCAGCTGAGAAGAGCGTTAAGAAGGTCGAAGCCTCCGAAGCTTCTCTCAAAGACCTTCAAAAAGACTTCCAAGAGCAACCAAAGGTCATTCTCGCTGCCGCTGTCCTCACTAAAGAGAAAAAGGCCGAGGTGCCAAAAGAAGAGCAACAAAACACCGTTCCAATCGCTCGCGTCGACCCGAAAATGGATGCTCTCGCTGGAGCTCGCCCTTACGACGTCGAAGACGTGCTCGTGATGGCTGGCACTGTCAAAGCCATCGAGTTCGCTAAAGGTTCTAAGGTCGTACAGGACCCTAAAGGAGGCAATTCAATTGTGGTCAACTGGAATGGAAATCCTCTTGTTGATTCCGATGGAAAACCCATTGAAATCCCAGCCGGATACAAGCTGGCTGACTCTGTTGGAGGAAAGGTCATCGTTGTCTCAGGAAACTCTGAAGTCCTCTATGCCCCAGGTGGCAAGCCTATCACCGTGCCTCAGAACGCGAGAATCGTCACTGATGACCAAGGCCGTAACGTCGTCGTCGGCCCTGACGGAAATCCAATTGTCGGACCCACTGGACATCCATTGGTCGTTTCCACAGGCGCCAAGATCCTCGCCACCTCAGACCCTAACCAGGCGATCATTGTGAACTGCCCTGGTGGCGTTGTCTCATCAGCTAACGGTAAAAGCGTTGGAGTCCCTAAGAACGCTAAACTTGTTGCTTTCGGTGCTGCTGGAGCGAAAAAAGTTGTCGATGAAGCCGGAAAAGACGTCCTCGGACCTGATGGAAAGCCAATAATCGTGCCTGTCGGCGGCAAGCTCCTCGAAACTCCAGGCGAATCCGCAGTAGTCGTCACGGCTGATGCTAACTTCCTGAGAACTCCACAAGGCAAGTTAGTTGTCGTGCCACAAGGCTCAAGAATCATCGCAAACTACAAGGGAGAAAACATGATCATTACTCCTGAGAAACGCATCGTGACCGACGGTCTCAACAACCCGATCATTGTTCCTCCTGGAAGCAAAATCATCAAGGACCCTGAAGGCCGCTATTTGGTTCTTACCGCTGCTCCTGGGCTTCTGACTGATGCTGCTGGCAAAGGAATTCAACTTCCTAAGGGCAGCAAATTGGTCGCCCATCCAAGCGGCAATAAGGCTGTTGTTGGTCCTGATGGTCAACCTATCAACGATTCTACTGGAAGCGCACTCATCGTCTCTCCTCAAGCCAAGATCATTGAGGGCCCTGGCAGCTTCGACTACCTATCGACCCAGGGATACGATACTCTTAAAGATGCCGCTGGAAAAGTGGTCGTTGTACCTCAAAACTCAAAGATTATCAAAGATTCCAAGGGAGATAATATCGTTGTCGACGGCGACGGCAAACCTGTCAAAGACAGCACCGGAAAGCCAGTCGTCGCGCCTCTTAACAGCAGAATCGACATCACTCCTGATGGAGTCAGCGTGATCATTTCTGAAGTCGCTGAAGCGCTTTCTGACGCCACAGGAAAAGTCGCTATCCTTCCAAAAGGCACTACCGTCGTCATTGGCGAAAACGGTGAGAAGAAACTCATGGGAGAAGACGGTAAAGAAATCAAGAACGAAAACGGCGAGCCTGTCATCCTCCCAACTAACTCTCGCCTTGAGAATCTCCCTGACTCCTCCAATATCGTTCTTGCTGGTGCAACTGAATTGCTTACCGGCGAAAAGGCTGGAGTGGCAAAGGTTGGCACCGTTGTCCTCGCCAAAGGAGCGAAAATCCATAGAGACGCTGACGGAAGCTTGGTGATTATTAACCCACCTGACACTAACCCTATGACTGACGCTAGCGGCGAGAAGATCTGCTTGCCTGAGGGCTCGAAGCTCGTTGAGTTCGGAAAAGACGGATCGTGCGTTGTTATCGTTCCTTCTACACACAAGATCGAGTCTGGCTCCTCAGCCGAGGTTTCTTCATTGAAACCTGAGGACCTGCTTCAGGCCAGCCAAGGCCGCCCAATCGATATTAAAAAAGGCGCCAAGCTCGCAGTGATTGGTAGAGCTGGCGCTAGCCACATCATCGACGCCTCCGGACAACCTGTCAAAGACGAGAACGGCAATACAATCATCGTTCCAGCTGGAACGAAGCTCACTGAGGGACCTGATGAAGGTCTCATCGTGGTTCCTCAAAACTGCGAGGCGATCTTTGAACCTGATGGAACTATCTTACAAGTCGTTGATGGCGCTGAGATCTTCACTGACAATGAAGGACACAATCTCATCGTGAATCCTGATGGTACTATCGCCGTTGGAGTCGACGGCCTTCCAGTCATCCTGCCACAAGGCGCGAGAATCATCCCAGGCTCCAAAGGCAAACCAGGCTACGTGATCGCGCTCTGCCCTGAGCCTGTTACCAATAAAGACAGCGAAGTCATTGCGATTCCTCGAAAGCAAAAATTGGCCAAACAAGCTGACGGAACTCTTAGAGTCGTCGATAGCAACGGCAATCCAACGCTCGATAAAGACGGCAAAGAGATCATCGTGCCTTGCGGATCGAAGATCATCGAGGGTGCTGAAAGCAAGGACATTATCGTCAACCAAGGCACTGATGTGATCCTCGGAGACGATAATCGAGCGCTTGTTGTTGAAGACGGAACTCAAATTCTCCGCGACGCTGAAGGAAACTACGTGCTCGTCGACAAGAACGAGAGCGTCGTCACGCACTCCGATGGAGAAACACCATTCATCCTCCCTCCTGGCTCCAAGATCTTCACCACTACCGACGGAAAGCAAATCGTGCTTTCAGTCGGCGCCGACGCGCTTCTCACTGGCAAAAATGTCGCCATTACCGTTCCTCTGAACGCCAAGGTCATCAAAGGCCCTGAAGGAACCCAAAAGATCGTGAATGCACAGAATCAACCTATCATCGATGAAGACGGCAACCAGATCCTCATGCCTGCGAACTCCAAACTGCTCCAAGTTCCTAACTCTCAGTACGTTATTGCTTCCCATGGATCTGATATCCTCACCGGAGTCAACAAAAAGCCAGTTATTCTGCAAAAAGGTGCTGAAATTTCAGTTCATCCAATGACTGGACAACCAATGATTGCGGATAGCAAGGGAGAGCCTATTCTTAACGAAGATGGTCAACCAATCATCGTGCCTCACGGATCTAAGATCCTCTTGCTTCCTGAGGACATTGCTGTTGTTTTGACTCCAGGGCACTCTCATCCAATCAACCCTAAGAAGGTTGGAGTCGTTACCAAACAAGGCGGCGAACCGCTCACCGTTCCACTTCATTCTAAGATCACGACTGGACAGGCTGGCGAACAGAAAGTCGTCAATGAACACGAGGAAGATATTATCATCGATGACAAGCCATTGCTCGTGTGCCCTGGCTCAAAGATCGTGGAAGTTGGCCAGGAAAGCATCATTCTCAATGAAGGCACAAACGTCTACAAAGTCAATGACAAGCCACTCATCCTCTCAAAAACAGCGAACCTCGTCCAGATTCCTTCAGGCCAGAACATGGTCGTCGAAGGTGATGGTAAACCACTCCTCGATGAAAACGGCAACTCGCTGATCGTTGCTCCTGAGAGCAAATTAATCGCGCTTTCAAACGGAGAACAGGTCTTGTTGGTTCCTGGCGTCGATGTCCTCTGTGGCGCGAACAAAGTCGCTGTGGTTGTTCCAAAAGGCTCGACTATCGTCAAGGCTGAAGGCGGCGAGAGACTCATCGTGAATGACAGCGGCGAACCCTGCACCAACGCCGAAGGCGAGCCAATTCTCGTTCACCCTGCCTCAAAGCTCATCGCTGTAGGTGACCAGAACATCGTTGTTTCCCATAACGCTGAATTGCTCAGAGGAAGCGATGGCAAGATCATCCCACTTGCCAAAGGATCGAAGCTCATGCCGCTTCCAAATGGCCTTAGAGTCATTGTGAATCCTGAAGGCAAGCCTATTGCTTATGGCGGCGACCCTATTGTCGTTCCTCCTGAATCAGAAATCATCGAATTGCCTGACGGACAGTCCTATTGTATTGTACCTGAAGAATTCGGTTTGACTCCTCACACCGGCGAACAAGACTTCATCGAAGTCAAAGTCGGCGGTCAAGACGAGTCACCATTCGTGACTAACCCTGAACTGCTCACTCAACTCGACATGCTCGCTGATACTCTCGAAGAATTGAAGGATAAGATCGTGAAAGGCGAGGCAAAGCCAGGCGAAATCGTCGTTTGCACGCAAATTGTGGATGCTATTGACGGCCTTGCCTCTAAAGAAGATGGTGCAAACAAGGTTGTTCAATATGGCATGCTTGACAGCTGCGTCGAGCTCCTTGATGCCAAGGCCTCCACTCCAGCTTTGAAGAAGAGCTGTGTTTCTATCATCAAGAAACTGTCTGAACAACCAAAAACTCAGGAGAAAATCATCGAAAACCCACTCGTCTTGGGCGTCGTCCTCGCCAATTTGGTTGAAACCGAACAAGCCCACAAGAAGAAAGTCGCTGAACTGAAAGCTCAGGGCAAGACTGCAGAGCTCTCCAGCATCGAGAAACACACTCAAGCCGCTGTTTTGGACTCTCTTGATATGATGGAGAAACTCTCCAGCACTGATAAGGGTAGAGAAAAGATCATTGAAAAGAACAGTATTGCTAAGTGCATTGGCGTCTTGAAAGACTTCGGCGAAGATAAGGACATCGTTGAAAAAGCCAACAAGTCGCTTTCTGGTCTCATCGCCACTGACAGAGACATCGATGACTTCGAGAAGAACAACGGCGCGCAAGCCGTTCTCGATAACCTCGAGAGATACCTCGATGATCTTCCAATGCTCATTGCTTTGACTGATCTCGTTGGAAGAACCGCTACCAGCGAGAGAATGCAGACTGAATACGGAACAAAGGGAGTTGTTGGCACTATCACCAAAGGAAACAAGAAGTACCCAACCAGCTTGGAGCTTAACACCAACACCTGCTTCGCCTTCAGCAGCTTGGTGCTGAATCACCCAGAAAACTCAAAGAGAGTGTTGCAATCTGAGTCTTTGGACCACATCAAGAACCTTATTCACAGCGAACTTGATCAAGCAAAATTGATGGGCAATGCTGCCACTTTGTTCAATAACCTTGCTTTCAAGAGCATGGAGAACAAGCAAGCACTCGCAAAGATCGGAATTGTTGAGCTCTTGGTGCTTATCTTCTCCCACTACTCGAAGGTTAATAACAGAAGCGTTCTCAAGCAAGTCCTTAAGTAATCTCTTATATTAAGTAGTCATTGTTATAATGTTTTTAACCAAGGGCAATCGGTAACTTGGCTCTCTTCACAGATAACGCCATTACCATCGTCAAGTACGGATTCATCCCACCAGCGGCCACATACCTCCAGACCTTCACCCAAGAAGCCGATTTGGTTAAGCTCTGCTTGGCCGTCGTCGGTAACTTGGCCATTGAAGATATCGCTGACCAAGTCGACAAAATGATCGAGCAAAACGTCATCGAAGCCATTGTCACGTAATGCCTTTTCTAACGACTCCAGACGCTTTAACCTGATTTTAAAAACAGATGCGTGAAAGCCCATGAACTGAACACCGACCTTCTTATCACTGCTATTGAATCTCTTGGTAATCTGATCAAGACGAAAGAACACGCGCAGAAAGTCGCTCAAAAGGATGGACTTGAAGCCGTTCTCAGAATTTTGAAATCGCAGGACTTCTCAACAGAATTGATGGAGAAATGCGTGAAAATCTTGTCAGACCTCGTCGCTGTGCAAGAAAACCATCAACAGTTCATCGACCTCGGCGGACACCAGAGCGTCATCCAACTCATCTCCAGCCAGAGTGACGTTGAGGAGATTCTTCTCCCATGCTTCAAGATCTTGGCCAGAATCGCCTCTGATAAGCCAAAGTGCAAGATTGTTTACATGAGCGGCTTCATCGACGTTGCCTACACAGCATTTGCTGATTCCACCTTCAGGTAAATAATGCCTCTTTCGCCACAGCCCTCTGATCTCCTCACAGCCCAGAATCCATCACTGAGCTCTTGAACGTTACCGCCAAGCTCTCTAATGTGGAAGAAGCCACTGTTAGCATCTGCGAGAAAGCCTTCCAGGTTATCAGAAGCATTAATGACAACATCTTCACTGAGAAACTCGTTCAATACGGAACAGTAAAAACCCCCCTCTCATCCCAGATCCTAACCTGCTTTCTTAGCTTGTTATTGCCAATCTCCTCGGATTCCAATCAAACATCGATGCCGTCATCAGAGACAAGGGTATCGAGTGCTTGAACGAAGTTATTATTAACCACACATCCGAACATAAAATCGTCGGAAACGTAAATTTCCCTTGGCTAAAAGCATAAAACGAGCTCTTTTTTTCGTGTTTAGGCCTTCAGAGGACTCTCATCGATCGCACTTCACAGCGAAGAGCTCAGACAACTCTGTCTGAAGAACAAATCCGAAAAGGTCGTTAAGGACTGCTACGAAGACCCTAAAAACACTGACAATCAGCAAATTGTTTCAGAAGGCAAATTGACCTACCAGCACCTCACCACTCCTCACAAATCTGAAATTCCTCAAGAAGTCGACTTCAACATCTCGAAGAAAGCCGACGGGCCTTTGGTCACCAAAGAAATCAAGAATTTCTTGATTGCTGGTAAGATCATTAAGCTCTACAAGAAGGACGGTCATTGCAAAGAAATGCACATGTTTATGTCTAACGATCTGAAAGAAATCCTTGCGAAGAGGCCTCACAAGCCAGAAATTAAACAACAATGGAGACTGACAGTCCATCAGATCAAATCTCTTCAAATGGGATATGACGCAAAATCTGCTTTCGATAAGCATGGTGGTCTCTTTAGAAAGAGTAAGATATCATTAGTTTGATAGTATTGCTGACTTTTTTATGATAGAACCTGATCCAAAGACCTGCTTCTCGATTTACGGCCCAATGGAGGCTGATGGACAGAGAGTGCTGCATGTCCAAGCTGGTAACGAGCTTGAGTGCAAGAAGTGGTACGACGCGCTTACAAAGGTTCTGCAAGATTTCAAGAGGGAGTTCGGAAAGAACAAGACTTAAATAGTACATAAAATTATACATATATAGATATCTCTTTATCTCCTTCCTTAAATCTATTTACGTTTTTCAAAGCATTTTGAGACGTTCTGGATTATAAAATTATAATCACTCATAAATAAATCCAATCGAAATTTAAAATATTTGCTTTTGAAAAGTCAATCAATTGTCAACATCAGACAATGATATCACCAGTAGGACCGAGTTTATTGATTTTAGGTAAGGCAATCTTCAGACGAAAACAAGATTTCTGGTTTTAAATTAACGATTTCTATGAGTTAAAATAGCCTGGCTTATATGTTTAATTTCTGACTACCTTGCGAATGTTTTCTTTTTTTATAAGGAGCGATTATATCCCTCTGCTTCTTATATAACTTCGCTATAAACTATCCTTTTAACTGAAAGTCTACTTATTCGATAGAGAGAAAGACCCAACTATCGAATAGAATGTTTCGAGATTCAATAGAAGCGTAGTTGTTTACTAAGAACAAATTAAGAAAGTGTAATGAATTGCGGATTTACGTGCAATAATCTGAATATACTCAGTTCATCAATCCAGATCAGTTGCGTTAAGGGATTAAATATTTATATCAATAAATAAAAAACTAGTGTACCAAAGACCTTAAAAACAAATATTTCCATTATCCGAAGCAATTGCAAACTAATATATCTTGGAATAGCTATGAAAGGAGATTTTAACATCCAAGTTTAGTTCTCAACAAAGCTAAGGAGAGCTATCACCTATTGAATTTTCCACGAACAAAAAGAAATACTGATCATTTCCCTCATTAAAATTTAAGATTTATTACAGAAAAACCAACTTTTGCAAATACATTGTCTTATACATATAGAATTAAGACGCAAGTTACTTAATTAAATCAAAGATTAGTCCTATAAAATAATAACCAAATAAATTTTTCGTTCATCTCAGAAAGCTTAACTAATGAAGAAAGCATCTAAGAAGCGAGAAAAAGAAGTGTCCAAACAAAGAAAGGACAACAAAGAAGATGAAATCGCAGTCAATATCACTGGTAATTAATTTAAATGCCAAAGACCAAACATTTTAGTCGAATCATCGAAATGAGATCTTTTTGAAACTTTATCCTCTTACTAAACACCTTCATGAAACCGAGTATTTTTGATTATATATCGCAAAGTCCCAGAACCACTTCTTGCATTTTGCACAAATAAGAAAAAAACATGATCAGGGTTGTTGACGTCCGGAGGAATCAGGAACTTTTCAATTTTGAAGGAGCTCAAGTCCGTCAACTATATAGTACATTAGAGACTGATTTTGATATTATACCAATCATATTTATAAAGTTGGTTAGACTTTGAACAGTTGGACTCATTTGAAAGAAATCCCTAACACCAGGTTTTTGGTGTCTCTTCAGCACAACCCCTCAGATTCTGCTGAAATGAAGATATTTCACATTTCGAAAAAAGAAAGAATGAAGGAGATCTATTCTTTCGGCGGAATCGATCGGTGTAATCATTGGTTTATAAGGCGCTTTCAAATTGGCCCGCTATAGTTACAGGGTATGGAGATATGGTAACCCACGGAGAGGCCTTCTTGGAGCAATTCCTGTTGGAGGGAAAATCGCCTATCATCTGTTCAAGGTCAATGCTAGTCCTTCCTCCCTCAATGACGCTGGTGTACTATGTCGAAAGTCTAAATGGCTCTTTCAACATAAAGCATATCAAGATACCTTTACCGCCTTTATCGCAAAATTCTCTTTTCCAATGCAATATAGTTGCTTCTGTCGAGACCTTTGAATTTGATCCCACTGGAAAACTCGCAGCAACAATGGATTACTTTGCGAAGTGCCTCATTTCGGATATAGCCGATGGAGCACGAACATGTTTGACCCGTTTCTGTTCATTAAGTTTACGAACAGAGACCTGAATATTTTAAATGTAGAGAAGAAAGCTCTTATTCTGGGAAGTGCATCTTGGAGATAAAAGTATCGTCAAGGTCTTGCAATTAAGTCTCTCAAGCTGTAAAAAGTTTATTTGATAAGACCCCTTGAACTTAAGATCCTATCAAGTAAAAGAAAAGAATAAGGAGACTTAATTAAGCAGACCAGGTCTTAACTAGTTAATTTGCTAAATGGAGACTCTCTTGATAAAAATATATTTTGCTGGTCAAAGAGATCTCATTGAGAGCTTATTCTCAAGCAAGTTACTGTATTCTTTATTAATAATGGAGACTCTTTCATTTTTATTTGTTTCTTGGCAGCAACGACATATGCGATTGACGTTTGCCCGAATGAGGGAAGTTTGCTTGCGTCAGGAAGAGACGACCAGGCTGTTAAGATTTATGACCGCCGTTAGTCAAAGATCGTCAAAACTATTGAGATTGTTCATATGAGTAAATACCAGATGGTTTTTTTTTATTAATCTCATGCGAAAGATGTCTCTCATTTATTTTTGACACCATTTTTTCTTGCTGTTCATCATCTAATAATAGCAACTTCTTCTCACGACGCTAAGGTCAAAATCGTGGATCTTAAGGCTGGAAAGATAGTTCATAGCGAATTCACGCCTGATGAAAGTGATCTATTATTGCTATTAAATTCTAATTCTCCTTCTTTTCAAAGGCTCAGCCATGTCAGTTTGCTTCATCTAATGAAGACAGAGGTACTTTCAAGGGATATGACGAGAGGTGATTATTAAGTACAGAAGCAATATTTTGCCCTTAAGACCTAAGAATATTTAATACAGACAAAGATTTATTTTAATCAGTCTCAGCAAAGGATAAAAGCATATCAGTATAGTATATAGTCAATCATTAAGAAGTAAAACATAACGAAAATCCAACAATTCAGACAATAATGAGCTAATAGAATTTGTTTTGCTGAAGTGACGCTTCATGGCTTATTTGTTGACCTTCCTAACAAAAAAACCTGAGATCTTACAATACATCAGAATCTATAGTAAATGAGCGAACAACCCGGAAAGAGATGGCTTTAATAGACTTTTCTCTTTGCTATAGACGATCCTTGTCTGTTTTTATAGCATTCATTATTAGTAGCTGCATTCCAACAAGCTTGCCTGGAAATATATGTGTACATTATGATTAAACCTGAATGAAAAATCAAGTTTCTCATGAAAAAGCAGCGCCTCTTCACTGGAATTTGAAACTAATCCCTCTCATATTCTAGCAATACAGCCATTGATGGAAATTCAAGAAGGAAAAAACACGTGAGCATATCGTTAGTTAGTACAACAATAATTGGCAATAAATATTTAACTCAGTGTGTTATTGTGTCATAGGGTTGGAGCATCGTATTTGGAATTAAACTTTTTTTTGAATAGTTAATTACAGACAAAAGAAATGGGAACCCAATTGATTAAAGGCTACACCATCGAAAAAGACCCCATCGGCTTCGCAGGTGTGAACTCCTCATGGAGCATGTATCAAGGCCACAAATCGGACGGCGACAAGCAGGCCGTCACCGTGTTTACTTTCTCAAAGAAAGCCGTGGAAAAACTTCCGAAAAATCAAAGGGAGGAATATTTAGCTGGTATTCGTCGTGAAGCGACTTCACTCGCAAAATACCGCCACCCCAGCATCCTTAGAATCATCGAGCCGTTAGTCGAAGACCCAAAATCAATGGCTTTTGTCACAGAGCAGGTCGATGCATCTCTTATGAACCTAATAAATGGCTCACGCTCATTGGAAGTGTATTCAACCGAACTGGACACCAAATTCCACCTCATGGACCTCATCGAAGCAATTTCCTTCCTCCACAACGACATCAAGACCGCCCACCTCGGCATTAGTCCTGAAAGCATCTATCTCACCACATCGGGCAAATGGAAGCTCAGCGGCTTCGTTTTTTCCACCCAAGTCGTCTCAGAGAAGGTCGCTGAATGCCAGCTCGTTGATTTCTCTAGCAAAGCCAACGCTTCCCACGAGCTGAAAGTTACACCAAACATCGCCTTTACCGCCCCAGAACTCGTCGAATTCCCTGCCAAATGCTCTCTGGCCTCAGATATGTTCTCGTTGGGCTGTCTTCTCTATTCAATTTTCAAAATCGCAAAGGACGGGAATGCCAAGGCTCCTTATATAGTCAACGCGAGCTCCTACACAGGGTACAAAGAATGCATTAAATACGTCGAAAAAGAGGACTTGAGCTTCATCCCTGATGGCCTGAGACATATCGTGAGCAGAATGATCAAATATGACATGGCAAATCGCTGCAAGATCAGCGATTTCTCCTCGTTGGCTTATTTTAACGACCCGCTTATCCAAACGATAAAATACCTCGAAACGCTTTACCAACGCGACATACAGCAGCAACAGGCGTTCCTCAAAGGCCTGCAGAAAATCATGCTGAAATTCGAGCCGAAATTCATTAAAAAGAAGGTATTACCGATCCTAGCGAACCTGATGAAGACACCTCAGCTCAGTACATGCATTATCCCTATCTACATCTCGATCCTTGAGAACAAGGACAACTTGTCTTTTAAGAAAGACGATTTCGATTATTTGATTTGGCCGAGCACGAAGACATTGGCCCAAGGGAAGGAGATGCCTGCCCAGTCATTGTATCTGTTGGTGCTGAATTTGAAGCTAATCAGCGAGTTTATTACCATTGAAGACGTGAATAATATTTTCGTGCCGCTGATAATTAAATGCTTCGAATGCAATGTTGCCAAGCTGCAACGCACTGCGCTGAAGAACGTGGAGTTTTTGACCAAAAAGCTGGAATATAGCCAGATCAAGACTAAAATCCTCCCAAGAATCCTCATGTTATGCGTCGATAACAACATCGAAGTCCGAAAATCCGCCATTTTGACTCTGCAGAAAACCTTTACGATATTTGACAGAACCACGATCAACGACCAAATTCTGACGACGCTGGAAAAAGTAAGGAAAATGGGTAACAACCAAGCCATTAACATGGCCGTGCTGAAGATCTTCGAGGGCGTGGCATCAATAATTGGAATTGACGTAAGATTTGCTCGTTTTTGGTTATTAATAAGTCTTGCATTAGATAATCGCTTCGAAAATACTGCCGTCAATGATCCCGATGCTCGTGGACCAGAGCGTTAGTAAATCTGAATTTAAAGCTTACTATTCCACGGTCCAAGCGATGCTACGAAGAATCGAGGAAGAGCAATCAAAGGTAAACCGCGTTTATTAAGAAGTGCTTCTAAAGCTGTTGTTTATGATAGAATTATCAAGGAATCCCTGATACAGTGGATCAAGCTGAATTAGTGGACTCAGACGATGACGTGAAGAAAAAGCCTCATAAGGAGGAAAGCAAAGGTGGGAACGACTTTGATTTCTTGAACATTTTAGACCCAGGAGCTTCGAAGCAATTCGAGCCAGCATCCAACGGAGCTGATTCTAACAAAGGAGGGTTCAACTTCGGTGCTAGTAGTGGTGGAGGGTTTGATATGAATCTGGGCGGTAGTGGCTTTGGAAACCAGAACGTCAATGGCGGGTCATCAGACCTTGGGTTTAATTTCGGAAGCCAGCAAACGAAACCAACGACTGGGTCAACGTTCCAGACGAGCACTCCGTCATTCGACTTTGGACAGCCACAAAATCCAACGTCATTTAACAATGATGCGATGTTTGGAGGAATGAAAATTAAATCCGGAGGTGACAGTCCTCAGAAAACCACTACTTTTAATAAGCCTAGCCAGCAGCAAACGCAACAAACTCACAAACCTGCTCCAATGACGCTTGGACAAAGTCAACAAACCACTGGAGGGTTTAACTTCGATCTCAACGTTGGAGGAGAAAAGAAAAGCGGCTTTACATTCGGAGGAACCAACACCGTTCCCAAAGGAAATTTAAATAACTTACAATCTGATCCTTTCGCAGAAATTGATCAGCCAAGCGGCGGTTTTGGTTCCAATGACGGCTGGGGCGATCTAGGCGGCGGGTTCAAGCCTACCCAGCAGCAGCCAATTTCACAGCCAGGCTTTGGAAGCACGAATCTCAGCGGCGGATTCGGGTCTACCCAGCCTTCAAATCAGGGTGGCTTCGGCGGCGGGTTTGGTACCAATCCAACACCCACAACAACAAACCAAGGCGGCTTCGGCGGCGGATTTAATCCCACCCCTAACCAAAATCAGTTCGGATTCGGAGGACAATCGAATTTCAACGCTGGACCTACGAATTTCAATGCAGGACCAACGAATTTCAATTCAGGCCCTTCGTTTAATAGCGGGTTTAATCCAAATCCTAGCACAGGAGGCTTTAATAAGGGACCAACCGGTACTTTCAACGTCAATAATGACCAAGACTTCTTTAGTGGGATCAGCAACCCCAGCGGAGGGAGCACTCCAAACCAACCGAAGCTGAATTTTGGATTTATAAAGAACAAGCCTCAGCCAGCAAATCAAGGTGGTAGCACTAGTAACACAGGTAGTAAAGGAGGAAACGATTGGGATCTTATTTAGAGCCAATATGAGTAACAACAAATACTTTCGATGTGATGTAGCGAATGCATTGTTAGTTAAGATATACGTGATTTGTGCTTCTTTGTTTTAGGAGATTGGTTGATCGTTTATTTGGTGTATTGTAGCCCATCGAAAAAATACGAAAAAGCTCATTAACTCTGCATTTCCGTCAAAATTCCTGTGTCTTCAGGTTATGGATAGACCAATTAAAGCAGCATTTAGGACTTTGTTAGGAGTTAAAAGCTTCTACCTTCCATGCTAAAAAAACATTTGACTGAAAAAAAAGAAAGAGCAACTATGGATCTTGAAGAACTTTACCAGCTATTGACGACACCAAAATTAGCTTTAATAGAAATTTACCTCTCAATGTTTGAAGAGTTGCTATCGATTATCTTCTCTAACTCGAGGTAATGTCAGAGTGAAGTTCTGAAGAATTCATTAAGGCCTCTTGTTATTAGTTATGTAAGTATTTCTGCGGGTTTCGCCTCAGATCTATCATTTCTGGCGTAGTTAGATAAACCTAATGGTAGATCATATCTTTAAAATTTATAGAAGGTGCGAAACGATGAACAATTACCGTTGCAATTAAAGCAGATTTTGAGAACTTTTCTAAAGAAGTGAGGTCATCGAGTCTTTGACGGATCATTCTTCGATGTAATTTTAGTCAGGTTCTCGTTCTTCGGGAAGAATTGCTAATTTATAGACAGGATCAGCAAGATCTGAGAAGTCTGCGCCCCTCCTGAGAAGAAAGTTCTCATTTTGAAGAGTCCTATTAAGCTTGAATCTAACAGTAAGTACATTAAAATTTTGTTTTACCACATCTCTTTGGAAATCCTCATTTCATATATGGTTCAATTCTCGTAATATTAGAGAGAGAGACCCTGTTGTCTCTTTTCAAAAGGGAAGAGAGTTTGACCATAAGTTTTTTTTTTTCTCTCCCTCTCTCTCATATACCTCCTTCTTACATTTTTGTTTATTATAGAATACTGTACATGCTGGATTGATGTTTGTCCGAACAATGGAAACTTATTGGCTTCAGGTGGTGATAAGAATATTAAGATATTTGGCAAACGCGAATCAAAAATTGTCCAAACTTTCGATGGTATTCACAGAGGTACCATTTTTGATTAGTTAAACTTGAGAGCATCGACGGAGCTACCACGATGGCCTAAGACAATTTTCCTAGTAATGAAACTGATGCAATTGATTTCAATTACCATCAAATTATCTGATTTCACCTCGAACAAGATTGTCTGTGTACCTGTAAGTACCAAGAATAAACAGAATTTATCAAAATTCAGAAATCCGACAAGATAAAAAACGAAAATTTGTGTTTTG
>ENA-UOTX01000332-UOTX01000332.1-compost-metagenome-genome-assembly--contig:-NODE-332-length-52676-cov-8.548718_pt1 | contig 52676 bp, 49 predicted proteins | sample MGYA00238143_ERZ746982 | MGnify/ENA primary metagenome ERZ746982 (study PRJEB28758, sample SAMN06268862) | compost metagenome | isolation source: single cell | place: USA: California, Emeryville, Joint... | reverse complement strand
ACAAAAAACTCTTTTTCAAGCTGAAATTTCCCCCTTCAAGCTGAATTTCAACGATCAATCATTGACATTTTTGATCTTCTTGCCGATGTTTTAGTTTTTCCTTCTTATTACTTGATGAATGGCTTTTGAGATCGGGTGAATTCGAGTCAGCGTAGGTCCTATCATACATATTCCAAATTAAAGTCTATTGAAAAACAATAAACAACTATGCTATTACATCAAAGATTAGCTGTTGAAATATTTTAAACTGAAAGTCCGCTAAGAAATTTATTAATTTCAAGAAAGTTGGTAAGATGAACTCGGATACCTATCGAGGGATAGATAACCCAAGAACCAGCAAGGATTCGTTCGATGTCAAGTTGAAGCAGATTGAACAAACTAGCAATATGCTGAGCAGCATTGAAAACAAGCTAACCGACTTCTTCAATCGAAATCGAGACCAAGAGGCCAAGATAAAGGAGACTGTTAAAGAAATTCAACAAGTCCCACTCAAATCAAATTACACTTCACCCAAGCACAACATAGAAGATCGAAGTCCCTATGCCTTCAGTAAGCAGCAATCGCCTGGCCGCAGTATCCACAAAGAGAGCCCGCCGAGCAAATTTATCAGCATTGTTGATGCATCTCACAATGATTCGCAAGCCCAAAGGCACAATTCAAGTCGTGTGTTCGAACAATATCTCCCTCAGCAGAGCCGAGGCTCACCAGTTAGCGCTAGAGAATTCTCAATTCGAGAAAATAGAGAGACTGCCACGGAGATCAAGTATCAAGATTCAAGAAATCCAAATTATAGAGCTTCCCTTGCAGGCTCTGCTCAGAATGAGAGCAGAGGTAATATCATTATCGATCGGATGAACAAAATGGAAGATTTTTATCAGAATAAGATTCATATTCTTGAAGAACGAGCAACAAATGCTGAGAGGGAGTGCCAACTGACAATGAGAGAGAACAGCACTTTGATCGAAGAAATAAAGAAAATGCGTGCAGAAGTTGAATACAGTAGGGATCAATTAATGAATGAATCTATTAGAAGCTCTTATCGGCAAGAAACTCACCGGATAAAGGACTTGGAGAGAAAACTTCAAGACATGGAGAATGCTCTCACAGAAGCGAATCGAAGAGCTGATAAATACGCTGAGAAATTGGAGTCTTTGAGAACAGAGAGAGACTATCACTCCAGCGAGGCTGCGAGATATCGTAGCCGATGCGAACATATTGAAGATGACTACAGACAGCTCAATCAGAAGTACCAGAATTTACTACAAGTCCATCGTCAAATGACAGAACCCAATCTCTATGATCAAGAGAAACAGGTTCCAGTATCCCCCAACTATCGAAGCAACGTTTTCGGTTCTCCATCCTCACTCTCAAAAAGCCGAGAATATAATCTCGGATTGGGAGATTCCTCAAATGTGTACCAGAGAGAACTTGAAACACTGAAATATAGCAACAGTGCAATTAAAAAGCAGTTTCTACAGGAGATTGAGCGATTAAAGAATGATGGAAAACCTCAGAGAGAGGTTAACATAAGTCCGATTCTGAAATCTCGAGCAACACCAACTAGCAGAATTAGCCGAACAAGAAGAGAAAATGATGAGACTGAACTTTCACGGATAATACCAACTGAATTTTATCTTACAAGAGACGATGACTTCACTCGAATGAGTAAACATGAACTTGAAAATTACGCTCGAAGTCTTCAGTCGTCTTATATAAAATTGGAGGAAAATCTCAGAGAATATACTGGGAGGTCACGTGAAGGTCTTGAACAGTTCAATAGGGCATATGAATTGATTTATGGAGATCCTGATAAAAGAACCACAGCAAGAACTGCTCCAATCACAATCTTAGATTCAAAGGATTCATATCTGTACCCACCAACTAGTACTCGCAAGAGAGCAAGGTTAGTTGAAAATTCAACGACTCCTCCTCGTCGAGATATAAGGGGCCGGCAGCATGAACAAAATCCAGAAGTCCTTCCAAAAAGTGCGAGAAAAAAAAGCCTTGGAGTAAGCTTCGAAAAGAGTAAAAGTAGAAGTAATAGCAGGAAGAAAAGTAGAAGTAATAGCAAGAAGAAAAGTAAGAGTAAAAGCAAAAGCAAAGAGCGAAAGAGTTCGAGGAGTAACAAATCTTATCCGAATATCAGTGCAGAATTAGAAAAACTCAAGAAAATCGTGAATTCAAAATTTGGAGAAGAGAAAACGAGCAAGAAGACCCCCAGAAAATCTCTGAAAAATTATTCTATGATAACGGATAGATCAGCAACTGCAAGGATCCCAATTAATTTGTCTGAACTCCGAAGCGGTAGGTCCAAATCAAGATCTAAATCAAAATCGAAGTCCGCAAAAACAAAGAAAAGTCAAAAACTTAAGAAGAGCTTGTCTGCAAAAAAATCACGTTCATAAGATGAAACGAACTTGCTGATACATCGTTTCATGTTTTGATCCTAAATTTCTCTAAGAAAGAACCAAAAATCGATAATTATACCATTAATGTTGAAACAACCTAAAGAATGATTTTCACGAAATGTTTGCCTAAACATTGATCTTTACAACAATTTTTTACCTAAAATATCTTAACATGAAACAAAGCTTGCAATTATTATTTAGAAGCATCTGGGAATAGAGAACGTTATTCAACAGGCTTATAGTTTTAATTCGTAGCTTCACTCCTAATATGTCTTTTTCCTCTCATCATTTGGGAATTATTTGGATAACATGTTCATCATTATAGACATTTGAACAAATTCATCAGTTCAAGCTACAAGTTTCAAAAGCATATATTTCAACTATGAATAAGGTTTCATTGCGTTCTATCTAGACACAGTCTGAAATTAAAACGACAGCAATTTGATAATGTGGATTTGAGACTTATTTTTGTATCTTCTATATGAAACAAACTCAAAAACTCTGTCGATTTATTACAAAAATATTTGATAGAGATTGTCATTATCTATTAAAGAACAAGCGAAAACAAAAAATATTTTATTTTTATATCATTCGAATAAGTTGTTTTTGTAAGTTGCTCCAAATGATGATTCAAAATCTCCTTGCTTGATTATCACTGAGCTCTCAGCATCTTCTCCTTCTTGCTCTTGCCTGAGTTCTTTATAATTCTCAGTTCTTTTACTGGTTCGGAAGAGTAATGATGTTTTATTTTGGATTCCAGATTCTTCTTCCTCATCAACTTCATGGATAATTTCTTTCGGCTCGGAGCGATCTCCATAGCTCCCTAAATCCAAATATGAATATTCCATCGAATCTTCATCCAGTTCCGGAACACGATCATCGTTCAAGAGTTTTCGAGGTAAATAGAAGAACTCGGGTTTGCACACTTTTAGCTTTCGAAATTCCGGTCCCAGACTTGATAACTCATTGTTATTATCAAGACGAGGTTTTTTGTGGGTAATATATTTAGTCGGGTCATGTTTAGGTTCTGGCACATAATATTCTTGCTCTTCTGTTTCTAAGGTGCTTATATCCCCATAGGTAAAGAGAATATTCGACTTATGATGTCGTTTGGTGCTGAAAAATTCTGCTAAATAACTATTGGAGTATTCACCTTGTACATTTTTGGAAACGGATGCATTGTCATCACTTTGCTGGGTCATTAGGCAGTCGAACTGGCTTCTAACACCTCCGGACTCTAAAGGCTTCAAAAACGTAGCTCCAGATCCAGATGCTGTTGAATTGAAAGTTGAATGGCTTTCGTGCGTATGTACTCTCAGATTTCGATAGGCTTGGTGGAGAGCATGCATATCTGTCTGCTCTTTGAATTCTTCGAAAGTATTTTTAATTCTTGGGGTGTGAGCTTTGACTAATCCCATGTTTCCCTGAGCATTGTATTTTGGTTTATGCTCGTTGATGACCATATTCTGGGACTGGTACGTCCTGTTCCCCCTTAAATCCACAGAAAAACTCTTCAGAGATCGAAATAGTCCCTTAGAATTTCCAGTTTTGGTAGAAGTGACCTCTAAATTGGAGGGCACTCCAGAAACGCCTTTGAGTGACTGCTGCATGAATCAAATATATGCACAATCTAAGTAAAGCAACTAATTAAATTATATTTTCTTATTGTTTAATTGATTAATCACTCACGGAATTTTTCAGACGGAAGGCAAGTTTTTTTTTAGTCTTTTTTACTGTATTTTGCTAAAAGAAGACTTTCAGAATATCTTTTCATTAAAAGGATGACTTATTGATCTTTATTTCAGCAATGCTTAAAAGTTTCCCAAACTTTATAAACGTTTCGAAAATGACACTCTAAACTTGACTTTGTTGAAGTTCAGAGTATGAGTCATTTCTTTTTAACTTTGTTATCATCGTGAAAGATTCTTCAATTTTGAATATATTCGACAATTCTTGATTCAAGAATACAATAATGAAGTGAGCGAAATTCATGAATTTTCAATCTATTGTAAAGCTATGGTTTGCTTTCTTCGTGTTTTATTATTCGGATTTGGACATCAAAATAACCAGAAGTAATTAGCTGATAGCCTTGCAACTCATCAAAATTGTTATTAGTTTGCACTTCATTTATCATTGGCACAAACTCACCCAATCCATAACGAATAGAGATAAACTCTTTTGATCATCTTATCGTTAATTTTTCGAAAACATCTTTTTGAATTGAATTTTTCATTTACTTTGCTGAAACGACTGAAAATGTCAAAGATTTCTTCAAACGTTTATTTAGTCAAGCTCACAATTCATCTAAGATGATGGCACTATTGTCATATTCCTTTTGCTTACAAATTTGTAACACTTTAGGAATTACATTAACCTTTTATATAAATAACTTTGCTATGAATGAATCACACAGTAATTGAAGAGATGCAATATCAAAAATCTACATAACTACTCCACAAGAATTTCTCGAGACACAGCTTCCATCTTACTTTCTGAATAGTCGATTCCTTTTTCGCGTCCAGCCTTGGGGAAAACTGTTTCCCTCACTCTCACAAGTATCTTTGGCAACGATTTTGAGGTTGTTTCAAGTTCTTCGCGATAAGCTTTGGCTTCTAAGACGAGATTTGACATGATATAGAAATTCTTCTTTGCAATCTCTCTCCCAAGTGCTCTAATAAACGTCGTATCAACTTGGATAATGACTTATCAAATATACTTTTCAAAGTCTCCTAGTCCGGCCTTAACCGCATTTTCTTCATAATTCTCCACTAATACTAGTTAATGAAGTAAATGTAAGAAATTAGATTCCAAATCATTTAGAGATACCTTTAGCCATTCTTTTCTCGCTATGCAAATGAAGCAAGAGTTTAGTGAGTTCATTGCGCGTTTGATCCAGAAGCATTATGAATTTGCTGGCAGGTCTCAATCTCTTAGTTAAGTCTGATCCATTCTGATGATTTATCAGAAGGTAAGGATGCTTTTCTGCGATCTGAAGACAACTTGGGTCGAGATTTTGGTTGCTAGAGTAGTTCGTGATTAAGGTACTAATAGCTTCCGCATAGACATCATGAGTGATCGCCTCCCCGTCAATAACTGAGACCAAATCTGCCCTAGATGTCTCAAACGTTAATTTTAGTTCTTCAAAGTGATCTGCATGCTTCTGACAATCTCTGTAGACCTAAATGAGATTTGTAAGGAAGAATGATGTTTAAGTCTAATAAAATTTCTGTTTACCTTGTCGTAAGACTCTATCTCAGTGAAGCTCAAGCTGTATGAGGAATTCTCGAGAGTGCTCTTAATCTTTCTTTCAATTGCACAGGCGTTTCCCATTATATCACTCGTAACAAATTAAAGGAGTCTAAAGATTTATATAATTTTTTGAATTTCTTCAACTTTGAAGTCTTAAAATATTTTAATTGAATATTTTCACTCCAGAATCTTAATTTACCGGAAAGATTTAGTGAATAAAAGAAGTGTTAAATTACGAACTTAAGATTGACCTTCAGAAATGAAGCATCCACAATTCAGCGAAGAACCCTTAATATCTTTTTTGTTAGAGAATAATCTGAAATTTGTTCTTGAATGACGAGAGACTTGCTCACATAAATTTAATAAACTCATCTGGGATAATTTTTAAAGAGACTAATAACTTTTTAGACAATTATTTAAGTGGTTCTGAAGATAATGGGATTTTTAGCATCTTGAGTTGAGACTCCCATTCAAGGAACCCATAAAATGTACAGTTGGGACTATTCTTCTCTGCAAGACAAAGGTCTGTTTGTTTTTCTCTAATTCTTCACTCCAGGCAAAAAAAGCCAAATAGATAAGCCTTGGAGATCCCAAACTAATATTTTACAGTTGACTTGCTGCAATACGTAACCTAGGGAAGAGAAACTACGAAATGAAATAAAATATAACTCAAACAGATCATAAATCGCTATTGTGACAGTAAGGCTTTGACAATTCTCGTAGAATTTGGGTTTCAATCGATCGATACTAGAGCAATGGCGGAGGTGCTTTTTGAATATACCGATATGCTTTCGAGATTTTTTGATTTCCACTACAGATAGATTACTTTCGACAACATTGAATTAATAATTTCATTCTTTTGACTCTTACTCTGTATAGTGAGAGATTTGTAGGTTTTGAGGAGTCGACTGATCTAAATTTTACTCAATATTTCGCAGATCAAAAAAGTCAATCGTTTAATTAGTTATTAATTGTTAGGGCATTAAAGGGTCAATCTATCCGAATAAAAGAATAAATTACAAAAGTACAACAGATGATACCATTACCCAAAGAAACAAAGAATCGACAATTGTTGTAGGTGTTTCAAAAATTCAATTATGCTCCGATGAATACCGCATACGTTTATCATTCAATATAACAAAGGAATTTCTCTGAAACTACTTATATTATTATTATCTTCGATTTTGTTAATTATTATTAATCATCATGTCTTCATAATGATGATGTTTTGGAAAATTTTACTATTTCATGGAAATACTACAAGATACTATTTTGTGAGTGAAACTAAATCTCCTCATGAAGATTTCTCTAACAAAAATAGTAATCTTAGACTAATTTGAGATTTCTCATCAATAGTTTTTGAATTCTTACTGATTCATATCGTTTCGAAATATAGTCGCGATCATTACTAAAATTACTATTCTCAAGCATTTAAAGAAGAATTAAAATAAAGTGCTGAGAATGAAGAAAACTTACTCCCTCACACAAGTATATGGATGTATAATATTGTTTAACTCCAGGGATTTGTTGTTTAACATGCCAAAAAAAAAAAGCAAACTAGCCAACAAGTATTTTGATGATGTTTAATTTGTGCTTGCGGTGAAGAAAATTGATTCTGACTTTTTACAGAAGAGAACAATAGTATAGACCAAATGTTCTGAAATAAACGCTATTGAGGCACTAATATACATGAATGGTTTAATTTAGCTTGCATTGACAGAAGCTTTTCAGATCACTTCAACTTGAAAATCTCATGTATTATGTCCCACTTTCCTTGAGGTTCGTAACTCGCTGTATTTTCTTTTATGAATCTAACAAAAAAAAATGAATTTCAAAAGTCGTTGCTGCTTAAGTACTTTTCTCTGTTGCTTTCGTTGTTGAAGACAATTTCTCTGTAGTATTTGCTTTCAGGTTGTATTTTGACTTGACGGTGGATGTTTGTAATTATCTGGCAGAGTGTTAGTGGTAGGAGTTCCCTTGACACCTCAAGACCATCATAAGAAGGGAAAATCTGCGCTTCTAGCCATAGACCAATTCTGTTAGATGTCTCAGAAATCAGAAAATTTACTTCTATCGATCAATTTTTCCAGTTTTTCAAATGAATTTAATCGGAAATAACTTGAGCCCACAGGTGTTATGACTATTGCGCACTATAGAGAGTGATAAAGCAAAGCCGATGATTGGAGTTGTACTTTGTTTTCTGTGATATCCAAATCGTTTATTATTAACGGAGATTTATCATCATATTTATCATATTTGCGAGCATTCCATATGATGTAAATATCCGGAGCAACCCTCGGTGACTTGCAAAAAAGAAAGTGATCACATAATGAAATTCGAGCTCAATAATACGTCAGATTGAATGATTCTGTTCTCGAAAAGCGGAGTATTGCAGAATATGATCTCGTAGATAGGCGTTGAGAAGTATATTAACTCCTTATACTCTGTAATCTCGGCTCGCAGTGTATCACATGTGCCCTGAGCAAGCGATTTTTCATCCATATACACTCCGAGACTGTCCAAGAACATCTTTTTCGAGAAATGCTAAATAGTCGCTCATCACATCATTTTACCTGATAAATTTTATCATCAGTTCTGAATCCTTCGCCATAATTAATTGAGTATGGACTCTCGCAGTATATCACATTCACCTAGAAACACAAAGCTCATAAAACACTTTTAATCATTTTTTTATTTTACTAGAATCCTGGCGCGCTCACTCATGCAGTCTAGCTTGGTTATAAAATCTTTTGCTCGATCATCGTGAGGAATAAATTTAATTGCTTTCATGTTTGCATAGTCGTAGAGACCCATCTGAAGAAGAAAATTCTTCACTTTGAGATATCGGGCTGCTACTGTGGGTGAGGTTCCGTCTTGGTGGAACTTGGCCTGAAAACCTTCATGAGGAGTTAATTCTTTGAGCTGGATTTCATAATCAATCTGAATGTTGAACACTTCTTCTAAGTCAGTATCGCTGGGGGTTCCAAGAGTAACGCCGCCTATGTTTAAATATTCTGACGAGGGTTTTTGCTGCTGCTGACTCAATCTTTTCGGGAGGCCATGAGCAGGTTCATCAAAAATTGATTCAGAAGAAGCATCATCTTCATTCAATTCAGGATTCGATTGAAGTTTATAAAAGTGCTCTAAGTACCAAAAGTATTTCCCACAAGGATTTCTGATTGAAATAAGAAGGTCTAAGGGTAATTTAGGATTTAGCTCTGTCGTAAGGTGGTATTACCTTCATTTAGTGCGGATAATTCACAGTCATAAAGTGTAATTATTGTATCGTCTTGAAAGCATAGATGACAAATTGTCCGTTCATCGAGATTGGTCTTTGAACCTGAAGGTTTTTTTTAGTTTCACTCATTAAACTTATTTGTTAAATTTTTGTTACCAAGTTTCGGAGAGCCCTCTGTCAAAAGGACAGATCCTTGAAAAGGCCAATTTTTCGTAAGATTCGTCCGGCCAAAAGAATTGCAGAGATTCAGAATCATTGATTTTGCTGTCTGACTAATCAATTTTGTTGGACACTCACTCGCAAATAATAGTAATTTGATTGCTTGTGTCTCTTTGGCTGGGTTTTTCATCAAAAACTTTTTCTGATCAATGTCTTTATCATTGATTTTCTGGGAACAGAGGATCCATGTATAAATGCTTGCCAGTCCAGTTGTTATATTTGCCAGTAATTCATCGACTTCTCGCTTTGAGCCGCCTCCTTCTTTTTGACCCAAGTCAGCCAACTCTCTAATTTTATGCTTTAGAAAAAAAAATTTGTAAGATGAGCGAATATTTCAATGAAGCAAACCTCGATCACACCACAACACAAGTAATTTAACGCTGCAGAGGCACTTCGAGAGACATCTTCAATCAGATCCGAAAAGGATGGATTCTCGGAGACTTTAAACAGGCATAACTCTGCTGTTGAAAGTAGCACTTCCAGGACGAGGTTGCTTGGCAGATCTGAGCCATTGACAAACTGGTGAAGAAATTCGTGCGTTTTCGCGTCCAAATAGTGGATAAGCAACAGATTCCAAGTTGCCACAGAAATGACCGAAAAGTGTTCCATGTAAGACGGCTTTTTCTGGCTCGGATTCTTTAAAAAATTTTTAAAAAGTTCCTTTTCTCGCGCGAAAGTGTCAATAATTAACGTCTTCAGGTCCTTATAGTAGAACAGGTCCCCGTAGAAAGGGTTATTAGTATTTGTCTCATTGTGCTGCTGGCATAAGATTGCTTGTATAATCCTGTTGTATGCCCTTCGTGTCTCCAAATTGGGTTCTTCTTTGCTTTTAACGCACGATTTGTGAATATTTTCGAGAATCAATTTTTGAAGACTGAGATTCTGTGCAAGATTTGAATTAGAAAACAACTTCCTGCAATTCCTGATAAGATTATGGATCTCGATTCGATCATCTGTTCTGTTAAAATAGGACTTCAAACCTTGGTAAAATAGGCGGACTTGTTCTTCTTTGAACGGACCTCTGCCATAAGCAAATATTTTTGCTAAAGTACTCAAGCCAATTCCGCAAACCTTGTTAAACAAAGGATTCTAGTGGAGAAAAAAATTTTTTTGCTTTTGAAAACTTTGAGTTAATTATAAATTACGCTTAAATTTGCCACTTCGAAGAGCCATTTGCCGAACAGTGATAAAATCGCCTGACCACTAACGATTCTATCTCTATTCAGTTTTAAGCTGTTAGATTTCACTGTTTTTAGCCTTGGAGTTGATCCTCCATAGGTTCTCTCTTGCAATTTGGATTCATTTATGACAATCTCTTCTTCAGAGGGCATCATAAATCTTCGACTTTTTCTTTCTGGGGGTACCTGAATTTGAAATAAACTATGAGCTATTGGATCACAACTAGAACTTACAATGTCAGCAGGATCTAATTCTTTGTCAGTTTTTCCTTCAATAATCACAAAGCTTGAAGCTAAATCTTGAAGGTAATTAGCTGATGAACAAAATAAGGAGTTACTTGAGGCTGATGTTTCCGGAAATGTTTCTCGTCGCGATCCTTCATCATTCTCTTTCGGTGGTTGACGCCCAATTAACAATATTTCATCTGATTTTAGTAAGTTATCTCTTAGAAGCTGTATCATAGAAATACGAATGATGTCATCCAAAGCTTTGAGGAAGACGATATAATTATTTGGATCGGCTATATAGCTAGAAGCCTCTGAAGGAGCAGATTGCTTTATTGCAGAATTGATTTTCAAAGCCTCCAAATGTTCAAAAAGATGTAAAAACTTTTCCCAAAGAAAGAGTGTCTGCCAAATTAGTGATGTGACTTCTCTCATTTTTTGGTAGAATAATTACATTTTCGGGAGTCACAATAAAAACAAATGATTCCGGTGTGGAGTCCTTTTCACTACCCTCTTTTTGACTTTCTTCTTCTAATTTTATTTAATGAAAGCGATTTCATTTTGGAGCAAAAAGCGCAATTACTATTGATGATTTCTTTCGGATATCTGATAGTCAAAACGTTCTTGGAGCTAGGTTTCTCTAATCCTGGTCCTTTGATGCTTGTTTTTGTAGGAGCTAAGCTTCCCGAGTCCACTAAAACCTTGGTTGTGAGATTCTGCATAACAGCTCTCCAGTATTTAAACACTCTAATGAAAAGCCACCCAAGCAGTGATAAGGAAAAACGTTGATAGAATATCAATGTTACGTCTCACGATGAACCCATTTCTTGGCATAGTCTGAAAACACTATCCAGAGTTTGGTCTCTTTTATTCCCGATTGAATCCATGCATTAAACAGAATAATAAGCAACTCATTGTACAAGGTCGCCATCCCTGACTCGTTATTTGTAATTTGACCCTAGGAAATAATTATCGTTTCGAAGCAGTGAGAAAAGAGGAGTTTTACCTCCAACATGTAGTTCGTCACACCCATTAAGAGTTTCAAGATGAACTCCCACGTTGCATTGGTGAAAAATTTGTGATATCTGTTTATAAATCTATTGTATAGTGATAGCACATAAAGCGGCAGCTTCCTAACATCCTCTTCTTGCTTAGACTCGGCTACTCTTATTGCAGGGATCTCACTCAAATTTCTATAGAGCTCCCCTAAATTCTGTCCAAAGTTTTTTTTGTCGAAAATAAATGTCATATGAGACAGCAACTCTCTGAATATCTGCTGATCGCTTTCGTTTTCCATGCTGATAATGCGCTAAAAGAGATCCAGGAAGAATTTCGATTATTTCAGAACAATAGAGTGCGGTTACTTTAGGATCCTCTCGTTTCACCAGAATTTTTTTATCTGTTCCTTGGGTGATTTCGACGCTCCCAAACAGAATGTATTCATAGATCTTGATAATTCCCTTATGAACCTTTTTTTCATTCTTTTTATGAAATTTATTGAAGGGTGGCATGAGGCCATTGCCAAGGATCTCGGTAACAAATTTCAGCTGTGATTTGCTCTTGAAGGACAGCTCATTACGAGCTAGCAATAGATTCAAAGAGTGGTATAGTTCTAAAACCATTGTGATTTTTGAGTCTTCCCTGATGACAAGATCGTTCAGAAAGTTCGTATCTGAAGATATAAGGGCAAAAGAAAGGCCTTGAGTTTTACCGGACTCAGGGTATATAAACTTATCGTCTTTTGGGTTTCCTGTAATACATTCATGGCATGGTAGTGATGGCAACATTATTGGCCGGCTGTAACAATAAAAGTTTTAAATCTCAAAAATTGAAGTTTTTATCCAAGATTTACGATAGAAGTCTCAAGAAATCATGGAAGCCTGCTCTAAGAGCACTGTTATCGAAGTGTTATAGCACCATTAATTTGAAGTAATACCAAGAAGCTTCTTCAGCTTAGCGTAGTTTCGATTTTCAGAGGATATATACTGTCTCTTGACCTGAATTACTAAATGAACATTCTCAAAGAATTTGACTAAATATTTGCAATGATAACTGTCAGTTCATTAGTAAAGGATATTTTGGTTGAGTGATGGAGTATTGCAGAATAATAATGCCAGGTCTTACAAATTCAGAAGAAAATTTAATTTGCTCTCATTTCTTCACTTACAACTAAGTCCTTGCATTCGAAAATTTACAAATCATAAGTTGAGAGTCTGTAGATTACTATAGTGGTTTTTGGTCTCCAAAAGTTTATGATTATCGAATTAATCTAAAGTCAAGGTAGAGATTGGACTTTTCCATATATCTCTCTCAATACAAATTTAATGAGGTAATTTTTAATTCATAAATATTTTTTTTGAATTTTGTAAAGATATAATATGAGAGAAAAAACCCCTCCAATTTGTGATTCTTTGAGAAAGCCTCAAGGCTTTGTCTGGAGTAGAAATTTCAAAAATAGCTTACAGCATTGTTGGGCTTACTGAGAAAATATAACTGCATAGCCCAGTCATTTATGCCTAATTTAATTTTTGCCCCTTTGTTTTTTTTTTTATTGCTTTATTGTTGGATGAGCTCTCAAGAACACAACTTGCAAGAAAAACGTGAGACGATACGTGGCTACTTCATTAATGCCAAAACTAGTTCAATCTATCGAAATTAAGTTTTTGTTTTTATCCCATAATCAATTTATCGAACAGTTTTTTTTTAATTTCGAGTATTATCACTAAGTTTAAATGCTCAGCGGTCATCTTGAACTATCTTCTGTTATAAGCGCTGATTCCTATAAACCGGAACCATATCTAACTCTCGGAATTTTTGCTTTAAGAAAATAGTGAGTCGAATAATGAAAATAGCCATATTCTCTCAATTCAGGTTTCAAAGAGTGTTGTACCAATAAGAGTAATGAGGGCATTTTATAGCCACAGTTAATTTACTTGCTAAAACTTTCTGATACAATGCAGTTAACTTAACCGAGCAATTCATTGCCCCTATGTTGACTCTGAGAATTTCAAAGAAAATTAGTTTTAGTTTCTGCAATTTCAAAATTTGTAATTGTTAAATTGTCATTTGATTTGAATTTAGAAATTGATCCAAACAAATATTAATGTTGCTATCTTAATTTTTAGGAATTCTCTATGATATTTTTTGTGTGCCTTTTGGAACCAACTGAACTGAGGCATTCAAGCGAAGCAACTATAAGTATTGAATTCGGTAACTATTTGCACACAATAGATGAAATAATTGAATAATAACACCATTGGATTAATTGGTAAACCTATTAAGTTGAATCAAAACTGCAATAGTCAGACACTAAAAATATGTTTGACATTAAAAATGATTACTTTCTCATAATATTCATCGTATCACAAACCTAATTTTAATAAATTCAGAAAGAAATACTTTCAAGGACTAAAGAAAAGTGATAGACTTGTACTTTTTGTGACTAATTATCAGTAGTAATATGAACTATGATTTATCTATAGAAGCAGAAATATGGCGGATTTCGCCAGACTTTTTATTCTGGCTGAGTTGAAATGAGCTTTTTTATTTTGTTCCATCTTGCCTAAAAGCATCAATTTTGAAGAAATGAAATTGTCCGATATTCCAAACACTCTCCTGAGCAGTCGCCGAATCCCCTTCTATCTGAAAGGACCTTATCCTAAATCCGAATTGCAAACGCATTTATATATTCTGAAAAAACTTAAGAGACTCTAACATAGCGTTTAAGACACTTAACTAGGTCAGATTATTTGATAAAGCTGGTTTCTATTTGCCCTCTTCACTATCTCAAAGTAACTAATCCTTCATGTCCCCTGTGAGATTGAAGATAGGAGTGAGTGAAGAACATCTACAGTTCTTTCTGAAATCAAATGAGATATGTATTATTTGTCATTTATCTCTCTCTCTAAATCTGAACTCAAAAATCAATGATGCCATTAACTCTGATCTCAACAGGTGAGTTGAAGTTATGTTAAGATTATGCTTTTCGCGTTTTTGAGTAAAGATTGATTAAATCTAAACAAATAAAAGCCTGCAAAGCGACTGAAAAATGGTAAACCCAATTTTGAATGTCAAACCTCTGACCGAACTCTACAGGGAGCAATAAAATCATTGGGACTTAAAAAGAGATTGGCCAAGAAGGCCCACCAAAACAGACCTCTTCCTAACTGGATCAGATACAGAACTGGAAACAAAATTAGGTATGACATCCCAAGTTTCTGTGTTTAAGGCTTTTCTTTTTTGTAGATATAACTCCAAGAGAAGACACTGGAGAAGAACCAAGCTCGGCTTCCCTGGATACTAATCAGAGTTTTCACAGTCTTAGTTCCACACTGAATCTCACTCTTGTTTGCTGATTAACTTTTTCCTTCTTTGTGAAAACGTGTAGAACTCACATACATATTCTCGTGATCGCAATATACGTCGTAAACTCTGTTTCTTTGCAAAAATTCCTGGTGCGAACTGACCCACCTTGAAAAACTAATATTGGGTTTCCTTTAATGCTATTTCGGTGCAAAAATGAAAAGCAAAAACTCCCCATCCAAGACACCCTTGGTGAGATACAAATTTCTAGCCTAATGGAGAATGTCGAAGAAGATTCAAGATATTCAGAACAACAGGCGTATATTTGGACATCGTAGTCAATAAGTTTGTAGTTTTTAAGAGTCCTCCTTAGATATTATGAAAGTTTCAAGATAAGTAATTATCAAAACTGGGGACACAACAGTAGCTGAACAAAATTTTGAGGAACGAATTTCCTTTAATTTACACAGAAAAAACAAAAAGACATCATGCGTCTTGGAGTAATTTCATTAGAATGATCTTTTTACACACAAAAATATTTTTGAATCGATTTCCTGTAGCAGCCTGGCAGCTGACCTTGGTTTTGTACCTCAATCCTTTTCAATAGTAGGTAGTTAGTTAAGTGTGAAAGAAGCGTTTACTTTGGTTCATTTTCAAAGACTTCACGGAATCCTTTCGGCGCTGAATCAATTTGGAAAGAAGCATTCTTGTACCTTTTCATATCAGTCTGAAAATTGTAGTAATATAGCGCTAATAAATTTCTCTTTGAGTTACCTTAAACTCATTTCTCAAATTTGTATATTCAGATTCAATATTATATTGCTTTTGAGGTTCTGAGTTTTGGATGTGGTTTAGAGATGTGTCAAGATAATCCGAGTTGGCATTTCTAAGATTGTTCATAATTATCATTGATGTTTTGGACAACTTGCTGTTTTCTTCAGGAATCAAGGTTTTTTGAAAGGAGCCTTGAAAGTCAACGGAATTGGAGTTTCTAGGCAGGGGTTTCTTAGCTTGTTCATAACTCAAAATTTGGACATTGTTTGAATTAATTTCTATCTCATTCGCATTAGAAACATCGTGGAAATCGATGTCTGACTCTTCGCTAATTTTATTGTTGTTGTGTATCTTCAATTTATTACTAGTCTTCTCAGAGTGGCGTTGTGTCTCCATACCACTGTTTTTCTCAAAAAAGCTAGCATCATCATCTGGAAGATATTTTTCTTCAATTTTCAGTGTGGAAGACTGCTTATTCGGAATCTTTGAATGCGAAAATTGCTTCAGATTTTTCTCAATACTCAAAAGGCTATTATTTGAGAGGGACGTTTTGGGAATAAAATTTTGGCTCGTAAATAATGTTTGTTTTGGAGTTGAGGAGTATGATAAATTCATCGGGCTTCCTAAGGACGTTTTTACATTCAACTAGAAACGGAGTGTTATCAAGTACTTTCAAGATAATTCTTACGTTCTTTGGCGAATAAAAAGGCATCGACTTGGCAGTCTGAAGTTGATTAGAAGGAGAAACAATCATTGTGGGTCGTGTAGGATTGCTTGTCTGTGACATAAGAATTTGACTATTATTACTCTGAGAGAGCTGTTGTAACTGCGCTTTCTTTTCTTGAAGACTCTTAATCAGCGAATTTGTTTCAGCAATGAGATCAATTTTTTCTCGGACTTTTTTTTGTAACTCAGGAAATTTCTTCTTCGCATCTTTTAAAGTCTCAGATTTAATCTTCATCTCTAACAATCCTGTCATCCAATCGAGAAGGTATTGCGCTCCTTTAGAAACTTTTGAAAGCTGCTGACTCAACACATTGTAATTCTTCCACAATGGTAAGATTTGCTCCACAATATCTTGACGAAGGTTTTCGGGATTCAAGGCATTCATCATTGCTTTAACTGAGTTGAAAGTCCCATTAAGACCCTACATACGATAACCATGTTGCTTATCTCCACAAATAGAATTACTTTGAACGTGTCCCATCCTTTCTCTTTGAGTCCCAATACAAACATGAAACTATTGATTGTGGTTTCGAATTCTGGAGGAAATTTCTTTAATTTGATCATCTGTGAGTAAACATCTTTCGTAAATCTTGTGTTCGCCTCGTTAATCTTAGTCTGAGCTTTGCTGACTTCATGAGAGTATAGTTCTTCATTGATGCATGAGCAATTAAAATGATATCATAATCATACCGATCTGTTGCGTTGCTAATTGAACTGCTAATGAGATTTTTTCCAGCTTCTCGACCTCATGTTGTAGATTTTTTTTGTGTTCATCAAGATTGTGTAAATCGATCTGCGTTTGTTGGATATTGACTTTAAATATTAGAATCAGATGCTACCTTTGGTCTATTAAAGGCCTCTTCAGCAAAGTATTTTCCTAAATGCGTCTGTTCATAACGTAAACCCAGATGCTGGACCTTTTTTTTCATGTTTTGTCTGGTACTTGGAGGATCAAACCACACAATAAAATTGGATTGATGAATTTTATTTAGATAAGCTAATATAATTAGGAAAAAATTTATGAAATTTTTGCGGACTATTTTGTGTTTGTTATTTAATACTGCAATTTTATGCTTCTGATTTTGGAAGTATTCTTGCTGCTTAATAAAGAGATTAACACTCTAATGATACAATTGTTTAAAGGTAATAGAGTAAATCGATTGATATTCTCTATATTTTCTTTTGCGATTACAGATTGAATTTAATTCGAAGTTGTTTCCACTTTGTAATGGGCAAATACACTGTGTTTTTCCCCTTGTCTAGGAAAGCTGATCACAGTGTATGGAATAGATTGATGATTTCTATAATCGCTGATATTACACCCATTAAATCAGACTGTTGCAAAAATTATTGTTAGGAAAGTTTGGAACGAGAATTTCAAGCAGATTTTTTAATAAATAAATCCAATAAAATCATGGTTTCAAAGGAAAATGAATGCCAAATCGAAGAAAATTACCTTGTGGACCGAATAGTTCTTGCAGAAGATGACACCAAAGAGAATGCTGTGACTTCAGTGGCAGTATCACCAAAAGGCACATTTATAGCTTTTTCAGTCTCAAGTTTATCAATAATTATCTGGGATTTCTGTGAGAGGAACATTTTTCATTCATTTGACAAAGCACATAGTAGAAATATCAATTCAATCGTGATCACATCTGATTCAGAAATAATTGTTTCCGGATCAGCAGATAAATCTTTGGCTATTTGGTCATTAAACGATCGAAAGCTAGTCTATAGGTTTGAAGACGCACACGAAGGGGAGATTGAAGTGCTAGCCAGTTCTCGTGGAAGTAAATATATAGTATCTAGATCCAGAGATGCATCGGTGTGTGTTTGGGACGTCCAAGAATTAAATATGATTTGCAGAATTGAAAAGATTCATAATGAATCAATCTCTTCGTTAGTTTTTGCACCAGATGGCAAGCACATTGTTTCTGGATCAGCTGATCGGTGTATTACAATTTGTAGTCTCGAAGAAAAAAAGATATTATTTTCATTCGAAGGTGCGCATAGAGACTTCATAAGGGCAGTAGCCATCACTTCAGATAGTCAATATATTGTTTCTGGAGCCTATGATGGAGAAATAGCAATTTGGAGCTTGCCACGCAGAACCCTTGTCTTCAGATTAGATGAGATTGAGAAAATTGTGATAGAAGCAATCACGCTCACTGGAAATGATAAATATATCATAATTGGATATTCAGACACAACAATTGCTTTTTGGGGTATCCAAGAAAAGAAATTGATTTCTAAATTCGTGAAAGCGCACAAACAGAAAGTAACTTCACTAACGGTAACGGCAGATAATAAATATTTGGTCTCTGGATCGGATGATCAAACGGTTGCTATTCATACATTGGGTAATAAAATTTTTGAACTTGAGTTCTAACCTTGCTTATATGTTGTAGACTTTCTATACAAAGAGAAACCCGTTGAAACAACTGCGCTGGATAAAATATTTCAAGATAATTTTGGAAATCTGACTAAACTAATTCAAACTCAATCAGAAAAGATAGCGTTGCTAGAAAATCACATGAATGCAAAGGCACTCAAAGGGGAGTTATCGACAATCAAGGAAGAAATCAATTTGATTAAAGATGAAGTAAATAACTTTCGAGTGAACATGAAAGCGAATTTGGAAAGTTTGAAAGAGGTCTTACAACTTCTGTCAAAGCAACAAAATTTCAATTAATCATTCTGGATAAACTGTTTTGAGATAAATACATCTATCTCCTCCTTACTTTTATCATTCTCGGATTTATTTTTTTTTCTCCACTTTTGAATGGTCTCGTTCACTGGCACTGGCTCAACAATTACCAGTCTCTCAAAATAATACACTATTTGCCACTAACTTATGTTCACAATTATTGGACTTTGATATGTTCCCATCTCTTTCGTACTTGTGTACAAAGTAAACTGCAGCTGAGAACTTCAGTTTTGAGACTCCAAAATGACTTTCAGTAATAAATTGTTAAATGTTATGGATCTAAACTTCAAACATTCTCTTTAATTCTTTGCTTGATTGATTCACTTGGTGATTTAACACAACTTCCAGTAATTCCTCAATCTCCAGAATTTGAGAATAAAAACAGTTATCACAAGATAGTATATAAATTTTGTTTTATTTCAAACGCAATAAAAATCGAAATTCACTTGCCTTTTCATTGGAGTTTCATTGATCAATGAGCATATCTTCTCTCTTTCAATGCATGTTCAATTACCTTTGGATCTTTGGAAACATGTGTTTATACTTTCTAAGTAATGAAGAGAAGTCCTGATTTTTGAAAATATCATTTATTCTTGCCTTTGCACTAGGTTGCCAATGCTTGAGAACGAAAAAGCAGCAGAAATTTCAAAATATCGACGAGGAAGGAATAGAAACTCCTAATATACAGCATGTGAGTCCAACTGAATATTTTCATGAAAACAAGAGCGTGGTGGTTGTTGATGATGACGATAAACTTGGAAAACCGCGTCCTAAACTTAACGACAGCTTCAACAATGCTGAGGAAGAAGATCAGGAAGATGACCCGGAATTTGATGCAAGCCTTCCGCTTCAGACTCCTGATTTTAAGGGACGTATCGTAATTGGAGAGCAAAAAACAAGTGCAAGGGCCAATCCCGTTCCCATAGAAGAAGGTGACCAAGAAGAGTACCAAGAATAAGTCTTGACTAATATCAATAAATTAATCGAATTCCAACAATTTTTTGGGAATCTATTCATACGCACAGTGTTGTTTGTTGTAAGATAAAGTATACTGAACTGCATAAATGAATCAAAATAAGTTCTTTTCTTTGTAGCAGCTTGATCGGTAGCAGCATTTCAGTACAATAGTCATTCACAGTGTGCTTGAATATTTTTTGCTTCTATTTACCAATTTGTTCCGCTTCTTTTGGCCTCTCGTTGAATCCGAATTATTAGAATCAATTTGAACAGATAAAATGTGATCCAAATTTTGGGCTGCAGCAAAACAGCAACAACAGAAGAGCTCTTATGATATAATACTTTTTCTAAATACATTTCGCGTACTCATAATTAAGAATTCATAATTTGTAAGCTTTTAGTTCAATTTGATAGAATTCAGAATCCTCATAAAACGAAAAACAGTTTATAAAGAGGTCAATTTTAATTAGAGAAATCAAATAAAATATCCAATTAAGTGGCAGACATTATGCTACCTGCAGATCAGAAGGGTAACGGTGAGAACTCTAGCTTGCTATTTCGACAGAAACAACAGGAATATACTGTAGAAATACGCGAGAAGAAAAAGAGAGATCAGCTTGATCTCAAGAGATGGAAAAAATTAGATGCTAATCAAGACGTTCAAGAGAAAATTTCCATGGAAATTGTATTTCAGACTTAATTTTGATTCAACAGGCTTACATTTGCTAAGGAACTCATAGATCTCCAAAAGACTGAAAAAGTGCTTGTATCTCAATTGGATTCTCAAAAATGGTCTGAAGGCGATCTATTGGCATCGGTGTTAGATCTTCTCATTGTGCTTACCTATCCAAATGGCGCTCAACATCGAGCTCAACTTGTTGAATATTGTGAAGATTCAAAAATACTTGCATGCCTCATCACAATTATGACTGAAAAATTCAAGGAATTTCCTAAACTGCAGTCCAAATGTTGCTGGTGCCTTTGTAATCTCACAGCTCTTGGAGGGAGCTCTAGCAAAACGTGTATCAATGCTGGATTTCTTGATATAATCCCATCAATCATATCTTCCATGGTATCTGAATCAGAACATGAAACTAAATCCAACGAAAAACGTAAAGACGCCGAGGAATTGGTAGAGAATGTAATGATAAAAACATTTCCGTCATAATTTAATATTGTTATTGTCTCAGTGTCTGTGGCTTCTCGCAAATCTTTGCGGTGAAGATTTAGAATTTCGAGACTCGATTCTGAAAAATGGATTTATTGACACGTTACTCAAGGTGATGAAGAAGTTCGAAGGAGATGTCCCCAAGATTAGAACTGCCACATGGCTCCTCTCCAATATTGCAAGAGGAAAGCCTTATCCTCAAATAATTTTGGTAATCATTCTTCTTTTTATCTATATCCTTGAATAATTTTTCATTCCTTTATAGTTCAAACCGATGTTTGCTATACTCGGTAGAAACATATACCTTTATGACGAAAAAATAGTTGAGTCCACGCTGCTTACTCTGCTGAACTTAACAGAAAATCAGAATCCAGAAAATCTTCAGGCTGTATATTCTATCGACATCAACGATCAGATCTGCGAACTTGCTATGAAATCTCAGAACGAGAAAAACAGAACATTGGCATTCAAGTGCTTAAGGAATATGATATATAGAGGAGACCAGGAGATCATAGATGTAAGAGATATTATGTGATCTAATAATATAATTGCTGATAAACTTTGGTTTAGGGACTTTTAAATCAAGGGTTAGTGAAGGTTCTTTTTAATAAACTAGAAGCAAAGGATTCTGGCTCAAAAAGCGAGGCTTTAATGTTTTTATCGAATTTATGTGTCGTTGAAAATGAGGTTCTCTTGCAGAAAATTATCGACACTGGACTGATAACAAAAGCTACAAACTTAATTGCAAGTGGTACCGATGAAAATCGAGTGGATGCTTGCCATTGCTTGAATACGGTCCTGGAGAGAGGCACGTTGAAGCAAGTTGCAGTTCTTACTAATATTAATGTAATCGATGATTTGATGGATAATTTAGCAGCAAATTGGTCGCTGGAGCTGAAAAAAGTTTCTTTGTGGTGCTTAATTGATTTGGTGGAGAAAGGGAAAAAATTTCACTCTGAAATGCCGCATGATGATCCAGCTAACCCAATTATAAAACAAATTATGAGTGCTTCCGGCTATAAAAACCTTGAAGAATTATTGAATCACCCTGACCAAGAAATTTTTGAAAATGCAAGAATGTTAGTGGACGAGCTTATCACACCTCAATTTCATAGCTCAGATGTCATGATGAATGAATAAATTAGTAGGTTGTATCTACTGAACGATGTGAACGAATATTCACACTAGTAGTTTCTGCATTTTTTTTTTTGTAATTAAAATTTATTCAGCAATATAACTGAACCGAGTTTAAGGGCTTTTTAGTTAATTACAATCAAATCATAAGCCAAGATGTCCATGAAAAGTATGGCAACGCCACAAAAATCGAACACAAATAAGTTAAGGTTTGGTTTTAATAAACCTGCGGAGTTAGATCCAGAGCAGGAATTAATTGAGAAGCAACGGAAAGAACGTGATGAGAGACTACAAGTGAAGCTCGATCTACTTGATAAAGAGTTCTTGAAAAACCAATTGGAAAATAGTCTTGCAGGATCTCAAGACAGTAAGAGCAACTTTCAAGTAAATCATTTTCGAAAATCTCACTGTAAAACATGACCTAGTTGCGGAGTCTTTTCGATCAATTGCATACACAAAATGTGAAAAAATCGAAAGAAATAGTGCTTTTGATGGATCAGTTAACAGATTTCGAAACAGAGTCGAATCCTGGAATGCGTCACACAACTGGAAGTCGCCAGCATAATCGAGCTACATCTTCTACAATTGGTCAACACTCAGCAGTGAATCATTTCATGGCAGAGGAGCTTCAGCTCAAAGAAAACGAGCTTCTTGAGCAGGAGGAAATGTTGCAGGACGATTTGGAAAAGGAACAATTCATTACAAAATCTCTAACACAAAAAATGAGAGCAATCGAAAAAGATAAAGTAATTTTGTTGAATATCGTTCACGAGTAGGTCTAACAGAAAACAGATTTTAATGGCCGAGAGAGTAACGGAACTAAAATATATCCTCGAACATGCGGGGAAAAAATTTTCTGACATCGAAATCACTTCAATTATTGCAACACGAAATGGGGTAAAATTATCATTCTTTTTTCACTTAGGATTTACTGGCTTCTTTAGCGAGAGTCTCTGCAGCAATATCAGCACACTCAGAAAAAAGCAATGAAATCGCAGACAAATGATCACAATCTGCAGGTGAAATTAATTGGATTGCAAGCAGAAGAGCATGCCAGCTTACTGGAAGAGAGAGCCAAAATGTCTGAGATTTTGCTCAAAATAGATGTAACCAACACAATTTATAAGCATAAAAGTTTGACTCAAGTCTCATAGGAAAAGAAGAAATTAGCTGAAGAGGGATTAGAAAAGATCGAACAACTTTCTCTGTACCACGAAAGACTTCTTGAGAAAAAATCATTTTCAACCAAACTCTCAAGTATAATAAATGTATTAGAGGAGCTTGAAAGGTTTTTCCAAAATTTGTAACTGCTCAATGTAAATATGACCTTTTTTAGCCAGTACTTCCCAGCACCAGTGACATTGGCGACTTCTCAGAGCGCTCCTACCAAAACAGATCCAAAGAGAAAAATATTTTTGAAACAAAGTTCGTTGGATTCGTCGAAATCGCTTCAAAGAGCGCTGTGGTTTTCTCCAGCAAAAAAGAAAGCAGATTTTTTTAATCTAAAACCTATTGGCTCTTCGATGACTTTGATTCCACCGGAGAATCCAGAGGCTAAATTGCCATCTGAAGTCCTTAAAGACAAATCGCATATTTTCTATAAAATTCAAAACTTTTCTGAGGCTCACCAAGAAGGAGCAAGTGTTCTTGTTGACAAATTAATTGAAAAATTTCGCGAACTGACTTCCAAAGAGCAGAGCTTGAAACAAGAATATGAAAATTTGGCCGAGCAGGTATTGTTATTTCCATTCGTCGATTGCTTATCTCGGCTGGGAATTAGAAACTAAGAAAGGATACTGAAAATGATGAACTCCGTCATGAAATACTTAATTTGAAGTCCAAGTTTGGAATATTAGATAATGACTCTGCTTCGGGTCAGCAAAACCGATCGAAATCCAATAGTGTAGAAAGCAAAACGGAAATATCACCAAGGCTTTCTCAATTCAAACGGCAAGCATCTCAAGCAGAGAAACCTGAGATTTCTCAAACTCCGAAAGCGATACAAAATCGACAATTGATTGAGCAGCTCCTATTCACTAATGATGACTCAAGTGCTATACAAGGTTTCCAACAAAAGATTGAAGAAGCCCAAAGATTTATTGATAGAGCCTATTTCGAACCCTTAGAGCTGATCCACAGGTAAGTAGGAAGAAGAATATGAGGCCTGAGTTTATTTTTTGGAAGATTTGCGAAGAGCATGCACATTATTGAAAAGGAGAGTGGGAAGATGATTCCTCATGAACTCCGAAGCTTATTAACAACAATTCCCACTTTTCAACCAGCGACCGAACCTTTTAGTAAAGCCACAAATGTGGATACAGAAAGTACTCTGCCTCACTACACCGTTAATTAACATGATTCAGTTCTTGTCACCCAGTCGCATGAAAATGCATCAAATGAATACTCAGAAAATATGGAGTTATCTCGAGAATTTCTGCCAAGAGATACAGGGAAATGCTTGCTATCCATAGCAGAGGCTGTTCTAATTTTCAAGGAAATACTTGGAGCATCTGAAGCACAAGCAGAACTCTTCGAAAGTATTATTCAGAATGTAACTTCCTATTATATGAGCCAATGCTAATAATGATGAATAATAATATTTCAAAGAATCAAATGATTCGAAACTTCGTCACCATTGAAGAAATATCGAGCTATTTTATAGAATGCAAGAATTCAACAAAATCAAAAGAAGAAGGTTGAGTTATCTCCTCTTTCAGGTTGCCATAAACTTAATATTATAGGCATCGAAAAAGCGCTTGGAAACTCAACAAAACTCTTTGAGATCGGCGCAAAAGTTATGCTTTCTAGAATTAATATCCTTTATAACCGCTATTGCGAGCTGTTTAGAATTGCATCTGATTTGATCAGAGATAGTACGAAATCAATTAGAGTGAGTTGTTAACGTACTTTTTAGCTGCATTGGCCACAGAGGTTGAAGAGAGATTTATCACATCGAGAAATGAGTCATCAAGATCCCAAAACAATTCAAATCCTCCTATCTCCAAAGAAAAGAAAGTAGAATGGAAGATGCCTGAAGAATTCAAAGTGCTTCAGCAGAAACGTGTCATTGAAATATGCTCGAGAAGAGGTTATAAGCACCCTCTGGTGACTGAAGAAACCCAAAATGACGAAGAAATGCTGCCTCAGGGAGCAAATGACACCAAGAGAACTTCAGCCAAAGGTGCCACTGAGCTTGATCAAATGAAGGCGCAAGTTGCTCAATTGAAAAACAGCTACCAAAGAAAAACGTACTAATTGTTAAACTTGTTTGCCCATTAACGGATGATTATAAAAATAGAATTTCTTCGCAGGGAGAAAGGGGGAAAACTCCTACCCAACAACCAAAAATGTTGGAAACACCTTGGGATTTCAACAAAGCTGAAGAGGTACAGATCAAATATAATTGGCTCCAATATGAATTCTTTGGGAAAAATAAGGAGTATATTGAAACTGAAAGACAGACGATTCTAGATTCCGAACAGAAGCGAATCCAACAAAGAAAAATTGAACAGGATGAAAAGCAAGGGATCTCTCAGCCTGCTCCTAAGATTACAATGAGCTCTGAAGTCTATCGCTTGTATCCCCCTCGCATGGTCGACCACAAAAGAAAAATCATAGAAAATGCTAATACCCTTTCTCAAATCCAAAGCAGTAGCTTCCCTCTTCTTTTCTCCTTTTCATAATCGTCTTTATTTCTTACCAGTACAACATCACGTCCTCTCCCAAAATAATAACAGGCCACAGACTTCTCGAAGATTTACTGCTGAGAATACTTTTGAAAAATCAACTCTTTCACCAAGGGGATTGTCTTATGCATTTCATCATTCACCAAATTACGCAAGTTATGAGAGTAACTTTAATATTCGTACTTTGTTCCCTGAGTCATCACCTTTTTTTGTAGGACTTATGACGTCAGGATCGGCTACGAGCAGAACGAGTGAGAGAAAATTTTTTTCTCCATCCTATAGCAGATTACCAAGTGCGATAAAAACCCCTTCTTCAAATGAAACCCATCTCCGGAGCAGTTCCAACAAGAAATTTGAGCTAAAACTCCAAAACTATAAAATGGGAAGAAAAAGTAAAAATCCGAAGATTAAAATACTCAGGTTTGGATCGGCGACTTCTGAATTGACAGCACGTACATTGACAACAGCGTCGGACGTTCTCGAAAATTATGGAAACATTTTAGAGAGTAGTGATCTACGCCAGCCAATGACTCAACGTAATCAGTACAAAATCAAGAAATTCCCATTACACAAACGACTGCACTCTCATGGCGTACCTTTCCCCGACGTTGAATCTAGATTTTCTGATGTCTATTCACCTTCGTTATTTTCTACCGACAGAGACACTAAGACACCTAATCCTGAGGGACAGCAACTGATTTAATTTCCATTGATTTAATTTCATTTTTTATTTCTAATGTTGAACACATGGTATCTATTACTAACTCTATAGATATCTCTCGTTTCATTGCTCATCTAATCGCATATATTAATTATTATGTTTTAGTCTGATTAGCGCATTTAATCAAACTAGATGCATGGAATAAAACACCGTGAAAACTTGAGGCTTCAAGTTGTTAGTATTTAAATCACACATTAACGTACGCAGAGCAAGCTTATGAAATTGAATTCTATTGAAATTTTGATCGCGTTTCCCGTAATTCTTTAAGCCGAAGCTTCTCCCTTTCCAACTCAATTTTTTGGGACTCTAATTTATAATTGAGATAGGCTCTTGGAAGACCGTTTCCGAGTCCATAAAAAAAGATTAAAGTAACCACCAAACCCACTGCCCATTTTATCTTTCTTTTTATAGATAACTTGTCGGCAGCTTTTTTAAGGTTCGAGGATGCAAAGCCTCCAAGGCCCTCAAGCTTCTCTTTCCCAGCTCCAAGCTTATCGGTTCCAAAACTTTTGGAATCATTCAAAATTTTTTGAGCGTACCCAGCTAGATCGTCTTTACTCTTTAGCAATGAATCTTTTACGTTAGCTTCTTCTACCCACTTCACACCATCTTTTATTTTTTGAGGGATTTTCTCTTTTGCATAATTAGTGAAGGATTCTATGTTGGCTAGGTCAATTAACTTTTTCAGATTTATATTGCTGTCACTTGCTGTTTGCTGCTCCTGGTCTGTCGCGCTTGTTGAATTTTGTTCTTTCTTAGGCTTTTGTTCATTCTTAAAATTTTGTTCTTTTAGTTGTTCTTTCGATTCTGCTTTCTTTCTATATCCTAGCAGCTTTTGAAATACATCAGTTCTAAAGTATCTATTCTGGGCCTTTTCTTTGCCTTTTTGAAAGACCTTTGCGTTCTGCTTGATCTTCTCAAATATTCGCTTCATTAGTTTTTTTCTTTTCGAATACCTTAAATTTATTTTATTATTAGAATGAGTTCTTTAAACTGTTATGTAATATCGTAATCCAAATGATGGCTTGATTTAGAGTAGTAGAAAAGTCCTATCCACTTACTCAAAGGAATACAGGTTTGAGACGGAAAGATATTGAAAACTGATAATTAGCCTGATTGTCTCGCAATAAAATTTGTTGTATAAGCTGTTCTAATTTATTATTTATTATAGCCCACATATCTAGGAGGTAGGATCTATGTTTTGAATATATTCAAGAAGAGTTTATTGTCATACTACTTGAGTAGTTATTCATTTAAAAAAATTACATCGGCTTCACAGTGCCTTTTTGCAATAACTATTCCATTTTCTTTTACAAACAAAGCGTTAAATTTAATGATATATAGCCCGACTCTCTGATGGAGATTCATCAAATTGATAATTTTGTTTCGGCAATCCATCACCATTAGGGTTGAATTGAATTGTACGAGGAGACAACATGCGAGTATTTTCTTTATTTGAGGTTACACTTTTTGGACTCTTAGTATTCGATAGGCTGAATGATGCTTGTGATTTGGACGTCATTGGTTTGAAAGTTACTCCTCTCTCCTGATTTACCTTCGCTTCTAATGCCGAAATTTTATGTTTACGCTTCTTTCCTTCTTCATATAATCTATTGAATGCTTCAAGGTTGGACTCTTTTTGTATTAATGGCCTCGTGATTTCTTGCAGAGGGTCATCATGAAGAAGAGTCGATTGGCTTCTTCCCTTAAGGACCTTTCCCAGCTGACTGCGAGGACTTTGTCCACCAGGATTTTTACTGCATCGTGTAGTCTGTGCGGCTGACTCTCGATCTTGTTCATCAACCTCCTTCAATAAATCTGGAATTCTCGTTAAGATACCATCATTTTTCATAACTCTGTTTTTGTTTTTATTCTCATAGTCTGCAGTGAATTTCTGGGGATGGAATGTGCATTCAGAACGCTCGTTTTCCTTAATTTTTTCAGCTTTTATTTTGTCCAAAGATCTTCTTACACTATCTTGATACAATCTATCTGCTGCGTCTGAATTTTTTCTGTTGAGCGTTCTTTGAGAGACTGGAGAGGAAAATAGTTGAGGTTTAAAGGTGCACTCAGCTAATTCTTGGGCTTTTAAAGATTCCTTCTGCAAGAGTAGGGTATGTTGCTTGGATTGAAAATCTTTGTAGAGACGCTCAGAGACAATCGCCGACTGGTATTCTGGTGACTCACATCTGGGAGTTGAAATTTTACCTCTATTAGTAAGGCTTAGATCAGGCTGAAAAGTTGCGCCTTCTAACTCTTTGTTTTCTCTGCTCAGTTTTTGGAGATCTTTGCTTGGAGTTTTTATTTTTGAAAGCCTCTGATATGCAGGTAAATTTTCCATTGAAGCTTTCGGACTTGAATGATATTTGTTAATTTTTGGAGAAAATGTGCACTCTTTAAGTTTATTCATCTGAGCTATTTCAGACTTGATCAAGCGATTATGTTCTTGGGTTATTCTTGCATTATAAAGCTTGTTAAACCTTGCCTCCGAGGTTGGATTGATTTGCGAAGTTTGTTTAGTTCCATCAGCGTTTTTAGAGTTATTTATATTCGTCTCTTCTTCAAAAGGTTCGGTACATGCCCCCTCATCTTGAAGATCAGGCGACTGCTTTCCTCGATTGTAATCAATATGATTGAATTCTGAAACCTTTGAATGATCATCTATTTTCAGCCTGTTACATTTGTCAACAATAAAAAAGAGTTACCTATTTGGAGACTCCGTGTTCTTTCTTGTAAATTTTTTGGTTTTTCTTGAAGATTATGAGTATCAGTATTGGTTGATTCCAATTCTTGAAGGTTATTTTTTCTGTGTATTTGGAGTTCGAATTGGTTAGATCCAATCATTTCTGCTGCACTGAACTTCTTCGTTTGTGAAATGGGTGAAGAGGAGATAGAGAGATAATTGTATTGGAACCATTGGTTAAAAACTCGAGACGATAAATCATACAGATCAGATGCACTTAAATTTTGCAAAAAATGAGCGAGTGCGAAAATAATGGTTTTGTTCTCAGCTTCTGTTTGGATGGTCGTTAAGAGGTCGTCGGTGTTATCATCCGTTGTCAAACCTATATCTTGCAAATACTTCAAAAAGAGATCAACCTTTGACATTAGATATCTGCTTGGCGCTTGCAACTATAATTATGTCAGCTTTGAGAATAAATTTTAGAGAAATATCTGTTGACTTAAAAAACCCTTCGAATATTTTGGTTCTTATTATTCTTAACTGACAACTAAGGAATCAAAGTTAAAGAATAAGCCCTAATTTGTAAAACGAATTAGACGTTAAATAATGGCTGAAGACTTAAAAAGTGCGAAGTGGCTCTCTAATTCTAACCTAGTCAACATTACTTTTTTTATTGATGTGCTGCTTTTTTTCTCAAAATGAAATGCTTCATAGTAGATTAGGACTTAAGTTCTTCGGTCAATTTTAAAAAATTTTGCTCAGATGGGCTTATTTTGAATTGGATTTCTCATACATATTTTTCATGGACTGAGAAGAAAGTATAACTTCATCTCAATAAGACACAAACTTAATACAAAAAAACGAAAAGTTTTAGCCTCAAAATAATTTTCTTGTTTCTCTTTATGTAGTCATGTCTTTTAATGTGTTGAGAAACGAGAATCTAACCTACTGGATTTCATAAATTCATTTTCCCAGAGACTAATCATTTTGCTTTTGAATTTTTCAATGCATTCGTTGTTGGAACGTTTTAAGTTTATCATTGAACTTTTTTTTCAATTAGAATTCTACTTCATTATGTTCATATGCAATTAAAGTGAATACGCACTCAAATACACACATAACTTCTAATCCTAGTTGTTACTTCTATTACCGAAGAAGTAGGCAAGAATTTCTAGAATTCTTAAAAAGAGGATGATGATATCGACATAGATGATAATTGCTCCAATAATATAATCATCGATGCTGAGTTCGTACGTCTTGCCTCCAATAATCAGCTGAGTGTCATAGAGCAGGTAAAATCCGTACAACACAACCACGGCCAAAGAGACAATTACGTGGAAAAGTGGGCTACTTGTGAACAGCTCGAAAATGATGAAGAGAGTGATCACACAGGAGAAAATGAAGAGAGCGCCTCCATGCATCGTGAAGTCTGTTTTTGTGGTGCAAGCATAGAGGGTAAGCGCAATCGTCATTCCGCAAGTCATGAAAGCTGCCATCAACACTAATTTTCCCAAACCTGCCTGCTGATAGGCAGCGCAGACTGTAGCGACCAGCCAAGCTTCTGAAAGAGTGAAGAGGGAAAGCAGAATATAATTTGTCGGAACTGCTCGAGCCAGATTTCTGAAGCAGAACACCGCTATCATGGTGACAATATTAACGACCAGCATCACCCAGAGAGTCCAAGAGTTCTTAATCAAAAAGGCTCCGAAGCCACTTGTTGTACTTCCCATTGCAAACATACTCAGAAGCGAAGTAAAAAGGAGTTGCACGCTGATAATGGCATAGACTTTCTGAACGAATCCTTTTCTCACGTTAAAATCTCCATCTTTGATCAGAGTACTTCCATCATATTGCTGTTGGTATTCGAGATCCATGTTTTTTTGCAATATTTTTCTATTTCGACTTTTAATTCCTATTCGAATTATTAAATAGAAAATTCATTTCGGGGTTAAGTATTGCATTTATAATATCGATTCTCATACTCTATCAGAATTGATAATAGATGCGCCCCTCAATCGAAAATGCTTTTAAATTATTTGCGAATGTGAGAAGAGCAAGGCCGTTGACACAATTGAAGAGATTATTTTTATTGAGAATAGTAGACTATTGAAATACTTTTGTGCACAGTCCAGATTTTCCATCAGATATCACATCATTTCCGGAAATTTCTACCGAGGTTCATACATCGAGAAAGTTTCGATTTAGTTTCATAACAATGCAGACCAGATGAATTTACTGTATTCGTCCTTAAACAATTTTCAAAACCTTTAATATTGTAGGACTAACTAATAGATCGTGAGTTGAATATTTTCAAGCATTTATGTTTTGGGGGATTTTTATTGAAATTCAGTCGCAAAGTTGCCAATTGCTTCAAATAAATCCTCTACAAACGAGAAACACCTGATGAGTCGGTTCCTCAATATTAGCGACTAAATACTGCGATGGCTTTATTTATTCTCTACTTTGTTACTCTAGAACAAGAGTTTGAATACTCACCTCTGTTAAAGCTAAGTTATTTCTTCAAGCTCCAAGCTCCAAGCTCCGTCTGATATCCTCAACTTTTTTTCCCTCATGCATTGGTTTTGACCCAACTCACTATTACAACTGTAATCATCGATCAGAATCGATAAATTACACTGAGAGTTTTTTCCTTTTTAAAATTACAGATTATAATGACGAAGTCCTAAGCGAGTAGATCTCATTTTTGAATGAGAATCAGAATGGAAAGAGCAATACTTACAATTCAAATTGCAGAGGTTTCGAACCAGTAAGGAGATACTGAATCTGTGATAATTTTTTTAAATTTTCAAATTTGTAATGAGTTTTATCTCATTGCAATGAGATTGAATAAGTACATCATTTCTAATTCTTTCCTCCATTTATGCTGAAATTCACTATAGAAATTGCAATCTCTACTTTTCATTAACGACACGACAATTACCAATAATAATTTATTCGTTAAATAAAAAAGTTCAGTTATTACATTTCAAATCAGATTATTTGAAATTCTATTGAATTAGTTTAAATAAATATATTTATTCAATATCAAAAAATCACGTCGTCTCAATGAACTATCATAGCCTCCGAGAGCTGAAGAAAATTAGTGAAAATTTGGATCCCCGAACTCATCAACACCAAAAAGCTGCTCCAATTCCTAAATCACTCACGAACCTTAGCTTTACAAGAGAAACTGGGACATCTCATAACAATTCAGTACCATTAGCAAATAACAGAATATTTGGAAAGGAGTTATCCAACCTTCCAGATATCTCAAAGAATCGCCCAAATATATTGGAAAATGGAGTAATTCTCGATTATTCTGGCTTCAGACACCTAACTTGTCCTTTTCTGATATATAGAAAATGAATCGCTCTCAGAGTACGCTATCGATAGCGATGAATCCCAACGGTCCCAAGCTAATTACTCAACGTAGTACTCAAAACATTCATTCCTCTCGTGTCAATGTTTCGTGTTCTCTCACGGCAAACGATCAGCCTAAGTCACTTAACAATCTCTCCAATGGCTCGATAGTCTTAGACCAAGGTCAAGCGGGCTCCACGATTTTAAATGGAGATAATCAATCGAAACGCTTAATTTCGGAACCTTCCAATGGGAACTTAATAAATCCCGCACTGCCTCGACCAAAAACCTCCAGTCGCCAATTGCCCAAAATTGCTCTCACTCTTGAGATGGATCAGTTCGACATCGACAATTTCCACAATATTCAGCTTGTTCCTGAATATGCCAAGGAGATTATGAATTATACGAAGAAGACTGAGGTTGGAGCTTCCTTCTTATCAATGAAAAATTAACTAATCTTTTTTGATAGGATCAGTATGTGGTGAAGAATACGTCAATGCCCACTTTCCAGAAGGAAATTACAGAACAAATGAGAGCCGTTCTCGTCGATTGGCTTCAAGATGTTCATTTGAAATTCAAATTAAGACCCGAGACACTCTTTTTAGCGGTCAACATGATGGATCGTTACATTGAAAAGGCGACTATCACAAGGAAGAGACTTCAATTAGTAGGAATCACCTGCTTGTTCATTGCTGCCAAATATGAAGAAATCTATCCTCCTCCTCTCAAGGACTTCGTTTACGTGACTGATCGTGCTTACAAGAGAGAAGATCTTCTGGATATGGAAGGAAAAATCATAAGTGCGCTTCAATTCAAGCTCACTGTACCAACTTCCTTATTCTTCTTTGAAAGATTTGCTAAAGTTGCAAAACTTTCTGAAAAAGCCGCCATGTTAGGAAGATACATTCTGGAATCAAGCTTGCTGGAATTCAAGACGATGAGATTCAATGCAAGTAGCCTCGCTACAGCTGCTGTTTCCATCGCTTCGAAAGTAGAAAGCAAAGAAGGCTGGAATAAAACTATCTCCAAAAGTCCTTCAGCTGAAGATAAGTCAACCCAAGAATGCTCTTCAGAGTTGCTAGAAATTATCAAATCAAACGAAAAACGCAACCTGACAGCAATAAGAAGGAAATACTCTACAATGAAATATCTTGAGATTGCTAGAGTGAATCTCAAGTCACTTTGAGAGGAAGCTCAAAAGATGAGACATAAACTCTGAAAAACTATGTAATTCTAAAATTTATTTTATATTTCAACTCTGCCCTCAATACTCTATGTTATATGTTTCCAAAATTTGTTTGAGTTTTGTGGAAGACTTTTCTCGTGCCTCTTAGCCTTAGAAAGTTAGGCAAAAGGTTTTTTTTTCAATTTCATCTTGTTCAATAGCCGATCCTTAAATAAATTTGAAAATGTGAACTAATCCTGGATAGAGAGATATCTTCATGTAGAAAGCTGTTTGCTGCATGTGAGTGTTCGCATTTATTAAAATATTATTCTCGCTTACGAAATCAAGATTTGCATGAATTTAAAAGAGAAGAATAGAATCTCATGTTCTTTTACTTCCAGTAAGGTAGACAGACGAATAAGATTTATTAGGCATTAGAAAAAGGACTAAATAGCTTTTCTGAGCTTGGAGATTTTAATTTTCCTGGGCTCTTCTGAGTCAAAAATCTCGTGTTAATAATTCCCATAAAATTGAACTTCTTCTCAGTTTCAGTATGCAGGTTTTTTCGATACTCGTGGAGTTCAGAATAGGAGCTGAAACTTCCTCTATCTCTGGAACCTGAACGGGATCGACTTGGATTTTGGTTTGATCTGACGCTTCTTGAATGGAAATGGCTACCATACTCGCTTGATTCATGTCTGTTTCCTAAAAATCTCGATGGAGGTGAGTAGTAAAGCTCTCCGTCCTCCCCTCGTTTGAGATTTGGCCAGAAGGTACATTGATCAAGTTCAGCTTTTTCGAGCTTTTCTTTTTTCTCTTGCAGAGCTTTCTTCTTTTCTGCTAACCAGTTCATATTCTTGCGGTAGACAGTATCATCTGCGATCGTAAAGTTGGGTCTGGGTTGCAAGCCGAGTTCTTCTTCCTCTTCGCTCGCAACAACGCCGAGAAATTCTGCCCAATCTTTACTGTTCAACACTTTTATTTGGGGGTTGGCTATCAGCTGTTGCCGGTCAAGTATCAAGTATTCTTGAGATGGTGTCATTGCAAATACTTTCTCATCTCTCATCTTTGCAGAGTACGCCAGACTCTCCCAGGCATAATGTGAAGGGCCCGCTTTTGGTGTATTGTACGGATTTAATGAAGTCGAAATTTTTGCATTTTTCAATGATTGAGTGGCATCTCTTCCTTTTGGGGTCTTGGAACTCTGATTTTGAGTTTTTTGAGTGGCCATTTCTCGAAATTCTTTCAACGTAAGAGGCTTCTTAGAACTTTGTGGAGATTTTATTTGTCTGTCAGGTCGTCTAGCTAGAGCCATCTCATGTGCTTTCTTCATCTGGGTTGCTCTATCATGGGGTTCTGAGACTGCTCCTTGAACTTTCGGAGTTGGTGTTTCTTTGTTTTGGAAAGTATTTATCGAAGAAGCGGCTTTGTATTCTTCGGTGTTTGGCTGCAACGAATGTTTTCCACTTGATGGAGTCGCAGCAGACTCACTCTCTTGCATTTTTGACTTTGATTGTTTAAGGTACATCCTAGCGAGAGAACTGGTTGGGGTCTTTGCTTCCCTCTTCTGAGAACGTGGAGTGCTTCCTTCTTTTTCTGAAAAATTCACGGAGACATGTTCTTTTTTGTCAGAACTTATTCTTAATGGGGCTTTTTGAGCTGGTGAATCTTGATTGCTACCTTTTATCTCAGGCTTACTATGCCTCCGGTTCTCTCTAAGATGAGTATCAGGAGGAATATCTCTAGCCCTAACTTCAGTCCGTTGCTGCTGCTTCATCCTATGAAATCTCTCTAGTTCTGAATATGAGTTTAAAAGTTCTTCTTCAGCTGCTTGCAAAGACTGGAGGTGCCTGTCAAACTCATCCATCTCTTGTCTTAGTTTGATTTCGTTAGCATCATCTTCTCTTGTGTAAGACTCTCGAATACCACTACGTTTGTCACTCTCTTGGCGACTTTTCTTCACTTCTTTGATAGAATCCCTTGGCATCCATTTATTCTCTTTATTTTCGGGGCTCTTTTGCTCTGGCTTGTCATCTGTAAACTCGAAAGGCTCTCCTTCGAGACGATATTCTTTTTTCCCACTTTCGGTTGAATTCTTTTGTTTTGGAGGTTGATCCTTCTCTCCTGTTTCTTGGTTGGAGACTTGCTGAGAGTAATATTGTTGTAAATAGGTCTCGATGTTGAAACCTTTCTTTTGAAGCAGGTCTACAAGTTTAACATTCACTTGCTTGGGCACAATATGATCAGGTTGCTTCAGCTCTAACAGCTCTAAGAGTCTCTTTCTATTTGTTTCAGGGTCCTCTCTTCCTAAAGAGTCTGAGTGATTCTCCGATTCCAAAGTATGCTCTGATACAGCTTCAAGAACTGCATCCTGTCTATAATCAGAGTAGTAAGTCTCCGGGCGATATTCGACGGGATTGTCCTCTTCATCATAACCCTCCACGTGTTCAGCATCAAACTGCTCTGAAGGAAATCGTTGAGCTAATCTAGATTGAATGAATTATATTGATCAAACTACAAATACGGTTGGTTGATTTACTGTTGGTAAAGCGAAGCTACTATCCTATCTTTTGGGGGCTGAGTTTTATTGGTATCCTGCTGTTCACTGACGATATTGCTATCCAGTCTTCCTTCTTCCTCCTCATTTCCAGGGATTTGAGATTCAGCGGTTCTGTAATGAAATTCAATGCCTTTATGCTAACAGGACGTTATTAAAAACAACAGATGAAAGCTAAGTTTACTGGCTCTCGTTTTTCATTTTCCTCTTTTTGATTGTTTCTCGCTTGAGCCACCGAAGTTTCAAAATCAAACTTGGTTTTTTGAGCAAAATTAACCAATGAAAGCATCTCAGATTAAATTACATTTGCACCCTCTGTGGGAGAAATCAAGCCTTTAGATTGTTCTCCTCCGATGCTTGAAAGATTCTATGAGAAAGTATTTATAATGTCTGGATTGGCTACAAAAAGAAGACCTCTTTTCTCATCTCATTTGACGTATTCTGCTTGTCTTGATAATCTTCATTTGATTTGAGAAATTGAGATGTTTCAAATCCTTCAGGAGACGTAGGAAAATTATCGTTTGCTTGTTTGGGTTCAGTCCGATGAGCTGAATAGACATCATTCGAAGGGTCTTCAATACGTATTTCTTGATTTCTCCTGTGAGTTGTTTCGACCTGCTTTGAAATATCTTTCTCCTCTTGTTTTACTGATGCAAAAGGCAAAATTGTTGCAGAGGTTTGTGCTTCAAAAAGGAAAGATTTATGTTCTTTGTTGCCCATTTAAAAAAATAGCAAATACTTTTATCAGTATTCATATGTTCTCTTGGACTTGTTTTAGTAGAAAGTTTCTTTCCTTTCCCAGGGGATATATCACTGTTTTGCTCGATAATCCTGTTAATCATCTGCGTTATTTGTCCCAACTGCGCGTGTGTGGTTTGAACTAGCTCACTGATTTCTGCTCTTTTCGCCTCATAGTTCCTTTGCAGCGGCTTTTTAGATTAGCATGATAATCTGCGAAGATCAAGTTGTTACTTTGTTCAAACCTTTGGATAGATTTTGATCAGCTGACTAAACAGGATAAATATGATACGGGGATAGAAATTTAAGCATACTATATTAAATGTAGACTGGATCACATGACCTTGCGATACGTTTTTATTGCGTATCTCATCTGGCTGTCTCGTTATGTTCTCCGTTGAGACTCTATGTTCACTTTCCCCTGCTTAAAGGTGATGAGAAAGATTACCAAATAAATTGGTTTACAGCGGCCGTTTTGAGACGTTCCTGGGCTACCGAACAGTGGTTTCTCTTTGAGATTTTGGGATGACTTCATTTTTCACAAATTTAATTGCAGAACGTGATAATTTCTAACAGACTTCGAATCTTAACATAGTTTCAAATGTTCTAACTTAATCTTGTTGCAGATGGATGAATTTATTTTCAACTTGGAACGTTAAGAATCGTTTCCAGACATCTTTCTCGGATGGATCTATGTACGTTATGTAATACTATTACTACTAGAAAGAGAATTGATACTACAAATATACATTATGAATTCCACTTTCTCACACATTCTTACAAAGAAATAAGATTATCTTTCTCGCTCTATGTAAACCGCACACAACAAAATACCTTTCTTTGCGACATTCTTCTGAATAGCTATTTGATGTTAATATTAATGAGAATTCACAGCAAAGGCTGATGTAATTTGAAATATTCAAAACACCGATATGAAGCCTCCAATCGAATTGTTAAATCCATTATTGAAAACTAATGTTGCTTTTAAGTGCTTCTCAAAGAATTTGCTTAGATCGTAGCTTGAAAAATAAACTGACAGAGTTCGCAATTATTAAATTAACTTTTGGGCAGTGAAAGGCACTTCCAACAATTCAACGGAAAAGAGTTAATAAAATTGTTCTTTTATGGGTTCAAGCCCAAAGAACAACTCTTACATCTTGAGGCATCACTTATTTCCTAACAAAGTAGCCCTACTACAGCCATCTGACAAAAAAAAGAAATATTTTTCATTGGTTTCATCCTTAACTAGTTTTACATTCAAAGTTATGGTTAAGCTCTTTCTAAAGTTACCTATTCATGTAAGAGAATAGGATTCTGTGACACTCCAACAGTACATAGCTAATCATCAATCAATTAAAATTGGTTTATAATGTCTTCAAACGACAGCAGTTTCTTTAAATTGCCATTATATTCTCATCCACTTATTTCACTTCATCATATACTATTTTTCATGATTGCTTAGCTGTTATGGACTACACACATCATAATGCTCTTGGATCATTGAGTGAGCTGAAACTCATTATTTGAAAGTAGGAAACTGCCTCTCCAAATCCCAGATGATTAAAATCAATATTTAATTATTCCGTTCGACAGATTTCGAAGCCGGATCACCACTGTAATTCACACTTCTTTTAAAGGAGTTTTAAGAAGAAGAATATTTACATGGCTCGAATCAAATTTATTTGATCAATTCCATCAACTAAGTTTTCGATGTTTAATTGAGAAAGTTCTTAGCTCCTAAATTATTTCGAATCAACTAATAACATTCTTATGAGTGCCTTGGCCTGACTTAATTTCTCGAAACCTAGCTATGCTTGAGGAGGGCTCACAATGCAATGAGCTATTTAAGTGTCTCAGTGTGGAAGCTACAAAAACAGCAGATAGGTGTTCTACCAAAGTTAATTTCGCTCTGCAGAGCAATAAAGAATAGAACCAGCATTCCTCTTTAATTGATAATATAATTTCTTGTTCATTGCTCTAATTTTTGTGTTGATCAGAACAGCAACTCTTTCTACTCACGTCAGAATTTGCAATAGTTCTAGCTACAATTATCTTCCACAACCCTGTCAGCTTTATAATAGCGAAATGTGTTGAAAATATAGTCTATTTCTCACAAGATGCTATTTTGCTAAATTTCTTTTTCGGTACTTCGAAAATACTTCAGTGAAGTTAATTTCTAATTGAAAATTGTACTGCAGTTTTTTTTAAAGTGCATTAAATAAAATAAATTTATGGCAATAGCTGTGAATTAAAATTCTTCTCAAATTACCTCCAACTTTATGAATCCTGACACGAGTCCTCCTTCTAACATCAAAACACCAAAAAAGAAAACCCGAGCGCCTAAAAAAGGAAGCAGTGCAATACCCGCGTTCTTACTCAAGACATATGAGATCCTGGAAGTAGAATATTGAAATGGACGACATTTTCGTAATATTGGTTTTTTAGAACTCAAACTTTGCATCAACAATATGCTGGAACAAGGAAGGAACGGCTTTCATTGTTAAAGACATCAACGACTTCTCCAATCAAGTGCTTCCGCGCTACTTCAAGCACAATAATTTTGCCTCTTTTGTCAGACAAGTATCTATTTTAGCAACGGTCTATTCATCTGTGAGTATCTAGCTAAATCTGTACGATTTCCACAAGATACGCCATGAGAATAATGAAAACGAATTTTGGCACAAGCTCTTTCGGAGAGGCTCAAAGTAATTATTTGGTTGCCAATGAAGAAAAAAATAACTGGGACTTTTAACGAAGGCATCTGCTATCAGAGATAAAAAGGAAGACGATAGACAATCTCTCCATGGATGATAATGGATTGGCGCAGAGTGAATCAGGAGAGGGCAATGGGATGGAACCAATCTCAAATCAAATTTCCTATGATACGATTCAACTTCAACAGCAGCAATCCCAACGACAGGAATATGCTTTAAAAAATAATGCTGCACCAAACATTTATAATCCCTCTCAGCAGTTTAATTTCTCGATGCAATTAAATAAACCCGAAAATACAATGCAAATGAGACCAGAAAATAACTTTATCGTCGATCGGACCACACCAACTTCGTCTGCGATATCGGAAGAGGTTTGATTTGTGAAAAAAGCTCGACTCTTATGGATTCGTTGGGTATTTAGATTCTTTCCATACAAAAAAGAATGGGCGATCTTGAGAGTTCAAATCAAAGGATCATACATCAAAATAATGATCTTATACAAGAAAATAAACTACTTTGGGGGGAGCATATGCGAAACAAGTACGAATGAAAATTTCCTTTTTTCATCTCTTCTAACAATTTGTTTTCCTCTTTCTGTTAGAGAAAAGAACGACAAGAAAATTGAAAATTTGATGTTTTTCATTTTTTCGATGGCAAAGGCAGCAGGGGAAAATCCAAGCCTTCAATCAGGTTGGCACATTAGAGAAAGATTGCCAGAGCTAACCTTTTATCAACTTAGACAATAACGCTCCGCTTGCGCTCACAGATGAATTTGAATCAACAAAGATGAAGCTAGAGTTGGGCAAAATCGAATTTCAGGCACCCACGATGAATGAGGTGATAATACTATTACAGAATCATTCTGATTTATTTCTTCTGTTTCAAAGACAATTGAATTGTTTAAAGATAAAGAATTGAGCGAGGATTTTGAAAAAACTTTCAAGAGCTTCGTGAATTCTCAAGAGAATTTCCCTGTTGAACAACCGAAGAAGTTTCAAGACTCTTTCCAAAATAAGGATTCCAAAGGAATGACGATGGAGTATCTGAACACCATTTCAGCTCCAAAGAATATAATTGAAGAGAACCAGAACGTAACTCTTTAATTAAATCTATACTGATTTCTTGACAAAATTTGCTACTCAGGCTCCGAAAGGCGGGAAGCCACAAATTTCACCCAATTTGGCAAATTCCAATAGTTTTCATGGTAAAATAAACGGAATGGGGCTACAAAAAGAAGACTTTGAAGCTTACGACAGCGATGATGATGATTATGCTGAAGCGAGTAATTTTTCAAGAAAGAGCTCTGTAAAGACTCAGAAAGCAGGGACCATCGATCCTAAGGAAAAGCCGAAGAGAGGAAGAAAGCCGAAAAACTCTAAAAATTCAGAAGAGCCTTCTGAAATTAAAGGTAACGATTTAGTTTACCTATGCAATCTGAGGCTGTATTTTGAAAAAGATACCGTTTCAAAAAAGGTTAAGAAAGACACTGCTGCTGCTTCTAAGATCCCGAATCCTTCTGAACAAGAAAAGAAGGTCGATCCTACCAATCAAAATTTAGTCAGAGCAAATGGTGGTGGTCCCATCCTCAATCAGAATCCCATCCAGAATAATTTGATGGCATCTGCTACAGCTGAACCTAAAAAAGACGTTTCAAACATGCCATATGGTGGCTTGAACCCGAACATGAACCAAAATATGAATATGAGCACGAATATGAATATGAATAATTCGGGAATGATACCAACTCAGCCGAGGATGCAACCGAATTTCATTCCTAACGCAAATATTCCACAACAAAATCGAAGTTTACAAACTCCAGAACAACAGCAAGGTTTGATAGGCAATTTTCCACAATTTATGCCTTATAATGACTTCTCCACTGGCATGCGACCAGGCATGAATGCTCCTCCGATATATATGGGCGGATACCATCCAGGGTTCAACCAGCCTCCAACGATGACTCATGCACCGAATAATTTTTTCCCCAATAATCAAATGCCGATCCCAATGAATCAGAATGTGAAAATGCAACCCTCTCAACCAAATCAAAACGTAGGAATCGCAGCACCAAATATGTACATGAATCAGCCCATGCAGAATACGATGCAAAATACGATGCAGAACAATTTGAGTCAAAAAATCCAGCCTAATATGAATCCAAGCAGCACTCCACAGAATATGACTCAGACTGTACAAAATCAGCCAGGGCAAGGGCAAAATAATATTACACAACAAAGACCTCAATCACCAATGATACAACAGGTAATCTTTAAAGAATTTTAGAACAAAGAACTAAATTTTTTCAAGCAACAGGGATTACAATCTCAAGGTCCAACTATACGTGAAAGTCAGCCTTTTCCTACACCCCTAAATAGACCAGGATCAGCAGGAAACATAACAAGTGGAGGCCCTGGTACTAATCCTATTTTAATGAGTGGATTTCCTATGAATCAAAGACCAAAACGTACAGTTTGTTTGTGATGTCTATTTCTAATTCTCTCTACCCTATAGAACCGGAATTTATAAACAATATTGGTTACAACACAGGCGTTTTCAATCCGCAAAGCACAGGAAAAGCTTTTCCTGGCGAAGGATTTAACACTTTTCCTAACAGGATTGGTGGTCCCAATCCAGATATGAATCCCGCAGTAGAAGCTGATAAAATGGTATCAGGACCATTTTTCGAAGAAAATACAGGAAGACCTTTTCCAGATAGCATATGGCAACAATCTCCTGATAATCCTTTTAACTGAATTAGCAAATAAATGTTTATGAACAGTCATTCCAACCCTCTTTTCGCTTTAATCCAAAAATGCCTCGTAATTTGCTATTGAATGGTTTTTTCAACTAATCATACTTAGCAATTATTTTTTCTTTTTGCTTGGGCTCGAAATTTATATACTGTCATGACCTTCTATCATTGTGTACCCTTATGATCAACATATTCTCCATTAAGATAGAGAGAAGATTCTTACAAGTTTTCTTTCCTCGAAAAGAGCTGGTATTTCCTCGTAAGTGGAGGTTTTTGTGCTTTTAAATTCGTTGGGATTAAGAATTTATTTAAGCTTTCGTGAGGTTTTATTTCGGAACAGTTTTGAGAGCGCAATTCGACATACATGAGTCGAGAGCAATACACAGACTTGAAACCTATTAGTTTGAAATCCGAGAAGGAATTTACAGCTGAGGTTGACAAATTTTCAAATGATACTGTTGATACTAGTAAGTTCTCCGTCCAATATGCGTTGTGATGATTCAAATAGACATCGATTGGAAGAAACGTCTCAATGCAATCAAGCGGATGGAGTCGCTAATCCTTGGAGGAGCTTGCAATTATGATTCGTTCCCAAACTTGATGTATAAAGTCCATATTAATATGGGAGTGCAGGTAATCTACGTTATCATTGCAACTAAAATTCAATTTTTTTGGCTCGAAAGTTGAACGACCTGAGATCAGCAGTTTCAAAGGAGGCTTGCAGATTGATCTGTCTCATTGCGGAGACTGGTGGTGAGACCATGGAGGCATTCGCTGAGAGATTGGTGAACAAAGAGTCCTTAATCAAATTGATCAGCAACGCTAACAAAGTGCTCGCAGAGCAAGGACATTCGTGCATGCTGTCCCTCATAGAAAATGTACGATCTCCGAAAATTATCCAGAGAGTTGTTGAAGAATTCAATAGCAAGAATCCATTTGTCAGATCTAAGATCTCTCAATATATCACCAAAATTTTGCAAATTTACCCGGAAAATGTCATCGAAAAATATGCCAATCTATTTGAAAGTGCAATTTTGAGTGGAATTAGCGACGCTTCGCAAGATACAAGAGCTCAGACAAGGAAATCGTATAAAATATTTTCAGAAATATGCCCAACTAGAGCTGAAAAACTATACAGTCGCTTCGATGGGTCTGTTCATAAGATGCTAAATGAGCAAACGAATACTTACAACGAAACCTGCGCACCTGAAGAAATCAGTGTAACCGCTGTGCATGCGTTATATATCCCCAAAGGAGAGAGCACCAAAGAAACCAGTCTTTTTCTGCCTGAAAACTACTCCAACAATGAGGATTCCCTTTATGTTGAAGAAAAAAAAACTGCAAAGGAAGATCGATCGATTTCGACCTCAAAGAAATCCAAAAAGCCACCAAAATATGATAAGGAAGTTAGCGATAACGAAGAGCTTAACAAATCCCGCTCCACTGCAACAAAATCAGACACTTCAAAAAAGCATTCTGATACCAGTATCAACTTCCTGAGTTCAAGCACGATATTGAATACAAAAAGCCGTCCACAATCCCCTCAAAAAATATTTGAAGCAGCAAAAGTTGATACCACAAAAGTCCGTGACATTTTATCCCCATTTAAATCTAACACGAGAAAACGCGCTGATGATGATTCTCCAACAAAGAGGCTTTGGTCGTCTACGAATCGCGGATCAACTAAATCTATTTCAGATGATGTTACTTTTGAAAGCGTCATGAAAAGAAGCAATTTGAATGTAGGAGAGAGCAAAATCTCCTCTCCATCTCCAATGAAAAGGAAGACCGCAACCGCGGTTGATTCCAAAAGAATGAGAAGCAGTGAGAAAAGACCATTTGAACGGGAAGAAAAATTGAGCAAAATTGCTTCACCTGCTGAAAAGAAAAACCCCTTATCCGGGAAGAATGTCGGCAATACAAAATCAAAACCTGAATTTGAAGGATTGAACAGTGCACGAAAGCATAATAAAACCATGACTAACCTAGGAGCAGTCAGCTCCCGAGGCACGAGAAAAGAAACTGGAGGACGAAGCCAAACTGAGGTAAAAACCAATTGACGAATTGACTCCAACAAGCTGAATTTCTTAGAAGCTGAGTTTGTATCAAAATATGAAAGAGGAAGATTTGAGGTTTTTGCTTGAAAAAACAAATGATGAAGTATACAACAAAAATCTATGCCTATGATGAATAACTTTGCTATCTTAGAATTGGGCGACGAGATATAACTCATTCGAAAAGATCATAGAATTTATCAATGATTTGAAGTCAGATGAGAAACTCAGTAGTTCTGCTGTGGATGACTGCATCAAAGTTCATATGGAGAGGATATGCGACCCTCATTTGAAAGTGTCGGCGATTTGCATCAGCTCATTGGGCAAGCTGATTCCTCTATTTAAAGCTAGAATCAAACAGCAACTCGATTTTTTAATCACACCAGTACTCTTTGCTTATCTCTCTCTCATGACACAATTATGTATTTTATTTAGCTCGCAGATTGTATGACTGATTCCAGAGATAAAGTTGCGCAGGCAGGAAACCAATTACTACATGTTTTTCAGAGCAACTTTACTGAGGAAGAGCTCCTCGGCCCTTGTTTGAAATCCACGGAAACAGTTCGAAAGCCCAAAAGCAAGATCGCAGTGATAAATTTGCTCGCAAAGATCATTCCGAAATGCAAAGAACATTTCGAAAGCCAATTTACAGTGAAGCAGATCGTACAGAAAATGGCCGTAATGCTAGCAGAAGCTTCTGGAAATAAAGGGGCTGCGGTCCCATGTCTGAACATTTTAAATATTGTTCGGGAGATGAATTCCTCAGCAGTGATTGGCTCTATCATAGACTTGCCAACTAACCTCCAGAACAATGTATATTTAATTTGTGCCACTCGTATTCACATAATCTTTGAAAACAAAACAGTTGCGAACTTTGGCTGGTGAATACGCACCAGACCTTGAAGAGAGTATAAGACGATATATTTTTGAGCATAATGGCTTAAAATTGGAAACGAGCGTGACAGACGAAGGCGATCAATCTATCATCTCAAAAAAGAAACACAGCAAAAATGTTGGCTCAGTTGATAAAGTCTCATCAACATCTGCCAGCAAAAAAACTCGTGCCTCAGCAATCGAAGACATCAGAACCCCAACGAGTAGCATGAGGAAAGACAAAAAAAGCTCAAAGACCAATATCGTAAACAAATCAGTCGATTTAAGGGATATCAGAGCAAAAAGTCCGACACCTGAATATAGTTCGAAAGCCAGCTCTCGGATACTGCCGGATGATATCGAAGTTCCTGAAAAGAAACCACCAAAAAAACTCGTGCTCAAGAAAGACGAGTCAAAAGCATCTCATAAGAAGCTCCCTCAGAAGGAACCTACTGTAGAAGATTTAAAACCCAAAAACTTCGACCTCCAGACGATCGAAAATCTCATCACGTAATCTATCCTTCACAACCAATTTTGTCTTAATCTCACCCGCTATTGAAGGAACTTTACCCAGAATAAGAAAGTATGGACTCTATATTCCCAAGAAATCCTTGAGAACCTCATTAAAATTATCTCCGAATCTGGGCCAAAAGTCTTAGAATTGGCTTTAGATATGTTTAGTTCGCTCTTGAATCTGGATTTCAATTGGGAAAAGCATTCAACTATCATCGTTGAAGGACTTACAAAGATCAAAAAGATCCACATCATGGTACAAATTAAATAGTTTTATTTGTTTCTAATTACTGTAAAATGACAAAGAACAAACACATTGATGCAATTTGGTGCGATCAAATTCTGCCTTCAAAAATCAGAATTGCAGCTATTCAAGCTCTCATTAATACTTTCCAGGATGATGAGGATGTGCAGCTGCTTGGCGTGAAAACAGAGAAAATTTTCCAGGCTTTCTCAGTGCTCGAGGAAGATGAAATAGAACCTTCATTGACGCTCTTAATGGAAAAATACCATGAAGTACTTATTAAATTACTTTCGAGCTTTTTCTAATCATTGGTTTCAAACAAAGCTGATTAACAGTCAAAACGCAGAAGTCCGGAAATTAATCGTATTGAGCATTGTGGATCTACATTCGCTTTTCTCAGAAGGATTTGATGAATATATCCAAGAGTTTACAGCTGCTCAACAGAAAATTATACAGATCTATCTTAAGCGAAGACTTGAGAAAAACAAATAATAATATTTTAAATCGTCTATATGAAAATATATTTTTAAGTGTACTTTCTCTCTGTCTCTTTTGGTTAGTTCTGATAGGGAAAAATTTTCATTCATTTCATTGCTTAAATGCTTAATTTCCTTTTTTTTCTCCGATTGGATTACTCTAATAATAAATTTTATGCTGACGCGTATTGGAGCTTCATTTCAATAATCTCATATTTGATTTGGGAAATTAGTAATGAGTCTCTCTAAATTGTTTGAAAATTGTTGATATTTATCGGATTGGAGCGTGAAATGTGAGATATTAACTAATATATCCAAACACTCCTTCGAAACCTTCCAGAATAATATTCTGGGTTGTATCAGAATAGTATGAGAGACAATAACTAAAACCAAAATTATTTTGTTAATTGTGCCCAAAATCAGGAAAAAGTTCCTCCGCTTCATTGCTATAGGTCAGTCAGTCTCCTTAGAAATAACACGACAATGCCTTATTACATTAATAATATATTTAATTGTGCTTTACAAAATCGATTAAGCTGAAATAATTTGAAGCAGAACATAAAGAAAAATGAAAGTTAATAGTAGTTCAAAATGTGGCCACCATTTCTAATAGTTTCGAGATCTTCTTGCTGCTGCACGCATACTCTCAATTTGGAGCTCAACTTCTTCTAGTTCACGTTCTAATTGCATTTTAGTTCTTCTGTGAACAAGCGTCTTAGAAGTCTCAGGAAGGCTGAGCAATTCATTTTCAATCTGACAATCTATAAGCCCATAGTGTTTCGATTTTAATTTTTTACAATTTTTTTTCTTGAGAGAAGTTCATCTATTGTGGATCTGGAGTATTGATTTCTTCCAGTAGGGCTTGTTTTTCTGTCTACTTTGGAGTCAGCATATTTGTCTTGAGACCCTCCACTGATTAGATTCGAGACTAAATTGCGTCGGTCTCTATTGAAATAGTCAGATCTAATTACAGTTAAGATTATAGATTTGGATGCCTGCTTCTATTTCTTTGGTACTCTGAATATTGTGCATCAGGTTGTTCAGAATAAAGATCAAGGCCAGAATCATATTTGGTTTGGGTAGGTCTGTATTGATGAGTATTGACTCTTTCCTGATAATTTCCTTTGATAACTAATAGTATTAAATGAGTGGATATATCCCGGAAAATACTGTCATCATTAGGTTGGAAAAATGGAGTTGATTTAATCGTTTCGGCGAGCCCGGGCTGCGTCTTTGGTGGAGAGTAAAAATTTACACTATAAACTTCAGAAGGGATTTGAACAGAAGATGAATACGTCTGATGAGTGTTGTTATGAATCATATCCAAATCACGCTTCGTGCGTTCACAGCTCTCAATGATTGCTTGATTCATTCGACTTATTGTATCCTTTTGTAAGGTTAGAAATTATAGCTTCCTCTCGTCTAAGGTAAGTATTACATATTGATATCGATGTTTCTCAAGTGCTTCATTGATCTGTTGCTGCCGAGCTAACTCAATGTCTCTGTGCATATTCCTTTCAAGATCCTAGATGAATACCGAAATAAATAATGCATTTTAACATCAGTTTAGAGATTGACTTTGATCTGCCTTTCTAAATTCGATTTTACGTTCTCTAATTCAGCGATTAAGGATCTAGTTTTACGTAGAGATTGATTGTTAAGTCAGAAGGATTGATTTGGAAGATGATTACTTATGGTTCCTTAAATCGTTCCTTAAGGCATTGACCTCTTGATTGAGCAAATGATACGATAGCTCATGTGTTTTCATGAGTTGCTCTTTCTATATTCAGTTAGTAGATAAGAGAGTGATTTTCAATAGTATTAAATTCACCGCCATTCTGCTTGCTAAACTCTCCAGGTTGGATTTATATCTTCCAATCTTTTATGAAGGTTAAACAAAAATTCAAGAGAGATATATTTGAACTTCATTCATAGCTTGATCATATTGAGTCATTAGATTCGAGAAGGTTCTATCATTTGTTCTGATTTGATCTATTTACGAGAGGAAATTACTCTTTCTTGGCTAAATTTGTTACCTTTTAGCCTATCTTCCAAGTCTGCAATTTTATTCTTTTGCTGACCCACTTTCTGCTCATACACTCCAATCTGGCTATTTTGATTTAATATCGTACCATTCTGCTGTACAATTTGATTTCGAAGAGTGTCCATCTGCACTCCATAAAAGTTCAACATCGTTGAGAATTGGTTTGAAACATCAGCTTGGTTATTGGAAATCTCTTTTGCTTGGTTAAAACTCTGTCTTCCTATTTTTGTAATGTTAGTCAGAATGATATAAGAAATATCAGCGCTATACTCTCATTGCTACTCTGACTTTGAATCGGCATTCTATCAGTGACCGCAGGATTAAGCTTAACATAAGTTTGATTTGGGTTATTAGTATGAGACGGAACCGATGGACTAAATGGTCTTGGCCCGTTATTTATACTTGGAGAATGGGTTATTTTTCTGTCAGGAGTAGCAGTCCGAGCCGTGGCAGCCATCTTCGGTCCTGCCGAGTCTGAGCGAGTCAGACTTGTATTATTGTCCTGCTTTGGATGCTGTGTAGTTATATTTGAGTATCTTGGCCGATAAAGCGCTTCTTTCTTGTAATAGGGAGGGAAACTTGTCAATGCGGAATAATTAAGTCTAGCAGAAGGACGTCCAGGACTGCCACCACTGTAAGTCGAAGGTGATTGATAACGATTATAAGATGAGTTTGCTGCAGTATGAGCATTGGAAGATTGGGTACGTAAATGCCGCTTTGGAGATTGTTGGTCCGATCTTGTTGGGTCTCTATAATCTTTCACCAAAGGGTTATAGAATCTTGGTGGACTATTTTCGGAGAGTCGCTGTGGAGACTCTTTGCTAGGACTACTTCGCATTTCGTCTTCAACGGTCTCTTGCTGAGATCTGTGAGGTTGAGGTGTTGAAAATTTTTGTGATTTTGTAGCAGTCTCATCTAGGGAACTCTCAATACCCGACGAAACCTTAGCGTTGCCCGGAGGTGGCTGAGCTCTAGATTGTCTGAGACTCACTGCCGTTGAAGGAATCCTTTCTCTCCTTGTAGTAGTTCCAGGACTTCCAGCCAAGCTTGCTGCACTCCTTATCGCGTTTTTGTATGGTGATTCAGCGCTTTGCACACTGTCTCTCTGCGTCTCTCTTTCAATCTTATTTATTTGCAGTTTTAGCAGACTTACTTCTTCTCGCAGCGTGAGCAACTCTTGTTTTAATTGCGCATCTTCCAATGATTCTTTCACTCTATCAGAAAAAGAGGTTCCTGCTTGATTTGCTATCAGGTCTTTAAGTAGCCTGGCATCTTGAACTTTATTCCTTTTTTCACCTGGTATCTCCAAAGCCCGCTTGGTTGGAGTATGATTTCTCATCCTGTACTCAACAGGATCAAAATTTGGATCTCTATTATAAAGTTGATCCATATTTATTTTCTTTAGAGAAAGTTGGCTTGAACTCAAAGGAGAGGGATCTCTTGACTGATACTTCACAGCGCTTTGTTGTGGGTTTCCCTCTTCCTCGGCTCTGAATGTTAAAGTTTCACTCTTTTTTCCTGAAGTACCTAATTCTTTGATTCCACGTAATTCTAGCTCAGATCTAGATGCTCCTATACCAATCTTCAAGGGTGAAGAATACTCAGAGGTCTTTTGAACAGGCCCAGATGTCATCTTCTTGTTGAGACAAACACTCAAGATTTTATTTTAGTACTAAATACCAATAAAATTTAGCTGAATTGTCAACTAATTTATTGTGGAGTTTGTGTGCCATCATTATTAATATATGATCTTTCAGCAGATTCTGATAACACTTTCTTGATTTCAAATCTTCTCATTCTGCAGAAAACTTTGCTGTTACTTTCTCTCTTTCATATAAAATCTGAATTATTGGACGCGCGATGGCCGCTCTCAACTTTAAAGAAATACTTTCTCTTTTTGCATAAAGAAATGCAAGACAATTGCAATGAATACGACAATAATCTTACCCTAAAACGAAATATCATCATATGCAAAAAGATCCTTTGAAAAAACTCGATATCTATAAAGAAAATTTTTAAAAAATGGCAGAATTTTATTAATATTCATTAATTTGGATAATTGCGACTGGGGACTTAGTCATGCTGTCATTGTTGCTAAATGAGTTCTTTCGAACTGATCTAGTCGACCGCGATTGATCTAATGGTGGTAGCAGTGGACTAGCATTCAGAAAACCACTTCTATTAGAACTCTTCTGATCAAAGCCACTCCTTGCTGTCGAAACCGCTTTCAATCCTGCCATTCTCATCATTTTATCATCTTGATTCTGACCTTGCTTCTCAGAACCGCCACCTCCAAGAGCCTTTTGAATTTTTTGGTCGAACACCTTTTTGAGAAAGAGGATGTAAATTACAAAAAAAAGAGAATGAAATTTTACTCTTTTTTCTTTCATAAATTTAGAAAGAAGCTCTTCTGAGTCTTTTTTCCCAAATGCATATCTAAACACTTTCCTGAGATACTCTTTGAGTCTATCATCTAAATGCTTTGCCAAATTAACTTTAAATAGCCTTGCAATCTCTGCTTTTTTTAAAGCCTCCAATTTCTTAACCATTTCAGACGCTTGGTCTGCGAAATTCTTCATGTTGTCCTTGCTTTCAATAGAAGTTTCGCGAGATTTCTGGTTTGAGAACATTCCAATCACATAGTCACGGTGAGAAAAACGGTTCTCTAATACAACCGGGTCTACAAGATCTACATCTTCATCCTTCATGATTTTTTCCTTGAGTTTATGAGGGGACCGTACAGCGACATGTCTTTTGGCCTTAATTTCACTTTTCTTTATCAAGTGCATTCGTTCCTTGATCTAATCGATGATTTAGTGCTGAATTCAAATCAACAGTCTTACGTCCTTTAGTAAATGACTGAGGTCTTTGTTCATTGCATAGAGTTGTGTGCGGTCAACGACTCCAGAAGTGAGATTTGGAAGTTTCAAAGAAGATCCTTCATCTTTCAATTCGTCCATGCTGTCGAGAGCACTCGTCATTCCAGCCTCTCTACAAAATTTTTCGAATTCACTCATTTGTTTTGCATACTAAAAATGTTAGTTTGGAATGCTTTTAGAGAATACACGTTGAATCGATACCTGAATCATGAATGAGGCAGTCTCTTTCTCAAGAAAACTTGCGAGGTGATTTTCAGTAATCTCTTCATGCATATTCCAGGCTGATATTATTACTGAAATAAAGTTTGTCAGGTTATCTGGATTTCTATAGGGAAAAATATCAAGCACTTTATTATGAAAAATGACTTACAAGAGATCAGAGGTATCTTGGAGGGTTTGGTGGTATAATTCTTTGACCTGGAGCTTATAATGTGCCTTCAATTGCTTCGTGTTTCGCAGTTCAGTTTCTTGTTGATTAATCATTTCATTATTTTTCTGAATCTTTTTCTCAGCGTCCTCCAATTTCTCCATGTAAAAAGTCTCCTGTTTTTTCTTATCAGCTCTGATTTTCTAAGTCAAAAGGTTAATCATAAATATTTTCTTTTTTGTGAAAAAAATAGCATCCATACCTGTAGTTTCATATAATCTTCTAGATTGCCTCGGTCTGCAGCCTTCCTTCGACCTAAGCCTTGTGTTCTTTCTGGGGTTTCGTTCAGGATTTCATCCTCCAGGTAATCGTATTTTTTGAGGGCTTCTTCTTTCTATAGAGATAAAATTGTAAAACTCGGTAATTTCAAAAATAAAAAAAAGTATTACTTCAGCAGTAAGCTGCTTGATTTCAACTCGAAGAATGTAGCTGTCATGATTTATCTCAATTATCTTGTCTCTAATTTTCTGAATCTCACCAATACACTCGTTAAATCTTTTTAAAA
>ENA-UOTX01000331-UOTX01000331.1-compost-metagenome-genome-assembly--contig:-NODE-331-length-53066-cov-11.800242_pt1 | contig 53066 bp, 31 predicted proteins | sample MGYA00238143_ERZ746982 | MGnify/ENA primary metagenome ERZ746982 (study PRJEB28758, sample SAMN06268862) | compost metagenome | isolation source: single cell | place: USA: California, Emeryville, Joint... | reverse complement strand
ATATTAGTTCTCCATCTTTCAAGTATCTTGCTGGCGTATCCTGAAATGTTGTCATCATAAGCTATTTCAGCCGATGAAATTGGAGGAACTAACCCGTGAAATGTTGGATTGATTGAGCGCGCTGTTCTTCAGTTTCAGCATTGATAAGATCAGCTAGACCTTCTACTTCCATCAAATCCATGCGTCCATTAAAAAATGCTCTCTTTGTGAATTCACCCTAGCATATAATGGTTCAGGCTATAGTAATCAATGGCAATTTACTCCTTCGGCTAATCGGTAATTAGTGATTTTACCGAGCTCTAATAGCATCTTCGCTTGAACTGCTTTACTTCCATGAATGTGAAACTCGACCACATCTAGCTTTATCTAGTCTCGCATGGCCAAAATTGGAGAATCTAGTTACCTTCTGCAGTAAATGAGTTTGGCTCAGGAAAGTATATGAGCAGCCCTTCATCAATAAGAGCCCTCTGTTTTGACTGCTGTTTATCAAGGGCGTAGAATTTCCGAAGATGCGCAACATATGGCTTGATTTTGAGTTTCTTGAGAGTTTCTTTGTCGTGGGTGAGACTGATAGGCGAATTTTGCTTTGATGACAATAGAGCCAATGATTTCAAAGCGTCTCTTCCGCTGACTCTGATGATCTGCAGTCAAGAGTTAAGAAATGGGTGGATTGAAATGATTAGTACAGAAACACCAGCCTTGCTATTTCCAGATGATAACGCGAATATTGTGTCACTGAAACTACTGAACCATCGCAGAGGAGTAGCCTTGTGAAACGAAAAGAAGGAAAACTTTTTGCTCGATATCATAGATATTGAGAAGAGCAAATTCTACCGTAAATAAATCCTCAATTTAAAACTTTGAAGCGAGCTCTGCTAACAAAAGAGAAGGATTCGGACCCCTTATAACAAAAAAATAATAATAAGCAACTCAGCACAAAAATTTAAGGTGTTACATGGGAAGCGAGTTATATTGCTTCTTTAACTCAATATGTGCCTACGATGTATAACTAAACTATACAACCTCTTTTCAGCACCAGAAGGGTTCTGCTCAATATTATATTTCTTTAAAATCATGAGACAGGTATTATGAAGATATTCTCTATCGATGTGTTAAACAACGCTCAATCCCGCAAGTAGATGTAGTTTGGTGTATCCAATATATATATCATAAAATGCTAAATTAATCAATGATTCAATACTAATAGTCATAGCATTGTAACCAACTTTTCTCTTGGATTATCAAACTAAGCCAAAACTAGCTGTTTGCAGCGATATCCGCCACTTCGATCAATTCAAAGTGAAACAGTAAAAAACCAATTAATAGGTATGATTTTTATTACTAATAAAATTATTTGGGAACTTCTGAAATATGAGCAAATCTAACAAGAAAGGGTAAATTTGAAAATTCTTCCTCTTCTCATCGGTTTTATCAGTAGCGAAGCACTAAGGATCCTGGACGCACTTGACAAGAGCAATGCTGGTATACATCAAAATATTACAATCCATAAATTTACTTTATTCGTATTAGAAGAGCTCGTTGATCAAGAAGAGGAAGAAGTCGAGGAGGAGGAAGAAGAGGTTCAGGAAGAAGGAGAAGAAAAAGCTGAAGAAGACGAAGAAGCTGAAGAAGAGGAGGAAGAAGAAGGAGCATCTGAGAAAAAGGTGGAAGAATCAGAAGAAGAGGAAGATGAAGAGGGATCCGAGAAGGAAGCCGCAGATAGTAATAGGAAAAAGGAGCAAAAAGATGAAGACGAAGAAGCAGAAGAGAAAGCGGAAAAAGAAGAATCAAGTGAGGAAGAGGCAGAAAAAGAAGATAAAGAAGAAAGTGGGTCAAACGAGGAAGAAGAAACTGATAAAGAAAAAGCAGAGGAATCTGAAGGAGCTAAGTCAGAAAAAGATGAGGAAGGTGAAGAGGATGATGATCAAGAAGACGAAGACAATGAAAAGCAGTCTAAGTCAATTGAAAAAACACCTAAAAAAAAGGATAGTGCAGACGAGGGAGATAGTGAACTAGGAAAACGCATTGACACTGGAAGATCAGATAGTTTGACCAAATTGCAACCGATTAAAGAATTTGATCGCAACTCTAAATCGCCAAATATGTCTAGTTTGAAGGCATTGAGCAAAAATAATTCAGATGATTCAGATTCTTTTATGGAACTGGAGCAAGAAATCGAGCGACAAGAAAGAGTGGCTCTCAGAGGCGGCGCAGGGGGACAAAAAATCGTGGATTCACAGAAGAGAGGACTGATCAAAAAAGTACCTCAGAAAATTCCTATCCCCATTCCCATTGGGCAAATAAAAACCGCAACGACCACTGAACAGCCAGCACCCAAAAAGAGCCCTCCAAGAAAGCCATTTCGCACTCGCAAGCAACCAGGGGAAACATCAGAACCTGAAACAGTTGGAGAGTCTGGCACGGAAAGAAAAAAAGATACTGATTCACTTGCATCATCAAGGGAATTTAAGAAAATATCTCCAAATGCAAGAAATCAAGCAACTCCGATAAAAGAAAGAAAGATGACTCCTTTATCAGGGCGGTCTTCCTCAGGAAAACCAAATGACAGGGCAGCATTAACGAAAACAAATCCTTCGAAGCTACCTGCGACGAGGAACGTGATATCACCACCACCAAGACTAGGAACTCAAAAAGCTACTCCAATTACACAGAAAGGGCCAACGCCAGTCCCTAAAACAACAATAACCCAGAAAAAAGTATCTAAAATGCCATTGTCGCAGCCAGCAGGGTCAGGATTACGAAATTCTACCTCGCCAGGAAGGACTGCAGCTCTGAATATCCAAAAAAAGATGGCTAGTACATTCCCAGCAGCGAAACCTCAAATGAATATCATGAATAAGAAAGGAGGAAAACCAGTAGTTCAACCTCAAACCAGAAATCCGGTGCCCGGAAAGAAAAAAATAGAGCCTCCCAAAAAGGGCGCTAAGAAAGTAGAGAGTGAAAGTGAAGAGGAGAAAGAAGAAGAGAGTGAGCAGGAGAAATCAAAGCAGAGCTCAGAAGATGAAAAAAAGAGTGCTGAAAATGAGGATGAGGAATCGAGTGAAGAAAAAGAGGAATCTGAAAAGGAGAAAAGCAGCGAGGAGGAAGAAGACGAAGAAGAAGATGATGACAAAGAGAAAAGCGAGTCAGAGGAAGAAGAAAGTGAAAAGGCAAGTGAGAAGGAGAGTGAAAAAGAAAGTGATGAGGAGAGCGATAAAGTTAGTAATAAAGTGAGTGATAAGGAAAGTGAAGAAGAAGACGAAAGCGATAAAGGGAAAGCAAGCGAAAAAGAAGAAGACGAAGAGGAAGAAGATGATAAAGAAAAAAGCGAAGAAGAGGATGAAGAAGATGAAGTGAAGGTTAAAGATGAAGAAGAAGCCGAGGATGATGATGAAGATAAGGCTTCAAAGAGTAGTAGTGAGAAGCCATCAAAAATAAGTGAAAAAGAAAGTTCTGAGGAGGAGGATGAAAAAGATGAGAGCGAGAAATTGTCTGAAAAGGAAGAGAAAGAAGACTCTGACAAAGAAAAATCTGACAAAGAGGAAGAAGAAGGATCTGAAAAAGAGGACGTCAAAGCAAAGGCGAAGGAGAGCGAGGAGGAGGATGAAGAAGAAAATGAAGAAGACACCAAAAAGGAGGATGCTCAAGAAAAGGAAAGTGATGAAGAAGCAGAAGAAGAGGACACCGAGAAAGTGAGTTCTCCCAAAAAGGAACTGGAAATAAAAAAACCTGAATCCAATAAGTCTAAAACAGACGAGTCGAAGAAGAAAACTGAGAAGATGGCTCAGAAAAAGAAACCAGAGGAAAGTCCCAAAAAAACTGAGCAAAAAGTCAGCATCGACAAAAAGAAACAAGAAGAGAAAAAGCCAGAAAGAAAATCTGTCGAAAAGGAGAAAGTCTCAAAGTCAAAGATAGCAAAGGAAGTTGAAAAAAGCAAAAGTAAAGACGTCAAAAGCGAGCCTGTTAAGAACAGGCAATCGACTAAATCCGCAGGGAAAAAGGACGAATCTGAAAACGAGGAAGAAGACGTTTCCAAGTCGAAAAAGAAAGAAAAAACTGCAACCGCTAAAGAGAGTAAAAAAGTGAAAGACAGCTCTCCAAAAGGCAAAAAGCCTGAAGTTGAAACTGATGAGAAAACGAAAAAAGCCCAAAAGAAAGAGCAAACCGAGAAAAAAGGCAGTTCCAAAACCAAAGTGGCTTCCCCTGTGAAAAAGCAAGCCTCCGAAGAAGAAGGAAAAAGCGAGTCTGAAGTTGAAACCAAGGCTAAGAAGACCAAAAAAAGAGAGAAAAGCGTTGAAGACCAGAAAGCGAGGAAAAAATCGAAGAGCGAGAAGAAGCAGAAAAAAACAAAGTCAGATAGCGAATCTGAAGAAGCAGAGGAGAAAACACCAAAGAAAAGTAAAAAGAAACGCACACCTTCTTCATCTCCGGCTGAGAAAAGCAGTTCTGAGCAAGAAACCGAGAGAAAGAAAAAAGCTAAGAAATCTCATAGCAAAAAAGACAAAAAGACTGAGAAAAGAAAAAGCAAAAGGCAGCGCTCGAGCGAAAGTGAGGCCTCAGATGAAAGCTCTGAAAGCAGATCCACCAAGAGGAAATCAAAATCGAGAAAGTCCTATAAATCATCTGAAAGGGGGCACACGGACAAAAAGAAAAGTCGAAAGAAGCAGACCAGAGCTGATGAGACTTCAGAATCGGTTTCTGAGTCGGGAGAGCCGCCTGCAAAATCGAAAAAGCATCATAGATCGAGACGAGAGCGAAGGAGTTATTCTGCTTCAGAGGACGGATCGGATTATTATGACTATGAGCATGATCGACGAAGACGCATGTATTTCGGGCCTGTTCACTACCCTTATTATGATTATGAGCCATATCCCCCACCACGCAGACACAAGAAAAGACGCGATCACTCAGGTTCCAGCTATTCAGAGGATGAAAGAGCAAAACAATCGAAAAGCTCTCAGAAAAAGAAGAAAAGCACTTCGGAACAGAGAGACCAGTCAAAAGAGGAGAAGAGCCTAACCTCACCGAAAAATCTCGAAAAGGTGAATGAGAGCACAGCAACTAGACTCTCTGATGCCAAGTCACCAAAGATAAAAAAAGAGGCGTCTGCTAACAGCGAAAAGCCTCAAGAACCTGAGAGTAAGAAACCCGGGGACAAGGAAAAACCTGAAGTGAAACCGTCTGAGCAAGAGCAAGCTGTTCCTGATAAAATTGAAGGAGAAGAAGCTCAAGAAAATCCTGAAGAGCAAGAGGATCAAGAGAAAGAGCAATCCGAGGACCAGCAAGAGGAGGCTGAAAAGCAAGAGGATGCAGAGACAGAGGAAGCTGAAAAGAAAGAAGATGCAGAGGCCGAGGAAGAGAAACAAGAGGAGAAAGAGGAACCTCAGGAGCAAGAGCCTGAGGAGCCTGAAGATGTTAAGGAAAAAGCGCCTGAGCAGGAAGAAGTAAAGCCAAAAGAGGAGGAGCCAATCCAAAAAGAGGAACCAAAGCAAAAAGAGAAATCAAAGAAAAAAGAGCAGCCAAAGCAAAAATCTCCAGAAATCATTGAAGAGAAGAAACCTGAGAGTCTTCGTTCATCGATCGCTGAGAGTCAGATACAAACAAATAAAGAGGAAAAGAAAGCGTTGAAGAGCAAAAAAGCGACGACTACTAAGCAGACTTCAGAAGCCCCAGCTGAGATTATAAAAGATAAAATCGAATCAGAGATCGAGAAAGAGTACCAAAACCGCAGAAATGAGAAAAATAAAGAGCGAGCCGCACTAGAGAGCGGTGATTTGATTGGATCAGGTCTCAATCTCAATTCAATAGTGAACTCGAAATTATTTGAGAAATTTTTACACACGACTACCAATGCTGAGCGGATTGCAAAGCAGCCTGTGAATGATCCTTTCTTCAACTCTACAAGACAAACTAAACCTCAAAAACCCGTAAAATTAAAAGATTTGGGAACGAGCTCTTTCTCGAAGTCAAAAGAAGGCTTGGAAGAGATGCGGCTGTCCCCGAGGACCCTCAAAGCAGCGAAGGCGAAGATCAAAACAAAAAAATCACCTCCGACTCGTAATGTAAGACGCATTTCAGATGAAGTATCAGATTCAGATAGCGATATTGAAGGCTACAATAGGGATTTGCAAGGAACGAGAAGTTTTGTTGGATTTGAAGACACTCAAAAGAGCAGCAAGAGATACGACCCGAATCAAACGATGAACTTAAACTACAATTCAGCGAGTCAGTACCTTCCGATTTACCCTCAAATGCCACAGCAGATGATGCCTCAGATGGGCATGTACGGAGCATTCCCAATGTTAGGAGGCCTAGAGCTTCCGCCAGTGGACCTCAGAGATCCTCGATTTGCTGGCATCAACGAGATGAATGATGTTTTCCTTTTAAAGACGAGGCTAGCTGAGATGATTATGGCGTTTGAGAGAGAAATGACCAACACTAAGGTAAGGAAAAACACTGCGAGGAGCCCATAATGATGGTTAATTTAACAATAGAAATATGAGAAAAAAGCAAAAGAATACATGGATAAACTCGAAGAGACCGCCAGAGAGTTTGAGGAAGCCAAACAGAAGCATTTCGAGGAGAAGAATACCCATCGAGAGGAGATTGATATCCTAGAACAGCGCATTCAAGACATGCGTGACAAGGTAACATGTCTATCTTACTTGGCAGATTATAACGCATTATAGTTAAATGAAGAAGAGAAAACCTTCTCAACATATCAAGAAGAAGCCGCCGACCTTAAAAGGAAGTTCAACCAAGAGAAAAACGCGAAAGAAAAGCTAGCCGCTGACTACGAGAAGCTCAAACGAAGAGTCGATGAGTTAGAAAGAAATAACAGGTGCTTATCTATTATTTAAAACCAACCAAAATAATTTCTTTTATAACCTCAGAGAGAAAGAAGATTTCTCAGGGAAAAAGAATGAAGAAGTTGAAAAGCTCGTCCGATCCTCAGAATATGCTCAACAAGAGCTTAGAGAATCAAGGTGGTTTTTATTTTCTGTAACTTGACCCTCTAACCTTCTCCTAGAAACCAAATTGAGAGACTACAGAATCGAGTCAAGTTCTTAGAGAAAGAAATCGATAAGGTCTATCAAGAAAAACGAGATTCTGCGTCCTCTATCCAGAATAGAGACCAGAATCTCCAACTCAGCACTCTAGAAAACGAGAGTCTCAAGTCTCAGATGAAGGCGGTGAATGCTCAGTACCAGAACATCATGCATGAGAATGAGAAGATCAAGCGGGAATTGTATGAGGCAAAGCAAGAGATCTTTAATATGAAGCAACAAGAAATGAGCGGACAAATGAATATTGAGAAATACACTCGAGAGATCGCCCATTTGCAAATGCAACTTGATCGGTCTGAGAAAAATTTCGCGGTAAGGCTATGAAACAGGCCTAGATTTGATTGAATTTCATTATAGGAACAATCGAAAATGCTGCATGAGATGAATATCGCGATGGCGAAGTCTCGTAGAAGCAATAAATCAACAGATTTTGAAGAAGAGTCTAGCCGTAGTAGGAAAAAATTAGGCATTGTAGAGGACAGAAATTCGGGTAAAAAGAATGAGCAAGATGGCAAAAGATCTATTCTGCGATCTCGTGCGAGTGATGCCAGCGTGGACAGTGGTCGAGACTCCTCGCTTAAAAGAAATGAGATGATGTCGCCGAACACGCGGCCAAGTGATCAGTTCCAGCTTTCTTCTTTAAGGGATAAGCGAAATCAAACAAAGGAGGTAATTATAGTGAGGAGATTGAGGTGGGTTGATAATTTGTTATTAGAAATCGGTGGGTGCGGGAGATAATAACTCACAGCCAAGAGCGGAGGCCCCAGTGAAAAAGTATATGCAACAAACGTTGCAAGTTGTAGGTACAGAGCTGGAGAATTTGAAGACCGAGTTAGCACCGATAGCGAAATCGTCTAACCGTTCATCGACGAATTTCCTTACCTGGGATGAAAATAATGCTAGTATAACATCATCTAATCAAAAAGGCTCTGATGCCAGGGGCCAGCAGAATTCAGCGCGAAGACATCTGGGTAAGCGAAATATTTTCTCCTGTGATATCTCATCGGTATAATAGAGAGATCTATTGATGACGAAGCTTCTTCCGCCGCAAGCAGAGGATTGCGAAGAGGCGCTGGAAAACCACAGGAGAATACCAAAAATTCCTCATTAGAATCAAGCCAGCGTCTTATGACGAAAGAATCGACTCAGAAGACCAGCTACCATGATCCATCAGAGGTTGAGACTAAAGAAGATAAGATGAGAGTCCTTGAAACCACTTTGCTCAACCTACAGTTACAAAAAGACGAGGTAACTAATCCCTCCCCAAATATTTGTTCATTACTCTATTAGCTGAATGCTGAACTCGAGAAGCTTGACAGAACAAAAACGAAATCAGTCGCTGCTCTCAAGAAAAAGCAACAAATTCACGAGGATTTAAGCCATGTGTATACAAACATCAACGCAATTAAACTCCAGATGAGAGAAGTTAATATCCTCTATCAAGTCTAAATTAGCTATATTAAGTGCGCATAAAAATCGTTTTACATAAAGAGCACAGTTCTCGAGCACTCACTTTAATTGCTTTTCATTTCCATTAATATACTTGCATTTTTTTGGAGTTTTTTGTTGAAGGTTCTCGAGACCCTATCTGATCTATTCTTTAATCTAACAAAGCTAAGTTCTATTTTCACACAATAAACTTCCTTATCAGGTCGCCTTAGTATTATTTCTAGTAAATTTAATATGCAGGCCTCAACACATTTGTTACATGCAGAAGAGACTCGTTTCCATAAGAGATTATTTATTCTATGTTTTTCGCGTAATATGAATATAAGCTCATAAGAAATCATTTCATATATAACACATTCTTTGGTTCATGCAAAAAAAGGAGGAAGGCTTAACATATCTAAATTACCTAAGTTAAAGCCGCCTTCTTATCTCAATTTTTTCCTTCTTTCTTGATTGAAACACCAGCAAGCTTATCAGCCGCTTTCGACACAGCTTTGGATCCCGCTCCTTTTAAGAATTCTGTCACTTTTCTCTCATGATCTGTTCGTGCAAAATGAAATTAGGGCAATTTCGAACCTCTGAAAAAATACCTTTGTTGCATTTATAGAAACCCCATAAGTTGGTTCCTGCAAGGATGCAAGAGATTACGCAGGCAGAGCCCTATATTGTCATTAGAAAGCGCTTCTCAACCTTCATTTACCCAGAAAACTCTGAACCCAAGCACGGAAAAGACACCGAATACTAGCCAGAAAGTGAAAAGCGCACCTTGTGAATACCAGAAAAATTTCGAGTCCACGGGATTTGGAATCAGTCTCTGGTCGTAAGACTCGAAATACCAATCTTCATCACCTTCTTCGTTTGGAGCGCTCCACCATCTCAACCCCACAAGCAGCCTAAACATTGGGAAGGTCAGTTAGAAAACTTCAGAGCATTTGATATGGTGAAAAGCAGAAGCCAATTGATCGAGAAAACCAAATTTTTTGAGTACCTTCCTGTGACGTTCTTAACAATCCAGAAGTCTATCGCTGAGAACACTATGACCAAAATGAAGACCAGAACCTGATTTGCGAAGGTGTTGAGGACGAGATAACTAATACAATAGTAAATATGCATGGTTTAGTGCTGTGTATACCTTGCGACGGCAAGTCCTTTGAATAATATTGTAGCAATACAGGCACCAGGATGAGCGGCTTGACTGAGATCAAAAGTTTCTTGCAATACCATAGCGTTCTTTTGGTATTTGTTAGCAAACTGTCGCTTGTTTTGAGCGTGAGCGCTTTCAACTCCTGAAAAGTCTGTATCCATTTGCTGGAATCCTCCACCGACTTTTCCGTCCTGAGCGTTGAGCAATGGAGTCGAGGTTGTGTTATTCATGCTATTGGAAATTATTTGCTGAGCGAGAGAAATTTCTTAGGATAATTAAGAAAAAATTTTTGCTTTTTGTATTTCTAATCAATTGGGATAGGATAGGGTATTTTTTTTTTAAGAAGGATCAATTATTTTAGGCTCCACCACGATACCACTATCATATTTTGCCGTTTAGGGTTGACTCGAAAAGGAATGTCAATTACAATGAACCAGAATTGCTGGTAGGAACTGAGTTTAAACTGTTCTTTCCTAAGCACAACTTTAAAAAAAAAAAATTGTTGTTTAAGCGGCGGCCAATTATTTCTGAGTGTAAAGATCAATAATTCCTGTATGCTGAATTTTGCAACTATTTCTTCATTGTAGCCTGCATTTTCGAAAGTTTTTACGAAGTTTGCTTCAAGTATTTGTATGGCTTTCTGGTGGTAATATCGCTGCACTCACTACTTAAAGTTAATTAATAATGTAGATGCTAGCAGTATTATATTTATAACAGGAAATATTGAAGAGTAAGTGTTACTATCTAGTATTTATAATATCGTAACCACCTCAAAGATTTCGTAAAAAATTAGTAATTCCAATTCCTATCAAAGAGTGTGCGTGAGTAATTTTTTAAAGGAATGATACTTAATAAATTAAGTTCGTATGCTTGAACAAACGCATAAGTTATTCCTTGTTGACTTATCTGAGAAATAAACTCATTCATTTAGTACAGCTTTTTATTATGTGCTCATTTTCAAAAACTTATACTCAAATACCATCTGTTCGTATTTTACACTTCAAATTAAAAAGATAGTTTTCGCAACGAATTTACCACTTACTCGAACCAAGAGTCTTTATTTTTAAAAAATCATTATTTAAGCTGTCCTTGACATTCCCATTACATCTAGACTGCCAGAAGCAATCTTTTCATTCCAAATAGAAAATTTTCTTTATCAATTGTTATTTTCAATTCGCTCTCTACAATTTTCGAAAAAAAATTTATTATAATCAAAGCAGTATTGCAGACTTAAGAGTTTATCAACGATAATATCAATCCTAATTAGAAAATCTTTCTCTCACGTCATATAAAATCTCTGATGTCAAAGAAATTAAAACAGACACACATTCATCTCAATCTTCAGTACTTGTGGCAAAATCTCATCTAAATTCTCCTGACCAGAAACTTGTGTCTCAAGCTATAACAGCAAATGAATATTCACTTATATTATTATTTGTAGACAGGACATAAATGTTATTAAATAACCACAGAGTTTGCAAGCAAATCTCATGAGCATCTTCTCCCTTCATTTATAACTCATTTTTCAGCCTATTATAATAGTAATTCCATTAGGAGGCTCTTTTGGCACCCGTTATATATATATTAAACAATCCACGTATCCAAGTTTAGATGCACTTTTGGCATCTATTTAATACAATCAGCACTATTGATCCTGTTATTTAAGGACATTGCTTTTTATCTCGTTAGAAAATCATAAACCCCAGATACTTAAAGCGTTTGAGGTTTCCTCTGTTTTTCTCTCCACAGTCAATTTAAAATTTTAACTTCATGGTGATGACAAATCAACAGCTCACTTACGGAGACTTTATATTCATATCCGCACACAACTTCTCAGTTGGATCCAAAAAGCATTTCCTTTACTCCGATGGTTTTTTTAAAAACCAAGTCTCCATCGCATCCTCAGATCAAATCACCTTACCAACGAATATTCGAAAGTTTCTTTTCCAAATATTTCCTGCGTTTAGCAGAGAGCTCAACCCCAATGAGACCAGCACATCAAAGCAACACAAACAACCGCTGTTTTCTTTTCAACGCGAATGGAAAGCCTCGCTATTAGAAAGCTTGATCAAAGTTGCAGGCAAACCTGTACTCTATGAGGACGTCATCCAGCTTTGCCACGTGGAATCTCTATCATTTGTGCAATCTCCTCTCCAGATGCTGGACGCTGATAGCCTCACAAAGCCTCCGGTGCTTTCATTAGTGCAAGAGAATAATAATGATACTCTCTTTAGAATTGAAACGCTCTCAAACTACTTCCATCCTGGAGAGAAAATCTTCTATGATGCTCAGTTTTTCATTCGAAGTCTCAGCCGCAATCAAATTATATCGGTTAAGGAAGTGTTGCCTCGCTCCACTCGGCTCATCGATATGGCTGCCTCGACTCAGCCGAGCCAGATCAAGAGACCAATCTCAAAGTCGCCCACAGAAATGCTCACTTCGGTGCCAAACAAAGTAACGATTTTGCATATGAACAATGAGCCAACAACGACGATATCTTTTGTAAGATACGCCTCGCATGAGGTCATTACGGATTCTGGCAAAGGGAAAATCATTCATGGAGGAGACTATGTGAGACTTTACGACATGAGGTTCTCAAAGGAGAGCCTGGAAGTGAAGAAATACTTCCTTCATGCTGAGATATCACCGAGTGGAAAGTCCGTCGTAGACATGAGGCACATGGACCGCACGAGTCGAGTGCAAGAGCAGCACCAGGCGCAAAACCGGCAGCAGACGAAGTTGTTCGGTGGATCAGCGAAATTTAACGCGAATACCAAACAATCAGGCTTTGTACTTGATTCCACGACGATTTTCCAGCTGTGTGAGCTTGTGCCTCTGGAAAAAATGTCGTCGACGCATGTCGAGCTAGTCCCAAAACCGTCAAAATCTCACGACTTGAATTTAATTCATAAGTTCAAGCCTTACATTCTCATGCACTATCTATCCGGCCAGTACCTCGACGGAGATACCATGCAGCTTTCTCCCTGCAAAGTTGAGCTAAGCTCGAAAAGTTCTGTGCTTGAGATTCAAGAGTCTTATGGAATTAACTTTTGCTCGCTGAAGTTTCAGAATCAATGCCCTCCGATCTCAGAAAATACTACTTTTCTCCTTAAAAAGCACCAAAACTTCCATCGGCACTCTGTAAGGGTTATAAATTCAAGTACTGAGGAAGGCTTGCAGGGAAGGAACCAAAAAGCGCTGCTCTACCTCCAGCAAAGTAAGTCAACGAGCGCTCCTTCTATGATGCAGTTCGAGGACGCGTCCTCTCCGAGCCCAAGGAATAGGAAAGATATGCCTCAGCTCAAGCGGCAAGAAACGTCTGACTACCATAAGGACCGTTTTCAGGATCAGCCGAATTTTTTATTAGCCTGGGGTCCGGAAGACAACTCCACGGTATGTTTTCGCTGCGAGAGAGTCTCTGAGGAAGAGATTTATGACATAAACTTTATCTCATCGCTCCGTTCTCTCCTGGATCAGCTCGGTGAGTCCTTAAATGAGATGATTGCCACGTCAAGCCAGATAAACCCGCAAACCTTGAAGAACACCCTTTCTAATCTATTAAAGAAATTAAACACTGCTTTCCTTACCCTACTCGCTTTCTTAACAGACTGTTCAGATCCTCCGAGCAGAAACCGAGCGGAAGAGGTCGTTCCTGAGTTTGCAAGACAGAACTTGCTGCGGGAGCTCGAGATCTTCACTTGCACGGATGAGTTACTCTCGATTCTTCTGTCACAGGAGATACAGGAAGTCTACCCAACGCTTGAAGAGGACGCGAATTTCAAGGCTTTTGTTGATAATTACGCTTGGATATTAGAACTTTCAACGAGACAGAACCAGAAAAACACTACCGAAGTCGTGAAGAATCTGCGGTTTTTCTTACATCCCGCTGTGATTCAGCAGATGACTCCTCTAATAATCGAAGTATTACATAACAGCGACTACACCTCACTTCAGTTTATTCTGGAAGTGCTAAATAAATATATCTACGACAATAAAAATCAATACTTTGACCCTGATAAAAAGATTTCTCTTTGCGTTCTTCAAATCATCAAAGCAACGAGTAAATTCAAAACCTTTTGCGTCGCATTGCAACGATACCGTGGCTTCTGGGACAAGGAAAAAATATCAACGATATTCCCCGCTCTTGTAACTAAAGAAAGTGGGATCGAGATTCACCTCAACAACGTTTTCCTTATGAGTTTGGAGCAGCTGAGCAATGTAAACGACCCAACTCAGGAAAATCGTCAAAAGTATGTACAGGCAGCGTTAGAAGTGCTTGTGGCATTGGGGAAAAACCTGCCTAATTATCTACGACTCTACTCGGCGTTTGAATCTCTGCTGCCTTATGCGACATGCCTTTCGTTGATCAAAATAGAGAGTAATTTGCCGGTTAATATGAAGAAGACTATCCTAAGGGTTTTAATCCATTTTCATCTTAAATACTTCCTTACGACCAAGCTCTTCTGGTCTTCGTTGCTTATCCGCGCTTTTGGCAGGAAACATGTGAGCAGCCCTGAAACAGAAACGCGGTCGAGGAACAGTTCATCTTCGGACATCCAACAAAATGAGCCAGTGGCTATCCCATTATCAAACCAGCTTTCTCAGAAGCGAGATTTAATGGACGTGTTTAATGTTTATCGCCGTCAACTGCGAGAGATAAAGAACTTTGACCAGGCTGCCTTGGAGAAAATCCTCAGCCACCTTGAGTTTCTCCATATCTTCATGAGCAGCAACCTCATTGAGTTTCCCGACAAGAAGCCGTATCTCACCCTCTACAAAGAGTTCTGCGACCTCAGTGCATATTTGGAGAACGAACTCTTTCAATACATCAGCTCCAATTTAAATACGGAGAAGGCCGGGAACCAGGCTGACAACCTGCCTGCCAGAATCGAAAGCAAGCCATTGATCAGCGTTCCCAATGACGGGATTACCAAGACTGTTTATCGAATCAGAAATCTAATCAAAGAAATCCTGCTCGAGATCAATGAATCAATTGAAGGGTTCTTTGCTATGGATTTCTTGCAATACATCAAAGATAAACCTGCAGCGAGAAAGCTCACTGAAGAGGAAATTGAGAAAAAGAATCCAATCGAGCTGTCGAAGGTGATGCTAACGAGGAGCAGTACCAGCGGAGGTAGTCCTAATTCTCCGAGGCTTATGAGTCGGCATTCGAGCAATGCACTGAAAGGAAGACCCTCGAAGTTCCATTTTCCACTCCAAGACGAGGAAACTATTCGAGAGTCTCGAAGAGTCGGGAGTGCTGGAACCGGGTTTATCGAGATTAACCTCGACCATTTGAAACATGAGGAAAATTTAAAGGAATTTTTGGATTTCTGGGACCTTGAAATGGACTCGTATGGCGTCAGTCTGAGAAAACTGCTTAGCAATCACATGAGATTCACGTTGCTGCATGACCTTTCAGCTGGAGAGATTAAAAACCTTGAGAAGATATCAATGAGAAGCGATAATATCGTCCTAAAGCTGAAAAAGTTCATTTTCCTTGAAAATTACGACGAAATCGCTAAAATGAAGGCGCTTTACAAAACAAGTCAAGCGAGTCTTGAGCTCGTTGAGGAAATGATCCGAGAGCAACCACAAGGCCCTGCTTTGAGCAGTGGGTTGAAATCTCTCTTGATAAAAATTGAGGATATCCTCAGAATACTTGGACTTTCCTCAAGCATCGTTTCCTTTGAAAACTGCGAGAATATTCTGCATTTAAAATCCAAGGACATTTTAGATCTGATCTTTACCAATAAGGATATAATTTTAACGCCTGCGATGAAGCCATCGAAATTCCAAGATATAATCAGGATTACAAACCTATACACCCATTTTATGGAGATCTTCGACTATCTTGTCACATTGGAGAATAAAGACGATCTTGTGCTTCATTCGCTTCGGTTCCATGTGATAGTTATTTTGATTTTCTTCGTTTATGAAAATCCAACAAACGCTGACATCGCGCATAAGTTGATCGCGAATGCCTACTTTTACGAGGCGTACACTGGGAAAACCTATTCAGAAGAGCTGTTGGTGTACCTCCAAACGCTTATCAGCAGAGTTCACGCCTACAGCACTGACGCGATGCGTAATGAGAGAGAACAACAGCGGATTTTTGAAATCTTATTCGAGCCTTTCTTCAACGAAATGTACTGTCAATCGTTCGGGGGCGGAAGTTCTCCCCATCCGAATCCAGATTTATCCCCAAGCTTTATGAGGACACCAAGGCGAGTCGAGAATACTTCAGTAGGAGGTTCTCCTAGTCCGAGGGATAAACTTCAAGATTCTTTTAGTCCAGTAGTGAATGCCCAGCCTATTAACCTATTTCCTGATCCTCAGAACATGGAAGGCCTGAAAATGACTAAATACAGAAACCTGCTAATGCTATGTTCAATTTCGCTAATTAATATCAAGCATTTCTTCAAGTCACCCTACAAGGTTCTCCTTGAGTCGTGTCAGAAGGAATTGCTTAAACTTTTCAAAAGGAGCTTTAAGGTCTTCCAGCAAAAACTCAATGATTTGAATTTCCTCCTTCAAGAGGAAGACAAAGAGGATGAGATCATACCAGAGATGACGCTTTCGCTTACGAACCCGCATCCCAAGGAGGGTACGCGAATTACGCTGACTCGCGCGTCCATGTATAATCCGAACACGAGAAGTGAGAGGAAATCGGTGAATTATTTGGAGTCAAGCACCGAGTTAAACTGGTTTTCGTTGTTTGAAAATCTGATATCAACTTTATTGATACTCGCCTCGAGTCACTTCGAAATCAGGAATTCTATCATCCAAAGCGTTGGAACTATCGAGAATATTAATAAATATCTCATAAACCTACCACTCGACGCTCCATCTTCCTTGAGAAGCTCGCTTTTCAAGCTTGGAAACCTGCTTTTTATGGCCAACACAGCGGAATCGGAGGATCTATCGCAAGAAGAAGTCGCCTTTGTATTCCTCGGTTTCCGAGAGATAAGTTTCTATGTACGAGCTCTGGCCAACAAATACCCAGATATTGCCACAGAAAACCTCAAAGCAGCTTACCTTAGGAAAGCTGAGCTGTGGAAAGACCTGCAGGTGATATATAATTTCAATTTTGAAGACACTTTCAATGAGGTAGAAGATCCTAATTCGAAACTCACATCAGTGTACTCGAAACACAAGAATGAGATTTTAGATGGATTGCTTGAGAACAACGCCAAGCTGCTTTCCTACTTGCTAAAGCACCGTCCTTCGTTCTGTATGGAGAAACTCGTTTTCGATGAAATAGAGAGTGAAAAATTTGTCGTGGAGCTCATTATCGATCTCTCATGTGATTGGATGCTAGCGTTGAGGGCTCTGGGATTGAAAAAGAAGATCACAAAGATTCAGAACCAGGTGTTAAGCCAAATCAAAGAGAATAAGCAGTTCAAAAAATATCAACTCCAACTCTCCATTGTCGACCAACTGACTCGTGAGTATAAAAGAAGAGCGTCATTGCGTGTACCAACGCTGCCTGACCACGATGAGGAATCGATCTCGGCCTGTTTCTTGAAGATGGTGGAAGCTTACTTCAAAGAGAGCTCTCAAGATGCGAGCCGAAGAAGCTGCGTGAGGCTGCTCGTCGAGCTGATTGAAGAGAATAAAAGCCACGATCAGATCCTCAAAAACATTCTACTGTTCATCTCAAGCCCTCGGTCTCGCGTCCCGCTGCCAAAGTCGACCCAGATCTTCTTCTATGTCCTTCTACAGGAGATTATAAGCTATAAGATAGAAGTTGCCAAGCAGGTTCGGACGGAATTTGAGTACTATCTGCCGCATATACGTGTCATTCAATTAGATTTCAACGCGCATCAACTAACGAACTATATTTATGAGAACTTGATCGAGAGCGATTATAATGACCTCACGATATTGCTTGAGCTCTGTAACAAGTACCTGTTTGGTGGATGCAAGGAGATTCAAGAGAGCTTCTATTATAATTTCCTCCGCGATTCCGAAAATCGAGTAGTTTTGAAGATTTCCTCCTTTTTGAAGCGAGTGTCAGAGAGACTGGTTGTCCGTGAGAAGCTCCCCAAAGGCAAGAAGATAATGAATTTGCTTGAATCTAAGTTCAAAATGGACGGAGCAGAGGAGAATCCTGTTGACAGGGACGCAAGGATGCTGACTGACATCCTCTACTTCATCCAGCTTCTCTGTGAGGGGCACAATAGCAATTTCCAAGCGTTCTTCCATGAGCAGGCTCAGTCAAGGAAACTCAACTCGATCTCTGTGAATTTCCCCATGGAGATAGCCGGGTTCCTCCATTCATATGTCCAAATATGCAGTTTCCACACGATCGAACTTGGAAAGCAGCTGTTCAATTCGCTCACAGAGATCGTTCAAGGCAATCGAAGGGAGATTATCGCTGAGATGTGTACGAGTTCAAACGTGATCGAAGACATTCTTAATCTCCTTATCAAATACAAGGTTGGAAGCCAGCTGTGCAAAGAGCGGAAGTTTGAAGGCTCGGATGCCTTAGAGTCCCTCAAAAGCGAAGCGATCACGCTGCTTTTGAGCATCGTTGAGTCTGCAGACACAGAGACAAGAGAAAGAATCAGTCAATTGATAAATAAAAAGAAGCTCGCTGAAGCTATCGAGACCGTCGTTGACGAATTCCTCACAAAGAAGAAGTTTAATCGCCAGTTAGCTGCAAGCAAGGCCCAGCAGAATCAGTTCTTGAACATGATAACTGACAGCGATTTTTCTAAAGGATTGTTGATAGACTCGATCAATCTGCTGATCGTGACACGGATTATTGAGGAATCCTCTCATAACTTTAAGGATGACCTCAAGAAAGTGTTGGACGAGTTGCCGAATCAAACCAGAGAATGGGTTAAATTCCTCCAAGGAGATTTCTTCAAGATGTTTGTCCGAAGCATCGAGATAATCGACAGCGAAAAAACCCTTCGCAAAATATTCTTCCCACTCTACCCTAGTTGTCGGCTGCTGTCGCAGGAACAGCGGAGCATCATGATTGAGAATATCGAGCGAAGTTCCTACCATACAAAGATATCTCAGTTCCTCTCCTACGAAGAAGAAATCACTCATAAAATTGATCTCGACTATGGGATCCAAGGGAACAAGTTCTCTTATTTCGCGACCAAATACTACACGAAGATGAAATGGACAGCCTACGCCATGGCCTATGCGATCAACGTTTTGGTCCTGGTCTATTTCGATAACGAGGACTTAGTTACGATCATTTACGACCACACACTGAGCTTTGATTCGGTGTTCTATGATCTGTTAAACGGGGTTCAACTCTGTCTTTCGATACTCTTGCTAATCATGTGGACCAGGACGAATCAGCCGAGATTTCATTTGTCTGCTCAATGGGCGCGGTATAACAGAGCCAAATCTAAAACATGCAAGCCGATCACTTATCTGGAAGAGCAAGACTGGTATCTCAACACGAAGAATATTACCGAAGACGACTTTTTGAGGATCCTTGAACTCAAAGGACCGAATGCCCAAGAACTGAAATTCGATGACGAAAGAGGCTTTAAATTCAAGAAGGTGCAGTACTTATACTATCGCAACAAGATACTCTTCCTGCTGCGCAGTGGCACTCTCATGAATCATATCGCTTTCATGCTGATTTGTCTGTTCTCGATTATATATCACCCGATGATTTGCTCATTACAGCTTCTGAATTTCCTTGCTGAGGCGAAAATTATGAAGAATATCATCGGGTCTTTCTACAAAAACGCTAAAGAGCTCGCAACAACCGTGATATTCGGTATTGTGATCATTTTCATCTATTCGCAGTGGGGATATTTCTTCCTCAGAGAAACGTTAGTGCTCGAAGGGCAGGAAAACATTTGTACAAGCATATGGCACTGCTTCCTCTCGTTGATGAATTACGGCATGAGAGCTGGAGGAGGTATCGGTGATGTCGTTCGGAGAGAGTCGTATATGGGTCCGACGTATCTGTTTACAGCAAGATGGTTGTATGATGTGTCGTTCTTTATATTGATATCGATTGTGATGATGAACATGATTTTTGGCATCGTAATTGACACTTTTTCGAGTCAAAGAGAGGCGAAACAGAGCAATTTCATCGATCAGACGAGCAAATGTTTTATTTGCGACATCGAGAAAGGTCTGCTGGATAGGATCGGAGGGGGATTCGAGGATCATGTCAGACATCAGCATAATATGTGGAACTATATCTTTTATCTCAAGTATATTAAGTTGAAAGGCGTGATCGACCTTTCGGAGATTGAGAGCTATATTTATCAATGCTACAAAAACAAAATATACTCCTGGGTGCCGCATAATAGAGCGACTTGCATGCCGGTTAACGAGGATGAGAACGAGATGGCCGAATTCAAGGATAAGTTAGACGCAATCGAAGCGAAAATAGATGAAATTGCATTGAAACAAGCTCACTTTTATCAAGAAAAAGAGGAGCAGCTTTGGTGAGTTGCTTTAGTTTGTTAGAACGAGTTATTTATGGTTATCTATTTGATTGTTAATACCTTGAGATTGATCTTTAGGGTAAAATAATACTGTGAATAGTAGTATCAATGAGAAATATGAATAGTGAGAATTATTTTAAACACAACAAGATTTGGAAATTCTATTAATATGTGACATGAAGAAACTATTCATGTAGTAGTGATTGAGAAGGACAGGAAGAATATTAGGGATATGATTATCGAAATTTAATCATTTTGATAGCTAGAGGATGAAGGTCTTAGCTTTGAGTAAAGGCATGTGATTTTTCCTAGCAACGATATTTCTACACATGGTAAATTGTATTCTGGCCTTTTATTTTTTCAGATGAAACAGAAAATCTTCTAAATAAGCCAGAATTGAATTCATGGAATGATAAGGAGCAGAGTATTTGAAAACTTCACACTAAATTTCACTTCATTGGAAAGTATTAATACTAAACAATACATAGATTTTGGATCAGAAATATATAAAAAGAGGCTCTTTTGTTGATCAGATACGATAATCCTTATTGATTTTAGCTTTGATGGTTTGGAGGGAGTTAGAAATAAGAATGTCTCTCTTTTTTTCATGGCAAATTTTGAGCCATTTTTTGAGTCCTCACAGAGATATCCCTCAATATATTTCGAGGACTATGATGATTTTATTTGATCACTAATTTAAGGCCGCTCCAAGACGTCCAATATTTCTAAGGATTCCGATATAATTTCCTCTACTTCAAGAGTAAGACGTCCGCACAGGTTATTTTTGTTAAATTCAATAAGTCTCGAAACGCAAAACTTTCCTCTCGATTAAATTATAAGAGTATATATATTTCAGTCTTCCAGTTCGAGCGATTTTATCAGGCATAGTTCTTTTTTGTTGCACACATCTATTTTCAGCTAGATTTGCCATTGTTCGGTTTTGAAAGCTCAATAGCAGCCACAACTCAAACCTAAATCGAATATTCTTTCATAGTTTTCACAAAAAAATTCTTCCAAAAAACACCTAGATATGTCTTAATATTTTCATACTACATATAAAAGAAAATGAAGCCTTCGTTCCCTCGACTTGAATAATCAATAGGGATTATTGATAATAATATTCAATAGATTCATACGGGTATTCGAGTCTAAATCTAGATAATTCGATAATCCAAGACTTCAGTAGCCAAAGAAGTCGTTGTATAGTGTTTGAAGCTAGATTTATCGTCTCAAATCCTGTTATCTAAGACTCCAGTTGCAATCTAGAACAGGATTTCCTGGAAACCTTTTTCTTGATCTCCATTTTCATCATCAAGTAACACACATTCGGCAGAATGGTTACACTCAAAGGCAGTTGAAACTCCACAATCTATCTTCCGAAAAACATTTTCTCTCTCTGAAGAATAAAAAAAAAATGAAAAGAAAAAAAGTGACTTATCAGACCGTACTCTTGAATGTCTGTGTGGATATACTCTATTGATCAGCTACGAATCATCAGGAGACACTGCCTAGCTATAAACTCCCACGTGTCATAGCTTTTTATTTATTTTTGAGACTTATTCATAAATTATTATGCAATGATAACTGGGAAAATACATTGTAGAAGTTTTTGCAAGGAATGAAGTCCCAGCATAGTATTTTTCTGCCTTATTGATCTCTCTTATTCACCAAATCTCAAAACCCTAAGTCGTTCTTTAGAAGTAACGGAGTCTACAGATAATAATGGGCTTTTTGATTCGATAGAACTTAAAAATTTATTTGTTATATACACTTAGTATTTTCTTCTCACCGAACGCTCATTGATTCTTGGAAAATTTCCTTCATTAAAATTCATATAACCCTAAATCCCACAGAAAACCACTGTTTCTCGCTTGCCCTAACCATCCTCGGCGTTATCCTATTTTAATAAATAATCCAATCAGAATTTTGTTTCAGAGTCTAAAAAAAGTTGAATTACCTCGGTAATTAATAATTAAAACACTGTATCAGAATCTCGAAAGAAAAAAACGCCGCTGGTAAGCTATTTTAACTCCGTAAATTGCCGTGCTTATATACCTGGCGAATTTCAAAACAGCTAATCAAAAAATTTTCAAGAAAAAGAAAACAAGTCAAAATGAACATCGAAGGATCACAGAACATGTACTCTGAACTCTCCTACGGCCTGGATTTACAAGGAAGTGACTTGAAGAGACATCGAGTTTACAAAGATAATTCTGCTCAAGAACCTAAAGGCAAGGCAGATCGGAAATTTTTCCAGAAGCTGCAAGCCCAAACCGCCGAAGTTCAAAACCGTCAAGATTTTTTCACGATGAATAATGGGTTCAGTCCGAATGAGTATTTTCCGACTCTAAATTTCAGCACTGAAACGTTCGGTTTTGCAGACAACGCACCAAGTCTGACTCAAGACACCTGGATTGTTACGAGTGAGTTGAATAAACCGAAGAAAAAATATAATGTTCCTTTCCAAGGAAGAAGTAAATATGGTCAAGGGAAAAAGGCTGAGGAAGAGTTTGTTGATGGAGGGTTAAACGCGAATTATGGTGACCAAATGGTGTTAGAATAAGAGATTTCGTGATAAGAAACTTTAGTCAAATTTTGGATTGTGTATAAACTAAAGTTTCGTATTTTTATGTAATTTGCTATTGCTGCTCCGTGCTCTGACAGGATAAGTATTTGGTTTTAAGAAATAGTTTTCTCAATAAGTTCGAAAGATGAAGAGAGTGGGAATTACAGAAGTGATAAAAAATGAAAGGCAACTTTGAAAATTCACGATAGAAAAGTTGTTGATGAACATCTTGTAACCTTGAATTATAGCACTGAATGGTCACCATTGATACCAAATTTGCTACAGATGACGCTGAGTCTCGTTCATATCAAGGAGAGTGTATCTACTACTGCGACTAAATATTATATATTTATTTATAACATTTATCTTTCCAGGATAACTCTGTATTTTAATGTAAACTCATCCACTTGCTTTATGCGTCACTACTCTTGCGATTTGAAATTAGACAAAAATGTTGTTAATTTTTCAATGTTAACTATCTCCCTATTTACTAGAAATCCAGGTAAAAGAATTGATGAATTTTGGCTCTGCTATAGATTCCCCTATTTTAATTGAAACTTAATAATTCAAACTGAAAGAGTCCCTTCTAACACTGTTATGTATCCAATAATGTGAAGAGAAAATGCTGTTCGTTACTAGTCTCTTTCAAGAAGCACAGCACCAATCCTAGCTGTCGTGAGAGTCAAGAAGAGCATCACCAAATTTACAAGCTGCACTCAGAATAGGAAATTAAATGAATTGGAAGCTAAGCTGCCTTAGTGACACTTTCGATTTTCTGTTATTAGCGTTTATCTGCAGAACTTTGTTGCACATTTAATTCTTGAGAGAGATAATATTAAAAGGAGGTGAGCAAGGATCAATTAAGTTAAGGAAGAGCCAACCTTTTCCTGTTGCGAAAGAGGCATCGGATCTCGACTATCAATTTTTTGTCGTCAAAGATTTCACACAAATATAGCTAAAAAGCCAAGCAATTCAAAGAGATAGCTTTTACTTTCTGCTTTTATACGAAATGACTGCTCTTAATCGAACTCGCAATACGACTATCAGAGCCTATCATTGAAGTTAAGTTCCTGGCTAAGAATAATGATGATATTTACAACATTTCAACATAGTAATATGAGAATAAATAACTCTGATAAAGAATCCCTGACAATTATATTCTTCAAAAAGTGAATAATTCAGACAACATGCGTCCAAATTCGAAATTCGATAATTTTGTCCTACTCGAATTCTCACCCAAATTTTCATGTAAAATAACTCTTTTGATTTTTTTTTACTCAGTTACGAATTTAAATTTCTATCATTTAAATAAAATCACGGCCAAAAAAACATTTCCTCCCTCACAAACAAGCTTGTAAAACCAATTCCTCAACAAATTTTAGATTGAATCATTTCCGCAAGCCATTATCCCTCTCATACCTGCTTAAACGATAAAAAAATTCATCGTGTAACACCTTTCGAAAAATCGATTCATGTGCCTTTCGATTTCGAACTATAAATCTTTTTCCATTACAAACTCTGCAATTGCAACTAAAGCCTCAATGAAGCTATATTTTACAGAACTCTTGCTCAGCAAAGGTCTTCCCTCGCATATTCAACACCCCAACTGATTGCTGCTCTAACAATTCGGTCTACAGATTGAGAACGTAGGGTTCTAGTATTAGTATTATCAAAAACAAAAGTTTTATGTTTGTGTTTTGGTTTTTCAGCCCATTTTAACTTTCAGTTCGAACTGGCAAGAATTAATGACACTATCATTTTTTTATTCAACAGTAAATTATTGCTTAAAACGTGTTATCTGTCAAACCTTCCAGCGCATAAGGCATTCTGATTTGAGAGTTAACTTTAATACCAAACTTCATAATTAAGCATCTTCAAACATAAAAAAAATGAACAGAGATGAGGCAAACAGATGCTTTGATATCGCCAAGCAGCATTTCAACAGCCATGATTACGAGCGAGTATGACTGCTAGCTCCTTTCCCTTCACATCATTCTAATTATCGGAAACTAGGCATTGAAATTCTTTAACAAGAGCTATCAGCTAGAGAAATCAGATCTAGTCCTACAATATATCAAGAAATGCCAGGCGAAGATACAGGAGGGAGGCTCTTCCAGCAGTTCCAACGGTAATGCCGGCCAGCAACGCGCTCAGAGGGAAGAACACAAAAATAGCAGCACAACTAGAGCAGGAAGCTCATCCCAGCCTACAGAACCTGTGGTAATCTCACTCTTTTGGAGCTTAAGAAGAAGCTTACGTTATTGTATTTGTTTTTCAGCCTGAAGACGTTAAGAAGATATTGGCTACAAAAGATTTCTATGAACTCCTTGGAGTTACGAAAACCTCAACCGACGATGAGATTAAAAAGGCGTATAGAAAGGTACTCTTGCATGATATTAGCGCTCTATAATTGCTGTTAGCTCGCACTAAAGTACCATCCTGATAAGAATAAAGCACCTAAGGCCGACGAAGCGTTCAAAAAAGTAACAAAAACGCTCTATTTTTGTTTGAAATTAACTATCTGGATTAGATAGCGCAAGCTTACGACTGTCTTTCCAACCCTGAGAAGAAGAGAAAGTACGATGAGTATGGAAGTGAGGAACCTGAGCAGCATTTCCAGCACTATAGACAATATTACCAAGAAGATGTTTCTCCAGAGGTAATACTTGCAAAATCCTTCCTTAAATTAACTTTTTCCCCTATGATAAAAGGATATATTTGATATGTTTTTCTCAAACTTCGGAGGACCGGGTGCCAGAACGCGCACTTATCATTTTGGCGGTGGACGAGGACAAAGGTAATTAAATTTCGCATATTAGTAGAGGTTCTAATGCATTGCACTATTAGAACTCAGAATGGAAACACTAGAGGCGGACCACAGAATCCATTCATGTCGCTGTTGCAATTTTTGCCGTTGTTGTTGATTTTCGGAACTTCATTGCTCTTTAACTTCACTCGAGAGGTAAATATAGTGAAGCTAGCGAGATTCTAACGTGTACTGGCATATAGGATCCTGTTTTTTCACTTACTCAGACGTACAATTTCCCTATGGCGAGAAAGACATCGGATCTCGGCTATCAATTTTTTGTCGGCAAAGATTTTGACTCAAACATGGCTAAAAATCCCAGCAAACTGAGAGAGGTAGCTTGTCCTATTCACTTCTGACAGATATTAACTGTTTTCTATGGTGCTACAGGTTGAACGAGATGTGGAAGCGCATACGATACACCGGTTAAATGAGTTATGTCATAACGCACAAGTAACGAAGAGAAGCCTTGAAAATAGAGCGAGATATCAGAAAGGAGAACAGAGAGAAGCTTTTCTACATGTAATTTCGTTTATTATTCACCACATCTCCTAACCGTGAAATACAGCAAGCGAATAATGTCGATTTTTCTTCATGCAATGCAATTAACCATGCTAAAGTAACGTTATTATACAAATAATGGCTTAATCTTGCTATTTTCAGCGAGTCAAACCTGAATTGTTCCGGGGTTACAACTATGGATACTACTATTAGTACCTATCGTTCACTGGGAAGTCTCTGGCTTCTGGTTTTTTAGTTACAATCCATCGTGTATCGTATATTCGTTATTTCTTCGTTAGTTCAATGGAGCTCAAATAATCAAAGAAATTGTTTTGTTTGATATGTGGAATTTCTAACCTTATCTTCTAAACGCGAGTGCATCTTTACTTTCTATGCAATTTATGGCAGTAACAAACCTGATTAAGTTTGAAGATGCTCAGAAAGAAAACGTGTATGATTAAACAACTAACCAAAATTACCATTACTTTTATCTGTCATCAGTGAAAAATAATTTGGATTACTATTTGAATAGTTTGATGTCAGATGCATAAACAAATCGTTAGTTAAGAGAAATTTGACAATATTAGCGTTAGGCTTATATTAAATCAAGACTTACAGCGTACCTTTCAAAGCACACTTAGACATATAGATATTTATTTCGCGAAGATAATAAATGAAATGTTAAGTTTTACGTGCATAAATTTTCTTTACTCTGATAAATAAGAAAAAAAAAACTGAATGGAGTAGTTATAATCAATTCTCTACAGTAGTATCTCTCGAAGGCTCATCAAATTAGACGTATACAATGCCGAGGTTCCCTTTGCTTCCACAGTATACATACTTGTTGCTCTTGTTGAAGAAATCTAAGCAATAGACTGCTTTATCTCGTTTGTTGACTTTTTGTTTCATCAAAAATCTGTCTTCGTGATCGAATACTTTAATTTGGTTCACCCCAGTCGCTGCCGCTCCCACCATCGTTTTGTCATGTTTGCCAAACTGCGCGGAGTATACATAGGCCTTTTTGCTAATCTCTGGGTTTTGGTCCCAGTCAATAGAAACTAGGGTTTTTAACGTTCTGTTATCAAAAAGCTGCAATTGCTTCTCCTCTCGAGAACTTCCAGCTAGTATCAAATTCCCTTGGATGTCCAGTGCTTCTCCATAGATCTGAGGGCCATAGATATATCCTGTGCTTTTATGTGTTCGAAGGTCCCAAAGGATTATCACATTGTCCCACCCAGCGCTCATCAACAAATTTGGATCATCCTTCGAGAATTTTACTGCAAGGACTCGTTTGCTGTGGGCAGGGCTGTTGAGCCCGGCTTGCAGGACATGAAATTCTTTCTTTTTGTGTTCGTCGTAAACAGTCACCTAGACGAGGCTCATACGCAATATTTTACTTATTTTTACTTTGGAATCCATTCCTCCAACTGCGAATTTAGTGCCGTCGTATGCGTAGTCAATCGAATATATCTCATTATCTTTTTGTTCGATATTATAGAGGATATTGCCTAATTTCCTGTTTAGGGATGCAATTCGCTTGAATGCTCACACCTGATGTTGCATGAACGAGGTAAATACTTCCAACGGTATCTCCGGCTATCAAGACGTTCTGGGTCAACGAGGGATCAGTGTTCGGTCTCCACCTAGTTTAAATTATAATGAAGAAATTTTATTCTTCTTATACCTTAAGGCCATTTCCACATTTTCAATGTTATCGCTAAATTTGATTTCCCGGATTTTCTCACCCGTGACAGCCTGGTACACTCGAACTCTACCATCTTCACAGGCTAATCAGAAATTCATTAGCTTTCCCATCATAAGCAAATTTAACTACCCGCCGCTACGTATTTATCAGTCGGATCGATCCGGCAGCAGAGGATTTTGCATCTCAGTCGATCAATCAAAGTTTCGTAGACATTTACGCTGAGTATCATTGTCAGAAATGGGAGTAAGACTCAAATTTACTCTTCCTCGTAATCTAAGATATTAAATTCTTTTTCCTCGGGTAACTCACCAAGAGATCCCTTTTGGTCGGAGTGTATAGTAGTTTCTAACTCCGAGGTCGATTTCGGTTTCAGACTAAGATCCTTGAGCTTATCTTCTACTTCAGTGAGAGATGGCTTAGTTGAGCATGTGCGATCATCGGCGATATTTTGCAAGGAGGTTGGTTGTGATTTATAATCCTGCTGAGTTTTCGATTCTTCATATTTTCCCATGGGCTCATCGAAAAGTTTTTTGCTTACGAGTTTTGCAGCTGTAAGAATTGGGATTCATAGAGAATAATGAGGTATTAATACATTTTTTCCTTTGCGAGTCAGTAGAAGGCTTCTTATCTCGAATGATGGATGGTTTTTCGGTGAGTGATTGAAGAGAACGAGCTTTATTTGTCATTAATACCGCCAAACTTAAACTTATGGATTTCAATTTTTGATTGTTTTCGAATGATTGTGCTTTGAATTCCCTGAACAAAAAAATTAAGATTTTTTGACTAAATCTCGCTGAATCAAAGATCGATGAAGTTTTTATATCTCATTCAGCCAGCGTGAAACAGTCTAAATATGATAAGATATTTTTGTTCCATTTGCAAATTACTAATTACAAGGTGAAAGGAACTAATTTGGTGTAGCACGGCTTTTTTCATATGAGCGAGCAGGTAACTAAAATTTAGCATGTAATTTGAGTCACAAGCGATGGATTTTAACAAGATAGATCTATATATCTTCTTAATTAGTTCTTGTTTCTGATACTTCTGTCTCCGATGTAAAAGATTCCATATATATATTTCAAAAAAGGGAGGAAACGGTGAGGTTTGCCTTTCTAATAATAATTTATTTTTTGAGATGACTTTTTCTTAATCAGTAGAACCGCTTGCTTGCCTTAAAATACAGTAAACTTCAAATAAATTTTCTAATTAGTTTTTTTGTTATGAGCTGGAAAGAACTCATAAGGGGTCTTGAGTCAGTCGAGACAACACGTTCTGAGTTCTGGGATTATGCGTTGATGTATAGTTTAAGGATCAAGCTCTTCAATTACCATCAGAGATGATAACAATTACTAAGATTTCAATATCATATTAACTAATTACTCTATTTAAACAAGTTCCTCATTCGAATTATATGTTTGTAATTTAGTTTCTGCTGTATTTTTCCTCCTTCTTCTTTATGATTTCAATTTTTTTATTTGACAATGACTCGCAAAGAACGAGAATATAACTATTTGGACAACAATACTAAATAATTAGAGATTACATTGCTCTTTCTTGTTGAAAATATAGATATAAAGTTCCAATGTCGAATCGTTAAGCATCCACACTTTCTTCACCCTCATTAGCTTTTTCACCGTCTTCGATATTTGCAACTTCTTCATTAACTTGAGTTTCTTCCTCACCTTTCTCCTTCTCTTTCTCTTCAGCAACGTTTTCCTCCTTGGAGACTTCAATGTTCTCTTCTTTAGAGACTTCAATGTTCTCCTCTTTTGGAGCGCCAGTGTCTTCTTCGTTTTTGACGGCTTCTTCTTCTTTCGCGACCTCTTCGACTTGAGCTTCTGGTTCTGCTTCTTTTGTCTCTTCAGTATCTTCTACCTTCTGTTCTTCTTGAGAGGCTTCAACGTTTTCTTGGTTTTGAGGAGCTTGTTCAGCCTCACCTTGATCTTCCTTCTGCACCTCATCATTTTGCTCATGCTGTTCCTGTTGTTCTTGGTTCTCAACAGGCTCCTCATGCTTCTCTTCCACAGTGGTTTCAGCAGCAGCTTCTGTTTGTTGAGTTCGTGAGAGCTCGATTCTCAAATTATCCACTGAAGTGTGGCCAATTTTGATAAAGAACATGGAGATAGCGCTCTTTGAATTGATAAATTCTTGCTGTTCTTCGTTAATCCTATCAGCCTCCTCGAAGTTATCATTCTACAAATAAAAAAGCGATGAACAACAATCTCGTTGACAAATTCGTACATTTGTGCACTCTTCAATCTGCTGATCAAGCTCGGCGATCTTTTGCTCAAGCTCATCATATAATCTGAGAGCCTCTCGAAGTTTCTCTGTCTTAGCTGCTTCATCAAGGTCGCTGAATGCTTCAGGTGTGATGCCTAAATCATAAGGATTTGATTTCTGCTCTTCCTCCTTTTTCGCTTCTTCCTCTTGCTTTTGAACAGGAGCTTGCACTTCCTCAGCCTCAACTTTCTGAGGCGATAATTCTTTTGTTTCGTTGGACTCTTTTTCTACCTTTTTAACTGGTTCTTGATGCTTTGTTTCTTCTGTTTTAGAATCAAACTTGCCTGGATAGAGTGCTTCTAGCTCTCTGAGCTCTTCTCTGCAGGCCTCCAACTAAATAATCGAAACAGATGAGATAAGCCAAGTGGCTAATGCCTTTACCTCGATTTCAACTTTCGATGAGCTTTCGTGAAGCCCTGCAGTTTGGAAGTGATCTCTTATCGTAGCAAGGTCCTTCAGTTTTTCAGATAACAAACTATGCTTGTTAAAGTCCGCAATCTCTTTCAAGTTCTCCAGGTCGAATTTCAAATTCACGAGGATTTCATTCTGAATCTGAAAGTCCAAGCATTAGCACTGCTCTTTACAAAAAAGTTTACTTTATTAATCGTTTCTTGATTAGAGTTTTCTTTTTCGCTAAGCAATGCAGTATCTTCTTCTATTTTTGCGATCTGCGCGTTAATGTCCTTTAACTCAGTCGTCACACGAGACGCTTCCTATTACATAACCAGAAGAATTTAGCCAAGAGCTTAACCTCAAAGGCACAACCTTGAAATTTCTTGTTTGAGCGTAATTTCTCTTTTCTGCCTCAAGTGCAGGAAGACGTTGTGAAAAACTGTTTTTATTGGCGGTGAGAACAGCAATCTTGCCTTGGATATCCTTAATATCATGCTCAAGATGCTGAATTTCCTCTTCTTTCTTTCTATATTCATTTTTCGCGCTTTGGTACTCATTCTGCGAAGACTGATAAAGCTGGAACAGAAGCTCTCTGTTCTTATTCGTTTGGTTCAATTCCACAGAAATATTTTTGCAATCCTCTTTCATTTTCTCGAGGCTCTTGATAATTTCTTTATTTCTCGTCACTGTTTGTTCGAAAGTGACGCCTTCTTGAGCCAATTTCTCTTTGAAATTAGTCAAACTTTTCAATTTTCTCTCATAGCCCTGCTCTAGGGTAGACACTTCATCCCTATTTAACAAAAAGAAAGCTGTTGACACGAAAACCAAGAGAGAGTCATACTCTTTATTCTTTAACTTTGCGAAATCAGACTCAAAGCGTTTTTGCACATATCCAATCTGTTTATTCACCTTGTCCAATTGTCCCTTGACATCAGCCTATTCAACACAATGTTTTAATATGATGATGTGATGATGATGAGTGGAATTACAAGTTCAGCCTCTCTCATCCTGAGCTCCTCTCTAATTCTCCTGATTTCTTCCTCGAGACCGTCCTTTCTCGTCTCAAGTTTCCCTTTCTCCTCATAAGATTCCTTGGTTTGTTTTTCCACTTGATCGTTAACATGTTTTTTATTTTCTTCAAGATTGCGCTGCTTCACTTCCAATTCCTTTTTCGCGTTGTCCAGGGTATGCTCCTCCTTATCAGCATAGTCTTTTTCTCGAGCTAATGTTCTTTCACCTTCGAAGATGTAATCCGAAAGCTCCTTGTTTCTGTCAAAAAGCGCGAGTTCAAGCTTCTCAACGAACTGCTTGTAAAGATGAAGTTCTTCTTCGTAGATACTTTGCGCTTTTTTTTCAAGGGCGTCATGATGGACGCCGCACTCGTCGATTTCAACTTCAAGGACTTTGACCTAGTCACTGTCAAGCCATTTGAAAATACTAATTGCCCAACCTGCTCTCGAACTTCATTCGCTGATTTTTCTAATTCATCAGCCTCTTCAAACAAGTCATTCTCAATAGCATGATTCTGTCTCTGGATAATCGATTCGATGCTATCTTTTAGGAGAGTAATTTCTCTTTCCTTCAATTCTATCCACAAATTAAAGCTACAACACATGAAGATTTGAAGAAATCCAACCTTTCGCTTGCTTCAGACGATGTTGCTCGACAACTATTTCGCTGAGTGCTTCACGAAGCTGTGAAATATTGATTCTGAGTTGCAATTGCAGACTCTCAGGAGTCTATTGTTTTTTTCAGGAATGATTAATAATTTGACACAATCGAATGAGATACTGAATCAGGTTTCTCCTCAAGTGTCGGTAGATTCGTCTTGGGAGCGCTCGAAACTTCTTGAGGCTCTGGCTTAGGTTTATTTTTAAACTTTCCAAACATTCCAGTTGGTCCGCCAGTTGTACCGCCATTCTGCTTATGAACTAAGCGCGTAGACAAGATTAAAAGGCATTTCTCTCAATTAGAGTTATTACTATTCGCAGGTGTGCCTGACTGTTCTGCCGTTTCGGATCTTACTTCGCTCGTATTGTCTGCTAAACGATTAATTCCAACTGTTTAATTCCTGAAAATGACATTAGGAGTACTCATTGAGGGTTGTTCTTCAAGCTGCGAGACATTTGTTTGTTTCTCAAAGGACTCGTTTACGTTATGACCAATACTCCTCTCGCCAAGGTCGACACTCTCATTGGTTTTCGAATAGGCTTCAGATCTTTTATCTCTGTCGGCATCGGTCTCACCGGTGTTGCTCGTAGCTGACTGGCTCTATAGGCGTTACAATTGTTTTTCTTTTCTGCCAACCAATGCTTTGATTACCTGCTTTTTCTGATGGAATTTCGCAAAACCAAACGCAGATGGTTTCTGCTGTTGCTCTGGCAATTGCTGATTATCACCTTGACTTGGTTGAGTTTGGATAGAGGTTGACGGACCTCCTATTTGATGGCCACCGCTCTCATTTCCCTCTGCATCCTGTCGAAATTGCTCATGCTTCTGTGGGCTTTTTATCGTCATATTTGCAAGAAAATTAGGGTTTAGCGTTTTGTCAGGTGGAGCGGTTGGATCCTGCTGAATTCCGGTTTTGTTGATAAAATTGAAGGCATTTAGCTTCTTTCCACCGTCTGTTGGCACATTTGGGTTGTTGCTCGACTGCCCAGCACTCATCCTTCCTTGAGGATCCTGTTGTGAGCCACCAGTCGCATCGACAGGAGGTTTTTTTTTGGCAGCCATATGCATTCCTAAACGATTTAGATTTAATCATCCGCCTTCCAGAACATTTACCTGCAAACATATCGGGTTTAGGCCCAGCCCCAGTTCCAGGACCTGGTTGCCCTTTATCCATGGATGGCAAACCTCCGCTATTGCTGGGTCGGTTACTTGCAGTAGCATTAGTTTTTTGCGGCTGCTGCGGTGGTGGATTTTCAGGTTTTTTCTCGCCTCCTCCAAAAAGACCTAGGAGCAGTCAAAAAGTTTATTGGGATGCTTTCAAAATGTGATCAGACTTCCTAAAAAGTTCATGCTGATTGTGGGGATAAAGTAAACGTGTTTTTTGTCTTGTAATTATTATTGTTGTTCGATAAAATTCGAAGTATAAAATCTAATATTGAAAGTGTTTTGATATCATGTTATTCCATGAGGCAGGTTCTTATCGACAATTACAAGCAGCCAAATTTTCACAATCACGTTTGACAAATAAAGGGTGAGGTCCCGTCTTGCTATGAAGAATTGCTCAATCTAATTCCTAGATCTTAAAACATTTTTGCTGATTCTTTTTTTAAGCCCTTGCATAAAAATAACTTAAAACGCAATAAGTTTTTTTTTTTTCTCAATCTCTCTCAAAGTATGGTTGATAAACAATACGACTTTTTTTGAATAAAATGAAGTAACCTCTAAAAATTCCGAGTCGTCCAATTTTCAAAGATTCAACAAGTTGTTGACTCAATCAAATACATATTCATGTTCTTAACAGCTGGATGACCTCAATCTCAAGAGTGTTATTCAGAAAAATGTGACATTGACAAAGTTTAAGAGAGAGAGACTGTGAATTCGCAGCGCACCTCTCTCCCTTGATATAACTTGACGACTTCTCTGCGTGTAACATTGTGATTCTACTTCTATGAGCGAACTCACACGAACGGTGTTGCTTTAGTTAACAAAAAATTAAAGTAGGAATTATTCGTTCCTACGAGCAGATTTTATCAGTTTTGTTGTATCTTTTTGATAATTTGTTGACGTTCTGACGCTTTTAATTCTCAAGCCAATCTATTAATATTACTACAGCATATAATCACAAAATTTTTCACACTTACAAGCAATGAACCCTTCCGAAACGAAAACCCAGGAAGAAAGCAAAGAAACCCAAGCCCCTTCAGCATTTTTGAAAAACTATGAACGAACTTCTGTACTCACCAAACTAAATCAAACCAAGGAATATTTAATAAGCCAAGGAATCCAGCCTGACTGGGGGGTATTCGAGCTTATTTCCATTTACCACTGTCCCAAACAAAACACTATTCGAAAAAGCCAATGTTTTGGTGCTAAAGTCCGCGTGCCGTTCGAGCACTTATCCCTGGCCGAGAAAGTCGACCAGGATCTCAAAAATAATCAAAAAGATCTGGCTCGAGCTATCGATCTCCAATGTAATAAGCTTCCAGGAGAGCGATTCGAGCCTTTTATTCGAGCAAGCGTGCCAGGCACAGCCTCCGAGGACCTCACCATCACTCAAGAGAAAGGGAAAATTTTACTAATGGTTTTCTGGGGGACTTGGTGCAAGCCAAGTTGGAGCTTACCAGAAAATGTCGATACACTCCTAGAAAATAACAAAAGCAAGTGGAAGGATAGAGTGCAGGCCGTTTGCATTGCAGCAGAGAGGAGCAAAGTTAACTCTCTTGCGACTCTGCTCAAAGAAACTCCTTATGCAAACCTCACGCATTATGAAACTCAAGGCCGCTGGGATCATCCGTCTATCAGGATGTATGGCGTCAGAGCCACTCCTCATGTGATACTTTGCGATGCCGAAGGAGTTATTAAATATTCGGGACATCCTGATAAACTCTCCCTCGAAAGTCTGATCAACGAGATGATAAACGGCGCGAAAATAGAGGAAGCTACGCTAACCCGGCACTGGTCAACAAAAGAAACCATTGGATCGGCTGAGTTTAAGAAAATTAAAGAGCTTTTGAAGGGAGAAGCCGGTAAAGAGCTCTATCAAATGAACGACAAGAAGAATCGTGAGGGATTCTTTGGTGTAGGCCTCAATATGAAGAAAACAAAAGTTTATGACTTAGCGCTTGAGCCAGTGGTTGTTAACCGAACAAAACTGGCCCTCAATGTCTCAGTTCTCGATATCGAGCAAGAAAATATTCTAAGTTTCATCAAGAAAAACCTTGGCGAGTTGCCTCCAGAATATTATGACATCCAGGTTGAGCCGCAACAGAGCTTTAAATTCGAATACGGGAAAAACTGCGTTAAATGTAAAGTTGAACTCTCCGAGACGAAGCCACAGTATTACTGTCCTTTTGACCAATTATACTACTGCGAAGAATGCGGCCAATTCATTGACAGCCAGACAAAAGGAACCGATAAACTAGTTGAAGAGCATCCTCTTTTATATGTAAACGCGAAGAGAGGAGATGACTTGAAAAGAATGATTCAATCGAGAGTAGTAGGGCAATGGCAGATGATGGTTTGGGAAGAAGAAGAGGAAGCGAGAAACCATCCTGGGATTGCGTGTGACTCGTGCTCTGGAGATTTAGAAAACACGACGCGGTGGAAATGTGTTAACTGTCTTGATTTAGACATTTGTGGGAGCTGTTTCGAAAAATTAAAGTCAGGAGATGAAGATGTAAAGACGGCGCTTCAAAAGGCTGGCCATGACGAAGAGTCGCATTCATATATAAGGTTCTATTATCGAGCTATGAAATATTGATTCGGTATACATATGATTAGAAAGTTTCAGAAAAATCCTCTGTTGTATATGTACTGATGTGCCTTCTGAAGAGTCCTTTTTTTTCACAATTAGAATCCAAATGTGAATATATCTGATTTGAGCTACTAGAGAGCACAGCAAAAAGCAGTTAAATTTATCTTAATAGTGTACTGAGATATAAATTTTGTCGTTTGATCGGACGATTAGCTACAGTAGTAGTCGTAACTTCATATGGTAATCATTTTGTTGAAGTGAGCAGGAAGAATGCTCATATTATTTCGAAAAGTAGCTATTTAATGTCTCCATTCGATAATTGTGTAAATTTAGGGTATCAAATTTGTAAATTCTCGGGCTTCAGCCCACTTTTATCTAAATTGAAGGCAGCTGGGAAATGAAAGAGAGGCTAGTTTATTTTCATTGGAAAGTTAATCAGAAAGATGGAAAAGAATTGAAAAATATCCAAGAAACTACTTTTGTTCGGTGAGATAAGTGATTTTTAAACAATGCACAGAAAATTTTACCTCAATTTAGGTTTCAAAGCAATATATGAGTTTTGTCAGAAAAGTACACTAAAATAAATCTACAATAAAATATGATCTACAGATAGTTTTTGAATATTTCCACTCATGCTTTCAACTTAAGAAAACTACACAAAGTTTCGAAAGGTGAGAAAATGACAATATGATGGAAGTCAATAAGTGAAGATCCTACATTTAACTCGGGTCTAGACGGTTCTCAGAAAATAAATTAATTTAAAATAACATTTTCGAATGAAAATTAACTTTTTCGAATGAAAGCAGTCAGTACAATTATTAGTAATCCCCAAGGCTCACGGAAATCGATTCTGATTACTAGAGAATCGTTTCTTCCTGGTAATTTATTGTATTTTGGTTTTTCATTTCAATGCTGAAATTAGAATAAGATTAATACCTGGACTATATATTAGATGCGACTCTCATTTAGTTAGTAAATAAAATAATCGCAAGCTGACAACTCTCTAGTAATTCATCGATTCACCAATTAGTTGAAGCACCATGCAAATCACGGATCCGAATGCAAATGCAAGCACGATCTCAATCCCATATTACCTGGAAGATCTAACTTCTCATATATTTATCAGCACAGATCAAAAGTTATTAGAGAAATGTAAATCTCCTTCTCCTTCAGAAGAAGCCTTAAACCAACAAATCATGGATCGTGCTGTGTTACAATTCAGAGAATGGAACAATGATTCAGCGTATGGTTTACTCTGCCTTGGTTTGACGTCTAACTTTTAAATTGCATCCTTATAGGTACCAAAAAAGATTTTTTGTTGTCAGAAACAGCCAAAAGCTTGAGAACTTGAAGAAGACTGTGAGCTATAAAATGTATCAGGAGTTCATTCAACTCCTCATCACCAAAATCTATGCTCCCATCTATGGCGCCATCAATGAGAATTTTGAGCAGATGGAACCCAACAAAATCGAGAAAGAGATCAAGGAAAAATACCCAGAGTTTTGGCATGATTTCTGGAGCGAGCAATCTGTTATTATGGCAGTCTCTTTGACCGAACTTATCGACAAAGTCACAGACGGCGAGATTCACAGCTCATTTTGTCTTCTTTCCCTTGCTTATCGATTTCGACTGAACTTAAAATTGTCTCCGCTCGCCCTTTCTATCTCATTCTTCAACTACAAGCAACTCCAAATCGAAAAACCAAGTTCCAAGGAAAGAATTTACTCGAAATCGACCTTACCGCGTTTAACGTACATCTGTTTCAGTGGCTTTTATTCAGAACTGGACATTGACATCATAAATGAATTCTCAGAAAACGTCCAAATCATCATGATCTACGATGCTAGCACTGGTGGACCTTTGATCGGTGAGGAGAGAATCGTAGATGCGGATGATGACGATGCTAGGTTGCCCAATCAGAGACGACATTTCTTGTCTATCTCAGAAAAACTATTGCTTTTGCCTCTTGATTGCTCTGATGGGAAAATTACCTCGAGAAACCTCCACGATCTCTTCGATACCATGGTGACTCGCTCGATAAAAAAGTTCAGAGCAGAAATGGTTCTTATCAACCATCCATTCAATTTCGACTCAGCTCAAACGAGCACATCGCAGCTTCCATTTATGCTGAAACCAAAGACCTGGAGCAAGATTCTCTATGATATCTGTCTTACCGTGAATTGCAAAGTGATGATTCATCCTCATAAAATAATCGATCCGAAAAACTACGATTCCGGTGTGAATTTCAAAGGAAACAACGCGCATTTAAATTTTTTCGTTACCAACGTCGTGCCTGTTTACGCTAATCCCTTCAGACGAGGCTACTTCGAGAAGTGTTTTCTGCTTTCGCTGGAAGTGTTAGCAAGTAAGTCTTTTAGTATATCGCATTTTGAATTTATGTGACATTCATAAGGGATGAAAAATTACGCCAAGAAAAGGAAAAAGGAATTACATCCACGGGAGTTCAATCGTAGACTCGAGCGGTCAATCAGCGTATTGATGAAATATTATCAAGAGCACCCGTTCTACAGCAATCTCTATCTCGATGCTGGGATGACTGTTGACATTCGAGAGAAAGCTCATGAAAATTACACTAAAGAGGTCTACGCGATGGCAAAAGCGAATCCTTCTGTTCAATTAACTGGTAATTATTTCATTTTGTTATTCAATAGACGTTTATTCATCGAATCAAATAGACAATCAGTTGATGGAGACTGAAGAGACAGAAAATACGTACTCTCGCCACAAACTACAGATGATGTCAAATGAGGTCAAGAAGCTCCATGCTCAATATAAATCGAATAGAATAGTGCTGTTTAAAACTGGGAGACTCTCGCAAAACATCGTTGATGTGAACAATAAAGATTATTTAGGGGAGTATAATCTCGTTTTTGATGATGGTGTGCCTTTTATACCTCTAAAAGTCTCCCAGTATATCGTCGACTACGAAAATAACAGAGTCTACTATTTCAACGGGACATATAAAGGAGAAATCAGACACTATGAATTCGTTATCAATGAATCGGAATCTGACCTTAAAGGCTCAGTCTCTGTGGCCCTTAACACCAATTTCCCTTGGGATAGCCAAACGAAAGGTCCTCTCATCGATGCAGGTCTTTGTCTTGGAAACGGGAGGATTTATTGGGTGTATGGTAAACACTTGAATGGCTCCACGTGGAAAAATTCAGATGAAATCTATTATTTTGACCAGAGAGTCCAGAAATGGACCAAACCTACCATCCAAGGGCGAGGGGACAAGTTTGTGAGCAGACACAGCGTTACTTGCACCTATTTCTGCGACAGCAAAACTGGACAAGAGTATTTATTAGTTTTCGGAGGAGACTCGGATGAACCGACCAAAGCGCACTTGGAAATATACAACATCGTTGAGATTTATCGCATGGATTTCGAAACTGGAATTTTCGAATATACTGCAATCCAGAAAAGCGCCCTTTTCAGTGATAAGGTCTCGTATATCCCGCACATATACAGTTTTGCCTTCCAGATAAACCAAAACAGCAATAACGTCCTAATTCTTGGAGGCAAGAAGCATCCATTCTCAGTTTTCGAGTCCAGAACCACAAAACTCTTCAATTACAAGTAGCAGATTTTCTCCTTAGAATTCACTCATATATCTTAATTAATAGCTTCACTTTCGAGAAATTCCTACCAATATTGCCTGATATCATCGAGAAGCGAGAAGTCCCATCAAGAAAACGTGACGTTACAGAGAAAGTCGTGCTTTCTGATCCCTCTCGGAATATGTGCCGCGTCAATAACCAGATTTACATTCTCGCGCAAAACGGGAATTCTGATTATTGCATCGCTCAGGTGTCTCAAATCTCAGGCAATTTTGAGAAAGGACCAAGCATTATCACTCTCGCGCACAGGATCGAGGGCCCGGCGTTGATTCCAACACCGCGAGCAGATAAAACCAATCAATTTTTATTCCACAGCGATGAAGCAAGTCGGTCTGGCAATGCACCTCTTTCTGCTAGCCAGGAGCTCATTAACATTCTGCGCAAAGAGAAACCCGAAACTCTCCTTTTGCTGGAATATTTCGCTCGGTATTTAGAAAATGCCTGGGAGAAAGGCGAATCGTTGAACCAGACTTTCTTCCTGGGAATCGCTGCTGACGTGTTTCGAGACCCGATGTTTCTCACTGAGAACTCCAAAGAACTTGCTGTAGCAGCCAATTCCATTTGCAAAATCGTAGACTTCCTCGCAAGCGATAAAAGGATTTCCAGCAGCATCGCGAAAATGCATGAGAATATCCCTAACGGCCGTTTATCTGAACTTGAGACTTCTGAAAAGAAGAATGAGATTAGTAAAAACTTACTGCAAAATAAAAGCAGGAAACCGTTCATTCAAGCCTTGAACTCGGAGATTTCTCATGCTGTTGAAACCGAAGCGTTAAAAATGGAGTTGCTTTACAAACTTGACCGAGTTTTCCAAAGAACTACAAACCTGCAAAAGTACCACGAGCCGCTTTTCGGGGAAAAGGCGCACCGATGGATGACCTATAATCTCAATGAATTAATTAAAAAACCTGAAGGTGAGTTCAAAAGCTTCGCCAAAGGCGAAGACACTGGAATTCTTCGAGATTTAGTAGCTTGCTTTGGGTTGCTATGGAAGAAGACTCAGTCCGGGTTTGAGGGATTTTCATTGGAATTGAACATTGATGACCTCCAGAAAGACCAAGATGTGTTCTGGACTGATCGCCAGATCGATAAACTCATGGGAAGTCAAAGCGAAGAGACAGCTCAGCTGATAATCATTGAGAGATCCGATGATATTCGCAGTCTATTGATTGTGTTGCTCATGGAATTGAGAGAAAGAGAGAATCAATTGAATAGTTCATTCAATGACGAAAGCGAGAAGAAATGGGTTCAGCTCACCAAAAAATTTGGCGATCAATCCCCGATCCTAAATATCACCGTGACGATGGACCCAATTCGAGACCGTTCCTCCATGGTGGAAGAAGATAAAGAAGAGAACGTAGACATGATTCTTGAAGAGTCTTCATATCGGAAACTGGAAGTAACCGGTACTCGTCTCGTAGATGAGATGGATCGTTTGCATATGGATTCCTCCAAGATAGAAGAAGAAAAGAGTGAGGAGCCTCAGCGAGCGGGTCTGTTATCTCCTAGCGGAGAGAAAGATGAAAGCTACCTTGCAAAAGATAAAGATAAAATAATTGATGAAGGAGAAGAAAAGAAGCCCACTACTAAGCTAGGCATAAAACATCAAAAAGAGGAAAAAATGCAGGAGGAAACGAAGGTATCTGAAATTGTTGGAGCTAGCCCTCGGGTAAGAGAACCTATCACCTACCATTCGGCTGATAACGTCCTCGATGCCCATGATTCAGAAGAATTAAATCAGTTTAAATGGTACTTATCGCTCTCAAGCAACGAGATATTAGCGGTAACTAATGATAAGACACTGCGAGCGACACTCGCTGTGTATGATAAAGAAACCAATCAACTCGACCTCATTTACCTTGATGTAGCCTCAGAAGCCTCTATCACGATTTGGAATGCAGCAATCTACTTGTATCTTGATCGGAACCTAGCAGACAGACCCTCGCCAGTTTGCAAAAAGTTCAAGGATTGCATTCTCTATGCCGATTTGCGAGAAAGCTTCAAACCTGAAGGCAAAACCCGCGGACTCATAGCTTTCGTTCCTTTGTTGAAAAACGAAGATGTTCTCTTGAATAGAGCGATCATAGCCGATGACCAAGGTATCTATCTAATAGGCGGTTCAAGAATAGGAACTGCGAAGAAGAATCCTATCACTTATAGCTCTCAATGCAGTTTTTACAGCATTGAAGATTTGCAAGAAATTTCAACGAGGCCTGGAAAAACTGACTTGAATCCTGCGATGACTTTGAAAAGAGATAATTTGATCGTTGCACAGAATAAAGCAAGACTGTTCGTTGCGTCGAGAACGAGCTGGAACCCTGAAAGAGCGAATTTGACTGATAAACTCACCGTTGAGGTATATAACAAGGACGATGAAGTCTGGAGTTGCCAATTCGATATTCCTCTAGATGAGGTTGGGTTGAGCTTTAATATGCTAATCATGAAAGGTCGTGAAGACAAGAAAGAGAAGCTTGTTGTTATCGGAAGTCGAAGAGGAAGACCAGCAATAGGGTACGCAATCAACGTAGATGATATTATAAAACTTGAAGAAGACGATTTAGATATCAACTCTATACTGCAGACCACCTCAAAAATAACCGACTCCAGTGGAGGAGCACTAGTTCTGACTGGGTTTGAGTTATTTCCGATACAGTCGACTAATGAGCAAGTGGAAAGTTTATCCATTAGAAATCATAAGAAAGAGCCACCGGAGACTGAGGAATATTATTGCTTTTAAGAATATAAGAGACGATTGGCCCTTCAAAATAAAGAATTTCCATATAAGTGATGCGAAATTTATATTGCTTGTTATATTACACCGGTATATGGAAATTGAATACAGAGTAAAACAAACCATTAAGCGAATATTATCAGAAGTAGTACAATTGTCATAGCAAAATGCTGGATTATGAGCTCCAATAAAAGCAGAGACGTATTTGATAGATCGAAAATTACAGAGGTCTCTAATTTTATCGAGAGAGATATCAATTGGGAGCTCAATACTTTAGGATTCTTTCAGTGACCGATATGGCTATTTTGTCCGGCGGGTTCACCCTTTCAGAGGATTGATTGGTGTGAATCAGAATATTCCTGCTTGTTTTCTTTTATGCTGAAACTTCAGAACGAATAAATCCGATTACACTAAAAATCAAAGGAACCAAAATTTAAAAAGAATCTGCGTTTAAGATAGATAGATTCCATGTCCTCTGAAGATAAAACCAAGAAGAAAAAGACCAAAGAAACCACTGAAACAGAGGCTCCAGTGGTAGAAGAGAAAAAAACAAAGAAGAAAGTAACAGTATCAGAGGAGCCTGCTGAAGGCGACACAAAAAAAGAGAAAAGGAAAAAATCCGAAGCCGAGAAAGACTCCGAAGTAGCTCAGAAACCTTATTTCATTGGTCCAATAAGCATCTCTAGGCGCCTAAGGAAGAAAAGAAAAAAAAGACTAAAAAAGAAGAGCCAAAAGAGTGAAGTTTTTGAGTATTAAAACGCGCTCACGTCTATTTTCTTTCAGGGAAGCTAAGGCCGAAGAAGAGCCAAAGAAAGGGAAGAAGGAGGTATTGAATTATGCAGAGAAAAATCGTGATTTGAGGTTTATAGTCCGAAAAGGAAGGGAAGTCGAAAGATAAAGATGGGAAGGCTAAGGAAAAAGAAGAGAAAACCAAAGAAGCTGAACCTAAGAAAGAGAAGAAAGGGAAAAAGGAAGGTAAGTTATTTCTTTTGAACACTTTGGACTGAGGGCACTATTAATCGAATTAGAGGAGGCACAACCTGCCGTAAAAGAAGATAAGAAGTCATCAGGTAAAAGAAATTTGGAAGAGAATTAACTAAAACTGTCTTGAAGACACAAGCAAAAAATCAAAGACAAAAACTGAGGAGACCTCTCAAGTAGAGGCCAAGGCAGAAAGCAAAAAAACTGATAAAAAAGGAGAGAAAACTAAAGAAAAAGACGCAAAAGCAAGTTCAAGAATTCCGATTTGAGGCTGAACGATTATATTTTAGGAAGAAAAGCCGAGCAAAAAGACTGAAGAAAAGCCAAGCAAGAAAACTGATAAAGAAAAAACGAAAGAAGCAGAACAGGAGAAAGCTGAAGAAAGTAAAAATTTGGTTATGAGAAGGAGATCAAGGCAATATTTTCAAATTAGAATCCACAAAGAAGAAAGGAAACAAAACCGATACAGAAGAGCCAACAAAAACCTCAAAAGAGAAAGATGAAAAAGTTAGAAAGGCTAAAAGCCCTGAGCCAACATCTACTGTCGAGCGTGAAAAAGAAAAGTAATTTCCAAAAGCGAATTCGCCGTCCAATTCTGGATTGTAGAGCCTCGTCTGGAAAGAAAGAGAGAGGAAAATCCCAGCAAGCTGAACCTGTTGAGAAAAAGGGGAGCAAAGCCGAGAAACCTGAGCCTGCTACTAAAGAGTATGCTATTCTACACAAGCTGTCATGATTTATTTGCTTGCCTAATGCAGGACTGAGAAAAAATCGAAGAAAGCAGAAACAACGAAAGCCAAGGACAATAAAAAGTAAATTTTTTCTTTCTGAATATTTGATCTGAATGTGATCCATTTCAGAGCCACATTCCCAGAGGAAGAAGCGAAACCCAAGACAGCAGAGGAAGGCAAAGGAAAAAGAGTAAACTATCCAAGCATTAGCAAATAACATATCAAAATTCAAAATTAGTCCAGTAAGTCAAAAGGAAAGGAAAAAGAGAAGGCTGAGGAACTTGAGGTCACCAGGAAGGTGACTTCTGGCAGCCCTCAGCCAAAGAGCCGTAAAGGAGAGGAATCTCCAGAAAGAGACTCACGTAGCAAGTAATTCGGGTGTTAATAGCAGCAGATTGATAAACTTATACCCCAAAGGCCTTCGATAAGAGCTTCAACAAGCGCAGGAAAAATCCTGGCAAGTTCAGCTGAAAAACCTCGAAAAGAGCTGATAGAAGAAATCACAGAGGAAGAGATGAAATACCTTAATATGCAAGCTACGTAATTACTCCTAGGATAGGACAAGCCACTAACTCCATAAATATAGTTCAGACATGGACTTTGAAACGAGAAACAAAGTTTGGCTTGCGAAACGAAAAGCGAAAGTTTTGTTGGGAAATGTAACTGAATGGTGGCTTGGGTCGAGTTTTCTAACAATATTTTTTCCCTCCGATTTTGTTAGAAAGAAGCACAGGAAGACGAGATCAAGGATTGCACTTTCAAACCACAGCTTAACTTAAAAGAGCACGTTGTCAAGGCCAACCCGGAAGAATTTTATAAGAAAAACCTTGAATGGGCCAAAGAGCGTCGAGAAATGACCATGCAAAAACAAGAAAAACGCCTACAAGAAGTACTAGATTGTGTTAGGTGTATGGAAATTCTTACACTTTTCTGTGGTAGGAAAGAAACGCTGTTGAGAAAGAAAAGGAAAAAAGTAAAAAGTCGAGAGTGAAATCCATGGCGGCTGCGCCTATTATACCAGAGAGGAAGACCCAAACAGCTGGTGTCTTGATTAGTGCTGATCATGGAAAGCTAGGAAAGCTTGACCACACTAACCGTCCTGACTTTGATTCGTTTATCAGATCAAAGAAAGAGTAATAGAACTCCGATTTGCCATTATATATCCATTACTTTTTGTAGTACCAATCCACTCAAAGAGTCTATGGAGCTATTCCCAAGTTCTGGACAGGCATCGATTCAGAAAGTGAGAAGTACCGATCGCATTAGAGAGCCTCGAGTAGCTATAGACCGTTAAATCACATCCCTGAGGAAATTTTTTTTGCATAGCCTGAAGGTACAGCGCATAAGCATAAGAAGAGTGTTGAGGAATTAAAGGCTTCTAGAGTGCATCAGAGACCTACAACTGCTCACGAAGAAAAACAAGTCGAAGAGGACGATGATGAGGATAGATTTGCCACACTGAAGACCTTCCTCAGCATTTCGAAGGTAGTTTGAATTACTTGAAGGAGATTTGAAAATTTAACATAGAGAGATAAAGGAGCTGGTCATGATAAAACTAACCAGTCTATCCAGAAAGACAGTTTAGTAAAACTCGATGAATCTCAAGTTATGGTCACCACAGCGAAGAACCCTCTTGACCTGTTGAAGAAAGGATTCAAAACGCTTGAAATCAGAAACAATAGATACGTTATTGTTGATAACCCAGCCCATTCAGGTGAACATGGCAATGGACTTGATCATGGTAATTTTCTATATGACAAACGTTTTCGTTAATATTGTTACATAATTCGTAATAACAGAAGGACCTGTTGTTACTATCGACTTGACAGAGGATAATAAAAAGCAGTCCGAAGGATCAAGCCCACAGAAAGACGAAAGCCCACAAAAGGAGGAGAGCCCTCAGAAAGAGGAGAGCCCGCAAAAAGACGAGAGCCCTCAGAAGGAGGAGGCAGAGGAGCAATAGAAATTATTTGTTAATACATTCAAGCTCTATAATTGAAGCGGTAGCTACATTACAATTATGCTAATTTATGTGTGATTTGATAATAAATTGAACTGCATACAAGAATCAACTTTAACGAGTCAATCGAACGTCTGAATGTGAATCCACAACTAGTGGTATTGATTCGACCATCTAGTATTACAAATACTCCAACATAGATCAAACTGTTTGCTATCAGATACATGAATTACATTTTTGCGTTACAAGTTGTAATAAAAGGAATGTCCACCTTAGCAGCACTGTTCTCCTAAAGGGAAGGACATTTAATTCTAATTCTTTACTGTTCAATGAAAATTATGCATTCTTTCTATGATTGTATGACTAGCAAGCAAGCAATTCCTCAAATTATTGGACCAAACTAAGGCTGAAACGAAGCAGTTTACTTCTCCAGCCTTTGATAGACTTATCTGACAGCGACTTCTCCATTGGAAGGAACTTAGATCATCTGTGATTCTTTTGAAACCGCTAAGCACACTAAATAAAATTGTTAATTTTTAAAACATAGAGACAGACACTGCTGAAAAGCAGTGATCGATCTTGATAAGCTTGCATTTCTATGATATTAAGGTAGATTACAACAGACTAGGCGTACACCTATGTTCAATAGATGATGATGTCCAAGCAGTAGGATTACCATTGTTATGAGGCATTTACACTACTCCCAAGCACCCCAGAAATTATTTTGTTGATACGTAAATCCTTCATTTTCTATAATCTCAATTTTTGGATCGCATCAATGCAGCCTATTAAATCTTGTTTTCTGAACTTTTTCTACAAAAGCCCTAATAGAAATTATTCATTAGCTGTTAATTAATTTTCTAAAATCAACGCTCAAATTGGCATATACCCAAATTATGAATATTGTTCTGCTCGATAAAAACTTCCGATTCTGACCAAAAGCTTCTCTCCGTATTTAGCCATCAACTCGATAACATCGAAGCCGAACTTCCGCAGTTCATTCAAAATACCACAGCGAAGTTATTCGCATTCGTCGTGTATGTGAGTCAATTACTATATTTAACCCTTTCATGCGTCGAAATTTAAGCGAATTAATCGATTTAATTCTCATGGTTCTACAAGTTAATTGGAATTATATATGTGGTCATTGTTGTGGTCAGAATTTCGACACTATTTCGATATAAAGAGCCTATCGCTAAGCTAATTTATAATTTCTTTAATTTCATGATCAGAAGCGCTCTAGGCGATCTTTCTCATCCAAAGCTAACACGCTGCTTAGTCAGCATTTGTCTCATGCTTTGGTGTTTTATCCATGAGTTCAAGCACTCTTCTCAGAGTGACGTATGCACTTACATTATCCTCAATGAAGTCGCAATTCTGATCATGGTGCTTTTGGACTTAACCTCCCTGCAGTTAATCAAAAATTACGCTAATATAAGCCGCACCGTGCTTCCTGCACTCATTATATATCTATGGAACACGCCTCTTGGAATATCTGTGGCCCAGACAGTAACTACTATTAATACGATTGTAATAGTATTTGAAGACTACCAAATTTTCTCCCGATTGAGCCATATATTGTTGGCTTTTGCCCCCTATATCGTGATTCAGCAGCTACGATGGACCCAAGAAAGTGCTAATTCAAAAGAAACAGATTCCTTCTTAGCAACCAACCTATTGGTTGTGTTTATTACTACTATCGCAAAGCGCAATCTGACGAAAACTATAGAAGAAAACTCATCTGCTGATGCAAAGCATAAAGCCACAATTCAAGAGTTGGAGATTCAAGTCAGCAACCTCAAGGAATCTCTCGAAGAAAAAGACAATTTGATGTATGTTTATGCTCACGAAGCAAGGAATCCCATGCACGTGCTATTAGGAAATGTTTCCTTCCTACTCAAAGACGTCGACTCTCATTCACCGAATCTCAAGCAAATGAAAGCAAAGTTGAACCGGATAAATTTCTGCGCTGAGCTGCTTCTGAAAAATTTGAACAACGTGCTCGATTCAGGAAAGCTTGCCACAAAAGGTAGTTTAGAAATCACCCAAGGCGATGTCAGAATACACGAGTACTTGCAGTCAATCTCAGAGTTTATGGAGTTGCTCCTGAAAAAGAATAAGCTGAAACCTGAGCTTATTATCCCTCATCCATTGCCTGGGTCATTGAAACTCGATTGTCATAGACTCTCGCAAATCATCCTCAATCTCCTTACGAACGCTGCGAAATTCACGACATCTGGCTCGATTTCGCTTCAAATCAGCTATCTGGCCAAAGAAGAACTCGATGAAACAGATTTCCTGCCAAACTCTGTCTTTGGGCATTTACTAGCCTCGGATGTTGAGATTATTGAGCACTCCAGCATCACGAATGCCTCAGAAGATCCGTTTGGATTCAACGACTATTATTCGCAAGAACTGAAGAGAGGATTTGTTTCTTTAGAAGAGAAGAGACAAGAAATGAAAAAAGCCAAACTCGAAAAGAAAGGCTTTCTCAAGCTCGAAATGAATGATACTGGGTCCGGCATGACGAAGGAACAGCTTCAAAAACTCTTTCAGAAATTCTCTCAGCCAAACTCTGATAACTCAAAGACGAAAATAGGTACAGGACTTGGACTTTGGATTGTTAAGACTTTATGCGAACTTATGGAGGGAGGAATACGATGCTATAGCAAGTCAGGAGTTGGTTCTAGTTTTGTAGCCATAATAAGAGCCGATGTGGTTCCATCGCGAGCGGCTGAAGGAGAATTATCAGAGAGTTTGAGACAACCATCAGTACAAACGAAAAAAAGCGAATCAACAAGGGTCCTTCTTGCAGATGGTGATGAATCGACGCTTCAGATGAACGCAGAGCACCTCAGAACCATGGGTATTGGACACGTTGAAACTGTAAGAAATGGAGATGAATTAGTTGAAAGGTTTAAAGCAAAACCAGCAGACTTCTATCAGGTGATTCTTGCTAATACTGCGCTGCCTTCTGTCTCTGGAATAGAAGCCGCAACGCGAATTCGTGAATTTGAAGTACAGCATAATCGAAGGCAGATGGTAAAAATCGGGTTTTGGTCTGCCCAATCAGATCCTTTAGCTCAAACCATTTGCCAGGATGCTCCAATAAACTGCTGCTTTTATTCTGAAATGCCAGTGGATTCAAAAATTTTGAGAGAAATTTTTGGCACAGAAGAGCCAGTTCACACAAAATTATGTCCTCGCTCACAGAACCAGAGAAAAACAGTATTAAGAACCCCTCAAGTTCTTTGTGTTGATGATGATTTGTTCAACCTTGATGTCCTTAATGAGCTTCTCACTGACTTGGGAGCGCGGGTCCTGAAAGCTGGATCTGGCGAAGAAGCACTCACACTTGTTAGCTCAGGCCAACCTCACATAGACTTAATCCTGCTGGATTGTCAGCTGCCGGGAATAGATGGATTAGAGACCAGCAGACAGATTAAACAACTGCTGAAATCTCAGGGTCGAAACGCAATTCCAATCGTTTTTGTCACAGGTGACGCCCGGAAAATAAAATCAGAATCAGAAAAGACCTCAGAAATAGATGATGTCTTCGAGAAACCGATATCCCGAGAGAAGATCTCGAGATTACTGGAAAAATATATCAAATAATGACTTATGCGCAAGTAAAGAACATATGTTAGTATGCTAATAAAAAAGTACACTTTTTCCATATCAATAAGTTAGCTAGAGAAAATAATAAATTACTTCTTCTCTAAAAAAAACTTTAAGTGTAGCAATTGCTTTTCTGTCCTTGTATACAATTTTGAATAAACTAATTTGTGAGTTTTCTACATAAGCTGTCTCGATGTTACCTCACTCACCCAAAAAGAATTCTGAACCACTGAACATAGATCAAATAGTGCGACATTTTTCAGAAGGCACTTTAATTAGTAAACTTATATCAACTTTTAGAAGAACTCTCATTTTGAGGGGAAAAATGCGCTTCATTAAGAATCGAAGCTAACAAACATTTGCAAGGATTTTTCTTGCCACACGGTGTTCGATTGACTATTAGACAGGACGTTATTCCAAATAATTTGAGCTTGAATTATAAGAAGAAATGAAGCTAAACGATACTTTTTTGTCTCAGTATATGAGTGAGACTTTCTAATTTTGCGTTTTATCCGTTTCATCTATCTGTATATTAATTGATTTTTAATTTTTTTGGATAGTTGAGATTTCTCTTGGCGTTGAATTGAGAGCTAGTCGATAAATTCGCGTGATGTGCGCATATACAGATCGATTGTTAACAAAACTGAGTCTGCAGGTCACCCCTTCTGACTCATTGATGAAGAAAAATCATGGAATGAGTTCATTGGGTAATTATTATTGCATTTTGTTGTTGTCAGATTTTTCTCTCCCACTTCTGTTTAATTATTAAATTTTGAATTATGGTATTTCTAAGGGTATTTAACTCTCAAAAAATTTTTTAACTATCTCATTAGGTGAGAACATTTCAATCTAAAATAGATTATAACGCCAAGTTAAAAGCCAGCCAGGAACCCGGATTGAATTATATATAAAATTATAGATAAAAAATCCAGATACACAATTCAAACGAACATATGGTTCCATCATTCCATAATACCAATGCCGCAGCTCCTTTGCTTCCTCGAAGACTTCAAGTTCACAAATATTCAGATAGCTATCAGGAAGATTTCTCTGGAAAAGGAATTGTATCAGCCAAGAAATCTTCCAAGGATGGACAAATGTATTCAACCCAGTTAGGGCTATGCTCGAGAAAGATTGCCAAGCGCCTCAAAGTTGGAACTATAATCTTAAGAAAAACGCCCGGCAGCACTAAAATCCGAAAGTCCACGAAAACTTGTGAGCTGTCAGAGACTGTTACCTATGAAGGCTGGAATACTGATACTATGAGACAAAATATTTGTCAAGCAAGCCAGCAATCTTTACATTCGCAAGGAGATAGCATTCAGAGACAGCCTGCTGACCAAGCGATTGCTAAAATCACAGAAAATATTCAAATGTTAGAGGCTATGTTTAATCCAAATCCAGGTTCGCAGAGCCTGCTTTCATCGATAAAGTTGGCTGCGAGTCAGATCCCTAAAGAAGACCCGCATGAGACGCATTTCCAAATGAAAGCACAAATCAGAAATGATTTACCGCAGCTCGAAGCGTTATTCGCAAGCAATGTTTCACAAATTAGAGCCATGCTACGCTCTTTACGAGGGCAAGAAGGTTGCTAGAGTTAACAGTTCTTCGTCGATCTATTAAAATGAATAACCCGAGTTTTTCCATTCTTTTTCCTTAACACTTCATAAGTTCACTGTATATATTCAATGGCATTTTCTCTTAAACAAAATTTTCCAATTTTCTTCTTGATAATTCTTTAAGTTAGGATAACAAGAGCTATTTGTTGTTGAACTAATATGTCTTCCGGAAGACTATCGAAGATAACTGTCGTATATCTCAACACTGCGATATGAACTGTAAGGATAATCCATTGAAGGATACATATATATGAGTGCGGCTCATCTCGCAAAACTAAAAGAACCTCAATTGCTTGCCTAATTGAAAATGAAATAGCCAAACGGCCAATTATTTCAAAGAAAATTGCAATTATTAAATGTCGCGCCAATGTTAAAATTCTGAAAATAACGATTGATCCGTTAATCAAACGAAATTGCTGATATATAAATTTATGAAATTTTCATAATATAATATTCTGTTAAAGGGAGCAAAGAAGCCACCACTCCAATGAAAGGCGCGCTGACTGATGTCAATTTTAAATCAAAAGCATCCAATGCGAGCTATTCGCTCTTTAACAGCCCTAAAATTTTCAGCAAAGAGGGCATGGCATTGATATTTCCTACAAAAAAACGTTTAGATTTTGATGAAAGCTCTTCTTCTTCTACTTCCTCATCCTCCTCCCACCGAGAGCAACCTATCTACTTGCAGGCCAATCAACAGCCTAAGTTCGATTCAAACCTATTCGCTCGACAAAAAACATCAAAATACTCTCATCCGACGATGTCTGTCGGTCTTGTCCCTCATAAGAACCCAACTCCTCTCCAACCACAGCCCAACAAAGAGAACAAGGTCCTCGCAGACTTTGGAGCAGGCATGTTCGCTGGCATGTTCAGCAAGACTATGCAAGGGCAATATCATCAATCCGAAACTCGCCGGTCGACACCGACCAGCTTGCCGTATGTTTCGCCACTCAATGTTAAATTATTCCCTAATTCAAGTAATGCAGATCTCTCTCAGCGGTCGACAGCTGGAAGTCATGCATCGACAGGGAGAAGTTCAATGAAAAGTAGCCAAATGAGCACTTCTTCGACCCCAACAGATTTTTTCCTCCAGAAAAGCTTATCTCCTTTCGCTTTCAATAAAGGCTACGACTCTGAATCGTCTAAAGAAAAACTTTCAGAGCAAAACAAGGTGAATAAACTCAAGAAAGAGGCGGTAATGTCACCAAGAAGCAAGAAACAATGGGAAGAGCTTGAGAAGAAGATCAAGGTCAGCTCTTCGAGCGCAAAGGTCGATGAGTTGATTGCTTCTTACACTCGATCTCTCACAGAGATCCCCAATCGGTATTGGTGGAAGGTGTTTTTCGATCTCGCTGAAGTCCTCAAAAAAGAGTGCTATTACCAAGAGGCCAAGCAGTATTACAAGGCCAGCGTTTATCTGCAGCCTTACGTACAAGAGGTATTGATTCCGTTCTCCCTTGAAAACATTTAATGACAATTTATTGACAATTTAGATCTGGCTCGAGTATGCTAAGATGGAAGAAGACTACGGATACGTAACCAAAGCGAAAGAGATCCTCAAAGCGGGGTTGCGTTATAACCCTGGGAACGAAAACCTCATCATCAAGTTTTTGCGACTTGATGAAAAAATTGGACGGATCAGTGACTCAAGACAGATTCTTGCAACCTTGAAGGATTATCCACTTGAGAAAACATGGAAGCTCTATCTCGAAGGAGCGTTGCTGGAAGCGAAATCAGGGCAAGTGAAGTCAGCCAAACGTGTGTTCAAAATGCTGTTGCAAAACATTGACAACCAAGGAAGCATCTATTATGAGTACGCTCGATTCGAAGAGTCTTTGGGCAATATTTCTCGTGCGCTCAAAATCTGCTTTGAAGGAGTCTGCAAGACTTATCGCTACTGTAATTACCTTCATTCTCGAGAAGAGCTGTACGGTCTTCATCTAAATTGCGTGTTCCGGACTGTCTCCTTGATTGTTCGAGCTCCTTCTCGAGTTCAAAATTAACGGCGTTCAAGCG
>ENA-UOTX01000330-UOTX01000330.1-compost-metagenome-genome-assembly--contig:-NODE-330-length-53303-cov-11.030117_pt1 | contig 53303 bp, 47 predicted proteins | sample MGYA00238143_ERZ746982 | MGnify/ENA primary metagenome ERZ746982 (study PRJEB28758, sample SAMN06268862) | compost metagenome | isolation source: single cell | place: USA: California, Emeryville, Joint... | reverse complement strand
TTCGAAAGTTCTTTCTGTTCTTTGGCTTCAACTGATTCAAGAATCTTGTCAACTCTTTTGGCGAATCCTTTGATGCTTTTGATCTGTGTGAAATCTTCTTCAAGTGACATTTTAAATCGTATCTTGTATTTCGTTTAATATTTGCTTAATTAAAGCTGACTCGCGATACTACCTAAATCTACCTAGAATTTTACTTGTTCATTATGTGAAGTGGCACATTTTCCTTTTATCCTTTATTGAATTTCGGATCATCTCCTTGTTAATCAAACCCAAGAAAGACCTATATAACGAGAATTCAATCTATAAAGAAAAGAAAAACTAATAAACTCAGATTTTCAATTTGTTGAAGAAATTTTTGAACTTCCATGCCATTTAGTTTTGAAAAAGTTCTCTTATGAAACGCTAGTGGCCTTATTTCTGCGTCAATAAAACTGGCAGAACATATTGATTCTTATAAATTTGAGAAAATGCGAATATATTTGATTGTATAACGTTCTTAAGCATCTATAGAGATTCTCTATTTCAGTGTTAAATCGATATACTTTTCATACTTGATTCAATGCAGTTTTTAACCTCTCTTATCTTCAGAACAACTTAGATAACAATTTTAACTCATTTATTACTCAATAAAACAATTTTTATGGAACCGAATCAGACTGATTCTAAAGGAAACCTGGAAGAGCCAGAAAAAGCTCACCCACAAAAACTCCAGGAAAAAGACACGAACATTCATTCTCATCGAGCTGGTTCAAAACCTCATGGGCATGGACTTACACTTCACAGCAGCATCTCCTACAAACAATTGCACAAACCGCTACGCAACCCTGTCCTCCCTACCCACGAAGCCCTCACCAAAAGGAACCCAATAAGCACCATCCAACCAATCCGTTCTCAAAGTGTACCACGGGGAGTTTCTAATATACACGAAAAAGTCGCTAAAGTGCTCAATTTTAGAGAATATGTCAAAAAGAATTTTGAAAGCCCTTACAAGGAGGTTTTCTCTACTCCTTATAAGATACCATACACTCTCCTGAATAAGAGCCGTAACCGCACTGAACTGAAAACTCCAAGTTATGAAGAAGAGTTTCAATCTTTGGATCGCTCCAGATCTACTCACAACGTAGGAGCACTTTCTTCCAGGCAGAACGTTACAGTCTTGGAGAAAGGAGATGCGAAAGATCCTGTGCTTGATGTTAGTCATACTGGAAATAAGTCAGCGATTCATATGAAATCAAAGGTGAACAAGCAACCAGCTCGCCAAGATTCCAAACGGGAAGCGTTACCAGCAATCTTGAAACCAGATAAATCTTTGCTTGTAAAAAAAACAGCGAGTGTGAAAGCACTAAGCAGTCGCTCGGCTTTGGAATCACATTTGCACAACAATGATGATTCAAAAGTCGGCGGAGAAAAAACTTCAAGTCACGACGATCAAAGCAAACGTTTTTTAGTTGAAAACCAAAGGATCAGATTTTTAGAAAAGGTGGAAGTCCTGGGTGCTTCAGAAGACGCGGCCCTTCCAAGGGTTAATAGTTTACAGATGAGGCAACTTCAAGAATTGAAACAAAGTCAACAACCAGGGACTCCTCGTTCTGGGGAGAAAAATTATCAGCAGCATCGAAATCTATCGCTGGATGCTCGCACTCCTAGGCATGACACTTCGCAGGATTTCGACCGAATATCGCAGCATTCTGATAACTTAAATCGCTCTTTTGAGAAAGAGGAGATAGAAAAGGCAGCTGAGTCTAAAAAATCGAAATTTTCAAAGAAAAAGCGACACAAGCGCGCACCTATACAGACTAATGAAAAATATTTTAACCCTCTGTTTAAAGATGGATATCATCTCAGTGAGACGTTGCTTCCGGATTTGCAGCGTTCGAGGCCTAAGATATCGAGGAAATATAAAAATTCAGTGAAGATACAGTATCCTAATGTCTATATGGAAGAAGACAGATTCAGGGATTTAGATGTTTCAATAGGAGATACTTCAGTGGATTCTGATACGTACAAGTACTACACAAATCTTCACAATGAGGTTACGCACAGAGAACGAGTGAAAAGACTCGTAAAATTTGATGAGCTGATGAAAATGGATATAGACAAAGATTTTGAGCCGATCGCAGTAGATGTGTACAAGCTAAAGGTTATTTTGAGTACTTGAGCCATTTGTTGATTTTTCATTTGATTTAGACCGCGAAGAAGCATAATGATAAGAATGATAGGGTTAAAAAGCTGCTTGCCATGAAGTAAGGCCAGTAACGAGAGGAACGAGAAGAAAATTGTTGACCAATTAGCTCTCATTTTTAGGTCTAAGTTTATTTTGAATTCAAACAAGTGTTAATAAGATGAAATTTAGCTATATGAATTTTTATCATTGAATAGAATCATATACTAAGATTGTCAGTTAGCGAATTAGACAGGCTTAAAGTTTTTGTGACTTTTAATTGTGTGTAATAAGATATTTTTTGCTTCTTGATCGAGAAGAGTTGTCAAAATTTAAAATTTATAGGTATCTAGTATTCCAAGATAGTGAACGTTACAACCCAAGTTAACATCATCATCACTATTTTTGTGTAAAGAGGTCGTTCCTTTTTGTTTATTTTGAAACAAAATCCAATTTTTGTAAGCTAATGGCATTCTCTTAATTTCGGTCTCATATAGGACACGAAGATTGTCATTTCATTCATTCACTCAATGATATCCAATAAGCAAACCAATTTATCAAAAGTAAAGAAAAATTGGTCAAAATAGTATGAATATCTGCAGATTCTAAATTTCGAACCAAAAAAAAGGTTGAAAGATGCAAAAGTATTATTTAACGATTATTATCTACCATTTAAAAACCTCAATTTAAACCATGCTACTCTATGATTTGATCTCAACTTCGATAAATGTGAGCCCTGTCCTTGTCCTACGTATGATTTGAATTTCAGCCTCATCATCTTTCCCGTTCGCTTGTTGAATGGGATCCACGTTTGGTTCATAAATATGACTCTCTAACTCCTCTTCGCTGGAATCACGTGCCACTTTATCTGACTCTCTTGGATGAGCCTGCTTATCACTTACATCACCCTTTATCGGAGTCATTTGCAGCAATTTAGTATGATTCGAATGCGCTCTCTTTGTCTGAGTGCTCTGCGGACGTGGACGCTCCAAAGAATCCGCCTCTACATCCCCCTCTGAGTCTTCATCTACTCCGCTGTTTTTCGCCTCTTGAATATTTTCTTCTCGTCTCAGCGTCGCAAGCTGCTCGAGGATCATTCCGCCATCGTCTTCATCCTGGCAGAGACTATGTTTCCTCTGGAATGCTGGAGATTCAGCTTTCTCTTCCCTGAGATGAAGTTCAATAATCATACTATCGACATCCTTTTGAAACTCCTCGATTGCAGCCTGACTTTTCACGTTCTTTTCGAAGTTGAGATAAAACTGATAGTAAATATTTGAACTGCCTCTGTTTTCTAGGAACTTTTTGGTCATTTGCGCAATGGACGATTTTGCAAGCTTTATTTTTTTTGCGTGATGGATTACCATATCCATATTGAGCTCTGTGAATCCTGTCAGATCCGTCTCCTCATCGGAAGTCAGAGCAACCTTTTTATTTGATTTATCAGCTTTGACCAGCTTCATCAAGTCGTTAAAACCAACAACATCGAGCTTGAGAATCAGCTTTTCGTAATACTTTAAAAGTCCCAGCGATAGCTTTATCAACGCGAAAATATCCTCAGAAATCATGTAGTCCCACACTCTGGTGACCTGCGACGCTGGCAGACTATACAAGAAAAGCGTGAGGATCCATTTGCTTATCCAAACGATATCCGGCATGTCATTTTTCACTTTAATATGATCGTAGATGTGAGGGAGCTCTTTCTGTAGCATCTCGTTGAAAATATGTAAATAAAGCTCTAGCAACGGGAACCCTGGCTCGAACAGCCCTCCCAGCATAAACTCATGACTTCGAGCGAGAGTTACGAAAAACCAGAATGCCTCAAGCTCTCGTCCTCCATTAATCAGCAAGATAAACCCAATAACGAAATTCATGCCTTGACAGTAACCTATATTCGGAAAATAAAGCGAAATCGCTTTGAGCACATTGAAAAGCTGGCTTTGACCAATAAACCCATATGAGCCTGTCGCAAAAAACGATTCGTCAGGAAAAGTTCGGCTAACGTCCTTCTTGATATCAATCTCACAAGGGGTTGTCATATACAGGAATTTCTCATAGAGACCATCAACGAAATATTTCTCAATGTTTAGTTTCGCTTTCCAGAAGGCCCAACGGTATTTCATCGGTGGTCCAGATACAAGGATAGCTTGGAATTTCGGAGTTTGTCTCTTTGAGAAATAGTCAATGCAGGCATCGGACTCGGTGTACATTTCATCGATCATCCTCTGAAGGCGTTGTGGACCCAGATTTTTCTTTGTCTTTGCAACGATTGTTTCAATGCTTCTGATCTTAGCAGCAAGAGACAGTTTCGGTTTTTTTGTAGGAAAAGGTTTCTTTGAAGGATTATTTTGATTTGCAGTGGGAGTTGGTTGGGCTGAAGCGGTTTCGAGGTAGAATTCGCCGATTTTCAAGTCTTTGCGGAAATTGGGGAGTGCTTTCTGATGTCGTTCATGCAATTTTGAGTCAAAACGCATTGAAAGTTCAGGCGTGTCAAGTCCAATGATCGTTAGATTTGGATTATTCGGTTTTATTTCGTCTGAATTGTTATCGGTACTGCGACTAGCGTTGTTCCGTTGTTCAACGCGGATGACACGAATAGGCCGCGACGCTTTCGAACTCTTGGAGCAGTTAGTACCCATTTTTTAAGGAAAATTCAATGCAAACAATCAATTCTTTAAGCTTAATATTTACAAAGAGCCACTTAATTCTAACTCAAACTTACGTCAGCATAAACGCTTAAATTTGATCGCAGCTTTTTCCTGGTTTTTCAAATTAAACGAGTTCAGCTACTGAATTCAAACCGTAATATGCGTTGGTGATGAAATTTTGATAGATTATGCTATCTCATGACTCATTTCATAAAATTTCAATAATATGTTTTCTCTTCGTTACAAATTCTAAAAAAAAAAACTCGCATCGACATTGGCAATGATTAGTAAAATGCTCTATTATTTCACTAATAGACTCTTATTTATCTTCAGTTTATTATTCCTTATGAATTTTCATAAAAGATGAAGCGCAAAACATCGAAGTCTAAACTTTTTTTCCACAGAAGACTGATGAGCCCGTTATCGATGTGAGAAAATCTTATTTACCGTTGCGATTTTCTCTGGATCAATAGACAACCTTTCGCGACTTCGAAAAGCCATTTACACGTCAGCTTCATTCAATAGATATCCTTGAGAAAAAATATATCCCTTCTGCTGATAGAGTGAATGAACGCTTTAATTTTGTTGTTTTTCTTATATAACTAATTCAAATACTCTCGTATAAAAGCAAAACATTAATTAAATTCAAACTCTGATATAGTTACTTGAAATGAATAGTTTCCCACAGCAGCAGTTTTATGGTCCTTCGTCAATGGGCGGAGGGTTCGGTGGAATGGGGGGAGGTCAGCAATTCGGCGCCGGATATAACATGGGGATGCCACAGCAATTCAATACCGGCTTTGGAGGAGGAATGCCTGGAGGATATGATATGCAACAGAATCAAAATTATCAAATGCCGCCCCAAAAGCCTCCAAGAGTAAACGTGAAGCTTGAAAACAACGAAAGAGGATTTTATTCTAATTTATGGTCTCAAGTCGACAACGAGGACAACGGAAAAGTCACCGGAAAGGAAGTCGTTCCATTTTTCCAAAGATCTGGTCTGCCGAAAGAGGTCCTTCGAGAAATTTGGCTCATTGCGTCAACAGACAACGAGTATTTGGACCGTGATGAATTTTATGTCGCACTGAGATTGATCGCTTACGCTCAGAATAATATCGATGTCTCCAGAGAAAGCATTATCGCGAATACAAAGGCTCCTCTACCGAAATTTACTACGGTTCAGCCTAAACCTCCTCAACAGGAGACTTTCCAAAGCCAGAGCGCTGATCCGTCGATGATGCAACAGCAGCAACTTCAGCAAAATATGCAGCAGCAAGGTTTCCAGCAAGGGTTCCAAGCACCAAATCAATTTGGCTTTCCGCAGCAGAACCCAGAGCCCAGCAACGCTCTCATGCTAGTAAATAAAGCAATGGACTATGGATCTGCTCCCATGCAAATGAATCCTATGCAAATCAGTCCCATGCAAGTCATTGCGAATAGTTTCATAATACCTAGTCCTTACGATATAAACATTGACATGTTGAAGAAATATGAAAGCTATTTTGAGAAAATCGATCAAATGAAGGTCGGTCTCTTCACCAATGTTCAAGCGAAGGAGATTTTTGCTCGCAGTCAATTGCCCGGCGACGTACTCTTTCTAATTTGGAAGACGAGCGATACTGGAGAGACAGGGCTCCTTGATAAAGCGGAGTTTATCGTTGCAGTGCATTTACTTGCTCTGGCGAAGAGCGGCGTTGAGATTTTGCCTGTTTTGCCGATGCCTTTGCAGACTTTTATCACAGAGTACAGAAAACTACTTCCACCAAAACAAGAGCTTATCGCTCGTTATAAGAATTTCGTCGCGCAGCAACAGCAGCAACTGCAAGCCCAGCAACAGCAGCCAGGGCAGTTGAATCCGCCTCAGCCTCAGCAGCAAGGATTCCAGAGCCCATCACAGCAACAACAGCCACAAACGCAACTCATAGACCAGGGTTTCCCAACGGCACAACCAACCAACACTAACATCCAGCCTAGCAATAGTAACGTTCAGCCAACTCAGTCAAAGACTCAAGATCTCTTTGATATGGATGATGGTTTTGATACGAAGCCTACTCCGACACAAACAAACCAACCGCCTGTTATTCAGAGTATAAATATTTTGTATGTATAGTAAATATTAACTCTATAATTAGATCAATTCAATGCTGGATTCGGAGTCAACAAGACGACTTCTGGAGGCGGTGGATTCGGAGGAGATTTAATGGAAATGGACAATGGTAAATTTAATTTTATCGCCTCGAATGTTTATATTTTTTCTGAAGAACATCCAGTGGTAACCAAACCTAGTGAAAAATTAGATACCGGCTTTGGAGGAGGTTTCGGAGGAGGATTTGATGGTTTTGGAGGTCCTCAGCAATCGACTATTACCACACAAGCTCCAGTTAATAAGTTCGAAGATAACCACCTTATGCAGCAAAACACTGCTCCTTCACAGGGCTTCACGGGCTATACAAATGGAGTCACTGTTCAAAAGAATGAGCAGGATGGCGTGGTATTCGACTCTGTTGTCGAAGGATACCAGAAAATCCTCAGCAAGATTCAGGAAGAAGATGCATCCTTTAAGAGCAAGATGTCTGGTCTGGAGACGAGAAGGTTAGCCATGATAAAACAGGTACAAGACGCGTTCGAACAGATTCAAAAGGAATTCAACGCGAATCAAACGTTGAGAAATTTAATGCAGCAAAAGCTAATCGACTATGATCAACTCAATGATAAATTGAGGACGAAACTTCAAGAAAGCAAAGGAAGAGCCCATCCAACGCAACTGCCGGATAACATTAATAATGCCATGGCAAAAATGAATGCGAATTCGAGCGTCAACACTGCCATCACACGAGAGAAAAGTCAAAGTACTCATCAACGAGCCGAGAGCGCAACTCGAGTCCAACCAAACGCAGGAGTTCAGCAACCGGCCGGGAAGCAATCTATTTCACCGACTCTCGGAGCAGCTACTCAAATAAAACACGGGCTCTTTGGAGTTCCGATTCCAAAGGAGAGTCCAAAGAAAAGTTTGGGTTCAGGAAAGATGCCGTTTGGTGCGAAGAAATAAAATATTTACTTAATTTGACAATCTAGGAGCCTCATAATTCGGCTGTCAAAATGAATGCTTAAGAGAATGCAGATTTAAATGGTTCATTTCTTGCTGGCCTGTTGTTAAAGGTTTGATTAGGCATTATTTGCTATGTTATTCTACACACTTAACTTGTTTCTTTCAACTTTAGATCTATGTATTTCGCATGCGAGTATGCCTACAACTTATAGAATTTCAAGTTTATTTTCGTGGGATAATAACAAATATGTTTCATAAAAAACCTGACCTTCTCCCTCAAGGCCGACTGCTAAACCTCGTTTTTAATTTGTTCTTGATAGAAGATTGCTTTTTTGATTAAAATATTACACAGCATCAATGAGTGAAACTATGCTTTAGCTTTATAATACAAATGGGTGTATAAAAAATCTATAATGAAAGAAATCATAAGGAACCAATCAATTCTCCAACCCTCTTTTTATGGTTTTTTCACAGTTTTTTTCTTACTTTTCGTTTTGGAAACGTTCACTCTTGACGTTTCTTTTGTTTGAATGGTTGGTTGATCGCTGATACCGGTATTTAATCTACTCCTTTCTTGAAGCTCGCACAGTGCTTCACCATATTTTGTTTGATAATATTCGAGTTTGGCTTCTAATGACTCAATTTTCTATATTATAAGAGGAATTAAGCTCTTTCCTCTTGATATATTAATTACTTTTTTATAAAGAGAAAGTAAGCTTTCCACTTTGTTTTGAGCCAGAATTTTCAAACCCTCGAATTCGATCTGAACATCTTCTCTTATCTTCTCATTCTCTTTCCTTAGAGCAGCTAAGTAATTGTAGTATTTCTCTGTTAGCTGAAGGCATTTTTCTTTCCATTCATTTGGGAGTGCAGCCGCATCTTTATTCAATCCCCCAGCTGATAACTTATTCTTCAATGCCTTATTTTGTTTCAGAAGCTCATCTTTCTCTTGTTTAAGGACCACAATAATTTCCCTCAATGATTTAATTTCGTCTTCTTCATTTAGAGGGCTTGCTAATCCAGTTGTTTTATAATAAGAGGATGCTGTGTATTTCTAAATTGGATTAGTCAGAAAACCCAAGGAAAGAGAATTTAGCTACAAGATATTCTCCATCAAGACTCGCTTTAGGAGATTTCGCATTGATGCGCAAGCTCGCTGAGGCTGCTGATGAGTTCTCTCTTGAGTGCTCACCCTGAGGTCTGAAGCTTGTTTTCGAGAAACTTTGAGAAACCTCGCCAAGCGTTAGTTTTTCCTTCAAAGCTACATTTTCTCCCTTGAATTTCTAACAATATATATAAGTTTATATTATCAAAATATCACGCCCTACTTCAAGTTGATTAATCAGCCATTGCATCTCATCCTTCGCGAAAGCTAAATCTTTTTGACTTAAGAGCCTTTGCTCCTCTAACTGCTTCTTCAAATAGCTGTTCCTTGCCTCCAGTTCTTTCACCTTCTCAACTAAATTTTTCCCATTAGCAACCTCTGGATTAACGTCCTTTAAATAATTTTCATTAGGAAAGATGAGAACGACCTAAACGGTTACTTTTTCGCCACAAGCAATCTGTAAATCGAGAACTTTATCTTCAAGCTGCTTTTTCTCCCATTCAAACTCGGTTATTAGCTTCTTCTTCTCCTAATAATCAAAGTTTGCTTCACATAAAGCTGGTTCCATGATCACATACAATTTGTAATGCGTTTTCTCGCTCTTTGCTTGCTTGAAGCTCCTTACGAACTTCCTCTAAGTCCCATGAAACCGTACTCAAACTTTCAACTTTTGCTTCTAGCTCTGCAATTTTTGCCTCATATTTCCTTTTGAGATTTTCCTATGAAAATACATTCCAAAGAATCGCTGTCAGAGGCGTTTTCCAATTTAATATTAGATTAAACCTGCGCTTGCTTAGCATCTCTGTAGCTCTGATCAATAATCGCTTGCTTTTCCTTTTGAAAATTTTCATAGAACTTGCTTTCTACCTGACTGAGCTGCTCTTGCCAGAGTTCTTGATGGTTTTTTCTGTATGATATTAAGACACTACTCATTAAAAACTACGATACCGATTAGCAAATTGAGCCCCTCTGGAAATTTGGTTATCCGAAGTTGGCAATGACATTTCGAAGAACGGCTGAGACACTTGAATATTTTCTTTCTGTTCTTGCAGCGGCTGCTTTGGGCTGTAGTGTAAGATTGGTTTGCCTTGACTAGTGTTCATTGTTGGGATTTGAGATGACTCAGAAGTCATAAAGTTTTGGTTGGTGAAAGTAAGGTCATGTGGTCGACTCAAACTAGAATTTGCAGCGTCAATTTGTCTTTGAATGTCCTGGATATCAGTGTCATAATCATCGACTACTCTGGGTGAGCTTCGGCTTTGCGTTCTATTTTGCCTGTGATCTGTGGTCTCAGTGTGACCTGACCGATGAGTGCTCGATTCACTTTTAAATTGATGTTATTATTCTATTGCTTTCTGCTTTTTTATGTTACCGCTGTGTTCTCCTGTGAGTCCGTCTTCTGTTAGTTAATTCTCTCTCAGTATTCAGTAACTCTTGTTCTGCCTATCGTAAGACATGATTTAATAATAAATTGAGGATCAGCAATGATACTTACCTTCGCATAAGTTTCTCGTCGTCTTTGTTTCTCTCGCTCGAAACTAATTTTCTAATGTAACAAAAAGATTTACTACTGTTCTATTACTCTGAGCTTTGGTTGTTGCTCCATGATTGATCATCCATGTTGAGATTTTGTTTGAAATAAATTCAATCTAAATTTCCTAATTTCTAATTTTTAACGGATATACGATATCTCTTTTTTTATTTCTTTGAAGAGACAATAATTCACAAGAGCCACTTCTATCAAATATATTACCTATTTATTAAATGACATATCCTGCCAGGCTAAGGGTCTCTTGACGCGACTTTATAAATACACTTGGATTGGTTGTATTTTGATGAGAACATTGGAAGTATTATGAGGATTGCGCGAATTCAATACAAATATAAATGCCAAATACCTAGAATAAATACATTACCGTCATCATCATTATCAGTTCCTCATGACTTGCAGATTCAACGAAAATTAATAAATTCAGTGATTAAACAGCATCCTACAAGATCCTAGCCATAAATAGCTGGTCTCAGCTCAAAGAATTTGATTGTCGGAAGACGATTTCCAAACTTTTCTAAAAACATCGACATCCAATTCGACAGCGCTCTTTGATTTTCATCTTTGAGAATATCGCTCTCCTTCATTAACTGCATCTCTCCAATTACCGTTGACGATGTATGAAAACTCGTTGGAACTTTATTCGTGGTCGTATTAGGCAGGATCGGAGGAGTGGCTCTCTTCGGGTCCGCAACCATCATGAGCGTGAATGATTTACTCGTGCTGCTTATGTTTGGCGATACGATCTTCCCAAAACCATTCACTTCCTCTACAATATCCGCATCATTCTGTAGTTTATGTAGGAGCAGTCCTGTGTCTTGAGCGTATGCTTCTTTGATATAATCGTCTAGTTTGATTTTAAATGGCTCGTAGTCTTTTTCTTCGATTACGAAGCGGACAAACCGATGACACATTTCGTTCTCTGAAAAGACGACCTGTAAGACTTATCATATGTTTAATTTTAGATAAGTAAGTAGTCAGATGACGCAGCATACCTCTCTCAGTTTTAACTGCGCTTTTTGAAGCTAAGTCACCTTCAAAATTTCTTTCAGCTCTGGTATCTGGAGACGCGTCCCGAGATTTCGTCGGGGTTGCGATTAGAGATCTTAATGGAGATGGAGGTTCATAGTCCTCGTTGATTGGGTCATTTTCATCTGGTTATTGATAAATATCATGATACTGAAAGGCGATTACCTAGAAGGACCCAAGAGTGGTGGCCTCCTGCGAATACGTTCTTGATGTTTTTTCCACGAAGCGATGCCACGTGCACGAAGGTCGTTTTTGATTCTTCAGAATTTGTACCCAGCTGTCCAAACAGCCCATAACCACATGCATACAGATCTAATCGGTCGGTTAAGGCAAGGGAATGGTTCCATCCTGCAGCAATGCTGATTATTTTCCTTGAAATTGAATATTATTTGTGCTTATTGTTCTTTTGCCAAAAAATTTCTTACTTATTTGAGATCGTATAGACGAATTGAGGCTCACATTGGTTGGTCGTATTCCTTAAGCCCAGTTGTCCGTGCGAAGCATATCCACAGGTAAAGAGTCCTTTATCTATTTTCAGAAAAAGAAGTCAAATAAAAAAACACCTCAATAATCATGTGTACCTGTGAGAATCATAGAGTGGTGTCCTCCGCAGGAAATGCTCAGAACTTTTGGGGCTAATTAGGTCAATAAATTGAGAACGGGACGACTTGTCAAAGGAATCATACTGACAGACTTGTCGGCGAGGATTATCTCGTCCAAAACTTGCTGGTACAATCTTTGATTGATATTGATAGTGACTTTTCTTGGCGTAGATGAGTCCACAAACTAAAAAAAAAACAGAGGTTAGGCTCCTTGCTCTCATTATCAAATCTAATATACCTCTCCAAAACCACATTCTCCATAAGACCCTGAACCCCAACCATACAGCTCACCATCACTGGTGAGAGCCATCGTATGGTATCCTCCGCTTGAAACTTGCTTTACAACTTTGCCTTTGAAAAACTTTATCGCTTCAGGTGCCTCAATATCATTCAGGGTGCCATGGCCACATTGTCCTTTATTAAAATAGCTTCCACCTTAAAACAATATGAGTATTGCAGATTAACTTCCATTTCACCTCCGCCCCAAGAGTACAATTCTCCTTTTTCGGTGAGTGCCACGCTGTGAAAATCACCGCAGTCCACATATACAACTTTCTTGTCTCCAAAACCACTGACTTGAGCAGGACGACCTCCTTTTTGTCCAAGTTTCTACAAAAATATGCTTAGTTAACAAACCGAATCTAAGGTACCTTATGCAATGAACCACCCCAGGCGAAAACCACACCGGTATCTATCCAAATGAATTGATATGATATCCATACTATCTATTAGAATTACCTAATAAACAAAGTGTATGGTAATCTCCACAGGCGACTTGGACGACTTTCATTCCTTTTAAAAACGACACATAATAAAACTTGTTGATGCTGACAAAAGTCAAATCTTCCAGTCCCAGTTTTCCTATTTGCAATGGATACGTTTGGAAGAAAAATACTAGCTGCTAAATACCATGAAGAGATGAACCACACACGTATAACTGTCCATCTTCAGTAACAACTGCTGTGTGCTGGCCTCCGCAAGAAATTTGAACGATTTTCTTATCTTTCAGTCCTTTGATAGGCGCAGGCAACATTGCGTTCTTATTATGTCCAAGACCGAGCTCGCCGTCTTTGTTTTTACCGAAGCTGTACACGAACCCTTGGAGTTTGATCTCTGGCGTGTCTGAAATATCGCTCTCGGAGTAGGCTGCTCCTCTGAATGATCTGTCCCTTGATTCCATTATTTCGTATTTCAAAAATTACTAATTCAAATAAGAAATTTAAACGCTATGGGAGCTCATTGTCATTTTTCTGTATCAGTTATTTTGTTTATATGAGTTCGTTTTGTCTACATAAGAAAAAAGTAGGAGAAACTAGAGGTTGAATAATAATTCAGATCCGCCCTTTTGTTAGTGTCTGCAAATTTGAGAAGCTGTTTTCAATAAGATTCAGAGATCCATTGCCAGGTCCTACGCCAATCTTAAAAAATTGTTGAGAAACAGAGTTAACTAGTAGCAGCAAGTGGTAGCATTAAGTTATGGGTAAAACTAATCTCATTAGCAAACAATATGAAAGTCTTAAACAAGCAGTTAAGTAAGTAAGGTTAAATAAAATAAAATCCGTTAGAGAAAGTCAGAAATCACACACAAACTCACAAGTTATTAAATATAGTCATTAAGAATATAATAACATGATGATGACAATTAATAATAAAGCAGAATGTTCCATTCCATTTGAAAAGTCTGTCTCCATAGAATATTTTTTTTCGAGATCAGGATTTATGGCCTCAATGATTCAAAGACCGACAACTTTGGTAATCTGAAAATTTTGATGAAGCTCTCATTTACCAAATTTGGAAAGAGCTCCTCTCTTCTCGTAATCTCCAACGCCTCACAGCAATTTTGCATACAAGCAAGGATCTGTTGATACTTTGGCTTTATCTTCTTGACTCCATTCTTTTTCCCCTGACGATGAATGAACTGGCAGCGCCACCCATACTGACAGTAAGATTTCTTATGGAATTGAGTACACCGAATCGTCTTGTACCTCTCAGAAACATAATTCTTTCTATGCAGTTCACCTTCTCCATGCGCAAAGGAACATTTGTCACCGTAAGGACAGTGAAATCCAAGTTGATACACCTTACACATCTAACAAGAAATTATAAGGACGAAATAAAAGGCACCTCCTTACCTCTGTTTTTATTTTTTTCTGGTAGTCCTTCCGCCGCTCATTCCCATAACTTTTCGTGGCCTTGGCTTTAGAGTCTTTCTTTGAAGAATTGGAGGATGCTTTGCTGGAAGGTTTGGGTTCTAAAGGAGAATGTGTTTCATGGAAATCATCTCCGATAGATGATTCTGTGGATACTAAGCTGACATTGAAAGTATAATCGTGAAATGAAAGTTGCTTCGATTGCTCTAAGAGTTTGATGGCTTTGGTCATAGGAATAATATGTTTAGTTTGTTTACAAAACAGGGTTGGTTTTCTGATGTTGTTAATTATAATTTTACAAAATTGTGCAGTAAATTATTATCTGGTAGTGATTCTGACAGTCCAGTTGTCAAATCGATAGTTCCAAATTCGAAGTAGAAGATTTAGTTAATTCAGCAAAATAATTAAATGCTCTTCAAATAATATGATTGCGGTTGCAAAGAGGTTTAAGAGGCTCTGAGGCTCGAGAAGGTTGTCGAAAATTTCTTTTCGAATCTTATAGAATCGATGAATAAAACCTTTTTGCATGAGATTTTAGCGCTAACAAACTGAATCGCTAGTAGTTACCTATCATTGAGAAGAGGCAATAATGGTGAAAACTGACCGAATAATTCAGAACAATCCGAAAAGGCTTAGTGAATACCGTTAAATTTGTTTCACCTCGGTTTGAATACAACAAAGGTCTTATTCTCTTCAAATGTTCCGAATTCTTTTCGGTGGGCAGATAATAATTTAAAATTTAATACTGATTGTGATAGAAATAGCAGAGAAGAAGCTTTAGCATTGTGGAGTTGAATGAAAATAAACCTAGAAATATAACCAATCAACAATTTATATGATATTATTCCAAGAAAGAAACACGAAGATACTTTGCTTTTCACTTTCTTTTCCTGCCAAAATTACATTGAAGAGAGTTTTCTTTTTTTGTTAGTCCTACAACGAATTAATCTGAGATTTTGACTATTTCAGTCGCTAAACTACAACAGAAAATTTTACAATCAAGAGCGTAGGAAGACTCGGCATCAGAAAACCTTTTTTTCAGATTCATTCTATCTGGACAAAGGCTTACATTAATGAATCACGTAATATGATCTGAATCAAAGAAATGTATGATATATATATAACATTTGGTCTTCAGGATTTCAAACTGACGCCGGTAAGATTCGAATCTCAATTTGTTTAAAAGGGAAAAACATAGTAGATCTAACGCATTGCAAACAAAATTATCGATAACACATATAAATAGATGTGGAACCTATCAAACTAAACAATTAACCATATAACAACTCTGGCTATTATCAATTCTAACAAACAAAAAAGCTCAAAAACTAAGTTGGGACGAGTATTTGAAAATAAAATAATCTCATAATGATGCCTTTGTCAAATCTGACTCAAAAAGGCAAACTTTCCTTCTGCTCAAAGCATATCGTCAGTCTCAAATTCTGGGTCGAATTCTTTCATTTTTTTAATTGCATTCTCAATTTCCATCTGCCTATTTTTCATTTCTTCGAGTTTTGCAAGCCTATGTAGAATGTTATAAAAATCCAATTGTAACAAAATATTACTTGTACTGCTTAGCTCCAGCTTCATTCATCTGATGCAGCAGATCAATTCTCGTCAAATCAAATTTATCAAGCAGCTTTGTTTGCCGAAGCTTGTCATTAGCCTCCTTTCTGCTACACTCCTGCTTTTCTTCGTTTTCAGCTCCTGGAGGTCTCGCAAACGGATCAATTTTTTCTGCTTCATTAAACTTTTTCGATGCTCGTATAGAATCAGTTTTCGAGCGGATCGTAGGGATAATAGGAGCCTTTGTTCCCCTCAGATTAGCCCAGTCAATTCCTATATTATTGGGTTAATGATGAGCTTCTGGTTGCCAGCAATATTTGATACCTTTAAACCATGGGTGTGCTTTAATTTCATCAACTCCATTAGCACCGAGTCTGCTCTTTGGGTCAAGTGTTAGCAGCTTTTCGATCAAATCTTGAGCTTCAGGTGTCATTTTATCCTCACCGTAGCCTGTTCACATGATCGTTAGTGATATATATAGAGTAAATTATGCTACCTATCTCAGGCCAAGTGATATTGCGGTTAATAATATTGTCGAAAATCACATCAACGCTTTCGTCGTTGAACGGCGGAACACTCGTTAAAAACTCGTACATCATCACTCCAAGACTCCACCAATCAACCGTTTTATCATGATGCTCGCCACGAATAACTTCCGGCGCGATATAGTCAGGAGTGCCGATGATTCTTGCGCGCTTATCGCCTCCAATCGAAGACCTCGAGGTTATTTTAATAGTTTCTTGGTCTTTAAGCTGCGACACTGAACCTTCCTTGGCGATGAGAATATTCTTCTTCTTTTTCATTTGAGTCTCGTCGCTTTGAAGTAATTCGACGTCTTTCACCCCTTCAGGGTCTTTTCTTAATAACGAGGGGAAATTCAACATCTTTATGGAGGTCATGAGATCCTCAAATTTATCCTTATTGATCGCAGAAGGCTTTGCGTCTGCCTCAGAGTTCCAGTTTTCTTTGTTTTTCTTTTTCATAAACGCAGTCTCTGAGAGGCCGAAATCGGTTAATTTGATATGGCCGGTCGGATCGAGCAGAATATTGTCAGGTTTCAAATCTCTGTGGACGATGCCCTTCGAATGGAGATAATCCAGTGCAAGGACGGTCTCAGCAATGTAGAATTTAGCGATCCATTCATCCAAACAGACGGATTCTTCAAGAATTCCTTGGAAATCTCCTCCAATCATCAGCTCCATTACAAAGCAAAGGAAGGACTTGTATTTGAAGGTCCATATAGCTTTAACAACGAAATCGCTTCCTACGATAGAAAACACATCGCGCTCGGCTAGCAGCGATTCGATTTGGTTCCTTTGATTCTAATGATTTGAGAAATATTATTATTATAACTCCTTTAGGTTTCCGCTTACCATGTCAGTCGAATCGATAATCTTCATTGCATAAAGGTCTCCTGTCGCTTTTCTCTTCACAAGCCAGACTCTACCAAAGGCCCCTTTGCCGAGAGGTTTGATGAATTCGAAATCCCAAACGCCGATTTGAGAGCTAAGAAAAATACCGTTTTTGCAAAAGTTTAAAGACGATTAGAATACATTCTATGAGGCAGTCCTCGAGATTTCTTCATTGCGCTGTCACTGTAAGAATACACAATAGGCGAGTTTCCAGCTGAGAAATTTCTCTCTTCTTCCGCTTTGTCTCCATCACCGTTGATTCCCTTGCCAGATTCGTGGTGATTGCTCTCTGCTTTACTATCACTGGTAACCATCATACTTGCTTGCTTTTGTAAGATTTTCTTTCTTGAATTGACTAAAAAATTACAAATACATTAGAAATTACGTTGGAGGAGAATTATTATTTATACTGCTTTTCCTCGAATTTGTTTTAGAAGGACTTTGCTTTGTTGGGCTGTCGGGACTTCGCTTGGGGCTCTGTCTTAGAGGGCTCTGTTTGATATTCGGGCTGTTCTTGGTATTGCTGGCAATTGGAGGCAGTAAAGAATAGCCCAAAACATTGGTTTTTCCTGCACCATCTTGTCTAGGATCTCTACCTAGGGCATTATCACCTGACTTTTTGAAAGTAACGTCATCCAAAGTTGCTAGTCGTCGCATGGTAACCACAGGCTTCATTGAGCTGCTTCTTCCATATCGTCTATTAGTTCCGCTTTTCCTTTCTTCTACATTATCAAGCACGTTTGATTTTGCCGGCTCTCTAATGAGAGGACTATCTTCAACTACTGGTTTTGGCTTGATCATCGCAGAGTGGCAAGTTGCTCTTGAAAACCGTTCAACCACGATTATTGCCTGACCACCCTCTGGTAGACCTTGGCTTTGTCCACTTGCTGAGGCCAAATTTGATTTCGGAATGGACAGGTTCCCTAATTTCTTTTTTATTTGCTGCATTGGAGCTTCTATCGTGACTGATTTCTCAACTTTGTGGGAAGTTTCTCCAGCTAATAGCTGAGGTGAAGAGTACATCATTAGCTCATTTGTGTCTCTTGTCCCTTGCATTTTCTTTGCTACCATATCTTTGAGCTCTTTCGATGTGACAGTGTTCTCTAAATGTCGCTGATTGGGCTGGAGAAACTTGAGATAATTGCTTTCTGGAGTTCTCGATGGGCTACCCTGGACAATATTTTCCAGCTTTTGCGCTAACATCTTTGCTCCAGGAGAATGAAGAACCGATGATCTGTTCTGAGGAGAATTTTCTACTGAATTTCCCCGAGACCCGCCTCTTGAGCCCGCAGACCTTTCTCGGTGAACCGCGTTGAAAACTAATCCGCCAATATTCGTGTTCTTTGGGTTATCCGTGAGAGTTTCCTGTTTCTCAATGCTAGTGCTCGGTCTTGCGCGATTTTCAGTTGATTTCTCAGCTTCAGACTCCTGACAGAAGCGAGATTTCGGTGTGTTTATCCCAGTTCGGTTCAAATGAGGTGAAATATCACTGTTTGCGCCCTTGATATGAGGTGACAAGGATTGTATTTGTATCAGTTGTGCATTGTGTGAGTTTTGCTTAAGCTCTTTGGTTTCAGATTTCTGATGCAATTCATCACCACAGAAAGTCGAGCTTCTTTGTCTAGAGGCTTCGCCCTCTGGCCTTTTCGACGAGTGAAGCGTTTTTCTTCGTAAATTTGGACTGCCGATCAAAACTTCTCTGCGGATTTTATCACTGTAGGTCTTGCCATTGAGCCTCAGTGAGTTGCTGGTTCTTTGCTGTAGTTTGATAGTTTTTTGCTCGAGTTTCCAGATTGCTGTTAAAATCTCAATACGTTCCTGCATCATAAGGAAGAATTGCTAAGACAACATAGTACAAGAAACCTCTTACCGATAACAGCACAGTGAAACCTTCCTTGATTGTCAATATTTCTTCGATTTCAGTCTCACATTTCTTTTGAAATTCTCTTTCGAATGCCATAGAATCTAGATTTTTGATAGTAGTCAGTAAGAATTATTACATTGCTCCTCTTTAATTTTACCTTGCAATTCGCCTGGTTTGTCAGCATAAGAACAGACCATTTCCAAAATTTCAATCAATCTTGTTGTTTTGGTGATTTCTTCCTTTATTTTCTTCTCATCCTCGGCGACCAGCTTAGGACGAGCTCGGGGACTGTATAAAGGATCTACAAGCTGCTCAGATTTTTCCATGGATCCCATATTGAATGTCGAAGCTCTTTGCAACGCTCCTTTTCCACCCTTTCTCGCCGGTTTAGGTTTTGTTGTAGTCACATCTGCTGTTGTTGTTTGCTCCTTCGCTTCCTTGTTCGACTCATTTGACTCCTTATTCGTTTCATTTTGATCCTTATTCGATTCCTTTGATTCTCTATTTGGTTCTTCTAGTGGTTCAGAGAACGTGATCTTCCTTTTGCTTCCACTGCTCTCGTTAGAGTTTATTTTTTCAAAAGACGTGTGCTTTATCATTAAAGAAAAATCAAGGTCATCTCTCCTTTCCATGCTCGCTGTCGAAGAGATTGTGTCGTCAATTTTTGAAAGAGTGCTTAGAGTTGGCGTTGTTATGAAAGAACGGAACCTCTCTGAAGAGAAAGATAATATGTTACTTTTCATACAAATAATGATTTGAATTACGATCTGTTAGCGATGAGTCCTGGTCTGCTCCGTCGCCTGAATCATCGAGTTTATTGGGGAAGAAACGAGATTTCTTTATCAGAGAAGAATCCGAAGCTAATGATTTTATTTGAGATTGATTGTTTAGGAATAACAAATATACGCATACGTATATGCTCTCGCTGAGCCGTCGGCGTTTCACTGTCAAAGCTGTCTTCAGATGCTGTGCTCAGAGCCATTTTTATACTTTTGCCAGCGAAATTTTCAGGGAGAACATGCTTAACTGGTGAATCACTGTGAGCGACATGATTTCGTGAAAGAGCAAATGCTAATGAATTATTCTTTCTGATGGTTTTCCTAAAGGAGTTATATTATGTTATATATTTCCTGCTGATTTAAGATTACCTCTTGATTGTCGCACGCACAGTGAGCTCTTGTTTCTTTTCAAACGCGATTTCTGAAAGCTTCAGCATTTTTTTATGGTTGTCCACGAGTTTTTCTTTCTCTTTAGCTCTGTCAACGCAGTCCTTCGAGTGAAGGACAATTTTATCAACGCTGAATTTTTTCTCGCAGATTTTGCAGACTAGGCTTTCTTCATGGCTGTTTGCTCCATTCGCATTCATATCGAGCTTCCATTTCTTGGCTTTGAGTCCGAGGTATTGTTTGAAGACGCTTCTCCATTTGATATAAAATTCATGCTCGTCTTCAAATAAGTCACGCTCGAGCTGCCTGAGGATATTTTGAATGAACATAGGCCGCTGTCCGAATTTGCTATCGATGCTGTCAATAATTTTTTTGTATAAGATCGCAGCAGTTATTTTCTTTCTCTCAAGGTAGTCTTCCTCAGTGCCTTTCAGTCTCTCTCCGCTCATCGCAATGTAGTTGCTCAATGCTTCAGGCTTTAAAACTCTCGTTTTAGCTGTAAAGTAAAACAAATTGATTAGCTATTAGTGAATGAGAATTTGATTACAGGTAAAGGAATTGTATTGGTGGAGGTGACCGAGCTGACTCAACACGTATCGAAAAGATAAAAACAACTTCTTGAGCTCCCTAATAGGTGAGAGATGATTAGAAGGGCTAGTATGACAGATTTAATACTTTGAAAGGAAAAGCCAATTAATTCCATTTGAATGCTTTTCAGGAGACAATGAAGCAGTTCTGAGATGTGATTTTTCGTTCCCGTGATCTTTCTTCTTTAATAGCGTTTAGGAAATTGATGAGAAATTTGGTTTACTTGAGGAAAGATGTCTTCATGATGATTACCTCCTTCTGACTGCGTTCTCGAAATATAGGATTTTACGTTGCGCTCAAGTTTATCTAAATCCTTGATCAAAGCTTTGCAGAGGCCACATTTCAATGCAGAAGTGCTGCTGACTTGAAAATCGAAGATTATCTCCCAAAATTTCATCATTTGCTTTTGCTAGTTGAATAAAAATCATCAAATACTCAACATATTTGCGTGCAGCTTACAAGTGGACCAGGCAACTGCTTCCACAGCTGATGGAGCTTTACTTCAATGCAGTTAAGGTTGAGTTTCACCTAAATTGAAATGTATATGAGCTTATCGATGATAATGCTTCTGGAATACGATTCTTTGGGCTCCACTTAACAAATCATTATAGTTTGTTGAATAATAGTAGTCTTTGTCACGATTCGACTCCAATGAATGATACTTTATCCGGCGGTTTAGAGATTTCTGTTTGATGAGGCTTTCCTCGCTCTCTAATTTGGAAAAAATATGCTGCTTTCTCAACTCAAGTAATTTTTTTTCAAGTGCTGGCTTTAAATAACCGGTGGACGCGGTCTGTGCGTCTCGAACGAGAAGAGTAGACTTATCCTCATCATTCGACGTAATGAGTTTTTGAGCGTAATAATTGTTGCAGAGGGTACCATTCTTTAAGCGATGGAGTTCAATTTGATAGTCTTCGTCCTCTGAAAGATGTGCTTTGGTAACCGAGCTGAGTAATGCGTTGTTTGCGTTGGAATTATGAGACATCCAGTTCATTGAATCGTCTCAGAAAATTTAGGCGTCTAATTTATTTTGTTTAGCAATTCTACAGAGTCAATTTGTTTACTGGATTTAATTAAAATAATTGTTCTGATGTGCATTTAAGTTTTTTTCCTTGGTTTCTTTAGCCAAAAACCCGTGGTGAGATATTTAATTTATTAAGGTCTGGAAGGATGACAAAGGAATTCTGGGACCAAACGCGTCCATTAAGCTTATCGTTGAGATAACTTTGCTCTCACAATGGCCTAATCGAAAGCAAATGAAACAAAAAACACTTTTGTGCAAAATTAATAATGGAGCTTATGAATCATCTTTAGTAATAGAATTAAAGGCCCATAATGTGAAAAGATGCTTTAATTATAGAGGTTGATTAGTGACAAAGTGCTACTTTCAAACAACAAACTTATTAGTTTGGGGCTGAAAAATGCTATTTAAGAGTTGCCCAATAGTTAAATTTATCAGTGATTAATATGTGGAAATATTGCCAGCTGCTAATTAAGATTTAGGTGAACAATATGAAGGGTCTAATGAACAATTCACATGCAAATCTTAAACAAATTTTGAGTTAGCAGGTAATTGAAGGAGAGTCAGCCAAGAAAATCTAGTCCAAAATTACTGAAAGTAGCGCAATACTTAAAATAAAAAAATGTAAATTGATTTTTAGCGATGCAAACTTGAGACTCGCTCCCCATAAATATTATCCTTGAGAAAAGGACTCTTGAAAAGTTAAAATTTGATTATTTGTTTTATTGAATAACTCAATAGAGGATCCTCATTTTTCTCATGAGTAGCCTTGAAACAAACATCACATCTATACACTGCTATATATCTATATAATGAAATACTTGGCTACAAAGCTTTTGAATAGATACCCACAAGCAAATTCATCGGAAAAAATATCATTGCTGGTTATGTTGCTAATCATTACAAATCTTATAAAGCTTTAAATATATAGAATATAAACACCTTGTTAACAATATCTTCAAGAGGTATTAGAACAAAGTATATAGAGTAAAAATTTCATCTTAAAACCTGCTATATGAATTGAAAGTAGAAAAAAATTTGGTTTAACAATATCGTGTCAATTTTAAACCATCCCTAAGCATTTTCAGACTGTTAAATTAAGCGCAGCTATTGATAGAGAAGCAGCCGACTCCTCGAAGTTTTTTCTTCAGAGCCGTTTTAAGCTTTTTGTTCGTTGTTTGCTTAATCGCGCTCAATATTGTCTTATTCGACCATTTCACTTCTTTCAGCAAACATTCAACGATAGCTTCATGATTCCATCTCGCAGCGACTTCTAGTGCTGACTCTTGCTCAGTATCTGAGGCATCTGAGAGTATTTTTGCATCAGCATGATAAGAAAGCAATAATTTAAGCGTCTGTTAGCAGAAAAATTCTTAGAGCAAACTCATAACGAATGTGAATTACATTCAAATGTCCGTTCTTGCAGGCCACATACACTGGTGTCTGACCCAGGAATTTGGCATTTACAAGCCTCTCAGGGCTGTTCTCAGCATGCATATATCTAAAAGAAAAGACTCTCGTTACGCACGGGTGACTTTCATTATCTACCTTTTGGGATCAGTTTCGATCATTTTGCGAATCAGAACGAGATCTTCAGGAGCAGATCGAGAGAGCAGGAAGAAAAATTTATCGATGCCTCTAAAATTGCAGATTGCTTTCTTTGCGGGAGGATCCTTGATTGAAAATAAAGCCAAATTGGAAGCCAGAAGCTTACCGAAGGGTGCTGAAGATGGTTCTCAATGTCTTTCAAACAGTTAGAAAATTTACTGTATGAGTCAGTATTCATAAAATTTTCATGCAAGCAATGCTAAAAGCACGAATGGAAGGGTGACTAATGAAAAGAAGTGTACCTGATCAATAATCGAAGTGACTTCAGTTTTTTGAAATTTACTGACTGCATTTATTACTGACCCAATTTTATTCCAATGCTGAACAGAAGGAATCGTTTTTTTTGGAACTCGAATAAAATCAGGCTTGCATTCGCTTGCTCTACGGGATAATGGTAGAGGGGCGTCAAGCTGATTGGTGTCGAGCGTGTCGTTGTGGCTGACTGAGTTTACTCTAAGGATGAGGATAAGATCGATGTTTTATGAATTAAATTACCGAGGAAGACTTGAAATGGTTTTTATTTCAGGAAATTTGTTGATGGTATGCTCAAGAGAGTCAAGGGAGTCACTCTTATCGAGTACAATGCTTGTTTGGGATTCAGAACGATTAACTTGGACAGGAGGCTGCATTTGTGGTGAGCTTTGAAATTTGTGAAATTTTCTGAATTTATTTAACAATTGTAAATATATATTTATCATTGCTTATAACGTAATCTTCGATGTGAATCTGAAGATAAACTCGCCTAATCAGACGCTCCAAAGACTTCTTCTAAAGCAGAAAATAATACATAAAACTATTCTGATGGAAGCCAGAGATTACAAAATTTTACGAAGTTAATTTAATTGTTGTGGGATTATGCACCAAATGAGATAATGATGAGCTTGAGTGCTCAGAATTACGAGGTCTTATTAAACAAAAAAGTATGGTGAATCGATGTTCTCAAAGAGTCTGCTCGAAACTTTTTTCTCCCTCTCTCCGAAGTCCTCAAAGTAGCTTGCAACGGTGGGGGACAGACTTCAAATTATTTTGAAAGAATTTTAAGAAAATAGCAATGCTATTTTAACAGTATTAAGCATCAAATCTCTTTCCAATGTTGATTTAGCCTCACTCAAAGTGCCTTCGTCTAAAAAATCGAGAAGGGCAACAGCATTGAACCTTCTGGGAACAGATAAAGCTCACTTTTCTCTCAAAAGAGTTTTTCAATTTAGCTTAAAATAAAATTTCTAAAACGTCATTTATGTCATATTTACGTCAAAATCTCATATGTCAAAACATTTCGAAGGAATTTGATGTATATAGTGTGTGTGTGAATGCAATACAAAAGGGAGCATCAAAGAGTTGATATTAAGAATCAATCACTTAATTGGATTCATGGAGTAGGTTAATACCTTCTGCGACAAAAGCCTTCAAACCACTGAATACAATGCAAAATTTACTTTGTGTTTCTTAAGGAGATTCTCAATCGGATAACAAACATTGTATATTTTTTATTTCAATTAATGTGTCTTTGAGACTCACTAATTTCAACTGTATAAATAAGTAGCACAACATAAAACTTGGGAAATAAAACTCAATCATGCAACAAGTCAGAGGTCATCCAAGTTCAAACATTCCACAACTCCATAAGCTTGATATTAGCAGAGAGTATCCAATGATGCAAAAAATCCCAGCAGCTCAGCCTACAAACGTTTCAGAAACCGCCATTCTCGCTAAGGCTTACGAACGAATCAAACGCAAGGATCCTACTCTCCAAATCGCAGAAATGCTTTCCATTAGAGAGTCAGAAAATGAGAAACACCGCAAACTGGTTCAGGAGAATAAACTCCTCCAAGGGTAAATCCTGCATATTTATCATGATTAAAGACTGAAATCGTAGAAAACGAGAGCAAAAGCTCAAACTTAATTCTGATATGCAGAAGGAGACTGTAGAAAATGCAATGAATGAGAGAAGGCGAATGCTGAGACAAATCCACGCGAAGCATCTGAGAGGGAATTCGAATCTGTTGCCTGAGCAGGAGAAAACCCAGCCAGCAGCTCCAACTAGTGATATCAGAGCTCAAAATAAAGTTAGGAACAGGGAAAACAGCTTGAAGAAGCAGAAAAACAGAAAAAATCCTCTGTATCACAGTTTTGATGGCGCAATTACTTCTGAATCACCGGTTAATGATCTCGTGAATCAGACTAATAACACTCCTCTTGGACCTGTCAGCAACCGCAAAATGAACTCTAATCAAGTAGCGGCTCCGTTAGGTTATAATATTCCAACTACAGTGTCAAAAGGGACTGAAGGGAAAACTCAGCAACAGAAAGGCAAGGGGCAATCTGTTAATCCGATATTAACGCAGCAGCCACCTCAAAGCAATTCGGGGCAGACCGTCGATTCGCCGGTGATAACGAAGAGAGCGCCGATTCAACATGGAACTCCTAGCAAGAGCCTTGCATTTCCTTCTCAGAGTCTTCAAAGTCCTTTTTCACAGTTATCTTCAGCAATGCCGTTCACTAATGAAAACGCTCCGTTTCAAATTAATGATTGGCGAGGTCAGCGCTATAAAACTATCAGTGATCGATCGATGGAAAACGCAACTCCGCCTCTTGCTATGGGAAATAATAATCACGCGGAAGCTTCCTCGCAGCCAATACTGCAAAATCGTAATGCCAATCGCAAGCCGATTCAACATAATGGGACAGGAGAGGAAGATCACACTCCAAGCAGTTATTTTTCTGAAATGAAGAATGCAGGTGATGTTTACGAGGGAAATAGCCAGCTACAATCAGTGCAGACAGACACAGCAAGTCAAGAGGCAACCCTGAGAAGAACACAAAAATCAACAGGAAATAATTTTAATGGCACAAATAATCCAGATTTGACGGGGCAAGGTTTCATGAATGTAAGTTCATCTCTGTTCCTCCTGTTTAATTGATTTTATAGCATCACCCAGAACAAGCATACCGGAAAACTCCTATTACTTTTATTCATCCAAATACCGAGGAACAAAGGCAGAACCAATTCTTTGAGCCAACTCCTCACCACCAAGGAGGATTGTCTCAGCCAGTTAAGCCAGATAACTTTATGAATCACAGTCCTCCGAGCAGTAATGAAGTCTAATTTGTTGATTTCATAATTTTTATCCATTAGATGCATTCTATAACCCTATCATTGACAGAAATCCTCCACAATGGGCTTCATTTGATGGGGGCAGCTTTTCTGAAGGATATCCTAATGCAAAGCTGTCTCCCCACCCATTATTATCAAGCCTCAACTACGGAAGCCCAATCCAAGGAAATGCCAATATAATTACCCCGGTTTCCAGCACTCTAAACTACAAACACCCTCTTTATCCCCTCCAAATGCCTCAAAGATCACCAGGAGATCAACCACAAAGGACTTCGCAGCAGCTTCCTCAACTTACAGATTTAGTCAGCGCTAGGTTTGCCAACTCGTATTTGCAGAAACATCGAAGAAAAATGTTATATGCTATGGGAATCAACAGATTTCCAGATCAGATTGTGAACCATTCGTTTGAGCTGCCTCGATCGTCCAATGAAAATTATGAATTGAGCTCTCAGGATCCTTTCCTAGCGCATTATACGCCTCAAGCAGGTTTTAATAAATTAAATTCTGGCGCCCCCAATACAAAGGCTTCGGTCAAAACAGTGCCTGAAATTAGCCAGAAATTCCAGACTACGAAACGTGATACCAACTCTGAATCGCCTCAAAGACCAACTCCGCACTCTAGCAGACCCGAACTGCTTAAGGATATTTTTCCGAAAGGAAGCAAAGAAATATCTTTTATAGGATTTAGAACGAGGCCCGTGAGACAAATCAAGGACGTTGATAAGCCACAACTGAACGATTCAGAGGAGAGGAATGATTTGAATTTGAGTCCTAAAGAAGATCCAGCAATTCTTAAGAATATTCAAGCTTGGAAGAAAAATATAAACGAAAAAGCTCCTACAAGGAAGGTTTCACTTGAGAGGCCTGAAAAGCCTGAGAAGCCAGAGAGGCCAGAGAAGTCAGAGAAGTTAGATAAGCCAATGAAGAATTCACACAGAAAAAGAGAGAAGCCGCAGCAAGATATAAATAGAAAAAGAGTCTATGAAATAATTGAGGAGGATGAAGGAACGTCTAATTCGGGCTCCCAGACAGGCTTAGAGGCTGGGAATGTACTTGATGAAATTGATGATAGAATTGTCAGATTTGGTGTACTTTAAAAGTTCTGCCAACTTTGGCACAAAATTTTTCCTGTACAAGCGTTGTTAATGTTATGATAGTTTTTTATTTTAGGTTTTTGTTCTACAGTTTCGTAGAGTAAGCTGATCCACCGCTATTTTTATCAACTTTGATTTTTTTATTAAATTGTTAAGTGGTGAAACATTATCTACTTATCTTTGTAATCAGTCCAAGTTTGAGATTTGCTAATGAGATAGAAAATGTTGCTATGTGAATTACTGTCTTAACATACAAAAAACTTAGTTTTGGATAAAGAGTCGAATTGCCTACTACGCTTTTATACATGAAACTTAACCTCACTCATAAGATACATTTATTAATTGAAATCACAGAGTTTTCATTAGAATATCCCAAAAAAATGCTGCAAGGAAACTCAAGACATTCTCAAACAAATCAAAAAAAGAAGATATAGACAACTACTAAACAAAAAAATATTCAGAAATAAATAATGTCAATTTTATTATTATTTGAAAAGTAAATATAGAAACAGGGAGTCAGCAGTGCTTGGATATATATTTCTTTGTACAATAGTTAATTACTTGATTTTATGCTGAGAACGAGGTTAAGAAGTCTTTTATTTCCAATATTTTATTAGAATATGTGGCAGTGACGCATTTGCAAGCTCTCTGAGTTTAAGCCGTTCCGCATTGAATTCTCGAATGTCTTCCACGCGGCTCGCTTCAATCAGATAATCGACCAGATACAGCAGCTCCTTATCTTGCTTGTCACCGTCCCATTCAAGAATGGGAACTCCATTATCTATTTGCAGCCCAAAAGAATGAACCAGATTGTCCACTATAATCAGATCCTTCAGCTCACGGTTTTTGATGATCCTCAAATCCTTAATAACGAACCCACCGGTAGTCTCAATGCAATGCGTCCGGTCTAATATGTGACTGATTATCCCATCAGGATCCAAGCTCTCAACTATCGCCTGAGCATAATATCTCGCAGATGCTGTAAATACGATTATTTCGTAATGATCTTTCAGCTTCTGCAGGAATTCCGAAACGTAAGGTCTTATCTTGAATGGAATCTAATCAAATTGAAGAGAGAGAGCATTTAAGCATGATGCGGAAAAAGCAGATTAATTATTACCTCGACTATTTCACCATCCTTCTTGGCACGGACAATTCTATCATGATTTCTAGGTTCAATGCAGCACTTAATCAGAGTTTCATCAAGATCGAGAACGAGAGTTTTTTTATTCACTGTAGTAATGAAAATAATAAAAATTAGGAAAACATATGAGATGAGATTGTGTTACCTTTATTAGTCGGCTCCTTCAAGGAAATTGGCTTGATCCCGAGGGGCCTATTGGCGAGTCCTTTAAGATACTGCTTGGAGTGAATTAATCCGCTGTGCACCATGAGTAGATGTCTCTTAAAAATAGCCTTCTCGATATCCGGGCAGAAAATTAGCTGTCTGAATGAACTCGGCTGCTTTGGTACAATTCGTTTCACAGATTTTGAAGTGTTAAGTTCGACCACCTCATTCATCGAGTAGGAACTGACTTGCTTTACTTCTTTATGAGAACGTAATGGAGCGTTCTCCCTTAGTTTTATCCTTGAGATATTCTGCTCTGAATTCCGTGAGGAGTCAATTGAGCTAGGCATGATGTTATCAATGGACTCCTCAGGGCTACTCCCGCCTTGTCGATGAGATCTGGTTTTGATAAGCGTCTCTGGCTTCAAACCTAAGTGTAGATCAGGCAGACTGGGCAGTTTCGACAAAGTTTTTTTAAAGGCTGCTTCTGCTGTGGGTAGCCTGGCCTGTTCAATCCTGTCTGTATATGTCACAAAGGACCGATTTGAGGCTTCTTTGGCGCCACCTCGCCGATTTGAGGGACCTGACAGCAGATTAGGATTTGTGTTTTCTTGTTCTATACTTGGAGTTATTTGCTCGAATTTGGTACCGTCTATTGGTGGAAGCTTGGGCTTGCTTTTCAAATTTTGAATGGGAATGATCCTTCTGCTTTCGATTGTCGAACGCGACCCATTGTTCGAGGTTTGCTGCTGGTTCGCAAGAGGAGGTGCTTTTCGAACGAATTTTCGACTCGCTTTTTGTAGCCTTGAGTTGGATGACAATGGTTCCATATGCAAAGGAGTTTGACGATGGTGTTGTTGGTCAAACGACTTAATGCTGTAGGATTCGAGAGACTCTTTTCGATTTAAAACATTAGAACAGCTTGGGTCTGTCTCAATGGAGCCGACGAGTTGAACTAGCTTCTTTTTCAATATAGCTTGCATAGCAAAATACAATTACAAGAATCGAGCTAATAACGTCTAGATTATCCAATTTAGAGATTGGTTAACTGTATATTTGAAAAATATTTTAGGATTTTAATTCATAAAATGCTCTAAAAATCAAAGATTATGACACAGTCAAAGACAATATCCCGAAACCGGAATGGAAATGGTCGAAATTTGAGTATTTTTTCAAATAGCATCGAGAAATACAATATTCACTCCTATGAGTCTCTGAGTAATGCTATCATAAGAGTGTGTGAAGGTACATTTCACGCAAGAATACAAAGACGTTTTGTGATCCTTCGAGACTCAGTATGAAATTCAGACAAAATTAATCGAGAAAAAATCAAAACGTTTTTTGAAATTGCCTTTGAAAAAACCTTGACATCAACTGATTACTACTGGCTTCGGAAAATAATTGTTATGAAATTTTCTAGATTAAAGTCGTTTTTTTTTTGGGAACGCCTGAAAAGGAGGCCCTAGGACTGTGATGCTCCTTATGATGATTTACCGTACTAAATCAGTTCTTTGTGGAAGAATCTCTGGTTGCCAGCCACAACTTGCACCAAAAACCAAAAATACAAAAATACGCGTTATTATGATTGTTTGATATGGAAATAATTCAGAAGAATAAATAATATTTTGTACTGAATAATGCTCGAGGACAAATAAGAATCACATCCAAAGCAGAGGAAGAAATTGCTTCAGTTTTCCAATCTACCAATTTTACATCGGAACTGCGACCATCAAAGAGGCCGTTCTTTTCTCTGATAGAACAGAATAAAAATATCGGCAGATTTATTTTAGATATGAACTCACAAGGCCACTATTTGGCTCATATAACATTTAGCACACACTACAAAGAATGAATCTAAAAAAAAATTACATTGATTAGAAAGACGTGCCTCGTTGAGATCCTTTTTGACTCACTTGGTTTGGCAGGGTTTTCAGTTTTTGAATGATCAACTGTTCAACCTCTCTAAAACCAAAATTAGGCATAGAAAGCATTATTTACACTTACTCATAAGCGTTGATATCGGTGATTATCACGAGATCTTGGAAGTTCTCGACGTCAATCAATCCTGTATAGAACGCACTCTCCATCAATATAATAATTGAAATCGCATCGAACAACTCAACTATATCTTTAAACATAAGTCTCGCATGCGCTTGACATAGCCTGATAAGACTCTCTAAAAGTCTCAGTGTTGACCTTCCACTGATTTCCCGTGTTCTACAATAAACATAATACGCTTGCACAATCTCCATCGCCTCTTGTGACATAATCGGCTCGAATTTTTCCTTTACGTATTTAATATACTCCTATTCAAGGTAAGAGCAGATTCATCTCGCCTTTCAATAGAGAAGCTTACTCTCATCTTATCAATGTCCCACTCATGGTTTTCGTCTTTGACTTCATTGGTAGCTCCTTTCTTCTTTATAAACTAGATGAAAACAATGTGATTAATTAACAAATCAATGAAATTGAGTCAACCTTATTCAAAATGAAATCGCAGGTCTCGTTGTCTCTTTCGGGATCAGCTTGATCCATCATGACGAATATGAGATCGAATCTGCTCAGCAGCGGGCTTTGAAGTCCTGTATTCACGCAGAGATCGTGCTCGTGGTTGTATTTTTGTCCCGGCATAACCGGATTGCAGGCGGCAATAATCGTTGCTCGAGTATAAGCCGTTGAAGTCATACCAGCCTTCGACACACTGATCGTTTGCTGCTCCATCGCTTCATGTATGGATACTAAATCACCTTTGTGAAGCAGATTGAATTCGTCAATGCAGCATATGCCCATATCAGCAAGCACCAGTGCTCCCGCTTCAAACATGAACTCACCGTTTTCTTTGATACATGAGATAGTCAGCCCTGCTGACGTCGATCCAATTCCGTTGGCCATCACAGCGCGAGAGGACAGATTGCTTGCATATCTCAACATATGAGACTTTCCAGTTCCTTTATAATACATATCATTTCGATATTTTTTTATATGAACCACGATTTTTGTTACCTGGTTCTCCAACCATGAGGATATGACACATCCCACGAATCTTTGTTCCATCTTTCGTCGTAGGAACTCCACCGATGAGTGAAAGCAACAGCGCGAGTTTTAACTCGTACCTCTGATAAATCTGTGGACAAATGCTCTTTATGAGTTTATTCCGGGCCTCAATCTGAAGTTCTCGAGTTTGACTACTCTGGAGTCAGAAAAGCTCATATCAGGGTGAGATACTTACCTATAATCCATCCAAAAAAGCTCGATTTGTTCTTCTACAGTAAACATCGAAGGGTCAGCCATCGATTGACCCAGAAACGTATTTGCGATTTTTTCTAAGGAACAAAGGCGGTCAGTTTCAATCGCTTTGGTAACCGAAAGTCTACCTGATTCTTTATTCATAACGTAGAGATTATTGGCTTCAATGCTCCAAATCACATCTGGCCTCATATTCGGGATGACTTTCTTCCATCTCCGAATCAGCACCCCGGACACCATAATATCATCACCGGGTCGACACTTATCCACTTGATTTCCCTAAGTTTCATATATTTTCAGCCACCCAACGCGCTTTTTGAAGCAATACCTTCAAAATAACCCACATAGTCTTCGGTATATTCCCAGGTCTGAACGTCCTGAACGATTCTTGGATTTTTATCTCTTGATAGTCAACCCAATATTGTTGTTCAGCAATAGGTTCTAATTTCGTATTTCCGCAGGGCTGCTCTTTCGTTTTCCGAACAGGCTGCTGGACTTCATTCCCTCCGGCTCCACCGCTCATTTTCTTTTTCATTTTATTGAACATATTCCACATCGGATTTGGTTTGTTCAGTTTCGTGACTAGATTTGTGCATTTCGGCGGCGGCTGAATCCGATTCATGTTAGTAACATCAGCCGGCAGCTGATATCTAAACTTACAGGCCGTACATTCGTAAATCTTCATTTCTTCAAGAGCTTTGCGGTTTCCTACTCTGATTACTGTCGCTCCAACCATAATAAACTTATCCAGATCATTAACATCTAGATCTGAGATTGAATTCTTGAGTATCGGAGGTCTCACAGGGACATTTTCGAAAACGACAGAGATAAGCTCTTTTACGAGATATCGAGAGAAGGCTCCTTGTGTCCCTTCATTTTCGCTTGAAGAAGAAATCAGAAAGAGAACTGCGAATTTTTACATTTTTTGCTTAATAATATGTTGAGCGTCTATCACTGCTTTAGACAAATCTTCTAAGAGCTGACGCGGAGTGTTAAATAGTTTGTCGCTGAGTTTCGGAAACTCACTGAGTAGAGTTATCACGCTAGTAGTATCAAGATATGAGATTTTTAAAGAAAAATCTTTGTTGCTACCAGATTTTGAAGTCGTAGTAAATATTGGACTTGTGTGATTGCAAGATCTGTTTGAGTTCGTCAGGATACCATTTGCAAATGGCTTCAACGACGGGAAAGTTCAGTTTATCTGGAAGACTTAAAGAGTTTTGTTCAACTTCCATGCCTGTTATCTTTGAATGATTTTATTGCGCAAAGTGGCTGCCGCAAATTTTCAAATTATTTAGCACTTAACAAATTTGGTAGAATTACTATAAAAATGGTAGTTCAAAACATAGCCACCTAAATGATTGGGTGGGGATTGCTGTCAATCAGCAGATATGCTATTGCTGCTGTCAGAATATGTTAGCAATTAAATTTTTATGTTGTTGGAAATTGAGTAACGCAATTACGAATGCATTATTCTATACATTCTAAAGAAACAGAGTAGATTTTTCCAGTTAGATCAAATTTGTAGAATTGACTGCCCGTCTGCTTAACCTAGCGGATCTTAGCCAAATTTGACGTCTTCGGGGACGCCTGGATGAAACTTTCCGACTCCTTCCTCCTGCAGTCTTTGAACGTCGGCCGTATTTATCGGGATTCTGAATCCTTTCACAAGATCGTAGGAAATTCTGGCAGTTTCAATATAGTTGTCTTCTTGAACGGAATGACCCACGTCGTAAACAACCTTCAGTCTGAATTTTCCCTGCATTTGAGCTATCGTAAGCTCTTTATCCATTCGCTCAGCACCTGCTAATAGTAGCACTTTAGGAACTGGTACGTTTAAGAAGGCTTTCGTCAATCCTTTGAACCAACCTATCCATTTTTTTCAATGATAATTAAGCAATTTCACGAGTATAGAGGTTACCCATCCAATATTTTTCGCTGGCCATCAGATCAACCTTCCAGACCCATTCAGATTTGTCTTCGCTGATTTTCTTCTCGACCAGCTGAGGAGGAATTGATACCTTTGCTGAGAGTCTATTCTTCACCACACCTGTCTTATAACTGCATGAAAATATGAATCATAAATCATCGCATGATAGCCATTCTTACGCCCAGTTGATGGCTTTGTCCAACGAAGGGAAGCTCTTTGGTCTAGACTTCACAATCGTTTCCATAAACGGCAACGCTTCGATGGCTGTGCCTTCAACAACGTCAATAATTAACATCCCTGTATTGAAAGAATTAGTAAATATCAGCTGTTGAACTTATAACAAAAGCAAGACCTTGAATCCTTGATGCAAGAGGACTATCTTTCATTTGAAGAGCCTTGTCGGTTGCCATTGTGGCAATTGATCCTCCCATACTAGTCAAGTAAAACTTGAAGTTGAGACTATTCAGTAATAGAGTACCTGTGTCCAACGACTATAATGGTAGAGTCTGGGTATTTCTTGTTTACCCATTCAAAGACCTTCAAACTGTCTTCGACGAGGACGTTCCCATCGAGATTGGACGGATCACTTGCGACTTTCGACATGCCATGTCCTCTAAAATCAAACGCAATCGCGGTAGCGAATTTTTTTATCTGTCCTGCGTAGCACGCGAAACTCTGTGCTGAGTGACCCGCACCGTGAAGACAGACGAACACTGGGTCTTTCGTTCCCGCAATGAAGATTGGAGTGCCCTGGAAACATACATTATAGGTTGCTAAGGCGTTTGCTCATACATTTTCTAGATATTCCATTTTATCCCAATATTCTTCCCAGCTGCTAGGGTTGAAGTCGATTCCAATCTTTGAGCCGCCAGTTGTCCCGAATTTTTTAGGGAAAACTATCTCATCTGGTTTTGCGAATGATTGAGTTGGTCTAATCGGGCCTGATCCAAAGCCGCTCAGTCGATCAGCAGGATTTCTGAAAGGATTTCAGTGAAAGGTTGCAGGCATGATAAAATTACTCAAAAGCGTCTTTGGTCTCTTCCAATTCCTCATCCATTTCTTCGTTTTTTGCGTTAGGGTCGACTGGAGGTTTACCTCCTTTCTTAAAAAGTTTTCTATGGAGATCACTCATCTATCTTTATCTCAGTATGATTATTTAAATAATGGCTTAATTCAATAAAGAACTAACTAAATCATAATTAAGCGCCATAGACCCTCCTAACTCTTCTGGTCAGAACTTCTCTGATATATTTTTAGAACAGTCTCTCTCACTCTACATCCCTTATTCCAAAGCTAAACTCCAGAATTTTTTCGATAATTTACAAATTGCACGATCGCCATTGTGTTGCCACATCGATTTTACCTCACTACTGCCCGCTAGCGATTTTAACACTGACAGGATGCTGCCTATTAGAGAGGTAACTCCAATTTTCCTGCCAAGATTTCCGTTGAATTCAAAAGAGCTATCGATAATATCCCTGCTCTTGTCACTATCAATTTTAAAAAAGAAACTCCCAAACAATACAAGTTAAATTTAATTCATGTCGAAAGCAGCGAAAAAGCCCAGCAAACTCCAAAACCAAAAGTCTCCAAAAGTTGAAGAGAAGATCGACATCGAAGCTCAGCTGGCTCTCGAAGAGCAGCGCAGACAAGAGGAGCTCAAACGCAAAGAAGAGGAAAAATTAACCGAAGTTATCACTCTTCCGACCGGCCTTCGATTGATACTCAACGCCCACTGCGTCGAGCACGCTTGGACTCATCCGAAGCCCAAAGAATATTTTTCAGAGTATATGACTAAATTCTTCAAAAAAGAGGGGATCCTCGAAAACTTTGAAAGCATTGAAATCGCAATACTCTCTGAATTCCACCTCTACAACTTAATATTCGCCATTGAAGACCTCAAGCTTGATAAGATGAAAACATGCGTCTTTATGAATATAATGTTCCATTTGATAATCAACGAGAACAGGTATTACAAAGAAAAAGTCGACCAAAAGATCCAAAAAGAAGCGGATCGAGAAGGAATTTTTAAAAATAAGACTGAAGCAGCTGATCTGAAGGAGTATGAGAGGTTGATTATGAATCATTGTGTGGAGAATCCTCCAAGGCAACAGAAATATTTCGAATTGAACGAAGTGAGGAAAATAACCGAGTATGTGAGAAAGGAGTATTTTATGCATTATAAGCTGTACAAATATGTCCTATGCAACAAACAAAAGAACGAAGAGATCAAGATACAGGTTTATGTGGACTATCCGACAGAGGTTCAGCCGTTGAGTCAGGCGCTGTTCATGGGAAAGATCCGGCATGAGGTGAAACAAGATGACGATGAGGAGATGGTAAGCTTCATGAGTTTCGTGGGTTATTTTAATGTTTCCTTTATAGATGAAAGAAATGGAGGAGAAAAAACAAAAGGAAGAGGAAGAGCGACTGCGAAAGGAAGAAGCTGAGCGTTTGCGCAAAGAAGAACTGGCGAATAAGCTCGATGATACGACATTAGAGGCGATTGATGGTGTTTTGCATCAGTATGAGTCGACAGTGAAGAAAGAGCTCGATGAATGGGGAAGAGTTGTGGATGAAAAGATCACAGCGTTGAACCCTAAGGCAAAAAAGAAATGAGCATTAAATTTTTCGTGGCTTTTATTTGCAAGTAGTCAATTAATTCTCTTCATTGCATAGTATTTACTTTCAATTATGGCATTTTATGAAGAGAAGGAGAGAAAAATTGGATTAAAGTGCTGAGAGTGACTAAAGCTTGTTTCTAGAGATTTATAATGTGATGTGATAACAAATTCCTTTGACTTTTCGTCATGTATGTTAGAAAAGACTGAGCCGAAAAGACTCCAGTTACATATGATGATTGATTAAACTTGCTTTGTTAGAATTACTAGACTTGCAAAATAAATTGAATAGATAGAAGAAATACATATTGATAAGAGAAAAACATGAAATTCAAAACTAAATGTAAATAAATTTAAGAGAGACTTTTACACTGTTAAATTTCAAGAATATTACGATATTTTTGAAGGTGTTTCAACATTTTAAATACAGTAATATGATTTTCAAGGAGGTCGAAGGGCGACTGTTTGCGAATGGGTTTCGTTTCTGGGATCAAGTCATATAGCAGGTCGAACCCTGCACGGTTCAATATTTCAGAGATCTCATAGTCACTTTTAATTGTGTTTTCGATTATGAATCTCTTTTCCCTTGTTTTCTTTGTAGAGTCAACAATTTTCTTCCAGTTGTGAGGTTGGAGAGTCAGAAACACTCCTCTTTCTAAGTTATCAAAAGCATCATATATAGTCGCTTTCACGCCCTGAGGGATTCCACGAACGCCGACTAAAGATATCGTTAGGGGTGTTTTATATTGCTCTCCTATTAGAATTTTAGAATGACAGAGTAATCATGAGATATACCAAGGAAATAGCGCTTAAATCCTCCACAGTCCAAAGTAAGTCGAATGATGGGATTCAGATCATATGTTTCATACTCTTCCTCCTCAAGGGCTAAGTTGGACAGGATATTGTAAGCAAACTAGCACAATTGGCAAAATAATACGCTTTTCGTGGACTTCGAGGTTAAATGCCTCGCACATCATCGCATACAAAGCTTTTTTGTCCTCGGAATCCGTTTCGGTATAGACCACACCATAATCTTTCCAGAACTCGTCGTATTTGTATTCGAAGTGCCCTTCCACCTTAACCTTTTTTCTTTCCGGTGCTGAAAAGGGATTATCAAATAATCACTTTATGAACAAATTAATAGGAGTTGATTACCATGAGTTTCGAAGAAATTCTTCATGCAGACTTCTACAAAACCGTTTTGAGGATTATCTTTGAGAAACAGGCCGCATTTCTTCTTGCATTCATTCGTGATTTTCAGTTTTAGATATTTTACTTCCTCGTCAGAAGCAAACTGCTCAAACTGCTGGAAGCCCTTTTCCTTGAGGTAACTTTCGAAATCATTTAGCGATTGTTGGAACATCGCGAAAAGGAATTCTTCCAACTGCTCTGTTTTAAGCTTCACCGTTGAAATCTCGTGCTCACCTTCATCTTCTTCATCACAGCGGGCAGCTAGGTCCATTATTGCCTTCAAGTCTTCGCTCTGGACATCCTCGTCAGTGAAAGTATCGATAACTCGAACGATCTTCGTGCCTTCCAATTCCTTTGGAGTAATTTCTTCGAAGTACATGTTAAAGCTAGACAAGTCGAACGAAACATCAAACTGTAAGGTGAACTTTTCTCTAGAAGTTAGTGCAACAATTAACATGTTGTTCATTTAGAAATGTCATTTACTCTGTAGGGTGCGTCAGCACGATCCGAAAATCTGATCCTTGTAGATGATAGAAGCTAAAGATTGTGCTTTCGCCAAAGAAAGGTAGCTCAAATGACTGCTGGAAAAAATTCGCTGGTTTCTCCCAGATTTCAATGGTAGTCTTTCCTTCATCGTTCTGAGCAATCTAAAGATAGAGGGAATTTTATTAGGAGATATAACCATTTGCATAATATACCCCAATAAACGGTATCACAAGGTATTTCACAAAAGACGAGTAGGACTTTATCGATTTTATCGTGACTGTGGACGGAAGCGAGTCTTTGTATTCTATATGATTCAAAATCTTCCTAAACTCCTTGAAGCGAACAATCTCTTGTGCAATTTGCTCATATTTCTCGCTGCCGGAGTTATATTGTTTGAGTGAAATGAAGAAAACTGGCTCAACTTTCCCCTTTCCTAACCTGCATTCGACTATCCTTCTGCAATTACCCGCTGAGGGAATGCACTTGGTAATAATAGATTTTTGAGGAAATTTAATATAATCGGGGTTGTTAAAGAGCTCCAGAGGTGTTAAAGGTTGGGGGAGCTCTGTTTCCTTCGAGTCATCTATGAAAGAGACACCGTCCATTTGAGGTACCCACGCAAATTGCTGCGAGTCGACTCTCGAAAATAGCGACCCTGCTCTGCTAAACCGAACCATTGGACTATCATACTCAGTTTTCCTTAAAAAGGAAAGGTCTTCTTTCGAAGTTTTCGATTGATAATCGAAATCAAATTTCTCATCATTAAGCACGAATTTGTCTTTGATCGTTATGTTGGTATTAGACCCGACAGATGCAGATTGCTGCTCACTTTGCTTTTCGGAAAATCCAATTTCTTTCGTGCCATACCGCTTGAAAATTTCTGATTTAGGCTGCTTTGATAAATTGGCTCTTCCTTGTTGTGAATTATAGCCGACCTCAATAAAGCCAGAGTCTTTTCCACGAGCATCCTCCGTTGGCAACAGTAAATTTCCAGCCGCTTGATTGGATTTTGAATTCACACTATAGTCATTGAAATTTTGTCCACTGGGATTTGCGTTGGGACCCTCAGTCTGATGTATGATCTCATCGAAGTGCTCACTAGCGCACTTCACTATCACGGTAGGCATCTGAGAGCGATCCTTGAGAGGTAGACTCCAGTTCTTTCGAATCCCTATATCAGCTGTTGCCTGTTCAAAGTTTTGGTTTTTGCTCATTATTTCAGCCCTTGATGATTCTCTCATATCACCACTATCGAGTTTAGTGCTCTCAAGCGGGAAGTCTTGGGGTGCCTTCTTGAAAGGGTCAGTTTCATGATTTCCTTCAACTTCCAAGAATTTAGGACTTTTAAAGGCGTGATGTTCAACGACGATGTTTTGGGGACTCAAAGAAATGCTTTGAACCACTGCGCTTTGAATGCTTTGAGGAATCCGCGTATCGATCATCGGGACTTTCGGTTTTGAATTCTTCTGCAATTGAGGACGCTTGTATTCTTCTTGTTGTCTTAGATCAGGTGTCAGCGGTGAGGGGGGATCGTCAGAAAGGGTCTTAACGTTGGCTCGAGGTGGCTTTTGATGTTCATGATCAAGGTAACTTATTGAATCTTTCCCAAGACTTGGAATTCCTGCTAATGAGTGTTCTCCCTCCGGATGGAAATAAGGAGTACGGAGGGTTCCCATAGGGAGTGAATAGTTGGCTCTTATTTTATCTAATTGGGATTCAAACATGATCTTGGTCTTGAGATTGTTGATGTTTTCTTCCTTCAGCATTTGGATTTTCATTTCAATTTCTTTCTGCTTCATTTCTTCAATGTGCTTCTTGATGAACACCGAGTTGCGCAAAGTCTCGTCTAGCGTTTGATTTATCCTCTGTTCAAACTCTTTCTGCTGCTTCATCAACGTTTCGATGCTTTTTTGCATTGCTCCTTCATTTGGATTCGAGACTATTGGCGAACTTTGAGCTTTAGTCACCTTTGGTTCTGTCTTTGGTGGCGATTTTATAGCAGGAGAACTCCTGCGTTTTTTATCTGACAGAGACGTCTGTGAAAAAATATGAAATTTCGTTAAACGGAGAAAAGAGCAAATTCATTACATTTGACTCTCTCAGGTTCAAGGTACTTGAGCTATTCCTAACTCTGAAGTCTTTTCTCCATTTTTTTGTCGGAAAAGACGATTTCGTTTCATCTTGATGGTTATCGGGATTAGAAATTCTCGAAAGACGTGCGTTCTCGCGAGGTTGAGTCGACCATTGCCGTTGTTTTAGCTTCGGAGGGGACTTGGCTGGCAATTCCTTAGCCAAGCCGCTGCGAAGCAACTGTTTTTGAAATATAATCGTCACGTTCGAGCTCCTTCCTAACACTTTTTTGGAAATTTTGTAACCACTTGCCCAGATCACAATCTCATTGATAGCAGGATCAAATTGATGGTCTGGGTGGCTTTTGATCTTTTCAACGCTGCTTGCGATATTCATATATGCCACGAGAAGAATCTTCACCCTGCCTATAAAGTCTTCACTGGGTATCTCGAACTTATTTGGTCCTTTCAGTACATCATAAATCTAAGAAAACGTGTAAATAGAGCCTGAACCTCTTTGAATTACCTCATCTTCGACGATCGAAAGCGTCTTTTTAGAATAATTTATCGCTTTGTAGTACATCTCTTTTGAGAAATACATCGTAGCGATATTATTATAAATCACTGCGAATGAAGGCTCTGTTGCTTTATCTTTGATCATTTGCTTGGTTTTCGTGAGAAAACTGATCGAAAGCTCATTCTTGTTCATGCTGAAAAGATTCAAATAGCAAATCCTCACAATAGTTACCATTTGCTAAGGATGGCGAGGTTATTCCATAGCGCTTGCTGCATCAACATAATGTCCGGGCTCTCTATCACTGCTGGAGAATTTAAAATCGCATGTGCTTGCTCGAGAAAAGTTAACGCTTCCTGATAGAACTCTATTCGGATAGATATCATCGTTACAATGTGTCTTTCGCTGTAATAATATTGGATTACGCTTGCTGATTAGCTTGCATGCATATTTGTTAAACAATGCCACCAGGCCTGGGACATTATCGAGGTCGAAGTTTGCGAGAAGTTTTGGTAAATTTTCATGGCAGATATTTGTGAGGCCTGCAATGACTTTGTCCTCCTCATCCTAAGAAAGTCAGAGAAGGTCTTTCAAGCAGTTACCTGAGAGTCAAAGGTCTTCAATGATTGAATATGCTGTTCGAGAAGAGTAAGGTCCGGCTTTGATCCGTGTAAATTTGGGTGCTTGGCTTTCATCGGGTCCGTAATAAAATAAATAAATTAAACGCATAGGCCAATTCGATATAACAACCACATCTCATAATTGTTCATGTTTTATTCTCAGGAACAGGAAGTTCACTGATGGAAAATTTTAAATAACTTGGGTTTTGAACAGGAAGACGCAAGAATTCAGCTTAGCGAACGAGTTCTGCTTCATTCTGGCGAGGATGACAATGCTGATAAATTTAATTGAAGTAAATTTTTTTTTTTGTGATGAATAAAAAATAAGGTGTGGCAATGAAAGTAAATATATTTATTTTGTTTTTATTGAAGTTTCATTGAAAAAATTCCCTCAGGCTATGACATTGGTTTATAGTCTCCATCGCCTTAGTTCACTCAGAATAGTCAATGGTTAAACCTGCATTCAATATAAAAATTAACAAAAAATCGAGTAGTTCATGCCATATCATGTGTATTTTCAAAAAAGTATTTCATGTAAAGATAGTGGTAAACCTTAATTGCAAAGAAAACTGTTTCTTGCATCCAACTCGCTTAACACTCAAAGCGTTAACGAAAACAAAATGTTATTTTAAGTTGTTATATACTCTCAGTCTCTCTGGCTGCTTATTCCCAAAAAAGCTAAAATATGTGTTTTGGAGAATTTTTCGAAGCTGAGAAATGTAACTTCATATCTTCAAATATCCTGCTGCCGTCCGTACTTTTGAAGCATTGGTTATTCGAAACTGATAGTCTGGACAACGTCATCGATTTATTAGACGATGTGGAGGGTCTTTTTTTCGCTTTTTTATAGGAATAATAGCCCGAGTTCACAAGAACTATCTGTTTCAATGTCTCCTTTGCCGGAGGCGAGTGCTGCGTCCTATTATAATTCCCTGATTTAGGACTGCATAGAGTGTTGGTGTTCAAACTGGTGTGATAGAAAGACAACTCATTCGATGTGAACTTCGTTGCTCTTTGATCGCATTCACTATCCAATCGAATTTCCTGCGACCCTTCCAACTCCTCCATGTTATCTCCATCGTTTTCCGCGATAATTGTTGGGAAATTTCCTCGGTTTTTGGCGGGACAGCCGTAGTTTACTGAAGAATCAGTCAATATGGCATTCTCTTTCCCTTGGGTACTCACACTTTGATTCGGACTCGGAAGAAAAGGAGTCGTAGCCTTTTGAGGCTGAACCTTCCTGTTTGATAGCGCTCTATCATCGAAACTCATGAAATAGCTGTCTTGCATCTGAAAGTCATTGCTGTCCATAATATTGAATTCAGTCAAGCTCGATTTCCCCGGCGAAGTCTGCAAAACAACGTAATTCTCAGTGTTTAAAATCTCCTGATTATTCCGCTGTGTTTCATTATTTGACGCTTTATTTCGATTTTTCAGATTCAAATCTCGCTGTATCAATTCAGCATTCCTTCCAACCTCACTCAGCGCTTGGTTGAGCTTGCAGTTGAACTCTCTCAACTTCTTTCTTTCTTCTTTGAGGGCTTTATTTTCTCTTCCAAGGTCTTGGACTTTCTTCTCTAGTTTGAGAATGTCAGGCTGATTCCGGATTTTTTCAAGGAGAAGATGCGTTTTCTCCTCTAATTGCGCTTGGGTAGTGCTGAGTTTCTTCTCTAAAGCCGAGACTTTCGCGCTTAGGTCCTGGCTGACATTAATATGCTCTGTAAGCAGATAGTTCAGATTGCTGTTGTCTTCAATGAGCTTCAGAATCATCTCATCGGACTCGGTCAGCAAGTTCCTTAGCTGCTCGCTCGAAAGCCGGCTTTTTTGCAACTCACTTCGCGTTAATCGAATCTGTTTCTCGAATTCAGCACAGTTACTCTTAGATTTCTCAAGGCATTGGGAAACGAAGGCCTTTGCGCTGCGGATTTCCTTCTCCGCCGACCTAGTTGGCACCCTTCCTGATGTAATCGCTTCAAAACAGGCTGGTTCTGTGTCTCTTCGATTATTAAAGTATTGCCGATTTTGAAAGCTGCTTTCTGTAGGACTCGATGCATTAGTGAGGACCCTCTTCCCTAAGAGTTTGCTTAAGAGAGAGGCTTTGTCTAAATCTTCGAGGCTCTCTGATGTAATGCCTGAGGTTCTTTTGATATTATTCGCCATTAGCAAAAATAAAAGAGTTATCAATCTTATAGCTGTTAGCAATTATTAAATGTGTAATAAATTGATCGGTTAGTTTAACAAGTCCCTTTATGCTAATTAGTAGCTCTCTTATTTCAATATGTTAGATGATAAATTGATGCAGTGTAACCATTTCTTCATAATCTGCTCTTTTTAAGCAGAGAAGCGGTTGTTTGTTCTCTAAGAAACAATTTTTTCATGCAAAAAGTAATTTCCTAATCTACCTAATACCTACTTCTCAAAAATGTTGTAAAAAACACATTAGACAGCTTCCTATGACGACGCTACTTGAAAAGATCCTTAGGGAGAGCATGAAAGCGCTACTTGGAACAAGTTCATCGTAAAAACGCGAATAATTGAGATGCAATAATTTCCGATTTTATTTAATTTCCTCATTATAAAAAGCATATTTTGCCTCGAGATCAGGCACTGCCTGGAATTTCAATTAAATGTTCTCTGGCTCGTAATAATTAATTTGGAAAATTTCAATTAAATAGGTGAATTAAACTAAGGCTTCAGCCTATTCCTTCGAACACTCCGTTCTGTTTAATAATGAACTATTTTGGCATGGACGAGGAGCCGTATATTGAAGAAGCTTCGTATTCCGACCACGAAATTCAGGAGAAAATACCTTTAAACTGTGAAGAAAAACGTACCAATACCTTCGATGCAGGTAACTTTTGTTCCCCTAGGATCTCAGCTAAAAGTATTTTGCAGTTGAGGAATACAATGCATGGTGTGCAAATTATGAGAACTTGTTTAAAGTAAAGGACAAAATGAGTTATCAAGAGTTCACAAAAAATTTTCTTGAAATGTCAATCAACACTCAGACGATCACTAGAAAGCATTCATACCAGCTCGATCCAAGCAATCACGCTGAAAGTTACACGTGTCATTTTGCACGAAAGACGAAGAAGAAAGGCGCAATGTTCAAAGAGCCTTGCAAGTTCAATATAAAAATTTGGCTGCTAAAGGACTCGAGGATCCAAATCACTTATGCCAACCTGAAACACAACCATATGATCATTGATACCAAAGCTTTTCATAGCTTTCTCTTCAAAAAATATATACATGACAATTTAGTCGCTCACATCAAAGCAGACATTGAATCACATGCAAACCCATTCTCTGGTATCAAGGTGCATAAAGGTAAGGAAAAAGATCAGTTTAAATATTTGTATACTTCAAATTTGGCACCAAAACGCGTGCTTGAGAGATTATTCAAGAGATACTGTGAGCCTGAGTCTCAAGATCAAACTGCGAAACAAGGAGATCAACTCTTTATCGAAGAGCCTTCAGATGAAAAAATGCCTAATTTCATCTCCGTTGAAGAAAGCAAAACCAGCATGATGAAAGATGAGTTGGTTTCAATTCCGTCAATTCTCTTCAAAAACAGTATGGAAAACCCCACTAGTGAGGGAGATGATCTCATTGAATCACAAAGCGGTCAAAATAAGGCTGAAATGCTTGGAGTAGCACTGGACGACCCGGGATTTTTGATTAGGCAGATTGGGCTTCACAAAGAACTCAAAAAGAAATTTGATAACCTCGTCAATCAAATTAAAAGAGGGCTGATCGAAGAAGCGAAGAAGAGCTGCGAAAGCCCAAAGCGTGTGCTTTTGCCTGTTGCATAACAATCGGCCCAACCTGTTTTGCTTTTCAAAACTCTAAGACTAATGATTTCCTAAACCTTCCATCCCAACATTTTAAATAATAAAAGCTTAAATTAATTTCCAATGCCTTTAAGTCGCGACAATATTGGATATTTTCATGATTTCTGTTCATATTTATTTCCCAGGGCATTTTAGTGATGCGATTTTAACTTGTCTTAGCAACTATTTTTCATAACTGAATAGTTTGCTTTGTCGAAGCCTTATTGAGAAGTTTTTTTCTCTGTCCGCATATATTTAATTTTTGGTTCGCTGTCATGTTTAAACTAGGCAATAAATTGCATTGAGAAGATCAACTTGATTATCCGAAAAGCGCGAAATACGACTCTTATGCTGAATGGGCCGAACTTCTTAAACGAAAGAGCTGTAAGACCTTAGCGAATGACGTAAGCTTTGAGGCTTGAATTACAATCGAAATAAGTCTCACGCTTTCGAACTAATTCTCGAGTTTTGATTTCTTAGCCAAAATGTGAAAAAGGCCATGATTCAAGCTCTTTAGCACCCAGAGGCTATAGCTGACAGCTCCGATTTCGAGTTATTTCAAATTCCCTTTCGATTCGTGAGTTCTGGCAAATTTTTAAAGAATTGTGAGTTTCTGGCGTTTTCGAAGAGAAATTAATTAAAAGTAACTCAGAAATAAATTTTTTCCTTTATTAGCCAAATTTAATAGCATCGATTTCTAAACAAGAATTATCCATCATTTCAAACAAAAAATCTCCCCCTTCATTTGAAGGCTTTTGGTCGCAACTAGCTCCCTGGAATCTGTCTTCTCTTTATCACTATAATAAACAGCAAAATAAACACAATACCATGATCTTCCGCAAAAGCAAAGATGACGGATCCTTATGGGGTTTTTTTTTTTCCAATTAGATATCTTCTACAAATTTCCTGGCAACATTACAAGCTTTGGGCTTGTATTTCTCCTGTTTGAGCCTCCGTCTAATAGTCATTTTATAAAGAGTGGTATTCTTTTGTAAGTAGACATTTTTCTACGAATAATCGTTTATTATTCTTCATGATACTTGAGAATTCCTCTTGAGTTTCTCGAAGTTAGCTTTGGTTGTTTAACTTTTTACAGTGCATCTCTAATTCATACTTCCTGATTTATTGAAATTAAACAACCTCGTGAAGTGCTTAAATTAAAGGCAAATCATTTTCCTCTGCTTTTCGATGAATCCAAATCAATCTCAAGAAGACACCAAAGACAACACCATCAATGCCCGCATCATCACCTTTGCATATAACAGCGACGAGACCCGCGCTAAAGGACTTGTGATGACAGAGATGGAATCAAATCCCGAATTCAGCATCCTCCAGCTATTCGACAGCAGAGGCTATTCATGTATTGGCCCTTTCATCTCTCTCAGAACCAATCATAACTGTTAAATAGTAATGCATATCTCGGCCCTCAATAATTTAAACCAACTGGCAACGTTTGTATTAACAATGATCAAAGATAAAGGCTATGACCAAGCAGCGATAAAGAAATTTATTAACAGTCAGACTGATGAAGGCTTTACGGCCCTGCATTTTTCGGCTTTCAGAGGAAATATTGTAACAATCCAATGAAATAAGGGCTGATTAGAGAACTTATCTCACAATTGGCTCATTTAGAAACTCGCAAGGCAACTAGAAGAGATTGGAGCGGATATAAAGATCTCTAATTTCCAAGGTATCCAACAATTCCTTTGCAATGTGACAAGCTAACGCGTACTGTCTTGAAAAGGATTGAATGCTCTACATATTGCTGCGCAAGGCGACCAGCCCGTCTCAATCGTAAGTTGACATGGTTTTCAAATTGTTTCAATGAGTTCTAGGCTTACTTCCTGGATAAAGGACTTCGCATTGGAGATAAGGATGAAAAAGGAAGCACTCCATTACATTGGGCTGCTTTCTTGGGGTACTTAGTCCAACTTTGGCTTCTCAAAATAAATACGATCTATAGCTGCGAGAATTCGACAAATTTCTTGACTGTGTGGGGCGCGGATCCAAATTTACCTGACGAGGAAGGTGGATTAACTCCTCTTCATCTGGCAGTAATTTCTGGTAAGGCAACATCCGTGTTGGTCTCATATGACGGACATTTCAGGAAATACAAGAGTGGTCCGAAAGCTATTGATTAAAGGAGCCGATCGTCACATGAGAGTAGGGAAAAGTTAGAGCATTATTCACTTATTTTCAAATCTCTAGACGAAAGAAGGCAAGTTGGCAATCGATTTAGCAAAAGAAAGTGATTTCGACAACATCGTCTATTTGCTGGTATAATTTTCCTTTTTATTGAATTTTCTCATACCATATCAATCATTCGATAGAGAGGAAGAAATTTTTTCACTGAGTGCTGCAACATCAGACCCGGACTTGGAAACAAAAGAACTAGGGGCTCGTTATACCTGTTCTTTTTAATGTATTTCTTTCCAAACATCCTCGACGTAATTTTCATTTTTCCATGTAAAAAACCCTTTCTTTTCTGGTTTTAACGCATTTGTTCTCATGTTAGTCATTACTTCAATCTGGCCAGGAGTTATTTTTCTCATGCTATTTTTCTTCTCGATGACGGCATTCTGCTTGGCATGGCTCTCTGACCCAGGATACATTAAAAAGAAGAAACCAAGAAAGATATTGGTAAGCGACACGGCACAACACAACTGACGCACATCAATTTCATGCGATAGGAAATTTTAGAAGAGACTGAGTGCTCTCGTGTCTGCCCCGAATGCGAAGTAAATTTCTTTATATGCTATCGCAACCTCAGCTGATTCTGCCCTTTGAAAGTTAATAAAGCCTCCGAGATCTCGCCACTGTGAGCTTTGCAATCAGTGCGTTCAAGTTTTTGACCATCACTGTCCATGGATCAACAATTGCGTCGGTGCAAGGTAACATCCTCGTCAATAATCCTGAGAGTTAATCCAGTATAATCCAGAAATCATGGCTATTTCTATTGGTTCATAACGAACATGCTTGTGAGTTTAGTGTTCTTGTCAATCTTCGGAATTTTGAGTAATGAGAGACTTCTTTCAATCATCTGACGCAGTGTAATCTAGATCTTGGAAGCAAAAATCCCTCTTTTAACAACTTCCCACAAATTTTGCCTTTCTCAGACGAGAGTTACTTCATCATAAAAGAGATCTGCTGTGTTGCAACGAGCGCTGGATGTGTGCTCTTTATATTCCCTTTGAGGTGAAGCTTTTCAAAACTATCCAGCTAACCCGAATGGTAGTGTTCTGGTCTTCGTTCAAACGAAGAATCTGGTGCTAAACAAAACTACAAGTGAGCGGTTTGGATATGGAAGAAGACAATCTCAGGTAAAGTGCGAGTTATGTTCCGAATTAATGGTGTGTAGATTACGAATTCATCTATTAGTCAAGACATGATCAAGAAGGTTAACACTGATGATAGTTATTCTGCGTTCCAAGACACTGCTCAAAGACGAAACTGCAGATTTTACTTCAATAATTGCCTGAATATTTGCTGTAAAAATTCTCGTAATCAAGAGTATCAAGTCAAAGACGATTGAGTGGGTAATTTGGTTGAATAAATATCATTAAGGTAGCAAGACTTCTTTTAGTCATTTAGATTTATGGGAAGTTGTTGCATATTATTAAAGATTATCATGATATTGTACTAATGGGCTGTGTGTAATGAGATAGGAGTACTTTAAGTAGCTTAGCGGTTTTTTGATGGGAAATTGAAGTATAAGAGATCTCATCATCCTCGTGTCTTGCTCTGTAAGGTGAATTTAGGTAATTTCGGCAGAGACTTTTGTGCATTGCTTTCTTTAATAATAGTGGTGAGTCACCCCCAAGTAGTTTTTGTTTATTGATCATACGTTATTAAAAGATAAAGCTGCGCTTTTGTTCAATAACCACCTATAAAATTGACCAATCAAACATAAATTGGCTTCGGTGACCGATTAAACTAAACAAATTTTTTGTTCCTTCATTTAGGGAAAATACGTTAGAATATCATTAAACTAAACTCTATTTCTTCAAAAAGGTGATAAAATAGCATCCTGATTAGGGAGTCTTGGAGTGTTTCGAATTCATCTGCAATATATAACAACCTCCTTCACGAAAACAAATTTAAATTTACGAAAATGGCTGTTTGTACCCAAATAAATAAATATAACACTCTACAAAATTCAAATAGCGAGTTCCTTATAGAAATCCTGAGCTCATTAAATCATTGTGTTTGTCTACAGCTTCGGTCTTTGTGCAGCTGCTGCAAGAGCATGCTTCTCATAGCTTTTATGAATAAAGAACGTGAATCTAAGTTCGTCGATATTAAACCCTCTCTTCGTGAACTTATCCATCATATCCCTGTAGAGATAGTTCCCTTTACTGTCTTTCAAGTCCCTATAATGGAGCTCCATCAGCACCACAACATTCTTAAGTGTCCTGGAAACTTTCTTAGCTCCTCCATGAACAGTGACACCCCCAATGTACTTGAAAGTTCTTATTCTTGGCAATTCCCAATAGGTGTTTTCGAGAGTCTTGTAAAGGCCGAGACCCATATAATCACTGTGAGTCCAAGCGCCAGAGAGCATCGAGGTCACTCCTTTCTCGCCTGGTTCGAAAATTTTAGAGTATGTTTTACGAATGAGAGCCTCTGATTCATTGTATTTATAAAACTCAGACCATTCAGTTTCATTGCAATCGAGTGGGTCGCCTTCATCGGTTGCGAGCATGGAAGCAACAACTTGATTCGTGGCTTTATCGACGGCGCAGACGCTAATACCAGCCTGAGCAGTGTGTCTATACTTCTTTTCGAGGAAAGCTCTGACACGTTCATGTGTGATGTCTTCGATTACGGTGAATTCAGGATGGAAAAGAACGTAATTTGCTGCAAGATCATCAATAAATGAAGAAACATCGTCCGGAACGAGAGTACGAATGATGTATTCTTTGCCTTTGATAACTTTCTCCTTGTAGTAATAGGATACTGAATCTTGTTGAGTCTGCATTCTAAATTAAGATCAACGTATTTTTATTGGGGTTTTGATTTTCCAGAATTTATACAGAACATGCGTGACGTAAATGCTGTAATAAGTCAAACTGAGCAGAATTTTTCTAATGACGTCAGGATTGTTTATGTTGTAATATGTTACTCACACGTTCGATACAGGAAATAACTAAAATAGAATCAGGGAGATAATTCTATGAGAATGACGATAATGTACATCAAGAGGATAAAAAAAATTGAATAGGTCCTGTTTACAAGAGGCAATGGATAGTATCAGTAGGAGTTAAGTAGATGAAGTCATGATATTTAATGAAATTTCTGATGTTTAACGCTTTTAGCTGAAAACGTCTCAATTATTGGAGGAATTTGCGAATTTCTGTTGCATCAATTCATTAGTCATGTACTTTAAAGCCTTGAACCGAAAAAATGGGCTGGGTTTCCGAGCTACAATGCCAAACTGTCGGTTTTTTATTTTTTGATATTGTATTTCTTGAGTCCAATTAAGCAACGCGATTAAGTTTTATGCAGTTTATCATGAATGCCATCAGCAAACGTCTGCTAAAAACAAACGACAGTGACTCGAGTAAACAGCAGTTATCGAAAAACACCCTCAATTCAACATTTTGGGTCTGAATAGTTAGTGTAAGGAAAGTAAGAGGAGAAAGAAAGGAGATAATGGAGGTTTTTGTCAATCAAAGAGTCTGGATTTTGCTGGAGACGTCCTTTTGGCGCGAAATGTTATCTATGATAGGAATAATTATGTTTGCGAGCTTACTCCTCCAAGACAGAATGTGTTCAAGCATATTATCTTCATTTATAACGCTGCTTCTATGTTCTATATCTCCTTATAGATGAGAAAACAAGCAAGCTGTGGCCCAAAGTATCCCTCTTCCATTCCTTCTTGCTAAAGCAAAGTATTCTAAGAGATTTCTTCAGCTGTTACATACACAAAGTTAGTTGCTTCGTTATTCTATCATTACAAGTAGTAAAACTCTTCCATCATAAGGTTTCTCATTTGATGAAAAGATGAGAAGTAACCGAAATATAATTAGTGTGTTCTCTAAGTACTTGGGTTTTCTTTTTGACTTTGAAGAGGAATATGCATATGAAATACAGGAATGCTTCTGATAATATATTATGGCTGCAGCATGCCCAATAGTGGTGTGTCACTTTATTACTATTCTATCCTTGCTTATTGTAGATAAGAGCATGCTTGTTTTATATTGATGAACAAAATCATGAGAAGTTGACAGCTGCTAATGATTCTATTTTTTTGGGCGCTTATTTAATTTGAATCATATATTTATCACTAAATTTCGGATTTCTCACCGAACATGACTCAGAACCCTAACACAGACAGTAATCGACAGCCAAAGACTCTACAATTGAAAATAGGAGCTGGAATGATAGGATCAATTGGAACAATTGGAGTTTTATGGTGGCTCTGGCAGCGTGAGAAGAAACGTACTAAAATACTGAGAAACGAAATTCAACAATTGCAAGCAAATTTGACGAATGAAAAGAAACGGTCTACAGACCTCTAAAGCGATATTAAAACGCTGCAAGCCCTTTTGCAGCAAGATAAGAAACATTCTACTGAGCTCGAGAGCGAAATGAAAAAATTTCAAGAACTTGCACAGCAAGACAAAAGAGACCTTGAAGCCAAAATCCAACAACTGCAAGCCTTTTGGCAGCGTGAAAAGAAAGATTTTGAAAACCAAGTCAAACTGTTGCAGATCCCAATCGATAGGGAGGTCATACTTAGTTCAAAAAAACATGGAGATTTAACTCACACAGGGAACAATAAACAATTTGACGCGACGTTCATGCTAATGAAAGTTACGCAGGGGAAATCTTCAGGATACGCTGTGAGAGGAGTAAATTCACATGAGTTCCTTTCAGCAAATCGCCATAAAATTCTCAGCTTTGATGCCGGTCTTGGGAAGGAAGAGATATGGAGGATAATTCCGAAACAGAATGGGAAGTATATCTTCCAAAATGGAAATGGACTCGCTGAAGAATTCGACATAAGAGCAGTTTTCCCTGTTAATAAAAAGGTTACAATAAGCTTACGTGGTCTAAGCATAGGAATGAATGATAAGCACAAGGGGTTTGTAGATGCATCAGACGGGCCTGAGAAAGAATTTGAGCTCCTTCGAATTACTGAAGGAAATTGCACGGGGTATGGCCTGAGGTCAATATATACAGGGCGATTTCTCACAGCGCACGATCAGCGTGGACTGATTGGTGAACCACAACTCAACAAATGCGAAATTTGGGAGATATATCACCAAGCAGATGATACGTTCATCATTTGGAATCGTTGTTACCAAAGATATTTGAGTTTGTCATCGCAAGAAGGGATAGGTTGGAGTGAGACAACAGGACTCAATGAAAAATTCTTTATTAAAGAAAAATACGAGAGTAAAGAGCCAAAGCCAAAACTATAATATGATTTTGAATTCAAATAAGTGAAAAACTAGAATAATATTCACATTGGAAAAACAATATAGAAAGTTGTTTATCGTGATTTGCTTTGTTAAGTACCCGTTCTCACTTTGGCTAGAGTTAGGGTATTAGTACATAATGTGTTTTCTTTTAAAATATTTGTTTTCTTCAATTGTTTGTAATAAAACAATTACAACGAGGTTGAATACGATCATATAGAAAGGAAATTCGGTAATGACCATTTTGACCTTCATTATCAATTTCAATCGAATTTAATTTGAGCAAAGCGATTTACATGCTCCGTCGGCATTGACCCTTTCATTCTTTATAGTTTTTTTCTCCTTCCTAATTCACGA